>Ga0302178_10000329_pt1 | contig 44436 bp, 36 predicted proteins | sample I_Palsa_E1_3_FD_198790 | JGI IMG/M metagenome (GOLD analysis project Ga0302178, IMG submission 198790) | Peat permafrost microbial communities from Stordalen Mire near Abisko, Sweden - I_Palsa_E1_3 | ecosystem: Environmental > Terrestrial > Soil > Palsa > Peat permafrost | place: Sweden...
ACGGCGGGGAACTCCCCCTGACCGGACTGAGCGGCGGCAACCAGCAGAAGGTGCTCGCCGCGAAATGGCTGCGGCTGCATCCGACCGTCCTGCTGCTCGACGAGCCCACCCAGGGCGTCGACGTGGCCGCCAAGGCCGAGATCCACCATCAGATTCTGACCGCAGCATCCTCGGACGGCGCAGCGGTCGTCGTTGCCTCCACCGACATCGACGAGCTCGTAGCTATCTGCCACCGAATACTGATACTCCGCCGGGGGCAGGTAGCGGCCGAACTCACCGGGACGCAGATGACGATCGCGACCGTAACCGAACAGACGCTAATTTCGGACGGGTCCGGGCTACACCTGATGAGCGAGGCTAAAAGATGAGCAGTATGAGATTCCGCATTCGCTTTGGCCTGGATCGATTCAGCGGCCTTTACCTGTGGGCCGTGTTCATCATCATGTTCACCATCTGGTCGCCGCTGTTCTTCACCTCCTCGACGTTGCATTCCATCGCGTCGGGCCAGGCGGTCGCCGGGATCCTGACCATCGGGCTGCTCATCCCGCTCGTCGCCGGGGTATTCGACCTCTCTGTCGGCGCAACCGCTAACGTGTCCGCAATCGCCGTCATCCAACTGCAGACCGTGCACCACCTGAGCATCCCTCTGGCGATCGTGCTCGCCATTGGCCTGGGCGCACTCATCGGCGCCGTGAACGGGTTCTTCGTCGTGGTGTTGAAGATTAACTCCTTTATCGCGACGCTCGCGATGGGCAGTGTGCTCGCCGCGCTGCTCACGATCTTCACCAACAACGAGCAGCCGCTGCCGCCGGTGTCCTCGACCTGGACGACTCTGACCGAGCAGTCAGTCGGCGGGTTCCAGATCGTTTTCCTCTACTTCCTGGTCATCGCCATCATCGCCTGGTGGGCGCTGGAGCACACCCCGGCTGGCCGCTATCTGTATGCGATCGGTAGCAATTCGGAGGCGGCGCGACTTTCGGGTGTCGCGGTTGGCAAGTGGATCTGGATCTCACTCATTTCTTCCGGCGCAGTCTCGGCAATCGCGGGTGTGGCCTTCGGCTCGCTGCTCGGGCCCTCGCTGACCTTCGGCGAATCGCTTCTGCTGCCGGCCTTCGCCGCGGCATTCCTCGGATCCACTCAGCTAACGCCAGGACGATTCAATGTCTGGGGAAGCGTCATCGCGATCTACGTGCTCGCGACCGGAATTCAGGGTTTCCAATTCGTCACCGGTGTCCAGTGGCTCAGCGACATGTTCAACGGAGTTGCCCTCCTTGCGGCGGTCGCCTTCGCAGGCTGGCGATACCGCGCCACGGCGAATCGCAGGGGACCGCACAGGCCCTCAGCGAACGCCGACCAGGTGCCGACAGGCCCGTCACCAGACGAGACCACTCCGGCCGAGTCACCACCCCGGGCGACACTAACCCAGAGCCCATCCGAGTAGCGCAGAATCAGCAATGAGTAGCAACCGCGCGCCCAGCGGCGGGTTCCTCGACGGTGTCCGCATCCTGGAGGTGGCCGACGAACTCGGCGAATACTGCGGCCGGGTCCTCGCCGGAATGGGCGCGGACGTCGTCAAGGTCGAGCCGCCCACAGGTGAGGTGACCCGGTCCTACGGCCCGTTCGCCGACGATATCCCGGCTTCCGAGGGCAGCCTCTATTTCTGGCACTACAACTTCGGCAAGCGCGGGATCACGCTTGATCTCGACGATGCCGACGGACAGGCCGAGTTCCTTCGGCTGGCCGCTGACGCCGACGTCGTGATCGATACCCGCGCGGCGTCCTACCTGGACGATCGTTCGATCGGGTACGACGCCCTCAGATCGGTCAACCCAGGACTCGTCATGGCGCGGATCAGCCCCTTCGGTGACACGGGGCCTTGGGCGGGCTACAAGGGCTCCGACCTGGTACACCTCGCGCTCGGCGGGGTCATGATGAACTGCGGCTACGACCCCGATCCGACCGGCTTTTACGAGACGCCGCCGATCGCCCCGCAGCTCTGGCAGGCGTATCAGATCACCGGTGAGATAACGGCGATCGCCATCATGGGCGCACTTTTCCGCCAGGCGACTACCGGGCAAGGCCAGTACCTGTCGACCTCGGTGCACGGGTGCGTCGCCCAGCAGACCGAGCTCGACCTGCCGAACTGGATTTACGTGCGGCGAACTCAGTACCGGCGAACCTGCCGCCACTCTCGGCCCAATCCCGACCCGGCGGGAATCGCGGCGACCAAGGACGGCCGATGGCTCTTCCCTTACCGCAGCTACCTGGGAGCCAACGGCATCAGCGAACTCGAGCGCACCGTCGAGATCCTGGAGCGGTACGGGATGGCGTCCGATCTGGGCGATGAAAAGTATCGCGATTCGGCCTACCGTGCTCGCCTCGACGCACGGGAGCACATCGCCGACGTCATCAACCGGTTCATCAACCGATGGACATTCGACCGGGAGATCTGGCGCGATTTCCAGGCCAACGGCCTGACATGGGCGCCCCTGCGGCGCCCTGAGGAGAACCTCGCCGACGAGCACTGGTCCTCTCGCGAGACGTTCACCGAGGTCCACCGGCCCGAACTCGGCCGCAGCTACGTCGAGGTGGGCGCTAAATGGCTATGCCAGGAAGTCCCCTGGCGCAAAGGCCCACGATCCCCTCTTCTCGGCGAGCACAATGCCGAAGTGCTCGGCGCACGCCGATCATGCCAGGACCGCGTCCGGCCTGTCGGGCCGGAAGCACCGTCGGCGTCGACCGGCCGGAGCAAGCACGGCAAGCCCTTCGCTCTCGACGGGGTGCGCTACATCGATCTTGGCTGGCTTCTGGCGTCGGCCGGGGCCGGCCGGTTCCTGGCCGCGATGGGCGCCGAGGTCATCAAGATCGAGCACAAGTCGCGCTGGGACGGCATGCGCTGGGTGAACGCGATCGCCCCAGACGGCGGCCGGGCCGCGCGTAACGCGGCGTCCGAACCGATGCCGATCCTGGATCCGAGCAGCCCGAATCGGGGTGGCTACTTCCTGGAGATCAACGCCGGCAAGCGTGCCGTGAGCCTGAATCTCAAACATCGGCGCGGCCGGGAGGTCTTCCGGGAACTGGTCGCCGGCGCCAACATCGTGGGCGAGGGCTTCTCCGCCGGGACGATGAATCGCATGGACCTCGGGTACGAGGCGCTCAAGAAGGTTAATCCGTCGATCATCTACGTTCAGCAGTCCGGCACCGGCCAGATCGGGACGTACGGTCGGCTGCGAAGCTACGGGCCGGTCGCCCAGGGGTTCTCCGGCCTGAGTGAGATGTCCGGCCTGCCGGAACCGTACCCGCCCGCCGGGATCGGCTATTCCTACCTTGACTGGTTCGGCGCGTACAACATGGCGACAGCCATGCTTGCGGCGCTCTACCGGCAGAAGACGACCGGCCAGGGCTGCTGGATCGACTCCTCGCAGGTGGAGGCGGGCATCTACCTGAACGGAACGGCGATCCTCGACTACTCGGTGAACGGCCGGCCGTGGTCGCGTTACGGTAACCGTTCGCCGTACAAGCCAGCTGCGCCACACGCTGCTTACCGCGCCGCCGGCATTGACCGCTGGGTCGCGATCGCGTGCTTCACCGAAGCCGAGTGGACCGGCCTGCTCGAGGTTCTCGGACAGCCCGCATGGGGCACCGATCCGCGCTTTTCCACCCAGGCGGCCCGGCTTGCCCGGCAGGACGAACTGGACGAGCTCATTTCGGGTGAGACCGAGAAGTGGGACGGCTTCGCCCTGATGCATGAGTTGCAGGGTGCGGGGGTGCCTGCCGGCGTCTGCCAGAACGCGCAGGATCGCGTCGATCACGACCCCCAGCTGGCTGCGCTGGGCTGGATGGCTGAACTACGCCAATCCGAGATCGGAGTCTGGCCGTGCCGGGAGTTCCCAGTCGACTTCAGTGAAACCCCCACCCATATGGGCGGGATCGTGGACCGGCACGGTCCCAGCTACGCGGAGGACAACGATTACGTCTACGGGGAGGTCCTCGGCTACTCGTCGGCACAGATTCGCGAGCTAGCCGACAACGACATCATCTGATCATCTGCCGGCCGCCCCAGCACCACCGTCAGTAGCGCTCGGACGGGCCCGCTGTCCAGGTCCGTTCACTCGCCGGTGAAGTTCGGCTTCCGTTTCTCCATGAAGGCCTTCGAGCCCTCGCGGGCGTCCTTCGAACGCAGGACTAGCTTGATCGCCGCGTCCTCGGCCGCGAATCCCTCCAGAATCGGGCGCCCGGAGCTCTCGAGCATGACTTGTTTAGCCTTGCGCATCGCGAGCGGTCCGTTCTCGGCCATGCGCTCAGCAAGCGCGTGGGCCGTCGGCTGGACTTCGTCGTCCGCGACCACCCGGTTGATCAACCCCCAGGACAGTGCGACATCGGCGCTGACCCGATCGCCGATGAGCAGGATCTCGGCCGCGCGAGCCTGCGTGATCTGCCGGGACACCCTAGCCACGCCGCCCGCGGCCGGGATCAGGCCGCGGCGCACCTCAAGCAGCCCGAACTGCGACGATTGCCCGGCGACGCGTAGATCACAGGCGAGCATGAGCTCCATCCCGCCGCCGACCACGACGCCACGCATCGCCGCGATCACGGGCGTGGTCACGTCGATGCCGCGCAGCAAGGCCCGGTTGAGCAGCTTCGGATCGGCGAGCAACGCTTCATCCCACTCGTCCTCCGCGGAGCGGGCCCGGGTGAGCAGGGGCGTGAGCCGGCCCAGATCCGCGCCGGCGCTGAATGCCTTCTGGCCGGCCCCGCTCAGCACGGCTACGCGTACCGTCGCGTCGTCCTGGATCGCCCGCCACGCCCGGTCGAGGCGAACGAGCATCTCGGGCGTGAGGGCGTTCATCTTCGCCGGCCGGTTCAGGGTGACTGACGCGACTCCGTTCTCGATCGAGAACAGAACCGGTGCCTCCGTGGTGATCGCGATCTCCGCCATCAGCTGGTCCCGTTCTCGTCGAAAACCACGGTGAAGTAGGCAAAGTCGTCGGTGCGTCTCTCGGAAACGACGTGCACCCGCTGGCCGATCCGCACCGTCGCCTGGTCGGCGAGGGTGGCCGCGCCAACGACGCGTGGTCCCTCGTCCAGTTCGACCACGACGGTCAGGTAGGGAAGCTCATCCTGCCAGGCGGGTTCGGCGGTGTGGTGCGAGATCGTGTACGAGTACACCGAGCCAGCGCCGCTGATCTCAGGGTAACTGTAGTCACCGGAGAAGCAGTTGCCACAGTACATTCGCGGCGGATGACTGTAGCGGCTGCATCTGTCGCATCTCTGAAGGCGCATCTGCCCACTGGAGACGATCGTCTGGAACAGCTCAAGGTTCAGGTCGTCGGGCTTGCCGATGACCTTGCTGACGGTCCGGTCGGTCACTTGTCACCCCTTGCCAGAATGGCGATGCTGCCATCACCCAGATCGCCGTAGCCCGTCACCAGACCTAGCTCAGCTCCCTTAACCTGGGCCGCGCCCGCCTCGCCGCGCAACTGACGGGTGGCCTCGACGACATGATTGAGACCCCAGCAGTGCCCCTGCGACATCAGCCCGCCATGGGTGTTTGTCGGGTAGCGGCCGCCGAGTTCGATCGTGCCCCCCTTGACGAAGTCCGCGGCCCCGCCGGGCTCGGCCAGCCCGAGCGCCTCGAACTGCAGCAGCACGACGTAGGTGAAGCAGTCGTAGATCTGCAGGAAGTCCATATCGGTCGCGGTCACCCCCGCCATCTGGAACGCTCGCGGCGCGGCATCGTGCAGGCCCAGCCGCAGCACGTCGGGCCGGTTGACCAGCTCATCAGCGGGGCTTGAGTGGCCTTCGGCCCCCCCGAGATAGACGACCGGGCGATGTGGCAGGTCACGGGCCCGCTCGATCGAGGTAACCACCACTGCGGCGGCGCAGTCGGTCTCGACGCAGCAGTCCAGCTTACGGAGCGGGCCGGTGATCAGGGGCGAGTCGAGGTAGTCCTCCATGGTCAGTGGCTTGTCCCGCATCAGCGCCCGGTCATTGAGCTGCGCGTGCTTGCGGCACGCGAGCGCGACGGCGCCCGCCGCCTCAGCCGGGACGTCGTAGAGGTCGACGTAGCGCTGCAGGTAGAGCGAGTACCACCACGGCGCCGAGCGTAGCCCGTAAGGGGCGTAGAAGTTGCGGACGGTCTCGAAGAAGGCAGCGGTAAAGCGGCGCTTGCTGGGCCGGGCGCCCGGCTTAGGGCGGATAGCGGAGAAGCCGTTCCAGCCGATCGGGATCAGGACGGACGTCGCGATCCCCGCGGACACCGCCATCGCCGCGCTCAGCAGGGCGGCCGTCGGGCTGGCCCCGCCCATCTGCGGGGTGACCGTGTACCGCACATTCTTGATACCAAGATGGGCCGCGATCTCGTCCCAGGCGACGAAGCCGGGGGGCGGGATTATGCCGTCAATGTCGTTCGGCGTCAGGCCGGCGTCGCGGATCGCGTCCATGCTGGCGCCGAGCACCATCTGCAGGACCGACCTGTCGCTACCACGGACGTACTCCGTCTCGCCGATCCCGGCGATTGCCGTTCGCTCGGACAGCGCCGAGGCCGACTGCGAACTGCTCGTCATCATCGTCTCATCCTGTCAATTCCCCAGGCTCAGCACACCTGTCAAGTCCCTAGGCCCAGCAATCAACGTAATCGTTGAACGATGTCAAGCGTCGCCGGCCAGCAGACGTGTGTCAACATAAACGTTGACTCAGGCTAGCCGGAGCGGTAGTACTGCAGATGTGAGAGTGCCGATTTACATCGAAGGCGTGGCGCTGGAGATCAGTTTCGCTGACGCTCGCCGGAACCTGTCCGAGCTGATTTTCGACACCGTCCGGGCCTCGGTCGACGACTCCGGGCGCGAAATGGACGAGATCGACTCGGTTGTCCTCGCCGCTCATGACCTCGTCGACGGCCGGTCGCTGTCGAGCATGGTGACCGCACCGGCGGCCGGCGCCTACCTGCGCGACGAGATCCGGTTCTCCGACGACGGCGCCGCCGCATTCGCCGCGGCCATGACACGCCTCGAAGCGGGTGATAACCGGCGCTCGATCGTCGCCGCGTGGGGACGATCAAGCGAGCACGACCCGGACGCCTTTTCGCGCGCCTTGTTCGACCCCTATATGACACGGCCGCTCGGCCTGGACGAGTTCGTGCTATCGGCGATGCGCGCACAGCTCCTCCTCAGCAGCGACGGGGGAGTGCGGGAGGCGCACGAGCGGGCGGTGACTCGCAGGCGCGACGCGGCCGGCCGCAACCCACGGGCGCTCAAGGCAGGTGGCTTCACCTCAGCACCGCATTTCCCGCTGGACACCGGCGACATGCCGCTGTGGGCGGACATCACGGTATCGATGGTGCTATCGACCGAGCCGACGGCGATCCGGGTGACCGGCATGGGCCAGTCGTCGGAGCCCTACCTGTTCGGCGACCGGCCGCTGCGGTCGATTCGCAGCCTGAGCCAGGCGGCTGACCGCGCGCTGGCCGAGGCCGGCACGCCCGGCACAGCGATGGACGTGGCGGAGGTGGACGGCCTGACGCTGATCGACGAGGCCCTCGGCCTGGAGGCTGTGGGGCTGGCTCCGGCTGGTGAGGGCATGCTAGGGCTGGCCGACGACCCACGAGCCAACCCGTCCGGCGGCGGGGCCAGCGGGTACAGCCGCCCGGCGATGGGACTACTGCGGATCGCTGAGGCGATCCTGCAACTGCGTGGCCAGGCCGGCCCGGTGCAGCTTGACGGAGTGCGCACGGCCCTCGCGAGCGGATCGTCGACCGTCGCCGGGCAGACCCAGACCGTGATCGTGCTGGAGGCCGCATGAAATCCCGGATGGCGGTGGTCGGGGTCGGGCAGACGTCCTACAAGCGTGCGCACACCGAGCTCAGCTCGGCGGACATGATCTGGGAGGCTGCCGAGAAGGCGCTCGATGACGCCGGCATGGACATTTCCGCGGTCGACGCGATCGTCATGGGCGTCGCGCCTGACGCACTCGCCGGCGAGAATGGCGTGGAGAAGACGGCGATCTTCGGTGCCGGCAAGCCGTACGTGCGGGTCAATACCGGCGGCGTGACCGGCTCTTCGGCTGCGTTCGCCGGCGCATCGTACGTGGGATCGGGCCGGGCGAAGGTCTCCCTCGTCATCAGCCTGGAGCGGATGGGCCAGGCCACCACGTCGCAGCAAGTGTTCAACACGATCTTCGATCCGGTGTACGAGAAGGATTTCCCGCTTACCACGATCACCATGGCCGCGCTGCGCGCCTCGATGCTCATGCGGGTCTACGGCTACAGCGAGCGCGACTGGGCTGAGATCGCCTCGCGCAACTATCGCAACGCGCTCAAGAACCCGCTCGCGCACATCCACAAGGATCTGTCGCCGGAGGACATTCTGGCTTCGCCGCTGCTGGCCTGGCCGATCCATCGGTTCGAGGCCTGCCCGATGTCCGAGGGGGCGTGCGCCCTCGTCATAGCGGGGGAAAGCAGCGTCGGCGATCGTGTTCCGGCCTGGTTGCAGGGCATGGCATCGACCTCGGATGCTTATGCCATGGGTGACCGCTTCCACCGGCCTGAAGGCACGCTCGTCGACCTGCTGTCGCTGCGCCGTTCCGCCGAGCGTGCCTACGCTGACGCCGGCATCACGGACGCGCGCAAGGACATCGACGTGGTGGAGTTGTACTCGCCGTTCTCCAGTGCGGAGGCCATGGCCTATCCGGCACTGGGCTTCTGTGCGCCTGAACACGGGCCGCGCTTCGTCCAGGAACAGTTCACTGACCTGTCGCTGCCGAGCTTCAACCCGTCCGGTGGCCCACAGGCGGCGAATCCGGTGAGCGCTACGGCGATGGTGCGCATCGCCGAGGCTGCGCTGCAGGTGCGGGGGATGGCCGGGGAGCGTCAGGTCCCCGGCGTCCGCCGCGCGGTCGCCACTGGGCAGGGCGGCGCGACCCAGTTCTCCACCGTCTGCGTACTGGGCATCGAGCGCCCGGATTAGGAGCGGCACATCATGACCGACACGACCGAGCTGATTACGATCCCGGGCAACTGGAATTTCGACTACACCTATTTCGCGGGCGAGGCGGCCAGCCGCTTCTTCGCCGCGCTCAAGGACTCCCAGCAGATCATGGGTGCGCGGTGCCCATCCTGCCAGCGTGTTCTGGTCCCGGCGCGGTCGTTCTGCGACGCGTGCTTCAAGCGCACGGCCGACTGGGTGCCGGTTGGGCCCGAAGGTACCCTCGAGACCTTCACGATCATCACCGCGGCCTTCCCGGGCCTGCCCAAGCCGCCGATCGTGATGGCGTACGTGACGCTGGACGGAGCCGACACGGCCCTGGTCAACATGGTAAACGGGCTCGACCTCAGCGACATCGGCGCGGCGGCTGCGCAACTGCAGCGTCAGCCGCGCGTCCGCGCGAAGTTCATCGACGAGCCCCAAGGCCGCATCACCGACCTCTCGTTCGTGCTCATCTGACGCGTGAGCGGGAACTGGGGTCGCTGGGGTCCCGACGACGAACGAGGGGCGCTCAACCTCGTCGATGCCGATGCGGTACGTCGGGGCATGGCCGCGGTGGAGCGCGGCAAGCCGATCTCGCTCGGCTTGCCGATGCGATCAGGGCAGGGCCCGATTGCGGGCATGCGCCTGCCCATGCAGCACTTTATGTCCCGCGACGGTGGTGACTACGCGGCGGGTCTTCCGGAGAAGCCCGGCTATGGCTACGCCGACGACTCGATCATCGTCGCGTGCCACGGCGCGACTCACCTGGACGCCCTGTCACACGTCTGGCGCGACGGGCTGATGTGGAACGGTTACCCCGCCTCGACAGTGACCAGCCGAGGTGCGGCCCGCTGCGGCATCGAGGCCGCAGGACCTATCGTCACGCGGGCGCTGTTCGTGGATCTAGCCGTCGGCGCTCCGCTAGCGGAGGGCGAGCCAATCAGCGCCGCCCAGCTCGATCGCGCGGCGCGTGATCGCGGGCTCACCCCCGCACCCGGGGACGCGCTGCTCGTGCGGACTGGATGGCTGTCGCAGTGGCGGGCCAGCGCCGCGACCACGACGAGCTGGCCCGGGCTCGACGCTGACTGCGGCGAGTGGCTCGGCGGGCACGACATTAGCGTGGTCGGCGCGGACAACATCGCGGTTGAGGTAGGCCCGTCGACCGTCGCGGGCTCGGCCATGCCGCTGCACCTGGCTGCGATACGCGATCGCGGGATTTACTTCCTGGAGCTGCTCGACCTTGAGGCGCTGGCGGCGAGCGGCGCCCGCGAATGCCTTCTCATGGTTGCTCCGCTCAACATCGTCGGGGGCGTCGGCAGCCCCGTGGCCCCGGTCGCGGTCATCTGACGCTCCCCGGGGCGCCCTGGCCCGCCGCCTGCGGCAACCTCGGGATCAGGCTCCGGTGAGGCCGACCTGCTCGGCCTTGATCTGTATGGCCAGGTATTTTGAGTAAGGTCGGCACTGTTGGAGGCTGCCGCCGCACACCCAGAACCCTGCCTGCGCGGTCCGTTTCCACATCACGCGTGGCTCGCCTTCCTCATCAAGGCCCCAGATCGGCCCGACCCGGTTGGCGATCTCGTCGCCGAGGATCTGGCGAACCGTCTCGGACATGTTCTGGTAGCCGGTCGCCACGACGATCAGGTCGAAGCGGGCCGTGGTGCCGTCGGTGTAGCGCACGGTGTCGCCACTGATATCGGCCACCTCGACGCCGTGCTTCACCATGATGGTGCCGTCGACGATGAGCTCCGATGCGCCGGTGTTGATGTAGTAGCCGCCCCCTGTGCGGTGGTACTTCATCAGGAAGCCGCTGCCGTCGTCTCCGAAGTCGATCGCGAAGTCGGCCGCCTGCAGGCCGCGTAGCAGGTCAGCGTCCAGCTCGGCGATCTTGGCGGTCATGTCGCGGTGCAGGTCCGCCAGCAACGGGAACGGAAAGGCATTGGTTACCAGGTCGCAGTCCTCGACGGGCGCACCGTCCTCCCGGTAGATCGAGTAGGCCCGGGTGGCACCGGGGTCGACGCTCACGACGCAGGTCGACGAGCGCTGTAGCAGTGTGACCTCCGCCCCGTTGAGAGCGAGGTCTTGCGCGACGTCATGTGCACTGCTGCCCGAGCCGATCACCAGCGCCCGGGTACCGGTCACGTCGCTGCCACCGCGGTAGTCGGCCGCATACAGGAACGTGCCGGAGAACTGGTCCGATCCGGGAATGACCGTGTGGTTGGGGATGCCGAACACGCCAGTAGCCAGAACGACGTGGCGCGGGTGCAGCTCGCGCTTCTCGCCGGCGCCCGGCCCCCCGATAGTGAGGTTCCAGCGCTGGGCGTCGGAGTCGTAGCTGCCCGACTGGACGCTGGTCGAGGTCCACACCGCGATCCCGAGGATGTCGTGGTAGTGCTCAAGCCAGTCGGCCAGCTGGTCCTTGGCCAGGTAGGTGGGCCAGGAAGCGGGGAACGGCAGGTAAGGCAGATGGTTTGCCCAGACCTGGTTATGCAGCACGAGGGACTGGTACCTATTGCGCCAGTTGTCGCCCACGTGCGGCTCGCGTTCGAGTACCAGGGTCGGTACGTCGAGCGCGTCCAGCCGGGCGGCGACGGTGAGCCCAGCTTGACCGGCGCCGATCACGACGACCTCTGGCTCTTCGGTCCGGTACCGCGCGGCGTGCTCCGCGGCGGTCAGCATCGATCCTGGCACTCCACCGTGGCCTTGGTCGGCGGCGACCGGACGTCGCGCACCCACCCGTTCCGGGTGGCCCTTGAGGTCCTCGAGGGATGTCGCCACCGTCCACGCCTGCCAAGGCCGGACGGCGTTGTCTGACCGCAGCAGCCGCAGGTGGCCGCGGCACGCCGCGATGTCGGTGTCGAAGGTAAAGAACACCTCGACCGTCTGACCGAAGCGGCGGCGCTCAAAGACTTCGGGCGGCTGGCCCGATTGGGCCAGTGTGCTGATCGTGCGTGACGTCAGGATGTCCTTGAGTGCCTCGGTGATCACCTCACGGCCCGAGAAGGTCCGCAGATCCCCGGTCAGGGCGAGCAGATCTCGCAGGTACCCGTCGGGAAGGAACAGCGCTGCTGCAGCCGCGGGGTCGCCAGCGTCGATCGCACCCTGGAAGTCGGCAAGCCATTGGTCGGCGATGGCACGGGCCTGTTCCGTGGTGAGCGATTGGGCAAGCGTCACGTGGTCTCCAGGGTGTCGTTCGCCGGTACGTGCTGGCCAGGGTGAGGTGTCGGTGCGTGGACGGATCGCGGGCGCGGGTGCCCGGCCGGTTCGGCCCGGGTCATCGCGGCAGGTTCAGGACACGCTGTGCGATGAGGTTGCGCTGGACTTCCGAAGTGCCGCCGCCGATGGTGTCCGAGCGGCTGAACAGGAAGCCGCGCTGGCGGGCCGAAGCTGGGTAGTCTTCGCGCCCGCGCCGCAACCCGATGCCTGGTATCCACTTTTCGGTCTCGCTGACGTCGCCGCTGAGCACCTGGCCGTCGGGGCCGAGAACGTCCATGGCGAGGTCCATCGTCGCGCGGTGCGTCTCGGACCACCACAGCTTGGTCATGGCTGACAGACGTTTGGCCTGATCAGTCCCGTTCAGCACGTCGAACAGGATCCGCATGTTGCCGTACCGGATGAGGGTGACCCGAATCCACTGCTCGACGAGCCGCTGCCGGATCAACGGGTCCTCGGCGGCTCCGGTCCGCTTGGCGTCGGCCATGATCCCGTCCAGCTCCTTCTCGAAACGGCGGTGGCTCATGCTCGCCGATACCCCACGCTCGAAGCCGAGCGTGGTCATCGCCACCTTCCAGCCGTTGTTCAGCCCGCCGACGACGCATCCTTCGGGTGCCCTGGCATCGGTGAAGAAAACCTCGCTGAAGTCGGCGGCGCCGTCCATCTGCTCGATTGGCCGCACCTCGATGCCCGGCTGGCGCATCGGCACCAGCAGGTAGGACAGGCCCTGGTGCTTGGGCGCTTCGGGGTCGGTGCGGGCGAGCATGAAGATGTAGTCCGCCTCGTCCGCCCGTGTCGTCCAGGTCTTCTGGCCGTTGATGACCCACTCGTCGCCGTCGAGCCGGGCCGTCGTGCGCAGCGAGGCCAGATCCGAGCCAGCCTCGGGCTCGGAGAACCCCTGGCACCAGGTGATCTCGCCCCGCAGGATCTTGGGGATGAACTCCTGCTTCTGCTCTTCGGTGCCCCAGTGCAGGATCGTCGGCCCGACCAGCGTGTCGCCGAACCAGTCCGCCCGCATCGGCGCCCTTGCTCGGGCGAACTCCTCGGTGAGGATGATGTTCTCCAGCGGCGTCAGGCCACGGCCGCCGTACTCCTTCGGCCATGATGCGCAGATCCAGCCGGCCGTCTGTAGCTTCGCGTTCCAGTCGAGCCGGAACTGCTCCCTGTCCTCGGGCGTCATCGGCAGCTCGCCGGACCGCCACCCTTCGGGCAGGTTCAGTTCCAGCCACGATCGGATTTCGGCCCGGAACTCCGGCGCGAGATCGGTGTAGTCGAGGATCTGGGCTGTGCTTGACATACGGATAGTGTCGGGCGAGACTGACGCTGTGTCAACGTGGATGTTGACAGGAGCCGTGTGAGCGATCCCACGGCAAGTGCGCAGGCTCGGCGGCACTTCTACCACCTCAGATGGAGGGCATCAGGCGATGCTGGTCGGTCGGACCGAGGAGCAGGTGCAGCTGGGCCAGGTTACGAGGGCCCTGCTCGGTCGCATATCGACAGAGCAGGAAGTGCGCCGCCTCATGGCGACAGCGGACGGGTTCGAGCCGGCTACCTGGTCGGCGCTGGTCGGCCTCGGTCTGGTGTCGATCCTGATCCCTGAGCAGGCCGGCGGGATGGGCGGATCGCTCACCGATCTCGGTGTCGTGCTCGAGGAGATGGGACGGCGACTGACCCCCGGCCCGTACCTGTCGACGGCGGTGCTGGCCGTCCAGGCGTTGCTGGCGACCGATCCCGAGCAGGCCGAGCCATACCTCAAGCAGATCGCCAGCGGTGCCGCGATAGCGACAGTGGCGGTGACGGAGGGACCCGGGCGCTGGGCGGAGGCCGACGTCGCCACGAGCGCATCGCGGGACCACGACGGCTGGCGGTTGTCCGGGGCGAAAACGTTCGTGCCCGATGGTGCGTCGGCCGACCTCATCCTGGCTGTCGCGCGGGCCGATGACGGTCTCGGTCTGTTCGCCATTCCCGGCGCGGCCGCCGGCGTAACCCGGGCGAGCCGGCCGACGATGGACCAGACCCGCAAGCAGGCTACCGTCGAACTGGATGGTGCGTGCGCTCAGCGGCTGCGCATCACCGGGTCAGCGTGGGACGTCGTCGCCGAAGTCATCCGCGTCGGCATGGTTGCGGTAGCCGCTGAGCAGGTCGGGGGCGCGCTTGAGGTGCTTGACCTTGTGCTTGAGCACGTCACCGGGCGCCGTCAGTTCGGCAAGCCAATCGGCAGCTTCCAGGCCATCCAGCACAAGTGCGCTGATTTGGTGGTCGACATCGAGGCGGCGCGATCAGCGGCGTACTACGCGCAACAGGCGATCGCCGGGCAGGCCCCAGACGCGGCTGCCGCGGCCGAACTGGCCAAGTCGTACTGCTCGGATATGTATCGCCGGGTCACCGACGCGGCGGTGCAGATGTTCGGCGGCATGGGCATGACGTGGGAGCACCCGATTCATCTCTACCTCAAGCGCGCCCGGTCGAGCGAGATCCTCTTCGGCACGCCGGGACAGCACCGTGAGCTCCTGGCCACCCTGATCGGGTTGTAGCCGATGAATAGCGGGACTGCCCTCAGCTTCGGCACGCTGCTGTCGGTCGTCGACTCGAACATCGGCGACGCGAGCCGCAGGATCGAGGATCAGGGCTGGGATTTCCTCACGACCGGCGAGCACGTCAGCTTCAACATTCCCATCGCCAACGCCTTCGTGAGCCTCGCGGCAGCCGCGGCGGTGACCACGCGGGTCGAGCTGATGAGTTCGGTGACGCTGCTTCCGCTCTACCCTGCGACGCTAGCCGCGAAGCTCGGTGCCGCGCTCGACAACGTCAGCGGCGGCCGGTTCGTGCTCGGCGTGGGGGTCGGCGGCGAGAACCCGCGCGAGTTCGAAGCGTGCGGTGTCCCGGTCAGTCAGCGCGGAGCGCGTACCGATGAAGCGCTGGACATCATCCGCAGGCTCTGGACCTCGCAGCAGGTGACGTACACGGGGAAATACGCCGAGCTGGTCGACGTGTCCATCCGGCCCGCCCCGGTGCGCAAGCCGAGCCCGCCGATCTGGATCGCCGGGCGCCGCGAGGTCGCCATGCGCCGCGCGGCCCGTTTCGGCGACGGATGGATTCCTTACATGTACTCGGCCCGGATGCTCGGCGAGTCATTGGATGTCATCGCGGCGCAGCGTGGCGATCTCCCGCCGATCGAGGCCGGGGCCTACCTATGGTCGTGTGTCCATGAGGACGCCTCGCTTGCTTTCGACTACGCGATGACGGCGCTCGCCAAGACCTACCGGCAGGATTTTGCCGCCCGTGCCGACAGCTACCTCGTCGTGGGCGATCCAGATCACTGTGCTAAGAGGGTGCTTGAGTACGTGCGAGCCGGTGCCCGGCGGATCATCTTCGCCCACGCATGCCCCCCGCACTACGTAGACGCGCAGCTTGAGCTCCTGGCCACTCGCGTCGTCCCCGCCGTCCGAGCCGAGCTGGCCTCGATCCTGTCGGCAACATCCGAACCATAGGAGGCAGGGATGCTTGATGCTGGCAGCCCAGCTGCGCTGAGCGGGCTGACGATCGTGGATTTCACCACCATGATCGCCGGACCGTACTGCTCCCGCCTGTTCGCCGATCTGGGCGCTGACGTGATCAAGGTCGAGTCGGCCGACGGCGACCACATCCGCAAGCTGCGGCCCAGGAAGTCCGGGGCGAGCCGCTTCTTCGGGCAGCTCAACGTCGGCAAGCGCAGCGTGGTAGCCGACCTGACCGATCCGGCGCAGCGCGGCCGGGTACTTGATCTCATAGCGCAGGCCGATGTGGTGCTGGAGAACTGGCGCCCGGGGGTCGCGGCTCGCCTCGGGGTGTCCTATGAGGACTGCCGGAAGGCACGCGAGGACATCGTGTACTGCTCGATATCGGGGTGGGGGCAGACCGGGCCCGGTGCCCAGCGCGCCGCGTTCGCTCCGAACGTGCATGCGGCCTCTGGGGTCGATATGGCGAACCTGATCTACCAGCCCCCGGGCAGCGTCCCGCCGGTTACCGGCGTGTTCACCGCCGACGTGGTCGGTGGCACCATGGCCTTTGGCGCGGTGCTCGCCGCACTGCGCCGCCGGGACCACACCGGTGCGGGAGGCAACGTCGATGTCTCGCTGATCGAGTCGATGCTGTCCATGCCGATGTATGAGCTGCAGGCCGAGCTCGCCGGGATCACCGAGGCGCGTACGAGTCATCGTCCGGTTCCGACGTCGGACGGATTCATCATCTTGACCATCGTGAGCGACCAGAACTGGCGAGCGGTGGCCCGCGCGATCGGGCAGCCGGAGCTGGCCGCCGACCCGCGCTACGTCGACGTGCGGGCGCGGACCGAGAGCTGGGACGAGATCCACGAACTCGTCTGCGCCTGGGCGATCTCGCGCACCGCCGAGGAGGCCGAGGCACAGATGCTGGAGTGCGGTGTGCCGGCCGCGCGCTACCGCACTCTTGCGTCGTTGCTGACCGACGAGCATCTGCGCGAACGAGAAGTATTCCGCCCCGCCGTTGACGCAGGTGGCGAGTTCACGATCCCCGCTACTCCGTTCCGGCTCGACGGTCAGACCACGCCGGCGCCCGGAACCCGCGTGCCGGCCCTCGGCGAGGACAGTGACCAGGTGCTGACGAAGCTACGCCGGGCTTGAGGGCTTCTCTGGCGATTGCCTTCCCAGAGCTCGCCGCAGTAGTCAACGCTAGTGTTGAAAATGATGGCAGCGCCCGAGCCAGGGGTGCTCGAATGTTGATGGGGGTTGTGACCGATGCCCGGCTGGAACGTAGCGGATGTGCTGGAAGTAGTCGCCGAGCAGGTGCCGGACGCGGCGGCGGCGATTCAGGGTACCCAGGTGCTGACCTGGGTGCAGATGGACGCGCACGCCAATGCCATCGCCAATTTCCTGATCGAGGCGGGCTTGCCGCGTCAGGCCAACGTCGCTCAGTACCTGCGCAACTCACCCGTTTACATCGAGTCGCTTTACGCATGCCTGAAGGGTGCGTTCGTGCCGGTCAACACGAACTACCGGTACGGTCCAGACGAGCTCGTGTACCTGTGGGACAACGCCGACATCGCCGCGGTGATCTTCGGCGGCGAGTTCCGTGCGCAGATCGAGGCGCTCCGGGCCAGGGTACCCAACGTAACGGCGTGGCTGTGGGTCGACGACGGGACTGGTCCTTGTCCGGAGTGGGCCGAAGACTATGGCGCGCTCGCTCAGGACCCGGGCCGCCAGCACCGCCCCGATGTCACACGTGCCGGGGACGATCTGCTGCTCCTGTACACGGGTGGCACGACCGGCATGCCCAAGGGCGTGATGTGGCGCCAGGACGACTTGTTCGTGCTGCTGGGAAACGCGGCGCGCGGTGGCTACGGGGACGAGCAGGACCTCGCCTACGCTCGCGAACGGGTGGCGAGCCCCGGGCGGAGCCTGTTGCCCGCTGCGCCCTTGATGCACGGAGCTGGCTGCTTCAGCTGTGTGCCCATCCTGGCGCGCGGTGGCGCGATCGTGCTGCTCGAGCGTCACCCGTTCGACCCGATCGAGTTTCTCGACACGGTCGAGCGGCACGAGGTCTTCTCGGTCAGCTGGGTCGGCGATGCCTTCGCCAAGCCGGTCGTCGCGGCCCTCGAGCAGTTCCCTGGCCGGTGGACGTTGCCGAGCCTGCGAACGATAACCTCCGGGGGCGTGGTGTTCAGCGCGGAGACCAAGCGCCGTCTCCTCGAGGCCGTCCCGCACGTGCTGATCAACGATGTGTTCGGAGCCTCGGAGGCGATTACTGTCGGCTCGTCGGTGGCGACAAAGGACAATGTTCCCGCGTCGACCGGGTCGTTCACGCCGAGGGCGGACATGCGAGTCGTCGATGATAACGGGCAGGATGTTGTACCGGGATCCGGGATGGCTGGCCTGATCGCCTTCTCCGGGCGGCAGCCGCTCGGCTACTACAAGGACCCGGTCAAGACCGCCGAGGTTTTCCGCACGATCGACGGGAAGCGGCACTCGGTGCCAGGTGACTGGGCGGTCGTGGCTGCCGACGGCAGCGTGACGCTGCTGGGCCGTGGCTCGGCGTGCATCAACACCGGCGGGGAGAAGGTCTATCCCGACGAGGTGGAGAAGGTCATCGGCACGCTGCCGGGCGTCGCAGACGCCGTTGTCCTGGGTATCCCGCATGAGCGCTTCGGACAGGCCGTGGTGGCTGTTGTGCAGCCAGACAGTGGTGCCGCGCTGACGGCCGATGCCGTGATTGCGCATTCTAAGGCGAAACTGGCCAGCTACAAGGCGCCTAGGCAGGTCGTGTTTGTCGAGGTGATAGGCCGTGGCCCGACAGGCAAGATTGACCTCCAGATGCTCCGCCAGCGCGTACTTGGCGAACTGGGTTTGCCCATCGCGCGGTGAGGCGTACAGCCCGCCCCTGAGTTAACTGCCTGCAGGTGCAGCGGTCTCGACGGCCAGGCCGTTGAGGACCATCTGAGCGTAGGCCGAGCCGATCTCATTGGCGTCAGGCATCGACGGGTCACCTTTGCGGTACCAGCGATGGGTCCAGTTGACCATTCCGATGATGCCGTTGGCGATGACCCGGGCTGACGTGGTCGTGCGCAGTGTGCCGTCCTCGATGCCGCTCTTGACGATGGCGATTATCGCGTCGTCGTAGCGCTTGTTGATCGCGCTCATCTGACGGGCCCACGGAGAGCGGCCGCCGGAGACTTTGCTGAGGTCTTCCTGAATGTAGACGAACAGGTAGGGATAGTGCTCCGCGTACGACGACATGAGCGACGTGATCAGTCGGGTGAGCTTGACGGTGGCCGTGCCAGCGCTATCACGGATCGCCTCGGCCTGAAGCGCGTTTGCTTCGGCCGCGTCGCGGACGATCTCGTGGAACAGCTCATCCTTGCTGCCGATGTAGTAGTAGAGGGTGGCCCGGTCGGTGCCGAGCGACTCGGCGATTTCGGCGAGGCTGGTCCCGTTGAAGCCGTTCTTGCGGAAAACCCGGGCGGCAGCGGCGACGATCTCCGCGCGGCGTTCGGTATAGGCCGCGCTGCCCTCGGCCAGCGCGGCTGCGCGCCGTCGGCCTATGCCGCTTGCCATTCAGGCACTCCCTTCCCACCTCGGTCCCCGAAACGGGGCAGTTCAGGACCAACCGGGTCAGCTTATCTGTCGACCTCATCCAGGCCGCGACGGGCGCAGCGGTCAGCGGTACGCGCTGATGCCGGTCAGCGCCTGTCCGATGGCCAGGGCATGGACTTCCGAGGTTCCCTCGTAGGTGAGCACCGATTCGAGGTTGTTCGCGTGCCGGAGTGGCGGGTAGTCGATCGTAATGCCTGCCCCGCCCAGGATCGTGCGACAGCTGCGGGCGATCTTGATCGCCTCCCGGACGTTGTTGAGCTTGCCCACGCTGACCTGCTCGGGACGGATTTCGCCGGCGTCCTTGATACGACCCAGATGCAGTGCCAGCAGCAGACCCTTTGACAGCTCCACGCTCATGTCGGCGAGCTTGCCCTGAGTCAGCTGGAAGCCAGCGATGGGACGGCCGAACTGCACGCGGTCGATCGCGTAGGCGAGCGTCGACTCGAGGCAATCGCGGGCGGCGCCGATCGCGCCGAAGACGATTCCGAACCGGGCCTCGGACAGGCACGACAGGGGGGCCCGCAGCCCCTCCGCCTCCGGCAGCCGTGCGCTTTCCGGCAGCCGGACGTCGGAGAGGAACAGCTCGGAGGTGACCGACGCGCGCAGGGACAATTTGTCCTTGATGTCACGCGTCTCGAACCCGGGGGTTCCCTTCGGCACGAGAAAGCCCCGAATGCCGTCCTGCGTCCGAGCCCAGATCGTCGCGACGTCGGCGCGGCTGCCATTGGTGATCCACAGTTTCTGGCCATTCAAGATCCAGTCACTGCCATCGCGCTTGGCCTGCGTACGCATGCTGGCGGGGTCAGACCCGAAGTCGGGCTCGGTAAGCCCGAAGCACCCGACCGCGGTGCCGGCCGCGAGGCGGGGCAGCCATTCCTGTTTCTGTTCCTCGGAACCGAAGGCGTAAATGGAGAACATTGACAGCGAGCCCTGCACGGAGACGAACGAGCGGAACCCGCTGTCGACGGCCTCGAGTTCGAGACAGGCCAGGCCGTAGCTGGTCGCGCTGGCCCCGGCGCACCCGTAACCGTGCAGGTGCATGCCCAGGAGGCCGAGGGCGCCGAACTCCTGGGCCAGCTCCGGCGGGAAGTAACCGTCGGCGTACCACCGCGCGATGTTCGGCCGCAGCCGCTCGTCGGCGAACCGGCGGACGGTGCGCTGAATCTCCAGGTCCTCGTCCGCGACGTCACGATTCGCCTGGGTGAGATCCACCGGGCGCGCGGCGGAGATCGTGGTGGGGGCCATGGGCGCTCCTCGGGTTCGCGGGCACGGTCAATGCCCGGTGCTCAGCATCAGGATCGGTGCCTAAGCGTCAACACTACTGTTGACTCTGGGCTGGTCTATGTCAAGACGGCAACCCGCTACGGGACTGACGCTGACTCGATCGTGCTGATCGCCTCCTCGGGGCAGTTGTCGACGGCAAGCTGCGCATCCTCCGCGAGTTCGGGTGGCACCGTCCCGTCGCCGAGGACCACCGCGTGCCCGCGCGAGTCGAGGTCGAGCAGCTCGCCGGCGTAAGCCAGGCAGCGGTTGTGGCCCTGGCATCGCTCTGAATCGATGGCTATCTTCACGGTCGGCCACCCTCGGCGCTGACTTGGACCCGGAACGGCACACGCTCCGGGCCGCGCACGCTGCCGCCAGTCCACTGCACCGCGGCCGGGTCGACGACCTCGAAGCTGGGGATGGCGGCCAGCCACTCCTCGAGGGCCACTCTCAGCTCCAGCCGGGCCAGCGGGGATCCGAGGCAGCGGTGCGGGCCGGACCCGAAGGTCAGGTGCCGGTTGCGCTTGCGGTCGAGGTGCACGGCGTCCGGGTCGTCGAACACGCTGGGGTCGCGATTGGCGGCGCCGAGTGGGAGCAGCACTCGCTGTCCGGCGCCGATGTACTCGTCGTGAACCTCGATGCTGCCCGCGGTGACGCGGGCCAGCATGACTGGTGCGTAGGCGCGCAGCAGCTCCTCGATCGCGGTGCTCATCAGCTGCGGCTCGGCCACCAGCAGCTGCAAGTCGTCCGGGTGGGTGCCGAGGTGAAACAGCGCCGCGCTCAGCGCGCTCCAGGTGGTGTCCGCGCCAGCGATCATGACCACCATGACGCTGCCGATCTTCGTCTTGCGGTCCAGCGGCACGCCTTCAACCTCGGCCCGGCTGAGGTAACTGATCAGGTCGTCGCCCGTACCGTCGGCCCGCTGATCTAGCAGCTGGCTGAAGTAGTCGATCATCTCGCGCACCGCGGCGCTGCGGACAGACTGGTCTAGCGGACCCTCCCGCAGCAACCGCAGGGTCCAGTCGATGAACTGGGGCTGCATCTGCTCCGGTACGTCGAGCAGGTGACGGGTGAGCACGGTGATCGTGAGCCGCTGGGCGAAATCCGTCGCGGCGTCGCCGCTCCCGGCCGCCGCGAGCGGCTGGACGAGAGACCGGGCGAGCGCACGGATGTCCGATTCGAGCGTCGCGACCTGCTTGGGGTGGAAGAACGGCATCAGGCGATCACGGTCGAGCTCATGCCGTGGCGGATCGGAGGTGATCGGCGGGATGAGCAGGCCGCCCGAATACTCCGGTGGGCCGCCCACCTCCGTGGAGCGCGATGACAGCCGCACATTGTCGCGGACGAGATCGCGAACGTCGTCGTACCTCGCGACCATCCACGAACCGCCCAGCCGATCGCTGTGCATGACGGGGCATGAGTGCTGCATGGCCGCCCAGGTGGGATATGGGCAGTTGCGAAACTGTGCCGAGAAGATGTCGTAGTCGCTGAGCGCTGTGTCGGAGGCGTCAGCCATCTCCGCTCCTCGCGTTGTGATGAGACAGATAATGTCTCTCAGTCACCGATCGTGTCAGACACCGAGAGGGTTGTCAACGCAAATGTTGACTGCATGGGTTCAGTCTGCCTTCAGGACCGGCGGCAGTTCACCGGCGGCGATCATGGCGCGCAGGGCAAACTTCTGGATCTTGCCGCTGGCCGTGGTCGGGAACTCGCTGACCGCATACCACAGGCGAGGCACCTTGAACCGTGCCAGGTTGGCCTGGCAGTACTGGCGCAGCTCTTCGAAAACCTCAGCGACGTCACGATCGCCTGGTCGCAGCTGGACGATGACGCCAACCTGCTCGCCCCAGTACTCGTCAGGGACGCCGACCACCTCGACCGCGTAGACGGCGCCGGCTTCGAGCAGCAACTCCTCGATCTCGCGCGGATAGATGTTCTCGCCACCGCGGATGATCATGTCTCTGAGCCGTCCGGTGACGCGCAGGAAGCCCCGGTCGTCCATAGCGCCGAGATCTCCGGTATGCAGCCAGCCGTCCTTGTCGAGCGCAGCCGCCGTGGCCTCGGGCAGTTCGAAGTAGCCGAGCATGGACTGGTAGCCGCGCACGCAGACCTCGCCCTGCTCGTCGTGGCTGATCATCTCACCGGTGGCAGGGTCGATAATCGCCAGGTCCATGTGCGGAAGCGCGTGCCCGACGGTTGTCATCCGGTCTGTGTGCGAGTCGGTGAGCTTGCTCTGGCACACCACTCCGTGGGCCTCGGTCTGACCGTAGCCGATGGCTATATTCGCGCCGAAAAGTTCCTCGGCGCGGCGCACCAGCGCCGCGGGCGCCGTTGATCCGCCACAGAGCATGCCCCGCATCGAGGTGAGCTCATATTTCTCCACGTCAGGATGGTTAACCAGGGAGTGCAGGACGGTCGGGACGACGAGCATCATGTTGCCGCGATGTTCCTGGATCATCTCGAGCACCAGGCCGGCGTCGAAGCCGGGCAGCAGGACGTGCGTGCCGCGGAGGGCGAGGATGCCGACGGCGGCCATTACACAGCTGCCCACGTGGAACATCGGCATCGGGTTGATCCAGACGTCGCCGTCCTGCAGGCCAGCCATCGTGCCCGCGATCCGCGCCGCGTTGATGGTGCCCTGATGGTGAAGCACGCAGCCCTTGGGGCTGCCCGTCGTGCCCGAGGTGTACTGGATCTGCGCGGCGTCACGCGGCCGGACAACAGGGAACTCAAGGCCGCCCGGGACTGGGCGCCGCAGGAACTCATCCCATTCCTCGAAGGCGAACGCCAGGCGCAGCTCGGGCAGCTGCGGGCGCAGCTCGGCCACGATCTCGGCGCTGGACTGGCCCCGGTACTCGCCGCTGTAGAACAGGGCGCAGCTGCGCGACTGCTGCAGGACATAGCGAAGTTCACGCAGGCGCAGCGCGGGATTCACGGTCACCAGCACCATGCCTGCCAGCGCCGCACCGAGTTGCAGCAGAGCCCATTCCCAGCGGTTCGGGGAGTACACCGCAATGCGCGCGCCGGGCTCGAACTCGGCGAGGAGAGCCGTGGCCACCCGCTCGGCATCCGCCAGAAGCTCGCTGTACGTCCACCGGCGCGCGACGGCCGGGTCGATCCCCTCCACCAGGGCAAGGCGGTCGGGTACGGCCGCCGCCGCGTCCCTGAGCAGCTCTCCGATCGAGGTATCGAGCACGGTGGCCTCGGTCGTGGCCGGCCAGTACGCCGTAGTCGCCGGGTCGGGCATTGCCGTCACTCCCTCTCGAAAGATGCCAAGGGAAGCATCAACGGCTATGTTGACCGTGGTAGCCCTGGCTGTCAACACTAGCTATCACCAATCGGGAGGCATCGCCGATGCGTACCGTGGCGGCACTACTGGAAGAACCGCACAAGCCGGTCGAGGTGGTGGACCTCGACATCGAGTCACCGCGGGCCGGTGAAGTGATGGTGGAGATCGCTGCGACGGGGGTGTGCCACTCGGACCTGTCGGTCGCCGACGGGGCACTAGGCAACCCGATACCCATCGTCCTCGGCCACGAGGGCGCCGGGACGATCATTGACCTCGGTGCAGGCGTCACCGATCTGGCGGTGGGCGACCATGTGGTGCTCGCGTGGCTGGCGCAGTGCGGTGAGTGCTTTTACTGCGTGCACGGTCAGGCCGAACTGTGCGAGCGGGCCGGACTGTCGTTTGCCCGCAGCAACCTGCCCGATGGCACGACCCGCCTGTCGCACCACGGTGTCCCGGTGTTCCAGATGGCCGGGCTCGGGACATTCGCGCAGCACTGCGTCGTTCCGGCCCGCTCAGCCGTGCGGGTACCGAGCGGGCTGCCTTTTGAATCCGCGGCGCTGATCGGCTGCGCCGCGCTCACCGGGTTCGGTGCAGCGGTCAACACCGCCGACATTCGCGCGGGTGACTCCGTCGCCGTGATCGGCGGCGGAGGCGTCGGGCTCAACACCGTCCAGGGCGCCCGCGCCTCGGGCGCCGCACGCATCATCGTCGTCGACCCCAGCCCCGAGCGCCGTGAGTTCGCGAGGTCACTCGGCGCAACCGACGCGCTGCCCCCGTCCGCTACGCTTGTGCGGGAGGTCCGCGCCCTTACCGGAGGGCGCGGGACCGATGTCGCATTCGAGGTCGTCGGCCACGCGGACACCATCGGTACGGCCGTCAAGATTGCCCGGCGCGGCGGCCAGGTCGTGCTCGTGGGCGCGGCGCGCGCAGACGTGCTGCTGTCCGTTCCCGCCTTCAACGGCATCGTCATGACGGGTAAGAAAATCCTCGGCTCGCTCTACGGATCTGCGAACGTCCGCCGCGACGTGCCGCGGCTCGTCGACCTCTACCGATCCGGGATGCTGAAACTCGACGAGCTGGTCACCGAGCGCTTCTCGCTGGCTCACACCGCCGAGGCGATCGAGTACTGCCGGCAGGGCCGGGGCGTGCGTGGCGTGGTGGTGATGAAATGACCGCGGTCGCCATGACCGTGGGCGGTGAACAGGTCGCAGTTACCTCGTCGTTCGGCGTCATCGACCCGGCTACGGGCGAGGTGTTCGACCGGGCGCCTGCGTGCGAGCCCGACGTGCTGGATGCCGCGTTCGCAGCTGCCCGCACGGCCGCGGGGGCGTGGGCCGCTGATGAAGAGGGCCGCCGCGCGGCGCTGCACGCGGCGGCGGATACCGTAGGCGGCGCTCGTGACGAGCTGGCCGTGCTGCTTTCGACCGAGCAGGGCAAGTCCGTGAAGGCCGCAGCCTACGAAGTTGACCAGCATGCGCTGTGGCTGCGCACGGCGGCTGACCTGTCGCTCGCGCCGCAGACGCTTCAAGACGACGACCGCGCCGCGGCCGAGCTAGTGCGCCGGCCGCTCGGCGTCGTGGCTGCGATCACGCCGTGGAACTACCCGGTCCTGCTGGCGGGATGGAAGCTCGGCCCGGCCCTGGTCGCCGGAAACACGGTCGTGCTCAAGCCGTCGCCGTACACGCCGCTGGCCACGCTCCGGATCGGGGAGCTGCTAAGCAACGTGCTTCCGGCCGGTGTCCTAAATGTTGTGAGCGGCCCTGACCCGCTGGGCTCAGCGATGACCCGTCACCCGCAGGTCGACAAGATCACCTTCACCGGGTCCGTGGCCACCGGCAAGGCCGTCGCCGCGGCGGCGGCCGACGATATCAAGCGGGTCACTCTCGAACTGGGCGGGAACGACGCTGCAATCGTGCTCGAGGACGCCGACCCGGCAGCGATCGCCCGTGCGATCTTCTGGGCCGCGTTCACCAACTGCGGGCAGATCTGCGCCGGGATCAAGCGGCTGTTCGTTCCTGTCGCCCTGTTCGGCGAGATGGTCGACGCCCTCGCGCAGCTCGCGAACCGGGTGCGGGTGGGCGCGGCCAGCGACGAGCGCAGCCAGATCGGGCCGGTGCAGAACGCGATGCAGTTCAAGCGGGTCAGCGAGCTGGTCGACGAGGCCGTCAGGCAAGGCGCGAAACCGGCTGCGGGGGCGGCGCCGCTCGGCCGCGCTGGCTACTTCTACGCACCCACTATTCTCACTGATGTCACCGAGGGCATGCGGGTCGTCGATGAGGAGCAGTTCGGCCCGGTGCTGCCGGTGCTGTGCTACTCCAGCGTCGACGAGGCGATCGACCGGGCCAACGCCACGACCTATGGCCTGTCCGGCTCGGTGTGGAGCCCGGACACCGACCGCGCTGAGGCGGTGGCCCGCCTGCTGACCTGCGGAACCACGTTCGTCAACGACCACCTGACCGTCGGCCCGCACCTTCCGTTCGGCGGTTGGCGGCACAGCGGCCTTGGCGTCGAGAACGGCCCGTGGGGCCTTGAGGCCTTCACCCAGCTTCAGGTGGTCTACCGCAAACGCTAGGACTCGTGCGTCAGGCGACGTCGAACTCGTCGACGCTGCCGCGCTCCGAGACGGTAAGCCGGGCCTGCAGGCACAGCACCTCAAGATGAGCGAAGGTCTCGGCCACCGCCATGAGCTGATCAAACGGGGCGAGTTCCCCGAGCCGCCGCTGGTGCCTGGTCCACGGGACGCGCTCGGCCACCTGGTAAGCCGTCCGGGCGCCGGCCGCCACCGCGTCGCCGCAGAGCCGCAGGCGAGTGTCGTGGTGGGCTAGCAGCTCGTCAACGCGGGCATGCACGCTCGGCGTCACCGGGCCGTGCGCGGGCAGCAGCATCGCGTCGGCCCGCTGGCGCACGCGCAGCAAGGACCGCAGGTAGCTCGCTAGGGGGAGATGGCCAGGGACGGTCTCGAAGCCGATCGACGGCGTGATGTGGGGCAGCACGTGGTCGCCGGCGAACAGCAATCGCGACGGGTCATCGGCAAAGCAGAAGTGGCCCGTGGTGTGACCAGGCGTCGACAGCGCTTCCAGCGGACGGCCCCCGGCCACCGGGCGGTCACCGTCGGCCAGCCACGATGTCGGGTGCTCGTACTCCTTCGAGGAGTCGGAATGCCGCACCTGGAGGCTGGTGAGCAGCTCAGGCGCGCCGGCGCGGCACATGAGCGCCAGGAGCCGGTCCAGCGCACGCTCGCCAGCCATGACCGCGTCGACGGTCGCCCGCTCAGGCGCACCGAGCGCAACCGCGCAGCCGGTGAGCCGCCGCAGCTCGATGGCCATGGTGTAGTGATCACGGTGGAAGTGGGTCGCCAGCACGGTCGTGATGTCGTGGATGCCGACGCCGATCTCGGCCAGACTGTTCCGGAGCGTGTCGAGAGCTTCCGGGATGAACCATCCGCCGTCGATCAAGCCGGTACCGTCCGGCCCCTGGATCGCGTACACATTCACTGCGCGCAGCCCGTCGTTCGGCAATGGCAGCGGAATCCTGTGGACCGAGGGCGCGACCTGCTCCACCTTCGACGTCCATGCATAGCGGTCGATCACGACGGCGTCCTCTCGTGTCCTCGGCCAGCCGCGCCGGGCGGCCGGACTGTATTATCAACATAACTGTTGACTGACGGTCTCGCACTGGGGAGGATCAGCATGTGACGGGATGGAATATTGCCGACGTTCTCGAGGCCGTGGCCGAACAGGTGCCTTCCTCGGTCGCCGTGATCCGCGGAACACGGCGATTTACCTGGGCTGAGCTCGACGCTCGTGCCGAGCGGCTGGCTGCGCACCTCGTCGACAGCGGGGCCGAGCGGCAGGACAAAGTCGTGCAGTACCTGCGCAACTGCCCTGAGTACATCGAGTCGATGTTCGCCGCTCTCAAGGCCTCGCTGGTACCCGTGAACACCAACTACCGCTACCGGCCGGCCGAGCTGACCTACCTATGGCGCGATGCCGAGGCGCGTGCGGTGGTGTTCGGCAGTTCCTTCACGGCGGCGATCGAGCAGATGCGCCACGAGGTAGCGGACATCAAGGTCTGGCTCTGGGTCGATGAGGGCGGCGCCGAGTGCCCTTCGTGGGCGCAGCCCTACGAGCAGGTGGTCACGACGCCGGTCCCGGCACGACGATGGTCCCGCGACGGCGACGACCTGGTACTGCTTTATACCGGCGGGACGACCGGTATGCCCAAGGGCGTGATGTGGCGCCAGGAGGATTTGTTCCTCGTGCTGGGCAACGCGGCTAACGGCAAGTACCCCGATCAGGTCGACCTCGGCTATGCCCGCTCGCGCGTGGCCGCGAACGGCCGGCGGCACCTCACGGCGGCGCCGCTGATGCACGGCGCCGGCTGCTTCACCTGCATTCCTATCCTGGCGCGCGGCGGGGCGGTGGTGCTGCTCGAAACACCGTCGTTCGACCCGATCGAGTTGCTCGACACGGTGGAATGCGAGTCGGTCCACTCGGTCAGCTGGGTGGGTGACGCGTTCGCCGGCCCGGTCGTCGAGGCGCTGAGCCGCGAGCCGAGCCGCTGGCGGCTCGACTCCTGGTCGGTCGTCACCTCCGGTGGCGTGTTGTTCTCCGAGGAGTTGAAGAAGCGGCTCCTCGAACTCGTTCCCGGTCTGCTGATCGCCGACGTCTACGGGTCGTCCGAGGCGGTGGCGGCCGCCCGATCGGTGTCGACCAGTAAGGCCGGCCCGGCTTCGCCGCGGGTGTTCGCCCGTACGACCACCGTGCGGGTACTTAGCGAGGACGGCCGGGACGTCGAGCCAGGCGAAATCGGCATGGTCGCCTATGGCGGGCGGCAGCCTCTCGGTTACTACCGCGACGAGGCCAAGACCGCCGCGACGTTCCGGGTGATCGACGGCGCCCGGTTCCTGCTCACCGGCGACTTTGCGACGGTCGACGCCGAGGGCCTGATAACCGTGCTCGGACGCGGTTCGTCGTGCATCAACTCAGGCGGCGAGAAGATCTATCCCGAAGAGGTCGAAGAGGTGCTCAAGCGGCACCCGGTGGTGCAGGACGTCGTGGTGATCGGCCTCCCCGACCAGCGGCTCGGTGAGCGGGTAGCCGCCGTTATCGAGGTCGTCCCGGGCCACGAGCTGGACGTCGACGGGCTGATCGCGTTCGCCCGCGAGGTGCTGGCCGGCTACAAGGTGCCGCGGCAGGTGCGGGTGGTCGACAAGGTCGTGCGCGGTCCCAACGGGAAAGTGGACTACCAGGCCGCGCGGGCCGTCTTCGCCGCAGAAGCGATCGGAGCATGAGCGCACCCAGCGGCCCGCTCGTCGGCGTGAAGGTCGTCGAGCTGCGCGGGCAAGGCCCGGCGCCCTACTGTGGCATGCTGCTCAGCGACCTCGGCGCCGACGTCATCCGGGTCGACCGCCCGGCTCCGCCGGGCAAGCCGGCCGCCGACCCCACCGGGGACATCGTGACGCGCGGTCGGCGCTCGATTGTCATCGACGTCAAGTCACCGGGCGGCGTCGAGCTGATGCTGGCGCTCATCGACACCGCGGATGCGCTGCTGGATCCGTACCGGCCCGGTGTCGCCGAGCGACTCGGCATCGGAGCCGGCGTGTGTCTGGCCCGCAATCCGCGGCTGGTCTACGCCCGGATGACCGGCTTCGGCCAGACCGGTCCGCTGGCGCAGAACGCGGGGCACGACATCAACTACGTGGCCCTGGGTGGGGCGCTCGCGCACATCGGCCGCTACGGCCAGGCCCCGGTGCCGCCGCTCAACCTCGTGGGGGACATGGGCGGCGGCGGGCTGTTCCTTGCCTTCGGCACGGTTAGCGCCCTGTTCGAGGCTCAGCGGTCGGGCCTCGGACAGGTTGTCGACATGGCGATGATCGACGGCGTCGCGTCGCTGATGACGATGATCTATGGCTATCACGCGCAGGGCTACTGGCGGCAGCCACGCGGCTCGAACGTATTCGATACCGGCTCGTTCTTCTACGACGTCTTCGAATGCGCTGACGGCAACTATGTCTCGATCGGCCCCATCGAGTTCCCGTTCTACACCAAGCTGCTCGAGGCGCTCGGGATCCCGGCCGCCGACATGCCGAAGCGCTCCGATCGCTCGACTTGGGCTGCGGCCAAGGATCGGCTGGCCGCGGCTTTCCGCACGCGCACGCGGCAGGCGTGGTGCGAGCTGCTCGAGCCGCAGCCGGACCTGTGCTTCGCACCGGTTCTGAGCATGCTGGAGGCTCCCGAGCATCCACATCACAAGGCACGCGGCACGTTCCTGGTCGACGGCGACGTAATCCAGCCGGCGCCCACGCCGAGGTACGGCCGCACGCCCGGGCGAGTGCAGCGCCCGCCCGCCGCACCGGGAGAGCACACCGCCGAAGTGCTCTGCGACTGGCTCGGGCTCGACGACGCGTCGATAGCCGAACTGCGCTCGGCCGGCACGGTCACGTAATGAGTTGTCTACAGGGACCTGGCTGGCTAGCGTCGAGACCGATTCCATGACACCGCTCGAGGAGTTCCATGAAGTCGCAGGCCGCTGAGCTGCTTTCGATCGAGTTTCCGATCTTTGCGTTCTCGCATTGCCGTGATGTGGTGGCAGCGGTGAGCAATGCCGGCGGCTATGGTGTGCTCGGCGCGGTCGCGCACACCCCCCAGGAACTCGAAGTCGACCTGATCTGGATCGAGGAGCACACCAAAGGCCGCCCGTTCGGGGTGGACCTGCTGATCCCGCGCAAGTTCGCCGGCCCGGCCGAGGGCGGGACCGGCCGTTCTTCGCTGAAGGCGATGATTCCCGACGAGCACCGGGCCTTCGTCGAGCACCTTCTGGAGACCTACGACATCCCGCCTCTCGAGCACCGCCCGGAGACCGAAGGCGGACCGGTCGGCGGCGGGTACAAGCGCGCCGGGTTGCAGGTCGACCCGATCAGCATGGCGCCGCTGATCGACATCGCCTTCGCGCACAAGACCTCGATGCTGGCCTCTGCCCTGGGCACGCCGCCGGCCTGGCTGGTCGACGACGCGCACTCGCGGGGGGTGAAGGTCGCGGCGCTAGCGGGAACGGTCGAGCACGCCGTGGCCCATGCCGAGGCCGGCGTCGACCTCGTCATCGCCCAAGGCACGGAGGCGGGCGGGCACACCGGAGAGATCAGCACCCTGGTGCTCGTCCCGCAGATCGTGGACGCTGTCCGGCCGATTCCCGTTCTCGCCGCCGGAGGCATCGGCAACGGCCGGCAGATGGCGGCTGCACTCGCGCTGGGCGCGGACGGTGTATGGTGCGGCTCGATCTGGCTGACGACGCAGGAAGCCGAGACCAGCGGTGCTGTTCGCGCGCGGATGCTGGCTGCGAAGTCGCAAGACACGGTGCGCACACGCTCGTTCACCGGCAAACCGTGCCGGGTGCTCCGCAGCAAGTGGACCGACGCCTGGAACGAGGACGGCGCACCCATCCCGCTCCCCATGCCCCTGCAAAGCATGCTTTCCGATCGTCCCCGCCGCCGGATTGAGGCGATGGCCGAACGCCCTGGCAGCCGTGCCGTGGAGCTGCTCAGCCCTTTCGTCGGGCAGGTCGTCGGTCAGATGACGACGATCAAGCCGGCCCGTCAGGTTGTGCTGGAGATGGTCGATGAGTTTGTCTCGGCCTGGCAGCGCGTCGACGATCTCCTCGCGGACTGACATCGATCGGAAGGACCATAAACCGTGCGGTATACGGGATTGGAACTTGAGCTCCGCGACGACGGGGTCATGCTGCTAACGATCGTTGGCCGGGACGCCGTCAACAGCCTTGACGCCACGCAGCACCGCGAGCTGGCCGACGTGTGGCGCGACCTGGCCGCCGACGAGCGAGTGCGGGTCATCGTCGTCACGGGCCAGGGTCATGCGTTCTGCGCGGGCGGCAACATGGAAATGGAGCGCGGCCTGGCCGGAAACTACGCCGCTGCGGTATCGATCATGACAGAGGCACGCGAACTCGTGACCAATATCGTCGAGTGCGACAAGCCCATCGTGTCGGCGATCAACGGGGCTGCGGCGGGTGCGGGACTGGCGGTCGCCCTGCTCGCAGACATCAGCATCGCGGGCGACGACGTGGTGTTGACGGACGGCCACACCCGCATCGGCCTCGTCGCCGGTGACCATGCGACCCTGATCTGGCCGCTGCTATGCGGCATGGCCCGTGCTAAGTACTACCTGCTCACCTGCGAACGCATCGACGGCGCGACCGCCGAGCGGGTTGGCCTGGTCAGCAAGGCAGTTCCTCGCGCCGACGTCCTCTCGGAGGCATTGGCTGTGGCCAGTCGGCTAGCCGCCGGGCCGCAGCACGCGTTGCAGTGGACGAAGCGCTCGCTGAATCACTGGTTGCGTTCGGCCGGTCCGGCCTTCGAGGCCTCTGCTGGGATGGAACTGGTCAGCCTGCTTGGGCCCGACTTCGCCGAGGGGGTCGAGGCGTTTATCGCGCATCGCCCGGCCCGATGGACGGAGCGGAGATGATCCAGGTGCACGCGTCGGACGAGATCCTCTGGTGCCCGCCTGACGACGTGTTCGAGTCGACCAACATGGGCCGTTACCTGCACTGGTTGCGAGACACCCGCGGGCTCGACTTCGGCGACTACGACTCGTTGTGGCGCTGGTCCATCGAAGACCTTGACGGGTTCTGGGCCTCGATCGCCGGGCACGCCGACGTCCGGTTCCACGATCAGCCCACGACGGCACTGGCTGATGCCAGCCTGCCGGGAGCTGTATGGTTTCCCGGTGCCACGCTGAACTTCGCCGAGTACGCGCTGACCGGGCCGGCGGACGAGTTGGTGATCATCGCGCGCAGCGAGACCCGCGGTCGGCTGACGATGTCACGTGGCCAGCTGCGTGAACAGGTCGCATCCTTCGCGGCCACGCTGCGGGAACTGGGCGTACGGCCGGGCGACCGGGTCGTGGCCTACCTGCCTAACATCCCTGAAGCATTCGTCACTCTCTACGCGGCAGCCAGCATTGGCGCGGTGTTCGCCGTGTGCGCGCCCGAGTCGGGTGCGCGAATGGCAATCGCCAAGTTTGCCCAGCTCGAACCCACCGTCCTGGTCACCGTGGACGGGTACGTCTACGACGGCAACCGATTCGAACGGCACGAGGAGGTCGCCGCGCTGCGGGCGGCCCTGCCGACGCTCACCGCGACCGTCGCGGTCGACTACCTGCACCCGAACCAGTGCCGTATCCCGGATGCTCGGCGGTGGGCCGAGGCCGTGGCTGAGCCGGCCGAACCCGAGTTCGGGCCCGTCCCGTTCGATCACCCGCTCTACATCGCGTTCTCCTCGGGAACGACGGGCGCACCCAAGGCGATCATCCATTGCCACGGCGGGATCGTGCTGGAACACTACAAGATCTTCGTGCTGCACGACGACGTGCAACCCGACGACCGCTGGTTCTGGTACTCGTCGACCAACTGGATGGCGTGGAACTACGCGGCATCCGTGCTGTTCGGCCGCGGATCGATCTTGATTTTCGACGGGCACCCGATGCGGCCCAGTCTTGCCGCCTACTGGGCGATGCTAGCCGACGAGAGGGTCACCAGCGTCGGCACCTCACCCGGCTTCCTGCTGGCCTGCCGAAAGTCCGGCCTCAATCCCGGCGAAGAGGTGGACCTGTCCCGGCTGCGCGCGATCAACTGCGGCGGCTCGCCGCTCACCGCCGAGCTCTTCCGCTGGGTCTACCGCGCGGTATCGCCAACGGTCTACCTAGCCTCAGGCAGCGGCGGCACCGATGTGGCCTCGTCGTTCGTGTCAGGCTGCCGACTGCTACCAGTGCGCGCGGGGGAGATCGCATGCCGGCTGCTCGGCGTCGATGCCCAGGCCTATAGCGAGGACGGCGTCACCGTTATAGGCCAACGTGGTGAGCTAGTAATCAGAGCGCCGATGCCATCGATGCCGGTCGGATTCTGGGGCGACGATGGCACCCGAATGCGCGAGGCCTACTTCGAACGGTTTCCGGGCGTATGGTGCCACGGTGACTGGGTGACGTTCACCCCTGAGGGCACGTGCCGGGTCACCGGCCGTTCCGACGCGACTCTCAACCGCGGCGGGGTGCGCCTCGGATCGAGCGACTTCTACGCGGCAATCGAGGATATCGACGAGGTCAGCGACTGCCTCGTCGTCCACCTTGAGGACCCCGACGGCGGCCCGGGTCGGCTGGTCCTGTTCGTCAGACCGAAGAGCGCGCGGCTGCCGTCTGAGGCAGCTGACCAGATACGAGGTCGACTCCGTCGCGAGTTGTCGCCTCGGCATGTGCCCGATGACATCATCGCGGTCTCCGAGATCCCGAAAACGCCGACCGGTAAGAAGATGGAAGTGCCCGTAAAGCGGGCGATCCTGGAACCCGCGTACGGATATCCTGGCGACGGCCTCGACGAGTTCCGGCGCCTGCACCTCGCCGCCCGCCGGGAGCCCTGAGCGCTACTCAGCAGTGCGGAGTGCCGGAAACGCGCAACGGTATCCGCGACGACCACAGCCGCGCCAATGGCCGCAGCCCATCCCGGTCGTCCATATAGCGGCGCGCCGACGCCCACGCAGCGGGCTCCATTCGATTCTCACGGGCAGCGAAGTAACTCGACCTCCGGCCCTACCCCGGTGACGATCAAGCGGTGGAGGTGGCCCGGCTGCGAGCACTCGGCGCCACCGACATCGACCTCGGCCAGGGCGACGTCCCGTGGACGTGCCTGGCCGACCCGGAGGGCAACGAGTTCGACGTCCTCACCCCGCGCTGAAGCGGAGCCTCTTTCCGATATGACAATTGAGGTGATTCCACCTAAACGGATCACGAGGTGAATCTCTCATACACCACGATCATGAACGTGGCCCCCCGGCAGGGCGGGCAACCATCTGACCCGGCCGCAAGTCGTCTATGATTCGCCTTGCGGCCCGCCGGGTGTCGTGCGACATCTGGATGAGATGATCGAGCGTAAGCGGCAAGCGGGCCGGTGGTTCGAGACGCCCGGTGCAGCGTCAGACCCGCCTGCGACTGGTTGCCTGGCAAGGACACGGTGAGCAGGGGCATGATCAGAGGCATCCACCACTTCGGGTTGACGGTTCGCGACGTCGACGCAAGCACAGCCTGGTACGAGGAAGTGCTCGGCTTCCGGCACGCGGGCGAGTTCAGGGCGCCGGACGGAACGCGCCGCAAGGTGTTTCTCCGGCACGACGGCTTGCAAGCTCGCCTGGGGCTCACCCAGCATCGGCACGGGAGCCAGGACGCGTTCGACGAGACACGCGCTGGCCTGGACCATCTGGCGTTCGCTGTCGCGGACCGCGAGGAACTCAACGCCTGGGCAGCGCGGCTGGCGGACGCCGCTGTCGTCCATTCCCCGATCACGGCTGCGAACTCCGTACCGGGCGCGGCCGTGCTCGTCTTCCGCGACCCCGACAACATTCAGCTCGAGTTGTTCGCCGAGCCGCCACCATAGACGCTCGCAACCTGGCGAGCCCTCGCGGAACCCAACCGAATCATGGCACGCGTGCTATTTAAGAGGCTGCTCTTCTCCTCCTCTCCGCGGAGCATCGATTGAAGACTGAGAACGAGCCTCCGGACCGCAAACAGGCAGCCGTTAGCAGCACTGTCGTCGTATGCCACCTGAAACACTCTCGGACGCGACTGGGCGCATAGACCTTTTCTGGCCTTGACAGGTGCACTCATCTGCCGCGTTCCGCGCGTCTGCGTAGATCAGTCGGGCTGGCGGTCGGTCATGGTGGCTGCGGGCGGACCTGTGCGCGCGATGGTATCGGCGCGGCGCGGTGCGTCGGGCAGACGGTACCGGCCGGCCATGCGCCGGACCAGGTCCGCCGCGTCGACTGCCGCCAGGGTCCAGATCGGCTAGCCGTCGACCACCGGCAGGCCCAGTTCGCCCAGATCGTCCAGGACCGCGTATCGGCGGGAGCTCGCGCAGGTAGAACTCGCCCGGCTGGCAGGGGGGTACCCGGGGTACTACCGCGGTGCGTTCGGCCAGCACGTGCGCGAAGGCGGCTCAGCGAGACTAGCCGGTGGAAGGCCATCCCAGAGGATCCCGCGATGCCGGGTGCTGCCCGAGAGGATGTGCGCTGCACAAGGCCCGGACTCGCACGGCAGCACCGGCCGCGTATTGCCCAGCTTTCAGGAAATATTTTGACTTCAGGTCTGGTCATGCCGGAGAGTGCAGCCAAGGGGGCATCAGACCAGCGACTCAACGGGGGATCACTATGAGCCGAGCCCACACGATCATCGCCGTGGCTAGCGGGCGCCGGGCCAAATGGGCTGTGGTGGTCTTCTGGCTGATCATCGTGGCTGTGGCCGGACCGCTGTCCGGCAAGCTCACCGGGGCGGAGAAGAACGACTCGTCGTCCTGGCTCCCGGCCAAGGCCGAGTCGACCAAGGTGCTCGACCTGCAGTCGCGCTTCCAGTCCCCGAACATCTTCGAAGCGGTCGTGGTCTATGCCCGCCCCTCCGGCCTGACCAGCGCGGATCGCGCGAAGGCGGTGGCCGACGCCAAGCGGTTCGCGCAGGTGACCGGTGTCGTACCGGGGCAGGTCACCGGGCCGGTCTTTGCCCAGGACGGCAAGGCGATCGAGACGCTCGTGCCGGTCAACCTGGGCTCGAAGGGCTGGAACGGCGCGTCGGCCGCGGCGACCAGCCTGCGCAACGTTGCACTGGCGAACGCCGCCGGATTGTCCGCGCACATCGCCGGCCCGCTGGGTAGCGCCGCGGACTCGGCCAACTCGTTCAAGGGCATCGACGGCACCCTGCTGCTCGCCACCCTGGTCGTGGTGATCGTGCTGCTGCTCATCACCTACCGCAGCCCGGTGCTGTGGCTGTTCCCCGTGATCTCGGCGGGTATCGCGCTGGTCAGCGCCGAGGCGCTCATTTACCTCCTGGCGGCGCACGCTGGGCTCACCGTCAATGCACAGAGCGCTGGCATTCTCTACGTGCTGGTGTTCGGCGCCGGGACCGACTACGCGCTGCTGCTGACGGCCCGGTACCGGGAGGAATTGCGCCGGCATCAGGACCGGCACGAGGCGATGGCGCTCGCCATGCGCCGGGCCGGCCCCGCCATCATCGCCAGCGCGGGCACCGTGATCCTCAGCCTGCTGACGTTGTCGGTCGCCGAGCTGAACTCCACCAAGAGCCTGGGACCGGTGCTGGCCATCGGCGTCGGGGTAGCGCTCGTTTCCATGATGACGCTGTTGCCGGCCCTGCTGCTGATCTTCGGACGCTGGATATTCTGGCCCGTCAAACCCGCATTCGGCACCGCCGAGCCCACCGCCCGGGGTCTGTGGGCCGGGGTGGGCCTGCGCATCGCCGCCCGGCCGCGGGTGGTCTGGGTGACCACTGCGGCGATCCTCGGAATACTGGCGCTCGGCCTGATCGGCCTGAAGGCCAGCGGGCTGACCGCGGCCGAATCCTTCGTCGGGCATCACCCAGACTCGGTGGTCGGGCAGGCCGTGATCAGCCAGAACTTCCCGGCCGGCGCCGGCCAGCCAGTCGTCGTGGTCAGCGACGTGGCGCAGGCGACCCAGGTGGAGGCGGCATTCAAGGCCACACCGGGGGTCACCGGGGTGACCCAGCCGGTGATCAGGGCGGGGCACGCCTTCCTTCAGGGCACGCTCACATCGGCGCCCGACAGCCAGGCGGCGTTCGGCACGATCGACAAGGTCCGGGCCGCGGTGCACGCCGTGCCCGGTGCACAGGCGATGGTCGGCGGTAACACCGCGGTGACGCTCGACATTGCCCGCGCCGCCGACCACGACCGGAACCTGATTATCCCGATCATCCTGGTGCTGGTATTCGTGATCCTGGGACTGCTGCTGCGGGCAATCATCGCGCCGATCATGCTGATCGCCACCGTGGTACTGTCGTTCGCCGCGGCGCTGGGCGTGAGCTCGCTGTTCTTCAACCACGTGTTCGGCTACGGCAATGCAGACAACTCATTCCCGCTGTTCGTCTTCGTCTTCCTGGTTGCCCTGGGCATCGACTACAACATCTTCCTGATGACCCGGGTGCGGGAAGAGGCAGCCAGGCACGGACCACGCCGCGGTGCCCTGATCGGGCTGTCCGCGACCGGCGGGGTCATCACCTCGGCGGGAGCGGTGCTGGCCGGCACCTTCGCCGCGCTGGCCACGCTGCCGGTCACATTCCTGGCCGAACTCGGCTTCGCGGTGGCGTTCGGGGTCCTGCTCGACACCATCGTCGTCCGGTCCGTGCTGGTCACCGCGCTCAACCTGGATCTGGGACGGTGGCTGTGGTGGCCGAGCACGCTCTACCGGCAGCCGGTCCAGGAGTCCGAGCAGTTGGAGGAGCAACCATCGGCCGTGCCGTGAGCCAGCGGCACCGGCGGTCGAGGCTCAGGCCTCGGCGAGATAGCCATACCGGTCGCGGCAGGCCCCGGGCGTGAGCCCGGCGGCCACTGCGATCGGGCCGAGCTTGTCCGGATCCTCGAGGTCCTCGCGGTCCAGCCGAATCATGTACTCGCGGGCTACCCGGTACGAGCTCGACTCGCAGTTCGCCAGCCGGATCCGCACCCGTCCCGTCTCGGGGTCGGTGAACGACCCGAAGGGCAGCGGCACCATGTGCCCCTCCTGGAGCGTGATCATGCCGCCGGGCTCGCCGCCCGCCAGTACCCGCTTCAAGTACTCCACGGCGCCGTAGCCGAGGTCGCGGGTGTACTCGATGTCGAACGGGATGGGTGGCGCACAGCGGAGCTCGTAGCCGATGTTCTTGCCCTCGACCGTGATCTTCTGCCCGCGCGCCTTGAACCGGTCCTTGACCTGCCTGGCCAGCAGCCGGTCCAGCTCGAGCTCGGCCAGCCGGACGTGGCCGTGCTCGTCCAGCTCAACCTCAGGCATGGCCCTGGCGAGCTCGTCCTGGGGCAGGCGCAGGCCGATGCCCTCGGCGAGCATCGCCACGCCGAACGGGCGGCCGTGGGCGATCCGCTTGAGCATCGAGGTCTCGATGATGTCCACCAGGCGCGGCAGCCGGATGGGCTCGTCGCGGGGGAACTCCTCGGCGATCACCGTGAGGGTGGCCCCGGCCGCCTTCCCGATGCCCAGGGCCAGGTGGCCGGCCGAGCGGCCCATGGCCACCACCAGGTACCACCGCTGGGTGGTGATGGCGTCGGTCATCAGGTTGTTGACGAGCTGGACCCCGAGGCTCCGCGCGGTCTCGAAGCCGAAGGTCGGCGTGCCGCCCGGTAGCGGCAGGTCGTTGTCGATGGTCTTCGGCACGTGCGCCACGCGCAGGCCCCCTCCGGCCGCCTCGGCCAGCCGGGACGCCGAGAACGCGGTGTCATCCCCGCCGATCGTCACCAGCGCGCCGATCCCCAGCTTCCGCAGCGACTCCAGACAGGCGTGCAGCCGCCAGTCCGGGTCCGTGGCGCCCTCGTCTCGCACCGTCGGGTTGGCCCGCGAGGTCCGCAGGATCGACCCGCCCAGGACATGGATCCTCGACACGTCCGTAATGGACAGCGGCCGCGCCTCCTCGGTCCGGCCGTCGATGAGGTGCTCGAAGCCGTCCATGATCCCGAGCACGTCCCACCCGGAGTTCCGCGCCTCGATCGTAGCTGCAGAGATGACCGAGTTCATCCCCGGAGCTGGGCCGCCGCCGCACAAGATCCCTAGTCTCACACCCCGATCGTCCCAGCCACGAGCCGATCCGGCAAACGGCCCGGCCCGGATCGCCGGAACAGCTGGACGGGTCACGGGGGAGACGTACTCATCATGGCGGCGAATCCAGATCTGGAACGAGCGGCCAGCTACGCCGCGTCCCCCCTTGCTCGGAACGTAGAACCACGTCCCGTTCGGGATGATTGAAATTCTTTGGCCGAACGGACCGTGGTTCTCGCTATCCAGCCCGCGGCTCGTAGTCGTCGCCGCCGCCAACCCGGCCCGGGAACACAGCCACGCGTGGCGAGGATGGTTAGCGGCGGCTGTCGGTCACGGCGTCGCGGGCTGCCAGGGCCTGATCCCGGACGTCGTGTGCCGAGCTGGCGGTCTCGTCCTTGACGGCGGCGGCTGCGTCGGCCGCTGCGGCCTTGACCGACTCGGCTGCCTGCTTTGCCGGGTCCTGGAGGCTGGCTGCGACATCCTTGGCCGCGCCGGTGACAGCTGGCGCGGCAGTTTCTTTGACCTTCGTCGCCGCACGCTCCTCGGTGCTGCTGGCCGGCAGAAGCGAGCCGGCGAGCCAGCCGACGCCTACCGCGATCAGGCCGACCGCCAGCGGGTTACCCGCCACCTGGCGGCGAAGGCGGTATGGAGCCGCTGACGCCTTTTCTTGCACCGCCGATGCTTTTTCTTGAACCGCGGATGCCTTTTCTCCCGCCGCGGAAGTCGTGCTGGAGACGGACTGTGACGCTGTACCCATGACCTTGTCCTTTGCTCCGAGCACGGCAGAACGTGCGCTGGCTGCCTTGCGCTTGGCGGCATGCGCCGGGTTGACCGTGTCGGCCAGGGTATTGACGTCCTCGCTTAGGCTGATGCGGGTTTCCTCGATCTGCTCGCGGATCTGGTCCGGGTCGCTGGTCATGATGTGCCCTCGTTTCCTCTTATTGCGTCAGGAATCTTCTTCACCGTCTGCGCGGTCTGCGGGACGCCCGACACTGCGCTTATCTCCCGGCGCCCCGTCAGCCCGAGGATCGCCGCGACGATCAGCCAGAATGCCGCTACGATCAGCGCCGACCAGCCGTGACCGGTGGCGTCGCCGATGCCCCACCACGCGGCGACCGACCCGAACAGCAAGACCATGTGGCCGCTGACGCCTGCACCCGCCAGCATCCCGGCGCCCTTGCCGGCCCGGGTAGCTGACTGGCGGAGCTCGGCCTTGGCCAGCTCCACCTCCTGGCGTATGAGCGTGCTGAGATCCCCGGCAACATCTGAGAACAGCTCGCCGACCGAGGGCCGCGAATCGGGATGCGGCGGCAGGGTCGGATCGAACCGGCTGCTCACAGCGTGCCCTGACGGCCCGCCAGGTCATCAGTGACCAGAGGGCTCCGCTCGCCGTACCCGGGACCGGCCTGCCAGGCCGGATCATCGCCGGCTGGCGGCAGGCCGCTGGCCGGGACGGCGGAATCATCGTTACTTGCGTCCTTAAGTCCTCGGGTGAGCCGGCCGGCCACGAGGCCCGCGCCCACCGCCAGGGCCAGGAATACCGCCGGCCTGCGGCGCGCGAAGGACTGCACCTCGTCCGCCACCTGGCCGGGCTTGCGGTCGTCCAGCCACTGCCCCGCACTACGGACCCTCGAGGCCGCCTGACTCGCCAGGTCGGCGGCCATGCCGCCCTGGCCGGAGGCACCTGCCATCGAGCGGAGCTCATCACTGAGCGAAAGCAGTTGATTCGCCAGCCGCTGCTGCCCCTGGGCCGCTTGCTCCTCCAACTGGCCTTGAGCCTGATGGAGCAGGTCCCTGCCCTGACGGCCGGCCTCTACCGCAACGCCCGAAGCCTGCTCCCGGGCCACGTCGGCCACGTGCTTTCCTGTCTGAATACTGCTGTGACTCAGGTCGGTCGCCTGATCCTTAACGACGTCAGCCGTGCCCTGCTCCTCCGCCGATGCGGGTGGGAACGGCTCGCCGCGCTGTGGCGGCGTAGCTGCGGGCGGGTAGTCATATGCCATCCGGGCTATCTCCTCGATTGAGCGATTTGCGGCCATCCGCGATCTGCGGGCCGCGGCGGTGTCTGAGCCCGCTCGAGCCAGGTCCCCGTGCACCGTCCGGCTGGCCCCCACTGCCCGCAGCCGGACGGCTTACACGCGAAGCTTACATAATAAACTTACCTGGGAAGCTTACGGCGTCCACTTAGCGGCGCAGCTATCCCGCCCAGACATCACCTGAGCTGCGACGCAGCCAAGGGCGCGGTTTACGGCATCAATCTCGCCTGACCGAGTCGCCGGCCACGAACACCGCGATGCGGTCAAGCATGTCTTCGAGGCCCGTTTCGAACTCCCCGTCCCACCGGTCCTCGGCGAGTCCCGCCGCTAGGCGGTGCACCGTCGGGTAACGCCTAGCGTCAATCTCGTCCGCGGGATCGAGCAGCTCGCCTGGGCTGCCGGCGTCCTGGAGTGCCTCTCGCTGCTCGGCAGAGCGGGCCGGGCTCAGGCCGCCGATGACCGGGTTGGCGGCTGCCTGCCCGCCATCATCGGAAATGGTGTCGGTACCGGTGAAGGATCCGTCGCCTGGCTTCGGATCCCGCAGCGTCATGGCACTGGTTTCCAGGAGCAGGTAACCGAGCAGGAAGCTGTTGAACGTGCGGTAGGTGAACAGAACCTGCTCGTTGCTGAACCCCTCCCGGACCAATCCGGTCAGCATCGCCTCCACCCAGCGCAGCGACCGAAGCGGCGGGTTCACCCACGGAGCCGATGGCGGCCGGGTAGCGACCAGCGGGAAAGCATGGGGATGCGCCCGGGCGTAGCGGCGTACTCCGTGCGCCATGCCGGCCAGATACGGCCGCCACCCATCCACCGGACGCAGCTGGACCTCCGGATCGTCGGCGAGCTCGTTGACGATCCGCTCCACCACCGCGTCAAACAGCTCATCACGGTCCTGCACATACCTATACAGCGACATCGATCGAACCCCCAGCCGCGACGACACCGCCCGCATCGTCGCCGCTCCGATGCCCTGCTCATCCACCAGCTCTAGCGTGGCCGTGACGATCCGGTCCAGCGACAGACCACCCGGCCGGCTACGACGCCCGCGCCCGCCCCGTGCTGGTGTCACCGGAACCTCACCTCTTGACGACTGCTGTGATGTTAGCGGTTAGCGCCATCGGACCGGCCGTTGGCGCAACGCGCATGATGATCATCCTAGGATTCCTTCGTTGTATCAGCCGGGCTAGATAACCCGAGCTGGCGGCGCTGGCCCGGAAGGAACCCAATGTCTACAGTCATCGACGTCGGCGGCATCAAGATCAGCGCTCTGAACGACGGCGAGGTTCACCTGCCACCCATGTACTACCCGGGGCTCGACTTCGGCGCCCATCCGGAGCTCTTGCAGGCCGATGGGACGTACCACTTCCCCGTGGGGTGCTTCCTGATCCAGGCTGAGGACCTGACCGTCCTGGTGGATGCGGGCCTCGGGCCGTCCAGCATCCCGTTCCCCGGCGATGTTGCCGTGGCGGCAGGGCTCACGGATCCGCTCGAGGGCAGGAGGGGACTTGCGGCCGCCGAGGCCGGGGGAGTGCTTCGTCTCCTGTCCGCGGCCACCGTCGAGCTCGCGCCGGGTGTCAGCGCCTATCACAGCCCTGGCCACACTCCCGGTCACTGTGTGGTCCGGGTGTCTTCCCACGGTGAGGCTGCCTACCTGCTCGGAGACGCCGTCCACCATCCACTGCAGCTAAATGACAAGGGCATCTCGTTCCGACGCTCGATATCGAGGTGACCAAGGATTGGCCCGAGCCGAGCGTGCCCCAGGATCTTGCGGCAGCTCTGGCAGCTGCCCCGCAGAAGATCCAGGACCTGTGGAACAAGATCACCCCGATGGCGCGCTGGGAATGGGTGCGTTGGGTCAATGCCACGGAGAACCCTGACACGCGCAGACGACGGGTCGACGTGAGCATCTCGAAGATGAAGAGCGGGAAGAAAGCTCTGCTGTTTCAACCTCTCCGCATGTACCGACCCGGACCTGTCGAAGAACGGCAGGCTCCTGGAGCCAGGGGACGACCGCCCCTGATCGACGATCCGACGAGGAGAGTCAGGGACGCTGGCCGAGCGCGGGATCATCGAGATGGAGCGCAAGCGCCTCCGCCTGGAAACGCCACCTTAGCCATCCTGCCCGGGCTCTGCACCGAAGGCTGTGTCCCTCCACTCGCCAAATGACCAATCCCTCGAAAAAATACTGCACCTATGGAACATAGGGCCGGTTATAACCGGCCCTATGTTCCATAGGGTCAGGGCGAACGGGTGGGGATGTGGTGGAAGGGAACATTGGGACGGTAGTAACCGCACCAACGTCACATCGCGTCGGCATATCCGGGCTATCCGGGACGGTCCCGGCGGCTGTTAGGTTTCTGGTATGACGGGTAGCGGGCGTCGATGAACGCGAGCACGCTCCGCCGCGTCCAGGCCGCTGCCATCGGGATACCTCATGACTCCGGCATACTCACCAGGGCTCTGCCTGCCCGGGCGAGGAGATGACCCCATCGCGTTCTCCATCTCCGAGGGAAGGCCGGGGTGCGGGGCAGCGCCCCGCAAGAGAGCCGACGGTTCACAGAGACGGCGACCCGCCAACCACGCGCCTCTGACCGGGACCGTTGGGCGTCCTCGCCGCCCGCACCCTGCTGCTGACCAAGCTCAGCAACCCGATGTGAACAGGCACATCAACCTGCATAACGCGGCTAAGGCCCGTTGGCGCGGCGGAGATAAGGCATCCGGTCGATGCGGTGAGGTGTGCCTTACGGCGAACCTTAGGGGTGGCGGGCACAGGAGGCCCGCCGCTGAGGAGGAAGTTATGTACCCGTTGACCACGGCCGAGGACGACCCCGATCGGGAGCAGAGAGTCAGGCTGAGGCGCCCGCCCCTGCGGCTGAGACGCCAGCACGTCTCCGGCAGGCGGCGGCGGGGATGGTGGAAGCACAAGCTTGGAAGGGACAGCAGATCGCAAAAGGCTGGCGGAAGCTCG
>Ga0302178_10000333_pt1 | contig 44008 bp, 38 predicted proteins | sample I_Palsa_E1_3_FD_198790 | JGI IMG/M metagenome (GOLD analysis project Ga0302178, IMG submission 198790) | Peat permafrost microbial communities from Stordalen Mire near Abisko, Sweden - I_Palsa_E1_3 | ecosystem: Environmental > Terrestrial > Soil > Palsa > Peat permafrost | place: Sweden...
CGCTGGTCGGGAGTGACGCGGAATTGGAAATTGAAAGACGAAGTCTGGCTTAATCCCGAGCGGATTCAGACGCCAGAATTAAAGCAGTTTGCATGAAGTGACACGACAACTACGTTGACAATCGCCGGTATTAAAAGTGCAGGTCAATTTCAACGCGTAACGATGCGTATTCTTAAGCTGAGGCGAGTATTGGTAAAACAGTTCCAGAGCCGACTTGTCTTTTGCAGACAAACACTAGATGCAATTTGGCGAAAAATAAACGAATCCCGACCGATCCTCTCAGATGTCATTTTCCAGTTCAATGAATCTGTCCTTTTTTGGTTTCTACGAAACTCCCAACCTCTGCTATATGCTCCATACAAACTCCAATCGGTTCTTGTTTGTTAGTCGTCGCTTAATATCTTCGAGGCTCGAACGCAATACCACTCGTACGTATTTGGAGTAGCATATTCCCGAAGACCGATTGTTTCGAGGCGTATGCAAGTGTTGCTGTTGACCGCCGGTTGCCTCCCCCCGCAAATATTCAGGCTTTATATCGCAAATGAAACTTCATCAACTCCGCGCACTTGTCGCTATTGCCGATACCGGAAGCATCCGTAATGCTGCGCGAGCCGCTGGCCTGTCGCCGTCCGCGATTACCAAAGCGATACGCGAGCTTGAGGATGACCTGAATCTTGTGTTGATCGTTCGCGAGGCGTCAGGCGTGACATTGACTGTGGCGGGGCATACCCTGCTGGGCCACGCAAGACTGACAGTCGCGCAATTGACACGCGCGCGACAAGAGATGGAGCGGCTCTCGGGTCAGCGATACGCAACGCTCTCGGTTGCAGTGGTATCGTGGGTCGCGCTAACGCTGCTCGGCGACGTGGTCAACTTGTTTCAGACGCGTATGCCCGGGGTAAAACTTGAGTTTTTTGAAGGATTGGCGACTATAACAATGCCGAAGCTACGCGACGGCACGCTCGAATTATCGATCGGAAGAGCAGCCACTACATATGTCGATGAATTCGCCCATGTGCCGCTTTTTCGTACGGGATATGCGGTCGTTAGCCGTGCGGGACACCGGCTGGCAGGTTGCCGATCATTACACGAATTGAGTGATGCCGAGTGGATTCTAAATCGTGACTCTTTCATCGACGAGGCGGTAGAAAACAATGCGTTCAGCGAATACCACCGTCTCCATCAGCCACGCATTCATATTTCGCATTCGAGCGCGATCGCGATCGGACTTGTCGCGACGACCGACATGTTGACCCTGATGCCATGGCCACTCGCAGAACAGATCATGAGCAAGGAAGACTTGTCAGTGCTTCCAATTGTCGATTCAATTGCTGAAAGTGAGGTTAACTTAATATACAGGCGCTCGGCACCGCTCAGTCAAGCTGCGAAATGCTTTATCGAATGCCTTACGTCCACGATACACGCTTCCATGGATTCCGATGAGTCGCGCAAGCGCCGGCTATTTCACTCCGTGGAGTGCCTGCTGTAAGCAGGCTGCGAGCTTTCAAATGTCGGTGCTCGTGACCTCCCCGAGGCCGAGTATAGCTAGATAAGACTTCCCCTTTGGAATACGAAGCATCGGCTAGATCAGATCACGCTGATCACGCTTATAACGAAGGTGCCGGCCCACGCACCGAGATTGATCTCGCTTGTGGACTGGCACGGCGAATCCTGTATGCGTGTTGTCAGTCCCGACCCGCTACCTCAATCGCGCGAGCGATTGCCGCCGGATCGGTGAACCAGACCTCGTGACTGCCGCTGCACTCTACGTAGCGGAACAATCCCAGGCGCTCGGACAATCGGGGGTGCCAGGGTAGGCTTTGTGGCAAGGACATGTCCATGCGGCAATTCACATAACTCTTGCCGATTGCAACCGCTGCCATGGGCTGACTTAGTGTAATTTTATCGGTGAAGGTCTTGTAGGGATGAGGGTTCAGGCAATTGAAGGCCGCGGTTGCTAGGGGCATGTCGGCATCGTTGATGAAAGCCTCCCGCCAAATAGGAAATGGCAGCATAGTCAGCCCTTCGTTGGCGGCAGCAATGTTGTCGAACAGTGCTACGTAGTGCGCTGGCACCAAATCGCTCAGTGACTCGCCGGGCTCCGGTACGAAGGCGTTGACGTAGACCAGTCGGCCAATGCGTTCAGCTAGCAAGTCGGCTACGCGCGAGATCACCATTCCGCCGTAGCTGTGGCCGACGAGGCGGACGTCGCGCAGATCCCGCTGCACTAGAAAATCCATTAAAGAACAGGCGGCGTCCTCTAGCCCTATGCCGGCCGGGTCTTCGCTGGGCCGGTTCCCGGCCAAAGTGGGGCATAGCACAGTGTGACCGGCCGCGCGCAAATGGACCGCGGTGGCTTCCATCTCGGCGCCTGTGTGCCAGGCACCGTGAACTAGGACGTAGGTATCGCTCATCATTGTCTCCTGGGATGTGGGGTGAGTCCGTAGGAGATTCTATGTAGGTACGACGGCATAAAATGGACGCTGTGCGCCTATCGCGTGGCCGCTATGTGCCAGTCAACGCCGGCGACGAAGTGCCGCCGGTGTGGTGCCCAGCACACGCTTGCATTGGCGTACAAATTGGGAGGCATCCAGCAGGCCGACGCGACTGCCAATCTCACCCACCGTCAGGCGGTCAAACTGTGGTGTCAACAGCATGCGCTTAGCGGCCGCCATACGTTGTTCGGTCAGACTGCCAGCGAAGCTGAGATTGGTTTGCATTAACGCCCGATGCAGAGTGCGTACGGACACACCCAGCGAGGACGCAACGTCGGAAGCTGTGAGGCCGGGTTCGGCCAAGCGCTCGGCAATCTGCAGCAGCACTCGCTCGCGGAGGGACTTGACAGCAGCCGTTGACGCCACAATCGGCGTCTCTCCACATGCGAGCGCCAGTAAGCTACCCAGTTGATCGATCAGCAGCGCCGGGGGGAGCGGTGGGGCAACGGCCATTTCCGGCCGCCACTGCATTGCAAAGCCAGCCAATACGCTGCTCCAACCTTGGCGAGCGTCAAGGCGTTTCGCAATATGCGTTTCAGGTCGTGCCAGCCAGCGCGACACCCAATTCAGCGGTAATTCCAGCGATATCGTAGACGCGCCTTCGGGGAAGTGAAATTCGTAGGGGCGCCGCGAATCAATCAGCACGAAATCGCCTGGCAGAAGCCGCAGCCGCTGCCCGTCCTGCTCTGCCAACCAAGCAGTGTCGCGATTTCCAAGTAAATAATGAAAATTCTCGCGGCTACGAGCAATGGTGCGAGGTGTGCGGTAGACATCTTGTGCGCTGGCACTGACCCAATTCACGCCCAATTCGCCCAGTCGCGCCGAATGCAACTCGCCGTAGAGGTCGGCACGCAGCGAACCGCGAACCTCCATCGCGAGAAAAACGTCCGAGATCGCGTCAACCCAAAAACTCATTCGTTGGTTTTCCGGGACCGACGCTGTGCTCCAGGTGCTAATCGAGCTGAACGTCACAGACCGCTCAACAAGACGTCTCCTTTGCTCTTCCAGCTTGCCCATTGAAAATGGATCAGGACGGTTAATTTCTTGATCTCCTGCGCGCTTCTGTCGGACTTTTCGGCTAGAAAAATCAATAAATTCTGTTGATCGCTACGCGATTTCAAGTCTCTAAGGTAGGCAACACGATTGATTAACCATTCACAATTTTCCATCGTAAAACATCTCCTCTCCCAAAAAAAATGTGAAATTCGAGTAGATTGATGGTCGCCTCCCAAATCGGTAAGTTACATCGACCTGTGCGTTGTGACACCAGTTTGAATCGCGGCATCGTCGAGGTCAAATTGATCTAAATTATTAGAGATCATCAACTGGGCAAATATCACCGCCTCCATCCGGGAAACATCTCTTGCCCTGCCTGCGTCCACTTGGCAACAACTGATCAGTAGTGCAAATCGCACCATATTGCCGACTTCTGCAACTCTGACGGAAATCCGATCAGGAATATTTTCGATATCGATCAAAAGCAGTGTGTTAGACAAGCCCGACTTGTTCTTTTACATGGCGGAAAATTCTTTGCCACATACATGAAAAAAATTCATATCGTTCATTTTTGCCATGAATTTGACAACTATCTTTAGCGCGCCTATCGTTCGGCCATATCTACCTGATGTGTATTTCACCCTGCCGAACCGGATCTTTGAAAAGCGGGAATTTCAACTTCATGTTTGCCAAATGCCATGAGCCAATACACGACTGTCGCGCTTACGTCCCCAACAACGATTCGTCCGGCGAATGCGGCGCGTCGCGCAGTAACGACCGCGGTGCTTGGCCAGATTCTCGAATGGTATGACTTCTTTCTTTACGGCACGGCCGCGGCATTGGTGTTTGGCCGACTGTTCTTCCCCGTAGGCAGTGACCCGATGATCGCCACCCCACTGCTCGTACATTACCGCAGTGCGACACCCGTCGCTATCTATCTCGGTGTTCTTGGACTGATTACCGTTGCAGCTACCTGTCCGGCGCCCGAGATTTTCCCGAAAGCGCTCCGGCTGCCGCGCAAAGCACGCAAGACATCGATTAATTAAGCCGTGTTCACATCGGCAAGAAACGCGTCGTCTCATCAACACATTGAGGTATCTAATATGCAAAGCCCACAAAGCGCAAACGCTGAAAACCATGCTTATGAAGTCCGGACTACCGATTCGCGCATAGCGCATTTAGAGTCCACGGGTCCGACACCCTTTGAAGCTCTGATCGAAGAGATCGAACAGCGCAGGGAGGAATTCGATCGCTTATCGCATGTGCCACGCGACATGATCGCCAAGATGAAAGGCGCCGGTATCTTCCGGGCAAGTACGCCAAGCCGATTTGGGGGCGATGCCCTGCCGCCGCCGCGCTTCCTTGAAATGCTTGAGCGGATAGCCATCGCCGACGGGTCGACCGCGTGGGTTGCGGCTTTTGGATCCGCAAACACATATCTAGCGTCGCTACCAGTCGAGACTCAGGCGCAGATCTATGCCTCCGGGCCGGACCAGGTTTTCGCTGGTGGCCTCTATCCTCTTCAGAAAGCAGCTCAGACGCCGGGCGGTTTTATGGTCAGCGGGCAATGGCGTTTCGCCAGCGGTTGCAAAGGCGCAGACTGGATCGGCGTAGGAATTGGTGGCGTGTCTGCCGGCTCGGCTGAAGCCGGTGCGGGAAAGCCTTTCACTGCCGTATTTCCGGCGAACCAGGTCGAGATTGTCGATAACTGGAATGTGGTCGGCATGCAAGGGACAGGCAGCCACGATCTTCGACTTCAGAACAAGTTTGTCGACGCCCAATGGACCTTTGTGCGCGGCGGCGAGGCACTGATCGATGAGCCGCTATACCGTTATCCCGCTGTGGCGTATCAGGCACAGGTACACGCCGCAGTCAATGTCGGACTGGCGCGCGCCGCGCTCAATCTGCTTGCGGAAATGTCCGGTGTAACTCAAACCACCACGGGTGCCCCGCGCCTTGCGGACCGGGCATATTATCGCTCGGGGCTCGCCAAAGCCGAGGCAAATTTGCGTAGTGCGAGAGCGTTCTTCTTTGAGTCTGCGGAGGCTGCGTGGGCCACAATTATGGCCGGGGACCCTGTAACGCCCGCTCAGGCGAACATTCTGAGGCTCAGTGCGACGCATGCGGCGCAGGTTTGTGCCGAGGTCGTGATGCAGGCTTATCAAATGGCTGGGATAGCTGCGATATACCGTGAAAACCGCCTGCAGCGCTTGGTTCGCGATTCAATCGTCGTCACTCAACATGCGTTTCTCGGTGAGGGTACATACGATGCGTCGGGTGCGCTCTTTGTCGGTATCCCACCCGTTACACCTTACCCATGATGCCTAATCCATCACATGAGGGGAGAATCAGCCATGACGAGTGACATAAGCAAACAGCTATTCCGTGACGCGATGGCGAGCCTGCCGGCAGCCGTCAATATCATCACAACAGCCGGACCACACGGACGCTGCGGCATTACCGCCAGCGCCGTCTGTTCCGTGACGGATTCGCCGCCGACGATGCTGGTTTGCATCAACCAGACCAGCTATGTGCATGACACACTGTTCCAAAACCGCAATATCTGCATCAATGTACTGGCGGCGGAATACCAGGATCTTGCTCGGACTTTCGCCGGCATGACAGGGGACTCGATGGACGAGCGTTTCGGTCATTGTGCATGGGGAATCGGTATTTCATCGGTGCCCGTGCTTTCGGATGCCATCGCGAACCTTGAAGGATCGATTGTCGACGTCAAGACGGTTGGTTCGCACTCCGTCATGTTCGTGCGTATCGATCACATTTCGATGCGCGAAGATGGCGATGGACTGGTCTACTTTGGCCGACAGTTCCACCGCCTCGCGCGACCGGGGGGCACGACGCCTTCACTTAGTAGCAATACCGGGAGGTAAACGTGGAGATATGTCTTTTTCTTATCGGCCAGAACAATGACTCGTGTGACGCACTGACCGACCACGATACGGCATCGATACACACTGCATCGCGAGGCATCGATGGACTGCGGCGTCTCGTGATCCATCGTGCCGTTGAACCGGCGAGCGACGATTCTGTGCCGAAAATGCCGGTAGAAAGCCCTCACTGCGTTCTCCAATGGTATTTCGACGACCTGGATTTGCTCGAGTCGGCGCTTCAAAGTAATGGTGCAATTCAGACGGTACTCGCCACATCGATCGATGCCGCTTGGGGGCCGGGCGCGTTTGTCCAGCAAGTCATGGCGGTTCGGAGGTTTGCAACGCCCGATGCCGGTCCATCACACAAATCGCTTGAAAGATGTAGTTATCTCGTCGGCTATGAAGGCGAAGCAAATGATTTCAACGCGTGGCTCACGCACTATATGACGTATCATCCGCCGCTGATGGCGCAACTACCCGGTATCCGTGAATTGGAGATCTATACTCGCGTCGACTATCGCGCGGACATCGCCTGGCCACGCGCGACCGCGATGCAGCGCAACAAAGTTGTGTTCGACGATGCGTCCGCGCTGTCTGTCGCATTGGCTTCGCCGGTTCGCGCTCTGATGAAACGCGATTTCGATGCGTTCCCGCCGTATAGCGGCAGTGCTCCGCATTACCCAATGCGTAGTATTTACGGTAATCTACTCGGGAAGTAAGCGAACGACGTCACTATTTGAACTCACCCTGACCTGTCGACTGGCGAGAAATACACAGGGTCAGAAGCGCAAATGTTGGCGTCGTGACGACCCAGCTAGGCGGCATGACCGTCAGACTTATTACTGCGACGATCGAAGGCCATGACAAAGTCGAGCCCAGGCGTTACCGATCTGAACCTGTTGCGTGTTTTTATGGCCATATGGGATTTGCGCAGCCTAACCGCTGCGGGAGACCGCTTGGGCTTGACGCAATCGGCTGTCAGCCATGCCTTACGCAGACTGCGCACGCTGTTCGATGATCCGCTATTCGTGCGGACACCGACAGGCATGGTGCCGACCGATGCGGCGCTGCGTTTATATCCGCCGCTCGCACAGGCCTTCGGGATTATCAACATCGCCGTGCAACAACTGGCGAAGTTCGACCCTGTAACCGCCCAGCGCGTGTTTCGTGTGTCGATGTCCGACATGTCCGAATTCTATTTCCTTCCCCCGCTACTCGCTATGCTGGACCGGACCGCGCATGGTGTTCGGATTGAAATCACCAATTTTCCGGTGGAGTCGGTGAGTGCCGCGATGCGCAGCGGCAAGATCGATCTTGCGCTGGGTTATGTGCCGGGTCTCGATCCCGGCTGCATCAGCAAAACACTATTCGTCGACGAGCACGTCTGCATCGTGCGGGCGGGCCACCCTTTGCGAAAACTGAAGCCGACCAAGGAAGATCTCGCCGCGTTGCGTTATGTGTACGCAAGCACAAATGCGACGGGTCACCGGATGGTCGAGCAATGGCTGGAGGACTTGAATCTCAAGCGCGATGTCGTACTGCGACTGCCGCATTTTGTGGTCGCACCTGAAATCGTCGCAAACACCGATCTTGCTGTGATTTTCCCGAAGAGCATTGCGCTACGTTTTAACAAAAACAAGGCTTTTCGTATTTTGCCATTGCCTTTTTCGCTACCCCCAATCGAGATCCAGGTACATTCGCACCGGCAATTCTCGGCGGATCTGGGAATCGTCTGGTTGCGCGATGCGATCTACGACATGTTTCACCAATCGGACGCCTAGGACAGACACCTTGACGTCCCGGGTACTACACGACTTCTTTCTAAGCGTGACATCGCAACGGGACTGTTAAAAAACGTGGGGTTCCGCTTCAGCCGCCCGCCGCAGAAATTTGAGGAAGCGGCTCACGTCCTCTGGTACTTCTGAATCGCCCCGGGTTTCCTAGACGCTTCCGAGCCTCAAGAAACACTGCTTTTCATACTCTACCGGCCGAGAGCGACGTCAAAATTGTCGCTCTTGCAGTACATTCGGCGTCGCTGAACCACCGGCGCGGCATGCCAATCAGCGGCAGTATCGTGAAATCGGCGGTCAACGAGGTCGTGAGCTTGCGCTGTGCGAAGAAGCGGCTATGGCAACAGGGTTTTCCACTTGTCGCGAATGCTCGGAGATAGTCCTTCGAAAACTTCATCGCGATATCTGTAGCCGACGCAGAATTCCTCCACCATCTCCTCCCGCTTATCACCAGCGGGAAGGGCCTCATAGATCGCCTTGGCTTTGAGGAAAACCGCGTCTTGCATCGGCGGAGATAAAAACCTCAGACCAAAGAACATCTGCAAGGTATTCGCGTATTTTTGGAGGCTTGGTCCATCCCCTCGTTCGAGATCCAGCATGACTGCGCAAAGGTCATCACGAACAAGTTCCGGCATATTGGGAAACGAATCACTTAGACTCGCGACACCGGAATCATTAAGATTAACGTCATAGTCGTTTGATGATAAGCGCGCCAAAAACGGTTCGTAAAGACTGAGGCGGGCTATGCCGATTGAGCCCAATACCGCAACCAGCACTTTTCCCCGGGCGATTTTGTCAGCGTCGTCTTGTGGGCGATCGCCAGGGCGTTGGGTAGCCAACGCATCCAATTGCTCCGCCGCGTCCTCCGCTTCATTGTCCGAACACCCGCTGAGCAGCGCGCCAAGCATGGGCGCTTTCGTGAAACCGTAGATCCCTTCGGTTAGCGCCATTTTCACGATGCTTTGCGCTTCTGTCGTGGTCAGAAAGGGAGCGCAGGCACGGATCTCCACCAGCAGCTTGTTGTTTATAGCGTAGGAGTGAATATCCGGCGAAACGGTTTCCAAACTGACCATCAGGGCACTGGACCGAATGGCTTGAAGCGCCTTCGGCGTTTCAATTACGTCAGCGCGCCAGCCAGTACTAACCCTTGCCATCCTGGTCCCCGAAGGGCCGTCGACGTCACCCAGTATCGAAGAGCGTATTTCTGGCGGCATGCCGGTCAAGCTGGCACGCCCATACGGGTTTGTGGCACGCCGAGGAAAGTCGGCCTGCAGATTGGCTAGCGGCCCTAAAACAAGGTGTCGGGACGAGGACGGTACTGAGGGTGAGACAGTTTGCTCCGCGCGAGGATTCGGCTCAGATCCCCCTCCCGCAGCTCCCGGAGCCGATCCCCTGTGATTAATTTTCAAATGGCGCTCTATTTTAAAAAACTCATTTGACACGCATCAACCGTCCCTCCGCCATCCCGAAATCGGCCAATCAAATCCCGAAGCCGTGCCGTAAAATGATTAACACTTCGGTCCCGGCGCGTGCGGTGTGTCATGTCAAGGAAAGCGTGTTACCGGTTTCTCCCCAACGGGGAGAAACCTTATGTGGACATTCTCGTCAACGCACTGGATTAACGACCAACCTCAATCCGACTCAAGCGGCAAACATGTCTTTCCATTTGCCGCGAATGCTTGGAGACAGTCGTTAGGAAATTATAGGCTATCTTGCGCATCTCCAGGAAGAAAACCCTTGCTGCACAAGGATTGCAAGGCGTGGTTCACGCGGCGCTGTTATTCGCCATGAGAATCCAGGCGCCAATACGTTCCGTGAAGATTCCGCCACAACGCCATGTGCGCCGAGTCTTCCTGCCCGATTTAGCAACTACAGCATGGTGAGACTGTCTGCGAGGCGGGTCAGCCGGGACGACACGTGAGGATTTCCTGCACATTGCACGCACGTTTCACGTCAGTGATGATTTTTTATTTTTTAGTAATACGAATTAACTTAGACGAAATTATCTAATTGCCGTTCGAAGCCATCCCAAACTAAAGCAAAAAGAACGCGCAGCCGTTGTATGAATCAAGTGCGGACCATGAATGTTCGCAACATCCATGGTCCGCATCACCTCATGGCGCCCCCTTTACACCAAAACCATTTAGCTTAACTGATCCAAAGCCTCGGCCAAACGCGCGACGGTGCGATCGATATTATGCAGCTTGTCCAGCCCGAACAAACCGATCCGAAAGGTCTTGTAGTCGGCCGGTTCATCGCATTGCAAGGGCACACCCGCGGCGACCTGCACCCCCACCGAGGCGAATTTTTTGGAAGAATGGATGGCCTCGTCGTCGGTGTAGCTGACCACCACACAAGGTGCCGTAAAGCCTTCCGCCGCGACACTCTTGTAGCCTTTCTCGAGCAATAGCGCGCGCACTTTTTTACCCAGTTCCTGCTGCTCCGCACGGACTTTATCGAAACCGTAAGCCGCTGTCTCAAGCATGACATTGCGCAAAGTGGTGAGCGCATCGGTCGGCAAGGTTGCATGATAGGCAAAACGGCCTTGCTCGTAGGCCTCCATAATCTGCATCCATTTGCGCAAATCGCAGGCAAAGCTGGTGCTGACGGTGGAGTCGATTTGTTCTCGCGCCAAGCTGCTTAGCATCACCAAAGCGCAGCATGGCGAAGCGCTCCAGCCCTTTTGCGGCGCGCTGATCAGCACATCCACTCCGCTGGCTTCCATATCGACCCAGAGCGTGCCGGACGCGATGCAATCCAAGACAAATAGTCCGCCCTCGGCATGCACGGCGTCGGCGACCTTGCGGATATAGTCGTCGGGCAGCATGATGCCCGACGCGGTTTCCACATGCGGCGCAAATACCACGTCGGGCTTGTTTGCCTTGATCGCGGCAAGCACCTCTTCAATGGGCGGCGGAGCAAAGGGCGCCTGGCTGCCGTCTTCTACGGGGCGCGCTTTAAGTACCTGCGTGTCGGCCGGAATGTCGCCCATGTCGAGGATCTGGCTCCAACGGAAGCTGAACAAGCCATTGCGTATCACCAAGCAGTGCTTGTCGGTTGCAAATTGCCGCGCAACCGCTTCCATGCCGAAGGTGCCGCTGCCCGGGACAATAATGGCCGACTGAGCGTGATAGACCTGCTTGAGGGTTTTGGAAATATCTCTCATCACCTCTTGAAAAACCTGCGACATATGGTTGATGGCGCGGTCGGTATACACCACCGAGTATTCCAGAAGGCCGTCGGGATCGACGTTAGGCAGCAGGCTTGGCATGTTCATCTCCAGGAGGACGGAATAAAATCGGTACGGCGAATTCGATGCGAAAGATCTGCAGTATCTCGCGCTCTCAAAGCCATGTCGACCTTTGTGCATTGCTTGGGTCTGATTTAGGACTATGGCGGCCGAATGATAAGCATAGCCTGATTTCGTGATCGACGACGGGTGCGCCGCGAGATGCGGACAGATTCCACGGTCACCGCCGGGTCACTGCTCCGCAGAATAAGCCCTTGCGCTGGGCCGGCTATAGGCTTCTATTGCGCGGAGGCGGCGCTTTCCGCACTGCAACAAGCCTCCCGGTACGGCACCACTGCCGCACGAGAATACTCCAGACACCTCGCAGGCCGCCCCGCTTGCGAGGCCTACAACCGTCACGCTGAGGTTTTCTAAAATTTGCCGGTGTTTCGGGCTTGGCGGGTGCAGCCCCTCTATAATGGCTCGATAAAATGACTTGCCGAGCCGATGGGCTCATGACCGAGAATCTATGCAACCCCTTACCTTGACTGATTGTTTCAAAGGCGCTTGGCGCGATACCGGACGGGTTTTGCTTAAGATGCCCGTGTTGATATTCGTGGTGTTCGCGCTGATGCTGGTCACGGAGTGCATCCGCGACCGCTTGCAAATCGCCGCGCATCCAGCCCTCGACGCGGACGCCATGAGTCGCGGCAGAAGCGCGTTATTAGTGCTTTTTTCGTTTGGCGCGTTTATCTTGACGGCGATTGTCTCCGCCATTCTGTCGGTACGCGTCATCCGCTACGCCCTGTTTGGCGATGCATCGCGTAGTCGTGACGGTGCCCTCGGGCGTTATATACTGCTGATGCTGATTGCATTTGGCGGCATTTTGGCATTTCTGCTGGCTTTGATCGTCGCGGCCGCGGTGCTGATACACACAGTGAAATCAAGTGGAGCCATCCGCGATTTAAGTTATGGCGTACTCGGCTCATACGGCGCGGTATACCTGCTCGCCCTATGCCTCATTGCTTTCGTATGGACCCGCTTGAGTCTGTTGTTTCCGCATACCGCCGCCGGCGGGAAAATCCGCTGGCGTAGCGCGTGGCAAGATACACGCGGCCATTTCTGGGTGATGATCGTCACTTTCGGCCTGACGATTCTACCCATCATGATCGTCTCCGTTGTCCTAGGATACGTCCGCCTCTACGCGCTCCGGCAGCTCGATGTCAGCGGACTCACTTATGACATCGCAACCTTCCTCTCGACCGCCGCCACGGTGCTCAGCATGATCACAGGGGCGGCTTGTTCGGCCTGGGTGTATCGGCGCTTCGCTACGGCGTTGCAACAGCCGGTAACTTGAGTCACTCAGCGCGCTTCATCAAACCGCTCGCCGCCCTTCGATGGGATATCCGGGATCGCTAATTTGCCGCTGAGCACGCCACGGGCCAGCGGGCTATACGAAACCACGCCCAGGCCGAGTGGGCTGCAGCCGGCAACTGCTCAACCTCCGCAGTGCGGTCAACGATGTTGTCTAGCGGCTCGCTGGCGATAGGCCGATCGATGCCCAGTTGATCGGGCAAGCGCGCGATTTCGGCGATCCTCCACCCGCGGAAATTGGAAACGCCAAAATAGCGGATTTTGCCCTGACGAATCAGATCGCCCATGGCGCGCACGGCTTCTTCCAGCTTGCCTACAGCGTCCAATGTACTGAGTGTAGGCGCAGCTGACTAGACGGTATAATCAGCAAACTCTCATGAGTGAGACTCATCAATGCCCTGCGAAATTCTGCATGACCTTTTGGTGTTTCTCGCTGTGGCGCACGCACGCAGCTTTACCCGCGCAGCGGCCAAGCTCGGCGTATCGCAATCGATACAGCACCTCCATGACCGAGTACAATGAAACCGTCCGTACTTTGACCTGCCGGCCCCTTGAGACGGAAGTTCTTACGACGTAGGAGCGATCATGGCGCGACTCATCTTGGCGGTGGTCACTTGCCTGCTTCTTGTTGGCACGCCTAGCCCCGCTCAGACGTTGACGTTGACCACCGAAGAGTATCCGCCTTTCAATATGCTCGATGGGCGGACCCGGGAACCCATCGGGATCACCACCGACAAAGTGGTCAAACTCATGCATCGCGCGCATGAACCCTTTACGATCACCTCTTACCCTTGGTCGCGCGCCTATCAAATGGCACTGCAAACCGAGAATACCTGTGTATTTTCGACCAGCCGAACGCCCGAGCGCGAAGCCATGTTTACGTGGATTGGCCCCTTGGCTCAAAGCGATTGGGCCATTTTTGCCCGTGCCGACGACGTGCGAAAACCGAAATCGCTGGAAGACGTAAGGCCGTTTATGATTGGCGGATATAACAGTGCGGCGACCGGCGAATACTTGAAACTGCACGGTTACAAAGTGGATTTAGCGCCCGACGAGATCCTGAACCTACAAAAGCTTTTGCAGAATCACATCGACTTCTGGGGAACCGGCGAATTGATGGGAAAATATTTAATTGCGAAAGCGGGATTGACCGGTCAAATTATTCCTCTGTTCACTTTCGAACGGTCGGAACTATACATGGCATGCAATCATGCGATGAATCAGCAACGCGTCGACAACTTCAATCGCATCTTGAAAGAAATGGATCGCGACGGTACCAGCGCTGCGATTGAGCGGAAATACCAGTAGCGGGCCGGGAAAAAAACATTCCGCGATGCATCGCCGGACCGGTCTCATTGCAAAGTTATCGGATGTGTTGGCAGCCCCCTTAAAACACTCCCATCATTTTCGACAGCTCAGTCACATATTCGCCATAGCGCGGATGGTTTTTAATCTCCCCCGGTTCGCGCGGACGCGGCAGATCTATTGCCACATCGTGCAGCACCCGGCCCGGCCGCTCGGACATCACCAGCACCCGGTCGGATAGGAATACGGCTTCATGGATGCTATGCGTGACAAGTAGCACGGTGAGGGTGCTGTGCTGCCAGATGCGCAGCAGCTCGACGTTAAGACGATCGCGTGTCAAGGCGTCGAGGGCGCCGAAAGGTTCGTCCATCAGCATTACTTTCGGTTCGAGCAACAGGATCTGCCCAATCGCCGCACGCTGGCGCATACCACCCGATAACTCATGCGGGTAGCGATCGGCGAATTGTGTCAGACCGAGTGTCTCAAGCAGACTGGGCAATCGCCCGGCAATCTGTGCACGCGGTAGATTGCGCAGCTTGGCGCCCAAGCGAATATTGGCTTCCACTGTCAGCCAGGGCAACAGATTGCTGGTTTGAAACACCACGCCGATTTCCGGCGCCGGCGCCTTAATCGGCGTCTGGTCGACCCGGATACGGCCGGTATCGCACGGAACCAGCCCGGCCACCATCCGTAGCAAGGTGCTCTTGCCGCAACCGCTGGGGCCGAGAATTGACACGAACTCGCGAGAACGGATCTGCATCGAGACATCTTCCAGCGCGCTAAACGCTTCGGCGCCGCCCCGCGCACCAAATCGCTTGCCGACCTGCTCGACGGAAATCATCGCCGCCGCCGTTACCCCGCCTTGCAGCTGGCTATGCTGTGCATCGCTTGAAACTGGGTGTAGTGCTGCTTGCATACTATGTGCGAGTGCCATCAGACCGAAACTCCTCTCCACCAAACGCCACGCGAAATAAAATCGACTGCTCCGTAAAACAGCATGGCCAGTACCGTGACCATCAAGATAGCGGCAAAGGACAAGGAGGTCTGCGCATTCGACGTGGCAAACACAATCAGATGCCCCAAACCGGCTTCCGAGCCGATAAACTCACCCACTATCGCCCCGATCACGGCCAATGGCATGGCGATCTTCAAACCGTCGATCAAAGACGGCAAAGCCGCAGGCAGTCGCAAATGCCAGAAGGTCTGCCAGGGTTGCGCGCCCAGTGCTCGAAAGTGCTCCTCCAGATTACGCGGCACGCCGGCCAAGCCGCCTATCGTCGCAATCACAATCGGGAAAAAAGCAAACAACACGGCAGCCGCCAGTTTCGACGCAAAGCCATAGCCGAACCACACGATCAGAAGCGGCGCGAGCGCAATTTTCGGCATACTCTGCAAGGCGGTGACCAAAGGCAATAAGGTGCGCCGTGCAATCCCGGACATGCTGACCAGCAAACCGATAGCCAGACCGCCGACCAGTGCCAGGGCAAATCCGGTGAGCACTTCCCATGCGGTGGTCAGGGTATCGGCGAGCAATTGGCCGCGCACTTCCCAACCGGCCTTGAACACTTGCGATAGGGCAGGCAATACATATTCGCGGGTGCCCGACCAGCGCACGCCAAACTCCCAGATTAGCGCCACCGTGGTCCAGAACAATAGTGTTTCAAATAATCGCTTCATCGATGCTCCGCGCCTTAGTTGCTGTTATCCGCGCCATTACCCGCGCCGCCATCCGAGCGCTTATCGACAGCGTCGCTTTTGCCGGACGAACCCGAAGAATCGGACGCCCCCGACACCTGCGTCTTTTGCGCCACCAGGTGCGCAGGTGGCGGCACCACAAAGCGGGCGAAGCGATACTGGTCGAACGATTCGATATTGCGCTCCCACACTTGCGCTTCGTGCGGGTCGCGCTCGCCGATCTGGGTCATGTCACAGTAAACCTCGACGTTGTTGCCGTCGGGGTCTTTGAATACCAGAAAAAGATTATTACCGGGCCCATGACGCCCGATACCCCGTACGATCTCAACACCGTGCTCCTGCAGGACTTTGACCGAGCGCTCCATCTCTTCATAGCTATCGATCAAGTAAGAAAAATGTTCGAGTCCGGGGCGCGAATAACGCGGCAGGTCGTCGAAATCGGGCGAGTCTTTCGGCAATTGCGACAAAGCGAGATCGTGATGATCGGTTCCGGCGCGCAGAAATACCATCTGATCGCCAATCCAGTCTGACACTTTCAGGCCCAGCACCTCGGTATAAAATTGTGTGGATTTCTGAATATCCCGCACCATCAGCACCATGTGCCCAAGCCGCTTGGGACGCAAACTATTCATCTTATGTCTCCTGTTCGCCGACACTTCGTGCGAGCGCTTGATAAGGGTTAGGCGTAGTGCGCTTATGCCGACTATTCGACAAAGCGGTTGGTATAGAGATCGGCGGCTTTCACCTGCCCCACCGTGCCGAACGCACGCGATACAAAGTCGACTGTGCTATTCATGCGGGCAGGACGCAGCCAACCGACTTTGTGATGACTAGCATCGTTTGCGACCTCATCCTCGATCAGGCTGTTGGTCTCGGCGATTTGCTGCAGGAGAATCGCTTTGTCGAGTATCGGGTATTGCAAGCCTATGGCGTTTGCCGCGTCCAGCGGATGGTCATGCATCAAGACATAACCGCGATAGGTTGCTTCGACAAAACGCTTGACTGTATCGGGATGAGCCGCAACCATCGCGTCGGTCGTGACGATCCCGCTGCCCATCATATCCAGGCCAAAATCACGGTAATACACATGACCGAGCTGCTGCCCGGCACGCGTCGCAAGCGCCGCCTGCACCGGCAGGCTCGCGCCTTCCCAGCACTCGGACAGATCGATGCGTTTTTGCAGCAGGGCCGTATTGATCACAGCCGGGTCAAGTCGGATGGTCTTGATCGCATCGGGCGCCAAGCCATTTTGCTTGAGCCATGCAGGCATAATATTCTGCACCGGAGACGCCCCGCCGCCGCCGAGTGTCATGCCGGACAGCTCTTTCAAGGCCGTCACCTTGAACCCCGGGCGCTCCAGATAGCATATGGCGCCGGGCCAACGCGTGTTGATCGCACCCACCATCACTGTATGGCCGCCATGGGCACGGTTCAACATCACGCTGACCGGGTCGCCATAACCGAATTCGAACAGACCTTCGTCGATTTCGTTAACCGTGCGCTGGCCTCCATAACCACGCGTGATCGTGACGTCGAGACCGGCATCGCGGTAATACCCCTTGGCTTGCGCCAACAATATTCCACCGGTGCTGCCCTGGGGCAACCAGGCCAAATTGACGCGCACCGGGTCGGCAGCATACACGGGCGCCGTCAGCATCATCGTCGCCATGCATATACTGCTTGCTGCCACCGCGCGTCTTGCGATTTTCCGCACCAGCTTCAACATGGGTACTCCTGTCTAGACATGCATGGGTTAAGCCGCGATTAGCCGGCCACAAGCGGATTCTCGATCGAGCCGATACCGTCAATCGATGCGACCATCACATCGCCCGGTTTCAGGTAAATGCCGCGCCCCATGCCCACACCCGTGGGCGTGCCGGTCGCGATCAAGTCTCCAGGCTGCAAAGTCAGGATGGTCGAAAGATAGTTGATTTGCTCAGCGATGCTGAAAATCATGTCCGCTGTGTTGCCGTCCTGCATTATCTCGCCATTGACCGCCAATCGCATGCGCAGATTTTGCGGCTGCTCGATACAGGCGCGTGGCACAAACCAAGGCCCAAGCGGACCAAAGGTATCGAAACTCTTGCCCCGAAACCAGTCGTGTTTGAACGGATAGTCGGTACGGCGATTCAAATCCCGGGCGCTGACATCATTCAGTATCGTATATCCCGCAATGTAATCGTAAGCATCTTCTACCGCGATATGACGGCCTTGTTTGCCTATGACCACGGCCAGCTCCACTTCCCAATCGACACGCTCGGCCGAGGGCGGAATCACGACTTCAGCCAGCGTCGGCACGATACTCGATTCCGCCTTCATAAACATATACGGCGAACTTTCCTCACGCGGCGCAAGTTCGGTGCCCATTTCTAAGGCGTGTTCATGGTAGTTTGAGGCCGCCGCAAAGATGCGCCGCGGCGTATAAGGCACGCAAAGGCGATGTCCCACCAGCGGCGTCGCATCGATTTGCCCGGCTTCAATCGCACTGGCAACGGCAGTCAGCCCAGCAACCGCCACACCGCCCGCACCCTGCCAATCGCTAATGAGCTCACCCAGTTCGTCATGCAGATAAAACGAAGTCGTCTGCCGCAAAAGTGTCTTAGCATCATAGAGTACGCCGTCCACCGCCAGCCCGAGCGCCGTGCTGCCATTTAATTCATAAGTTGCAATACCAAACCAAGTCACGTGTCACCTCATCTTTTTATCGTTAGGGCTAGCTATAATGTATACAATTAGACATTAATGTATTTATAATTTCATTATCGTATACTCTTACTCAGACAAATCCGTACATGCGAGTACACTGTATTGGCAGCATCAAACGGATATGCGCACCAGATGATTGAGGCCACCGCATCGCTGGCGCATAATGAGTCGGTTTCCCCACTGTCCTTGACCCACGACCCTCACGATGACGACGCTTTCTTCCAAAATTTATCGCTTGTTGTCCGACGAAATCATCGACGGCAGTCTTGAACCTGGCCAGAAGCTTGAGGAAGCGGCGCTGGCCGAGCGCTTCAATGCTTCGCGCACGCCAATCCGCGAAGCGCTGCGCGAGCTTGCGGCACGCGGTCTGGTCGAGTTGACGCCGCGCAAAGGTGTGGTCGTCGCGCAATTCAGTATCGACGAACTCTCCGATATGCTCGAAGCCATGTGCGAACTTGAAGCGCTGTGCTGCCGCTTGAGCGCGCAACGCATGAGCCTGGTCGAGAAAAAACAGCTCGAAGAACTCCAGGTCGAAATGAATGCAAGCATCGCGCGTGGTGACGAAGCCGAGTACTTCGCGCTGAACCATGAATTTCACGATTTGATTTGCAAAGGTGCGCAAAGCAAATCGCTGGCCTCCATTGTGGCTATCCAACGGCAACGTCTGGCTGGCTTTCGAGCCGCGCAACCGGCTTCGCCGTCGCGCTTCGAAACGGCCACCGACGAACATCGCGAGATTGTCGACGCCATTCTCAATGCCGAGCCGGAACGCGCCTACAACGCCATGCGCGATCACACCGCGCGCCTGAGCATCGTCGTACTCGGCCGGCTCAAGCGCCAGCGAGCGGTACTCGCACGCGCCTGAACCAAGCCAGGGGCGAAATAACGAATCAGCGCGCAACCTTATCAATGGGGTGCGCGACTCGATGAGCGATTCGAGCGGGCTCAACATGAAGCCGCACCTGTCGCCAACGCTTGCATTGAGAATCCCAGTGCATCGAGCTGTGCCACCAGAACCTGCGATTGCGCAGCGTCCATCGCCGTCAACGGCGGACGCACGCGCCCCCAATCGGGGTCGTTGGCGAAATGCGCGACCACGCTTTTTAGCGCCGGAATCATCGCCGGGCTTTGTACCGCCAAACGCACGGCCGACACCCGCGTCTCATGCCGCAAACGCTCGACCGCTGTATCGGCCGCCAGCAACTGCGCGATGGCATGAGGTTGAAGATTGGCGGTCGCCGAAATACAGCCCGCAGCGCCCAAAGGTAGTGCTTTACCGAGCCACGCCTCGGAAGCGGGAAATACCGCGAAACCGGGAAAGCGCTCAAGCATCGATGCAGTGTTGGCCCAGTCGCCTGAACTATCTTTAATGCCGACCACGGTGCGCGGATACGCCGCGATCAAGCGTTCGATCAGCGTGTGACTGATCGGCACGCCGGTAAATTGAGGAATGTGATACAGCAACACGCGCAGTTGCTCTGAGCCGACGGCCTGAATCACTTCCGAGTAATAGGCAAACAAACCCTCGTCGCTCACGCCTTGATAGAAGAACGGCGGCAAAATCAAGGTTCCCGCGCAACCTGCTTGGGTCGCTTGCCGCGTCAACTTGATGGTATCGGGCAATGCGCAGGCGCCAGTCCCGGGCAAGAGCTGGGCCGGATCGATACCCGCCTCGATCACCTGAGCCAGCAGTGTGCTGCGTTCCGTCAGGCTCAGCGAATTCGCTTCGCTATTGGTGCCGAACAAGGCCAGGCCTGCGCCCTGCCCGGCCAGCCAGTGGCAAAAGGCGATAAAACGCGGCGCATCGACTTCAAGTTGCGCCGTGAACGGCGTAATCACGGGCGCAAACACACGGGGTCTTGCAAATGCGGACATGCTGGCCTCCTGCCAATGAGTCTTGCCAATAAGTTTTACTCATGAATCTTGCCAATCGAGCCTGCCAACTCAAGCGCCCGGTCAGGCTGCAAAGAAATCGAGCAAGGCTTCGCCCAACAGTGTCTCCCCCGAATCGAAATGCGCCACGACCGAGGTATGGTTGTGCTTGAGCATTTGTAGAAAACGCAGAGCCTGCCCTACATCGCCTCTACGTTGCCGGGCTTCCAGTACACGTTGAAAAAATGCCGCGCCATAAGCGTCTAGATAAGGGTTTTCGTATTCGGCCACCACAATCATTAGCGGCGTCTGGACGTGCGCCGCGTGCGTCAAGGGCGAACACGCTTCATAGCGCGTCGAGTCGGTGCCGAAATACGCCCGCACACCGGCCGCATTCGGGTTGTCGGGTAAGGTGTCCGCCACCAACCGTGCACTGATCAACACCGCGCCCGCCACCGGTTCGCGATGCCGCGACGCCAGCAAGGGATCGCAGAGATAGGTCGCGACGTGGGCGCCGCCCGCCGAATGTCCGACTAGAAAGATGCGCTGTGGATTGCCGCCCAGGGCGGCGATATGAGCACGCGCCCAGGCCAATACGGCAGCCACATCTTCGGCGCCCGACGGATACATTGCTTCGGGCGCGAGCCTATATTCGACATTCAAGGCAACCATACCCTGTCGCGCAAACCAGCGCGGGACGTTGTCGTAGATCAGGCCGTTAAAACTTTTCTTGCCGCGCAGAAAAGCGCCGCCATGCACGAACACCACCACGTCGGCGCCACCCTTTTCGCGCGTGGCCGCACTCACAAAGACATCGAGGCGCTGGCGCTCATGTTCGCCGTAAGCAATATCGCGCTCGCTCCATATGTCGTCGGCCGCCTGGTTTGCGGCGGCGGCGACCAAGGGCGTGTACACATTGATCACCAGATCGCGGTGACTATTGATGTCTTGCCCCCAGATCGGCCCGATCTCGGCAAAGCGCTGCCGGGCGGCCGCGGTCAAGTTGCTCAAGGGTTCCTGCATGTCAGATCCTGGTGCAACGCGTCGGAAGCGACGCGAGTGCAAGCATTTTGGTATATTTATTTTAGTTTGTGTATACATTTAGTCTACGTAGTATACCTAGTAGGTTTGCAATCGGACTTCGCCGACAGTCACGACAAGCCAATCACTCTCTACAAGGAATCTCGATGGACAAGCTACGCCATATCGCACTTTCGGTTGAAGACCCCGAAGCCGCCGCGCAATTTTTCGAACAAGCCTTTGGCATGCGCCGCGCCGGCAACGCCATGCGCGGCATCTATATGACAGACGGCACGATGAATGTCGCACTACTTAACTTTAAGGACGAAACCGTGCCCGGCTATGCCGGCCTCAAAGACATGCGCGGCGTGATTCATTTCGGCATGTGGGTCGACAATGTCGAGCAGACTGCCGCACGCGTGGTCGCGGCCGGCGGTACCTATCTCACGGGCCGCCATGAGCAAGATCCGAATGTGTTCTATGAAGTGAAATACCGGATGCCTGATGGCACGGTGTTCGATATCACCGAAAACGGCTGGAAAGGCGCCGTCAAGGAAGTGGCCCCTTGCGCCCCCGCACCAGCCGCAAAGCCATGAGGATCAGCTCACCGCCGCGGGACTTGCCCGGCTTGCTGGCGCTGATATCATTGCCGGCCGCGACCGAGGCGGCGCTGCGGCAAAGCTACACGCTCCATACCATGGTGGATGTACCCAGCGAAGCGTGGCATCGGCAACTCGATGCAAGCGCGCTGCACGCGGTTCGCGCCGTTGTCACGAATGGCTCGACGGGTTTGAATGCGGCCCAGATGGCTCGCCTGCCCGCACTGGAAATTGTCAGCGCGTTCGGCGCGGGTTACGAGAATATCGATTTGGCCGCCGCCGCACAGCGCGATATCGTGGTCACGCATGCGCCTGGCGCCAATGCCGCGACCGTCGCAGATCACGCGATGGGTATGCTGCTCGCGCTCGCGCGTGCTTATGGGCCGTTGACCGAGGCGGTGCGCCAGGGCCGATGGCAGACCTCGCGTACCGAACGGCCCACCCTGAGCGGCGCGGCCTTGGGCATTATCGGCATGGGACGTATCGGCCGTTTGATTGCCGAACGTGCACACGGCTTTGCCATGACCATAGGCTATTACGGGCGCCATCCACGAGACGACGCGCCAGGGCGCCACTACAAACAACTCGCGCAACTCGCCAGCGCCAGCGACTTCCTGGTGATTACCTGTCCCGGCGGCGCTGAAACCTTGCATCTGGTCGACCGAACGATACTGCGTGCGCTCGGCCCCAACGGTTACCTGGTCAATGTATCGCGCGGGTCGGTGGTGGATACCTGCGGCTTAATTGAGGCATTAAAGCAACATGAGATCGCCGGCGCGGGGCTTGACGTGATCGAGGGAGAACCTACGGTTCCAGACGCGCTGCTCAGTTGCGAAAACCTTCTGATTACGCCTCATATAGCCGGCCGCTCGCCGGCCTCGCAGCACGCGCAGGGTGCGGCATTACTAGCCAGTTTGTCCCAGCATTTCTGCGGCTTACCGGTCGAGTTCGCGCTTGAATTGACACGAGGTCCCGCATGAATCGATTGTTTGCCGTCCTAGTAAGCGCCCAAATCCGGCAAGATTTTGGGTATATGCGGCTATCCGGGTCAACCCGCTATAACCAAATCGATGTTTTGTATAAAAAAATAAAGCTTCGAGTCCAATTTTTGCTATGCGTATAATTTTCCATAGTTTGTGTATACACGAAAATCGGAATTGGAGGCAGCGCACCCGGTGCGTTAGACCGCCCATCCAGCCTGTGTCGCTTCAATCATGATGAAAAAACTATATCGTTAGGAGAACACATGAACAAGAAGGTGCTTTTAGCTGGTTTAACGCTGTTTGCTTGCGTCGGGGCGCATGCACAATCCAGCGTCTGGTTATCGGGTTGGGTCGATTTAAATCTTGAGCATTTGACCTCTAACGGCAACGGCTCTGTTACGCGCCTATCCAGCGGCGGACTCAACAACTCCCGCTTCAACTTAAGCGGCGTGGAAGATCTCGGCGGCGGCAATAAAGCGATTTTTACCATCGAACCGCAATTCTCGGCAGCCACAGGCGTGCAGTCCGCCGCCTTCCGGCAATCGTATGTTGGCCTCAAAGGCAACTGGGGTGAGGTCACGATGGGGCGCATACAAACGCCGTCTTATCTGATTGCCGGCTACGCCGATCCGACTTATTCGGCCGATATGAGCTTGGTCTCCAATATGGAGTTTTTCTATGCTTCTTACGTCGTCAATAACGCGATTAAGTACAACACGCCGAAATTCCTGGGCTTCACCGGGCACTTTATGTATGGTACCGGCGTGGGTAACGGCACCACCTCCGGGCGCTTCCTGAGCACCGGCGCAGACTACCGCAATGGGCCGATATTCCTGGGCGGCGTCAGCGAATTACTGTACACACCCAACGTATTCAACGCCTCGCAAATCAAAACGTCACGCGACAACTACTTCTCGGCTGTGTATCGCTATGGCGGCTTCGAGCCGACGGCAATCTTCCACACTTACAACGGTTATTACGCCTATCCGCCGTATGTCGGCTTCACCAGTAAAGGTTGGGATTATCAGTTAGGCGCGCGCTGGAATATCGACGGACGCAACCGTGTCTACTTCAGCTACGTGCATCGCCACGATGATTTCAACACCACGCTGGGCAGCGCCAATGGTGAAGTTGTCGGCTATATCTACGGTTTGTCCAAACGCACAGACTTGTATGCCGCATTCGCTCATATCCAAAATGCGAAAAACGCCAGCCTGCCGTATCCGGTGACCTTCCAGGACACACCGAATGCCGGCCAGAGTCCGAGCGGCGTGCAATTGGGGATACGCCACGCGTTCTAAATGAGTTCCACGTTGTGTCGATGATATGTATCTGCGATTTGATTTAAAACGCATTGCCCTGCCGGGCTTTTGTCCGGCAGGGCTTTTTTTACGGCATGCGGGATCAGCGCCTGAATGCCGATATCGAAGGAGTTAACCATGAAAATAATTTGGCTGGCAGCGGCTATCTTGAGTAGCTCAGCACTTTGCAGTGTGACCACGTCGGTCCATGCCGCCTTACCGAGCGAGCCGACCACTGCAACCGTTTCCGCCAGCGAACAGACATGCCGCGCTTGCCACACGCTGGACACGACAAAAGTTGGGCCGCCGTTCAGGTCGATTGCGCAGCGCTATAAAGACGATGACGAGGCCGTCGCCAAACTGAAAAAAAGCATGTTGGAAGGCAGTACCGGGAAATGGGGTGCGGCGCAAATGCCGCCCAATGCAATTTCCGCAGCCGATGCAGAACGGTTTGCGCATTGGATTTTGAGTTTGAATCGGGGCACGGCACCGCCGACAGCAATGCCAAAATAAAATCCCAACAAACGCGCCTTTCGCGCTTACCGCCCTGAAGCGCGAGGTTTCAAACCTGAGTCAGTTTTTTTGATGATGCTGAAGCGTTCCAAAATATGGAGTTGACATCTGCACTGTTCGCATGTCAGGTCCAGTTCATGTCGGACGACTCCCTCCATTACTCCGAACAATCGACAAACTAGGGATAACACTAGTATAAACCGACTTTTTGTTCGGATTTAATCTACCATACCAAATCGATACTGAATAGCAGATCGTTTGCCCAAATACGGAACCCCCTCTTTAACGCCGCTCTCGGAGCACATATGAGTGCATCACCATCGCAGGCCGAATGCCAAAGTTTTCAGTCGGGCCAACTGCGCAGGACGCTGGGTTATCGCGATCTGATGGCGTACGGCCTCGCGTACATCGCCCCGGTCGCGCCGCTATCGACATTCGGTTTCGTCTGGGAGGCATCGGGTGGTTTGATCGCCCTGGCTTATCTATTGGGCGCGATCTGTATGTACTTCACAGCGAAAAGCTACGCTGTCATGACGGAGGTGATTCCGACCGCCGGCTCGGTCTATGGCTTTGCGCGCATCAGCCTGGGAACCTTGCCGGGTTTTGTGGCCGGCTGGCTGATCTTGCTCGATTACCTGCTGATCCCCGCGCTGATTTTTCTATTGATGTCGGTGGGCATGCAACAGCTGGTGCCGGGAGTCGATCGTGCGACTTGGCTTGTGATTCTGGTTGCCGTATCGCTCGGTATTAATTGGTTTGGCGTCATGGTCACCTCGCGCGTCAGCCAGATTGCCGTCGTGGTTCAATTTCTGATGATCTTTGCGTTGCTCGGATTGGCGTTGTTCGCGATCGCCAAAGGAAAAGGTGCAGGCACACTTACATTGGCGCCTTTTTATGCCTCGGCCTCGTTTGACCCGGGCAAGATCTTCACCGCAACTTCGATCTGCGTATTATCGTTTTTGGGATTCGATGCCATCTCGACGCTCTCCGAAGAGGTCAAGGATAACGATAGAAAGGTCGTAGGACGGGCCATCATCGGCGTACTGGTAGTATGCGGTGCGCTTTTTGTGCTCACAACCTGGGTGCTCGGCAACCTGATGCCGGGCATGACAATCAAGGATCCTGCCGCGGCGATCTTCGAGTTGCTCGCGGCACAAATTGGCCCTTGGAGCGCCGTTGCCTTGGCTTGGTTGATGGCAATTGTGGTCGGCTTCAGCAATGCCCTGCCCATGCAAGTCGGCGTGGCTCGCGTGTTGTTTGCGATGGGCCGTGATCGCCAACTGCCGAGGCCACTTGCCCGCTTGCATCCCAGGCATGGCACGCCCTATGTCGCGATGTTGCTATCGACGCTTTTTTCGCTAGTGGTGGCCCTCTTCATGCGCGATCAAATCGACACGCTGGCGTCATTCGTCAATTTCGGTGCTCTTACCGCCTTCCTGCTCCTGCATGTATCTGTCCTGGTCCACCTGGGAATACGCGGGCGCAGCAAACAATATTTCGTGCATTGGTGCGTACCGATTCTGGGTATCGCCACTGTCCTCGCGGTTTTGTCCGGCATGTCGCATGCGGCGCTCGAGGTGGGTTTGGGATGGTTGGCGATCGGTCTCGTCTACGGCGCCTTCCTTCGCTCCAAACAGCGTGCTGAATTAACAGTCTGAGCTTATATCACCACGACGACTCTGTCATGGCGTTGCGACTTGGCGAAACTTCTTTTTCAAGTGAGTTCATCTATGCAACAAATCGAAGAGTTTTTAAAGAAACATCGTATTACCGAAGTGGAAGCTGTGGTACCCGATATGGCCGGCGTTGCTCGTGGGAAAATTACGCCGCGCAGTAAATTCGAATCGGGCGAAAGCATGCGTTTGCCGCAAGCTGTATTCGTGCAAACAGTAACCGGAGAATACCCCGAAGACGGTTCATTCACGGGTGTAACGGATCCGGACATGATCTGCGTACCTGACGAAAGCACCATGCGCTTGATTCCCTGGGCCTCGGACCCGACGGCACAGGTCATCCATGATTGCGTTCATTTCGATGGTACCCCCGTCGAAATTTCTCCACGCCACGTACTGCGTAAAGTACTCAAACTATATGAAGATCGAGGCTGGAAGCCTGTCATTGCTCCTGAACTCGAATTTTATCTGGTCGACGTGAATCGCGACCCGGATTTACCGCTGCAACCACCTATCGGCAGAACCGGCAGGCCCGAAACCGGCCGCCAGAGCTACTCGATCGAGGCTGTTAATGAGTTCGATCCTTTGTTTGAGGACATTTATAAGTACTGCGAAGCACAGGAATTAGGCGTCGATACGTTGATACACGAAGTGGGTGCGGCACAGATGGAGATCAATTTTCAACACGGCAACCCTCTGGAGCTAGCCGATCAGGTCTTTCTATTTAAACGAACTGTACGCGAAACCGCACTGCGCCATAACATGTACGCAACGTTTATGGCAAAACCAATGGAGCACGAACCCGGTTCGGCCATGCATATCCACCAAAGCATTGTGGATGTGGAAACCGGGCAGAACATCTTCACCAATGCCGAAGGGCAAGCCACACCGCTGTTCTATCATTACATTGCAGGACTGCAGGCGCTAACGCCGGCGCTGATGCCGATTTTCGCACCCTATATCAATTCTTACCGGCGTTTGTCGCGGTTTATGGCGGCTCCGATCAATGTCCAGTGGGGCTACGATAATCGCACGGTAGGTTTTCGCGTGCCGCATTCGGGTCCGGCCGCGCGCCGAGTCGAAAACCGCCTTCCTGGTGTCGACACCAACCCCTATCTGGCAATCGCGGCGACATTGGCCGCGGGTTATCACGGCATGGTGCAGGGTCTGACTCCGACCGAACCCCTGATTAGCGACGGGTATGACAGGCCCTATGAATTGCCCAGGAATCTCGAGGAGGGGATCGCCCGCATGGCCGCTTGCGAGCCAATCAAGGAATTGCTCGGAGCAAGTTTCGTTCGTGCATTTTGTGCAGTGAAGGAAACCGAATATCAAGCTTTCTTCCGTGTCATCAGCTCATGGGAGCGCAAGCATCTTTTGTTGCACGTCTAAGGTTATCACGGATCTGTGTTACACCGGCCCGGCGGCCTCAAGCGCCGGGCCGGATAAACCGGCAACTCAGTTACTCCGACACCGCACTCAGCAAACTGACGGCCGGCTCCTTCAAGCAGTGCGCGGCATGTTATTCAAGAAAGCAAAATTCAAGCTGCCTTAAGTGCCATTATTGGCTCACCGGACCATTCACGGAAAAAATCGACAGCGACCCTTGCGACGTTTCCGTAGCAGCGGTAAGCGCCAAACGATCTGCTCGCTGCTCACCGGAAAATGTGCGGCCATCGTCGTGACTCAGCAGCGACACGCCATCGAGTCCAAGCGCGGCTACCGTGCCGTCGCGCTCCTGAACCAACGCTGTGATTGAGCTCGGAAAATCGGATTGAACCGCGGACCAGCTAACGCCGCCGTCGCCGCTGCGGTATATGGAACCGCGAAGCCCGGCAACCACAAGGGTTCCACTCCTCAGCGTTACACCGCACCAAAAGCTCCCTTTGTATCCGGTATCGGAATATGTCCAAGTGCGGCCGTCGTCAGCCGAATGAAGGATAAGCCCATGTTCGGATGCGATATACAATTGGCCTTCCTTGCCGGCGAAAATATCATAGAGATTGTTGTCGGCTTTTTTTCGGCCGGGAGACGGCGGCAATATCACTTCATCCCAAGTCGCGCCGCCGTTCGTGGTGTGCAACATCAAAGACCAGAGACCAACGGCCCATCCCTCCGACGCATTTTTGAAATACACCGAAAACAATGGTTGATCATTCGCGAGGTCGATGCGCTGCCGGTGCCAAGTTTCGCCACCATCGTCGGTTCTCAGAATCGCGCCCCAGTGGCCGACTGCCCAGCCTGTGCGCTGGTTTGCAAAGGACACCGCGGTCAGCGCAGATTGGACCGGTACCGACTTGGCTTGACGGAAGCTAACACCGTTGTCGTCAGACAGCAGGATCGCTCCGTGGTCGCCCACACCGACAATCCGATTCCCTGCTCGACTGACGCTCAATATCGGTGTCACGAGCGCCGCAGGCGTCTGCTCGGCGGCACTGACAGTTAGCCCCCCGGTTTTGGCAACAACGTTCTGGGCATGGCATGGCGCAATCCAGCAAACTGTCCCCGCCGTCATGACCAATGCGCTCAATTGCCGCGCGCCAAGATTGATTCTGAATTTCTTTCGCATGGTAAGGATCTCAATGGCTAAATGCGCCAGGCGTGCGTATGACGCGTCGCCGTGGAAACAATTTTTCGAGTACGACAGCCAGGGCGGGCAGCGCCGTCATTGCCATCACTAAATTGACCAAAAACATAAACGCCAGCAGTTTCCCCATATCGGCTTGGAATTTCAAAGCCGAGAATGACCAGGTCGCGACGCCGATCGCCAGCGTGATGGCGGTAAAAATCGTTGCCATGCCGACCTCCAGAATCGCATGCTCAAAGGCTTTCTCTATGCTCTCGCCCAATGCCATATGCGCTTGCAGGCGGTTATAGATATAAAACGAATAGTCGACGCCGATGCCGACCGCCAAGACCATGACGGGGAGCGTGGCAACTGTCAGACCGATTTGGAACTCTTTCATAAACCAATCGCCGATAAATGTGCCGACCGTAAGCGGTAGGCAACACGCCACGACCGCACGCAAATCGCGGTAAGCAAGAAAAACCAGGACGATAATCGCGAGATACACATACAACATCATCGGCAACTCACTCTTTGCCACCTCATCGTTGGTGGCAGCAAGTAAGCCGGCATTACCCGCCGCCAAGCGGATACGTACACCGTCGAGATGATGGGATGCGCCATAACGCCTGACCGCATCAATCACCCCGTTGATAGTGCTGGCCTTGTGGTCGGACAGGTACACATTGACCGATGTCATACTGCAATCGGCTCTCATATAGCCATGCACGCGGTTGATCTCGGCACTCAAAGCCGAGTAATTTCCGGAGTCAATCGGAATCACGCCCATCTTCGGATTGCCTTCGTTATATCCCTGATTGTAGGTGCGCAGCATGGTCGCGTATGAACTGGTGGACACCACACCGGGCACCGCTTGAAGGTCATAGACCAGTCCATCGCCGTAATAAGCCACTGCGGGATTTTCACAGGAATTGGCCGGCGCTTCGATGACCACGCTGAGCCAATCAAGACCCACATCGAAGCTATTGGCAATCGATACGGCATCGAGATTGAATCTGGCCTCTGGGCGCAATTCGGGCGCCCCGGGTTGCAATGTGCCGACCACACGATCACGACTTTCCCAGACGGCGACACCCAAGATCCCTGAAACGATCACCAGCGTCACAACGGCGTAGCGAGGTTTGGCAATATGCGCCAACAGACTCAACCACTTGGCACGCTGCGCACGCTTGGCCATCGCCTTGATGGCGTATTCGGAGGAGAAATTGAAGCATGACGCGGCAACAGGCAACATCACCAAGTTCGTGACGATCTTGTAGCCGACACCGAGCGATGCGGTGATCGCCAATTCCCGTATCATTGGAATTGGAATCAGCAACAGCGTGATAAAAGAAACGAAAGCTGTGACCAACGCCACTGTCCCCGGAATCAGCAGGCCGGTAAAGCTATGCCGCGCGGCTTCCATCGACGACTTACCATGGGCCAGCTCGCGAACGATAAAATTGATCTGCTGCACGCCATGCGAAACGCCGATCGCAAATACCAGAAATGGCACAAGCACAGCCAGCGGATCGAGGCCGAAACCGAGCAAGCGCAGCGTGCCGAATTGCCAGACCAGTGAGGTCAGCGAACAGGCAATCGGCAGGATAGTGAAACGAATTGAATGGCAATACCAATAGACCGCGATGGCCGTTAGCAAAAGCGCGATTCCACAAAACAATAAAACGCCTCTGGCGCCATCCGCGATATCGCCGATTTGCTTGGCGAAGCCGATAATTTGCACATCGTAATTCGCATCTTCAAATGGCTTGCGAATTTTATCTTCCAGAATGTGATTGTATTGCACATAGTCGATCTTCCGGCCATCCGTCCCAAGCTCTTCAAGCTCAGCCGTAATCATGGCGCCAGTTTGATCGTGAGCAACTAGCGAACCGATAAATCCCCCGCGATCCGCCGACTTGCGAATCGCTTCTATTTCGACTGGCGTGAGATTGGCAGGCGTTTGTGTTGCCGGGATCACCGGGTTTGCGCGGAAGCCATCTTCCGTGATTTCGTTGACGAAGCTATTCGGTGTCCAAAGCGACTGGACGCCCAAACGGTCAACGTTCGGCAGCAATGTAACCGCTTGGGTTACGCGATAAAGACGCTCAAGCCCCTCGCGAGTCCAGATCGTGCCATGCTTTGCCTTGACCACGATGGTCAAGCGGTTTGCGCCAAATAGATCGGCCCGATATTTGTTGTATGTCTGAATATATTCGTGGCCTACCGGAATTTGCTTTTCGAATCCCGCATCCATGCGCAATTTCGCGGCCAAGAATGCCATTGCAAAAGTAAATATGACTAACGTACCCAACACGAGTAGCCGGTGCGAAAACAAGCTTTTCTCCAAAGCCCGGATGACTCTGTTCATGATGCCCTTCTCCATTTATTGCGGCTTTTGACTAGCCTGCTTACGTCTCACAGCGCGCAAGCAGGCGAGCCTCTGTTCACCCGCCTGAAATACAGACCTAGAAGTTACGTGTCACAAATGCGCCGACAAAATTTCGATCGGCGTAGGGCTGTGAGACTGAATTTCCGCCGAAATACACGGTGAAGTTGAGTCCCGCCTGCCATACCTGCGGATTCTGATTAAACAGAAGATAGAAATTGATCGATTTCGCGCCCTGCTCGTAGTTGGCCGAGAAGGTCGGCGTATAACCTGACAGCGCGTCGGAGAGCGTGATACCCGGTGTTACCTGCCAGCCCCGAATCAGCGTGCCGTCGTAAGTCCAGTTAAAGTCGACCGTCGCGCCGACCGAAGTTGAGGTGCCTTGCCCGGCGGCAATCGGGTAACCCAATCCCGAATTATTGTTTAACCAGGTTGCATAACCGGCGTCGACCAATTGGTAGACGGTTTGTCCATCAACTGTTTTGAAATACTCGGCGTTCGGATTAACTCCTGGATATTTGATGACGGTCAGCTCTGTTGTCAGCGTCGCCTCATCAGCCTTGATCAGTTTCAGAAACGGATAGCTGGTCTGCGTCAAGTTCAACTGTGCATTGATATCGAGCTGGATCTTTTTCATGTCCATATAGGCCTGGCAATCGACGCCGCCGGCCTGATTGGTGTTCGAATCAGCCGGGCCGCCAGGCAGGAAACATGAAGACATTGAGACTGCATCACGCGGTCGATATGACAATTCGGCGCCGACTGCCCAATCGCCTACAGGGAAGTTGGTACTAAGACCAAACAATTGACGGTTGCGTCGGTAGGAAAATTCCGAATCGCCATTAGCAAGATCCGAGAGCACTGGTGCCTTGTCGGTGTAATTCTCGTAGTAAGCGCCGAAATTAATGTCAGCGCCAGGCGGTTTGTAGCTAAAACGCAGCCCGAATTGCGGCCGATTGCCTGGTTGTACCGTGTCGACCGGCACACCCAGCGCATTGGTCGGTGCGCCGAAATAGTTGCCGTTCACGAGATTCTGATTGACGCCATTGACGAACCCGGAGTTCTTGCTATTCGCGCCGGCAATGGTGGCGCCACTGAGACCGCCGAGATTGAAATTCGAGGTGTTGAGTGACAGAGGCCCGGCGCCTTGTCCGTAAATATTGGATTGCGACCAATACGTTCCTACCGGCGGGTATTTGTTGCTATTCCATTGGAACTGAAGATAGGCCTCAGTCGAAAAACCAGCGGGCAGACCACTTGCAAAGCTCAGCATCGGCGCCGGCAACAATGCCTGTTTCAGCTGCGTACCCGGGATCAGCAATTTCTGAATATCGAGTGAGTTGGTCGCGTTGATACCGCCCGACGCGAAATAGCTTTCCCCCCAATTGATAACCTGATTGCCGAGTCGGAAGTGTGCGGCCTGGTCCCCAATTTGGAAATCCTTTTCCGCCCATAAGTCGAGTAACTCGGCGCCGTCGAGCTGACTTCTCGCACCATCTGAAAGAGATGTCCGATCCGTGTTGCTGGCCAGGAAATCGTACATCGCCGTTCCACGGATCATGAACTTGTAGCCTTCCGTCGGCATAATCAACAACAATTCACTGGTTACGCTGGCGTAGCCGGTGAAAGCATGATCCTTGCCATAATTCAGGTCACCGGCATCGCCATTGGCCCATTGCGCCGTGTTAGCCGAACTTCCGCAACCTTCGGCATTCGGGTCACCGGTCAGCGAACAACTAGGATTTTTGGTTCTTATGCCGACACCACCCGTGATATTCGACACAAACTGCGCGTTCATATCGGCAATCCCGGTATCGAAATCGTAACCGTATGCGTGCCCTTGTAGGAATAATCCGCACAAGGTCACTCCAAACACCCCTGAAATTTTCATATTCATTTTCAGCGCCCTTGACATGGTTTAAATATTTTTATTTAACGTAGCACTACTAATCTATGTCCGTTGTAATGGTTATTTATCGCACTGCATTAGCCGATGATTTATTTAAACGCCAAGGCGATGCACTGTAATCCCAAGCAGCTATCGTTCCGAACCGGCCGGGCCGCCTCGACGGAGGCCGCAGCTTGTTCAGACATGCTGTTTACTGAGCGCTCTGCCGCTCCAGATTTTCACTGGTGAAGTAATTGTCGTTTAGACGAGGGTCACCGTTCGGCTCCGCGTAATACTTGATATCCTTGCCCGTGCCCCAGACCAGTTCATCCGACAAATAGCGCCCACTATTCACGTCATACATAACAAATTGCTGTCCGGCACATGCGCCGCCCAATTCAGCGATCGGCATCGAGTACATTTCCTTGGCTTTCCAGATTTTCCCTTGCGGGTCATAATCGTCGCCGGCCACCGCAATCCAGGAATCCTCGTCCAGGTAAAGAGTCTTTTTCGGCATGCTATGGCGGACACCATCCTTGACTGTGCCTTGAACCACCCACACCCGGTGCAACTCATAGCGCCGCACGGCGGGATTGATAAATCGATCTTGTGTGGCTTCATCGAGAGGCATGTTCGCGTTGCTCGCACCGAAGGAGTTATAGGGCACGTAAATTTCTTTTTTCCCTAGAAGCTTCCAGTCGAAACGATCTGGAAGACCGACGAATAAAAGTGGCTGATCGGTGGTGTACTGGTTTTCAAAGCCGATCTGCGGAGCATCATATTCATAACTAGGAAGGCGTCGCACACGACGTTGCCCGGTAAAGTAATAGTACGAGTCGCCATCATTTTTAAAGTACGTATGCCCGATCAGTGCTTGGCCGGCCAGGGCCGCGGGTTGTTGATAGGAATAATAAAGCCCATTCAATACCCCTCCGTCTTGGACTTGCTGCGTTTGATTTTCCTTGGCCCAAGGGTAATAAAGCAGTTGCGTCCAACGAACTTTGATTCGATCGGTGTTGCCCGGATGTGCCGAAACGACCGAATACCCGGCCTTCCAATCAACGCCGATACCTTGATAGCGCGTCAGGAAATTCCACATTGCCTCAATACCGGTCTTCGGTTCCGGAAACGGCACACTAGGCAGTACTGCGTTTTCCAAGGACCAACCATCGCTGCCGATAGATGCTTTGCCGGCATTGGTCTTGGTGTTCTCTTGCACAAATTTCGGCACCACGCAATCACGATGCGTGGGGAAAACCTGCATCGTGTAGCTTGGCACTTGTTTCAGGATTTCGTATTGTCCCGGGGTCAGCTTATCTTTGTATTGATCCGCATTCGCCGCGTTGATTGTCAGCAGCGGCTTTTCATCCTTATATTTCCAGGAATCGCCGCGATTTTTACCGTACGTCCAGCCCGACTGAATGCTGTTCGAACCATCGTATGCGGGAATACTGCCATCGCTATTGGCGTTTTTCTCAGCCCCAAAGACAGTTAAGTCTGCCGCAAATACCGCACCGCTGGTATTGATGCACATCGCGGCAAGGGTCAGTACTGCGATTTTCCTTTGCGTGTTCATTTTGTAACCCTATAAAAAGACAAATAAATTTCCAGCATGTTTGATATCGGCTTGCTTCGATCTGATATCGGGAACGTATTGGTCAACATTGGTCAATTAGTCTTAGAGCGGAGGTCGATTACGGTTCCAGTCGAGTGCATCTTCGAGAGCAGCTCCCACGCGCATCACCAGAGCATCGTCGAAAGTCGGAGCAACAATTTGCAAACCGGTAGGCACCCCGTTGGCGGCAAACCCCGAAGGAATACTGAGCACGGGATGGCGGCTCAATAGGTTGAAGGGATAGGTCATCGCGTTCCTCAACAGGTCGTCGTGTGCATCGGCAGCGCCTTCCGCAGGCGTGGCCACGCTTGCCATGGTGGGACAAATCAGTACATCGTATTCGGCGAATACCTTTTGTAAGGCCGTGTGCATCTGCGCGACAATCGCGGTCGACTCGAAATACTCTGCCTGGCTGATGTTCAACGCTCGTCTTGCGAACTGACGGACATAGTCGTTCATCTGATCGCCATGTTCGAGCACCGTCGCCACAAGCGGCTTGCCGAGTACAAAACCCAGCGCATAGGTAATCGCGTCGCGCGCCTTCGACGTCCAGGCAAGCGATACTTCATCGACATGCGCGCCCAAGTCACGCAATGTGCGGGCAACCTCTTGAGTGTTGCGGTGGACCTCTGATTGAATATCGAAAAAGCCCAGGTCATATGAGACTGCAATACGAAGTCCTTTGATCGATTCAAAAGCATCGGGCAATATCAGCTTCGGCGACACGGTAGCCGGATCGCAAGCGTGCGGTCCGTTAATCACGTTGAACATCAAGGCGCAGTCGCGCACCGATCGCGCCATTGCGCCATTGTGGTTGTGGGTATTTGCGGCATAGGTAAAATCGCCTTCCGGTACGCGCCCATAACTGGGTTTAAATCCGACTACGCCGCAATAACTGGCGGGAATGCGCAGAGAACCCGCAATATCGGAGCCCGATGCGAGAGTCGTCATACCTGCGGCCAGCGAAGCTGCACTGCCGCCCGACGAGCCGCCGCAAGTAATCGAGCGGTTCCAGGGGTTGCGCGTCGTACCATGACGCCGCGAATGAGTAAATCCTGCCAGGTAGAATTCCGGTACATTGGTCTGCGCATGAATCAGCGCACCGCTATCGAGAAGGCGCTGGGTCAGCGGCGCATTTTCGGTATCCGGCTCGGCGCCACACAGATACGATCCTTGTGTCGTGTGCACGCCGATGTAGCGATGTTCGTTCTTCAATGCAACCGGGATGCCCTCCAAGGGGCGAGCGCGCTCGGGTGCATGCAGGTAGACTTGCTCCGCATGGACAGCTTGAGCGTGGGCGCGCTCGAAAAAAGTGTCACTAAAAGCGTTGATGGCGGGTTCCACCGTCTCGGCACGGCTGATCAGGGCCGACAACAATTGGACGGGTGAAATTTCTCTTGAGCGAAACAGCGCCAGCGCCTGCGATGCGCCGAGATAGCAGAGTTCGTCGTTGGACAAAGAGGACATGAGGCTCCGTTCAGCAGTACATGGGATGTATCCGGCCACACACGCGACGTCGACGTGCAATTGAACTGTGGATCAGTTAGGATATTGAAACCGAACAAAACGTCGGGTTATACTGGGGATAACCCTTGTTTATTGGATATTTTTGTTGCGCATGGCCGCACGCCAACAGGAGAAAAGTGAGCAATGCAAGACGAATCAAATGCGAAAGAGCCAGGCGCCAACTCGCCTCGCCGCCTCTCTGTGCGACGCACACCTAACCAGTCGCGAGCGCGCGAAACCGTGCAGGCGATCTTGCGAGCGGCGGCACTGGAGATTGAAGCCAACGGCTTGGACCGCCTGACCACGCGGCGAATTGCGGAGGCGGCCGGCATTTCGGTTGGCGGACTCTATGAGTATTTCCCAAACAAGCAATCGGTCGTCAATGCCATGATCGAAGAATGGATGCAGAAGGTTTTCGAAGTGATAGAGAATCTACATCCGGACCGCAGCGCTTCGAAAGATTTACCCGATTATCTGCACGCTCAAATCGATCATTTATCGCGCATCTACCGCGATGAGCCCTGCTTAAGCGCAGTACTCACCATGCTTTCTTCCGTCCCCGAGCTGACCGTTGCCGTGCAGCAGCACGATCGCAAGATCGCCGAGTCGGTGACCGGAGCGATCAATCACTTTGTGCCAGACGCCCGCCCCGACCATGTCGCTGCGATGGCTCGCACCATGTCTTTGATAGGACATGAGATGTTATGCGAAGCCTTTGTACGAAAATCGGCACATGCGGAGATACTGGTCAGCAACCTCAAGATATGTGCGTCTGCGCTTTCGAGCCAGCTCTTGCTGTCGAAAAAATGAAATGACAATGCGCAAACGATAGCAAGAGATTTTGGCGCGTTTAGACTTACTTGAAGCTGAAGATTTAAAGCGACAGCGTGTGCGGCATACCGTCTTCCATGAACCGCAGCAAAAACTGCCTGACTGATTCACTTAAGGACGCCTCTTCGAGCTATGTTGCACCTGCAAGATATTTATCGGCAATCCAGAAAGAAGGCTCGTCGATATACCAAGGTCGCATCCGGACTGCTTGACTCGGCTGCGCGGCACCGCCCGGTCTGGATGATTTCTTTCGCAGTCAGTCAGGCTGACCTATCCGAAGGACTGCGGGCGGCCTTCGCGTCAACGGTCATGCTATTGCTCGGTAACCTTTTGCACATGCCCGAATTTTCTTGGGCTGCGATAGGGGCGTTTTGGACGTGCCTGGCTGATGCAGCGGGATCAAATCGGATGCGCTTTGCTTCGATGGGCATTTTTGCGCTGCTATCGACGCTGTGTGGGGGTATTAGCGCCTATGCGTCCGGCTGCGGAATTGTCGCAGCTGCCGGCGCGGTCTTTATTTTCTCAGGCTTGGCAGCACTGGCCCGTATTTGGGGTTCGGCATCCGCCCAGGTCGCCATACTCGCGGCAACCGCTTGCGTGGTCATGGTGGACCGGCCGATACACGGTTCCAGCGGGAGTCTGCGTTTTCTGACGCTCTACCTGCTGGGGTGTGGATTCGCCACGGTACTCAGCTTTACCGTCTGGCGCATTCATCCATTCGGTGCGAGCCGCGCGGCCATTCGTTTGACTTACTCTCGTCTGGCGGATATCGCGAGCGATAGCGCGCGCCTACTCAAGCAGGATCGCGCCGACTTTCAAGCATGGGCGTCTCATGCGTTGCTGTTTCGCGGCCAGGCGCGCACCGCCATCGAAGGGGCACGAAGAGCGCTGGCGCGTGTTCCGGCGACCAAGAGCGATCGACGAGATATGTACAATAGTCTGTTCCTGGCGCTCGCCGACAGCGAACAAATTTTCGCGTATCTTATCGCCATAACAGACGCTTGCGAACGGGGGCATCACCATCTGCCCAATCCCCAACGCGCGGCTCGAGCACTCGAAGCGCTCGCCGACATGCTTTCTCGTCTCGCACACGCGATCGCCGACCGGCCATGGGAGCATTCGCGGCGCCAGCACGACCGATTGCATTCGCTTGCCCGTCAACTCGAAATGGCTCTCGGCGAGCATATTGAGCTTCGATTCGACGTCGATTTCAGCGAACTCGAACCAAACCCAATCGAACAGGCATCGTGGTCATCCGCCGCCATCTTGAATTTCAAGCGCGGTATTGCTTCCTTAAAAGCGAACATCTCACCTCAATCCATCGGGGCACGGCATGCTGGCCGCGTAGCCGTTGCCGCGACAATCGCGTTCCTAACGGTACGTTCGCTGCATCTTCCGTTCGGATACTGGGCGACGATGGCGACACTGTTAATCCTTCAACCCTCCATCGCATCCAGCTGGCCACGTAGCATTGAGCGCGCGGCCGGCAGCATCGTGGGGGGTCTATTGGCCGCGGCAATAGGCATGGCAGTCCACTCGCCAATTGCCATCTCCTTGGTGGTTTTCCCCCTGGTGTGCGCAACCATGGCGTTTAGGCGTGTCAGCTACAGCTTGTTCGTGCTCTTCATCACGCCATCGTTTGTGCTGGTCGCAGACTTCGCCGTGCGCGGCGGCGCTGAAATTGCCTATGCGATCATCCGCTTGGAAAACAATGTCTTCGGTTGCGTGATTGCCTTGCTCGCGACGTTTTTTCTGTGGCCGACCCGTGAGCCTGCCAGCTTCAAGCAAAGACTCGCGGAGGCCGTCGCCGCGAATTTCAGCTACCTCGCCGAATCGCTCAGCCCAAGCACAAACCGTGAAGTTGAACTGGAACGGCTACGTCGCGCAGCGGGATTAGCCAGCAATAACGCCGAGGAAATTCTTGCGCGCCTACGGCTAGAGAAGCTCGATACAACCAACGACGACCGCGTCGGTTCAACCGCGCTTGCGCTGCTGCGCCGCGTAGCGGGAACCGCGGCCCGCGCTCGGTTCAGCACATCGACGACCTCGTCGAACGCGCAACTTGCCGGTTGGATTCACCGTGTTGGCAAGCGTATCGAGGCGGGCCTCGCGGATGGTCCGAGCCGGCAACCGGACGAAGATTATTCCAAGGAAGGTTTATCGCTACTCGAAGCCGATGCGGTGAATCAAGTCATGCTGCTGCGACGTTTGCTGCGTGAGGCCGAACCAACTTAGGCAGTGAGATAGGCGCTTTGGCACATTCCCCTTATTTCCACGATTCAATGCAACCCTAGTTTAAACCACGCTCGCGTGATGGCCGTGCTAAAGTGGTTTCATCACGATTTTCTCTTCTGCAGCGCCGCGTTCGGCCCACCTGGTAGGCGGGCATTTTTATGTTGCGCTGGGAGCTTATTGCAATCCGCATCTCAGGTCATTGTGCGTTTGAGATGCTATCCGATCAAGCTTTTGGGCTGCCCAACACGAGTGATGTCCAATCATGCGGGTATCAAAACCATCTTCGCCAAACGAAGCGCCTGATTCCGCGCCAACTAACGCCGAATCAAAGCGCGCAGAACTGCCTACGATACGGCCGCGATCTCCCGCAGCGGGCGAAAGCGGTGTCCTGGGAGCGCTTCGCGACCTAAGCGCCCCCAAACCCAGCTCGAGTAGCGGACAGACAACGCGGGATTTCGTCACAAACCGCCCCCGAAAAAGTCTGACCGGAAAGCTTCGATCCGAATTTGCCGACTTTTTTCGCCCAGAACGGATTATCGCGCGCAGCATGCCCGACGCATCACTGGCAAACATTGCAGAATCCCGCGACCCTCGCATAAAGCGCGAAGCGCTGAAGGAAATTGGCAAGCGCGAAAAATGGGCATCCAGCCAGCCGGACATTTCACCCTCCGAAAAGCCTCAACCAACACCAATCTTCAAATCGATCACGGCTCCCATTCGCGATTGGAGTGCACGACGCAGTGAAGGAATCCCCTACCAACAGTCCCCTTCTGTCCGAACTCCCATCTCGCTAAGTCAACAAACGCCGGAAGAACAGAAAAGGCTTCAGTATTTGGGAGAAAGATATGTCAGCAAAGCGCAAATGACAGCGGTTGAGAAAATAACCTTCCTGACCATGGCGTCGAAACACGGACAGATAGAATCCCGGATTCAAGCAGCATTTGTGGAAATCGGAGATATCATCCAGGCGCACGAAACCAAGCCGGAAGAAATACCGCGCGAGTTTCTTGTCGGCTTACGCGAGAGCCTGGTGTCCCTGGAAATCAGGCTGACGAAAGATAACTCACGCGAAAGCTTGAAAACTGCCATCCGGCGTGTTGACGAACACCTTTCCAATAACATTTAACCGCAGCGCCGTAACTAACTGCGATGGCGAGTATGCACAACCCAAGGCTCAATTCACGCATCCGCCGTCGCCTTGTCACGTCTGGCTTTTTCAACCAATTCATAGAACATCATATGCATGGTTTCATTGAAAGGTGCGTCGGCCAGTCTCTGTTGAATCATCTTGCGCATGCCAATACTGTGTTCATCGTCGAACACAGCAATCGAAAAAAGGCTGCGAATATACCATTCCAGTTCATTGGCTCGGTTAAATGGCAAAGGACTGCGCGGCTCTTGCAGAAACGCGACAATATCCCGAATACCGACGTCGAGCAACTTTCGCACATCGGCACGCACAGTCGATATTTCGGGCAAGACTTGGAACGGATTACGCGTATTTACCGCCGGCTCGACCAAGCCCATTTCTTCAACAATTAATTTTGCGACCAGTGGCGCCATCAAAATGCCATTGCGATAGGTGCCTGTCGCCAGGAATAGATTCGGCAAATTGGTCCGGCCGATCGCCGGACGTTTGAATGCGGTGATCGGCCGAAAACCAACGCGAATGTTTTCGAGGCGACTGGTTCTGATGCGGGTATTGATTTGATGGATGGATTCATCAAACAAGCTATGCAGCTCCGCCGGTTGAATTTTCTTCTCAAACTCGTGATCCACACCCATGAAATTGGTTGCCCCAAGATACAAATTACCGCTACCGGGGCGCGGAACAACATGAATTCCGCATGCGAATGCACGATTTGGAGTACGAATCGTATTCGTTATCTGTGGGCCATCGCTTAGAATGCAGGAGACGCCCTTACCGAAATACAGTTTCGGGACACCGGCTGCTTGAGCGAGTTCTTCATTTAAACATTGGACTGCACGCGAACCGCCCGCCAACACGACCGCCGAACTGACGATGATCGTTCCATTTGACATTCGAGCTTGCCAACCAGTCCCTTCGCGCGCTAATTCAGTCACTTCGGCATCCATTCTCAGATAGCCGGACTGTATGGCCAGTGCCGCGCGTAGAGCATCGAGCAACTCGCCAGAATGTACCGAGTTTTCATTGCCCAGAAACAGACTTAACGCGGGGGCGTGCGTCGGGGAAGGGTCTAAACCAGGCACATCGCTCGGCTCCACCCACTCGGCGGGCTCATGGCGGGCTTCGGCTTCCTTCTTCATACGCAAGATGGAGTCACGATCGCGTACGCCTTGATTATTGGCGATGATGAACGTGCCTTTCGCCTCGAATACCGGCAGCTTTGATATTTCCGCTATTCTTTGCAGCCAGGTCGGATAATAGCGTTGTGCTGCCAAGCGGAAATCGAGCTCCTCGATTTCGTCCGGGCCATCATCAGCGGTCAGCTCTCCAAAAGCGCCCAACATAGCCCCTGCGGCAAGCGAAGCGCCGGTTGCATCACCTTCACTCGGAAATATGTTAATGACCTTGACGTTATGCGCAAGCAATTCCAAAGATATGGCCAGTCCAATTACCCCGCCGCCGATCACGATCACATCGCTGCCACTCTTTACATTAATACTCACAGCACTCACCCTTTGCGTTTTCTTGAAGCTTGCGATATTCGAATGAGTTATCAAACCCACGTGCCACGTGCGCCTCCATGGTGATCGGTTGATAGCAGGCGGGGTGCGCCTCATCCACAAACTGCGGCAATGGCTGTATCAGACAATCATTATCCTGATCGTAAAAGAAGGATAGCGAATGACGTTCCTGCTCAGTCATATTGACCACACGATGAGGTGTTGGCCGCCATTGACCATTGGTCCATATGCCAAGCGCGTCCCCGATGGGGCAAATAAATGTACCGGGAATACGCGGCGCCGCAAACCAATTGCCGTCCATATCCTTAATTTCCAAACCGGCGACATCGATTTGCCAAATAATCGACACAATTCCGTAATCGGTATGCGCCCCGCAGCCGATCGCACCGTTCGTTTCCCGTTTTGGTTGCTGTGGATACTTTGCGGCCCTTAATTGCGCCAGAGGTTTCTGGCTGTGGCCTATAAAAAATCCGTTTGGCAACCCCAGTGCGATGGCGAAAAGCTCGCTAATGTCTTCGCACACTGCCTGCCATTCGCGATATAGCCACAACATGGTTGGTTTGAACTGTGGCAGCGCTTCGGGGAAGGAATTGGGACCGTTAAAGAATTTTCCTGCGATTACGTCTTCGTCAGCCGGCGAAAGCTCCAGCGCCATATCAAATGCTTCTTTAATGTCTTTGATTTCACTGCCATACGCATGCTCCTCGCCCGAGGGCACGTAGCCTCGATGGTAGGGAGATTTTGAAATATGAATTTTGAGTTTTTCTTCTTCTGACAAGGCAAAGAAATTACGCACCGTTTTTTCGGCCAGGGTCAGTAAATTCTCGGATACACCATGATCTTCAACATAAAAAAATCCGATATTCTTGCAAATTTCGCCGAGCGCCTCAGCCAAGGCAGCCTTTTGATTTTCATTCCGCAACCTTACGGCACGTAAGCTCACAATAGGAACTGTGATCCCATCTTGCTCATACAAGCGGATAAATTCATTGGCGCTAAATTTCACCTAAATCCCCCTCAGAAATAAAATCGCAAAAAATTCAACGGCATCCCATGGTTTCCCTCGAACAGAGGCCTGAAACATATCAAGGTCACGGAGTGCACGAGGCTTTTGGTACGAAATCGTGTCGGATCTAGCGAACCACGATGCTCGTTTTGATTGGTTTGCCGATGGTTCGGCTGGTGTCGTGTCAGGGAGGGTTCTCGGCGAGATGCCGACGTGACGCGTCTAAAATAGAAATTCACCACCCCTCAGTATTTTTCCTGCTCTGAAGCAAATTCGATTTAAAATCGGTTGTTCAAGACTGACTACCATGCGGATAATCCGCATCGGCGGGCGCTGCCCTAGGGTAGACCCCCATCGGTCTTTTTCGTCAAGATGATCTACCCGGGCGCCGACACTCATGCGCCCAATCTTCTCGATATACCGCTTGAACATCGGATCGCGGCTATTTATGGAGGGTGCAGCAATGACGGTCGCGCACTATATCGAGAAGATAAAAGACTTCGTTTCCATTCCGCAAAACAACCCGGAACTTCTCAAGGCTCAATATAGAGCGTTCGTCTATCAAATGCCCCTGATGTACGTGATCTTGCTGATCAATACTTGGGCGGTGGCCGTGACCCATATGGGTGTCGCACCCCGATGGATGACTATCTATATCCCGGTTTGCATGAGCCTTGTCTGTGCAGTGCGCCTGCTGACCTGGCTGCGCTCCATGAGACTTGAACCGACCCACGAGATAGCATTCAACGCCTTGACCCGTACCAATCGTATCACCGGGGTCATCGCCGTCACTTTCACGCTCTGGGCGCTCGGCCTGTTCCCTTACGGCGATGCCTATGCAAAGGCCCATGTAGCCTTCT
>Ga0302178_10000334_pt1 | contig 43963 bp, 44 predicted proteins | sample I_Palsa_E1_3_FD_198790 | JGI IMG/M metagenome (GOLD analysis project Ga0302178, IMG submission 198790) | Peat permafrost microbial communities from Stordalen Mire near Abisko, Sweden - I_Palsa_E1_3 | ecosystem: Environmental > Terrestrial > Soil > Palsa > Peat permafrost | place: Sweden...
TCGCGAAACCATCGATGCCGAACTTGCGGCACTGCTAAGCAGGTACGGCCCCGATTTTCAAATCAATTTTTCCTGAACACTTATTCGGCTTATTTCTATTCTCGGCCCTATATAATTCGCGCCTGAAGCCGTTAACGCATCTAACCTATAACAACTTGCACATCGTCAGGGACCGTGACCAGCTGAGTTTTAACAATTGACACTTGGTTCCGGCGGGGAAACCTCAAGCAGTTGTCGTCCCCAATACAAGACCACCGATATGCCCGATTTGCGCTGGACCATGCCGGTTGCCCACTGGTCTTGCTGGTCTGCAACCTCCGCGACGTTGCCCGACGCAGGCTTTGTTGCGCCGATGGTGCGTCGACGCCTGAGCTCCCTGTCACGGGTCGCGCTGAAGGTCGCGTACGACTGCGCTGACGGCCAACAGGCCGTGCGCATGGTGTTCGCGTCGCGACACGGAGAATTGCGGCGCACCACCGACATCTTGCGCGGCATCACGGCAGCCGAGCCGGTTTCGCCGAACGCCTTCAGTCTTTCGGTGCTCAATGCCATGTCCGGAATATTCGGCATTGCGCGAGGCGACCGCTCGCCTGCAACAGCTATTTCGGCCGGCGCTGAAACGCTCGGCTATGCGCTGCTCGAAGCTTATGCGCAATACATGAAACACCCGTTCCCGCCGGTGCTGGTGGTCTACGCCGACGAGCCGGCCAACGCGCTGTACGGCAAGGTCGACAATGAAGTGCAGGAAGGCGCCATTGCCATCCTGCTCGACGCAGAAACGGCGCAGGGCCAGCTGGAATGCACGATCTCGGGGGCGGACGAACCCGGCGCTGCCGAATCGCCCGCGCGCTTCGCAACGCAAAGCGAAGCGTTGCATCGCTGCCTCGACTCACAGCAGGGTGCGATGTGGCAGAGCGCCAGCGCCAACTGGCAATGGAGATGGCATGACGGCACGGCTTGACTATGGCTGGCGGCTGTTCGCCACGGGCATGAGCTTCGTTGTGTTCGGCGTCTGCGGACTCCTGTTTTCGCTCCTCGCGTATCCGCTCGCGCGGCTGTGGCCGCGTCCCGCTTCCCGTCAACGCGTCGTCACATCCCTGATTCACTGGTTTTTTCGCGCACTGGTTGCAGCCCTGCAACGGACCGGCGTGATGGAACTCGACGTTGAAGGCGTGGCCCGCTTGCGTGCGAGCGGCCCGGCCATTGTCGTCGCCAACCATCCAACCTATCTCGACGTCATGGTGTTGCTTGCACTGACGCCGTCGGCCTGCTGCGTGGTGAAAAACGCGCACTGGGGCAATCCCTGCTTCTGGGGGATCGTGCGGGCCGCCGCCTACGTCAGCAACGCGGATCCCGTCGACTTCGTCGCAGACTGCTCGCGCCAGCTCGCGGCGGGCAACACGATGATCATTTTCCCCGAGGGCTCGCGCAGTCCCGCACCGAACCGGCTGCACGCATTTTCACGTGGCTTTGCCTATATCGCGCTGGACGCGGGAGTACCGGTTGTCCCGGTCCTGATGAATTGCGATCCACCCGCTTTTACAAAAGAGATGCGTTGGTATCACGTGCCGTCGCGCCCGTTCCGGATCAGTGTGAACGTGCTCGAGCCGGTCGGGGTCGAGCGGCTCGCCTTTCAGGATGCACCACCGGCCCTCGCGGCACGCAGCGTGACTCACGCTATCGAAAAGCACATCACCGAGCACCTGTTCGAATATGGATTCTTTAAAACTGGAAATTAAGCAACTCCTGATCGAAGCGTTCGATCTGGAACACCTGACACCCGCCGATATCGACGACAATGCGCCGCTCTTCGAGACCGACGGCGTCGGACTGGATTCGATCGACGCGCTGGAGATCGGCATCGTGCTGCGCAAACACTACCAACTAACCATCACCGCGGATGACACGCGCATGCGCGAGCATTTCCGCTCCGTCAGCAGCCTCGCAGCGCTGATCGCCAGTCAGCAGAAAGCAGCAACCGCGGTCAGCGAAACCGCAAGCACAGGGGAATGAATCGTGACTGAGGCCGAAATTCTGGAGCGCATCCGCGCAATCTTCAAAGAGAACTTTGCCATTGAGCCGGCACGTGTGACGCCGCAAGCGCATCTGTTCGAGGAACTCGACCTGGACAGCATCGACGCTGTCGACCTGGCGATCAAGCTACAGGAAATGACCGGACGCCGGATCAAACCGGAAGAGTTCAAGCAGGTGCGCACGGTCGGCGACGTGATCAGCGCGATCGAGTCGCTGCTCGCGGCACAGGATTGATGCTGTCCGCGTCCTCGTGCGAACCGCAGCCAGTCGAAACGGCAACGCACGACACCGAACCTCGCGACGACCAGGGCGGGCGGCCAGCGGCGGCAGCTTCGCCTGCCGGCGGCCGGCTGGCCGGCAAACTGCGCGGCACGCTGAGCGTCGCCACGAAGCTTGCCTATCCGCTGGTGATCTTATGCGCGTGGCATTGGGACACTCCCCGCTATATCGGCTGCATGCTGTTCGTTTTGCTCTGGTTGCAGCGCTGGACCGGCACGGGCGCGATCGCCGCATCGTTACGCCGGCTGACACCGGTCGACTGGTGCGTCGCCGCCGTACTCAACTGCGCGTCGGTGGCAATCGTGTTGACCAACAGCGAGCTGCTGCTGCGACTCTACCCTTCGCTCGTCAATCTCGGACTGCTGGTTGTGTTCGGCGCCACGCTCGTGAGCGGCCCGTCGATGGTCGAAAAATTCGCGCGGCTGCACAACCCCAATCCGAGTCTGCAAGTGGTGCGCTACACGCGCCGCGTCACCCAGATCTGGTGCGTCTTCTTCACACTGAATAGCGTGTTCTCTGTTTATACCGCCCTGTGCTGGCGACGCGAAACATGGTCGCTCTATAACGGCGCGCTCGCCTACGTGCTGATCGGCGTTCTGCTCGTGGGCGAGATTGCGTGGCGCCGTCTGATCATGCTGCCGAGAGCCGCTCGTTCGGAGGCTTCATGATCGCGTTACACGACCTGCTGGTGTCGGCGCGCGCCGGCCACATACCCGTGTGCCGCGACGCCGACGCCGTACTCGACTTCGCTGCGTTCCACGCCCGCACGCTGAGCCGCGTCGGGGCGCTGCGGGCCCAGCCCGAACGGCGCTACGCCTTGTGTGTCGACGATCCGTTCGACTTCGCCTGCACGCTCTTCGCCTTACTCGCGTGCGGCAAGGAGCCAGTTATTCCGGCGAATGCCACGCCGGGTTATCTCGCCGACCTGTCCAGCGCTTACGATTGCCTGCTCACGGACACCGATCTAGCCGCGCTCGAGCGTGACGCCGTCCCGCAGGACGCGCCGCCCGGCGGCTGGGCGATCGATCCGAATGCGCGCCTGACGCTTTTCACGTCCGGCAGCAGCGGCGTACCGAAGCCGGTACGCAAGACGCTCGCCCAGTTCAACACGGAAGTTCACACGCTCGAACAGCAATGGGGAGAAGCGCTCGGTCAAGCGACGATTCTCGCGAGCGTGCCACATCACCATATCTATGGGATCCTGTTTCGCGTGTTCTGGCCGCTCGCGGCGGGGCGCGCATTCGACCGTAGCGTCAGCGCCGACCCGCAGGCACTGCAGGCCCGAATTGCGCAATGCGGGGCGACAGTCGTCGTATCGACGCCCGCGCAACTGTCGCGCTGGCCCGAACTGACCGGCTTCGCCGCGCTGGCGCCGGCACCGCGTGCGTTCTTCTCGTCCGGCGGCCCGCTTGCCGCAGAGACGGCCAGCCAATACGCCGCCCGTTTCGGCGCCGCTCCGCTCGAGGTATACGGCAGTACCGAAACCGGCGGCATCGCATGGCGCCGGCAGAGCGAGTCGGACGCGTGGCGAGCCATGCCGGGCATCCTCGTACAGCGAGCCGAAGATGGCGCACTCATGGTGCGCTCGCCGCACCTCGGCCACGACGACTGGCAGCGCACCGACGACGAGGCGGTCTTCGACAGCGATGGCCGGTTCCGTCTGCACGGCCGCCTCGACCGTGTGATCAAACTCGACGGCAAGCGCCTTGCGCTCGCGGAGCTCGAGACCCGCCTCGCCCTGCATCCGTTTGTCGCCCAGGTTGCGGTGACGCGGCTCGAGGGCGTCTCGCGCGAGCGCGCAGGAGCCGTGGTAGTGCTGACCGAAGCCGGCAGCGAAGCGTTACGCGCCAATGGCCGTGTGTCGCTCGTGAAAATCTTGCGCCGCCATCTCGCCGCGTATTTCGACCTCGTGGTGCTGCCACGTCACTGGCGCTTTCGCCTCGCATTGCCGTTCGATGCCCGTGGCAAGCTGCCGGCCGCTGCGCTCGCCGCAAGCTTCGAGGCTCCGGCAGACGGTGTCGAAGTGCTGGCCGAGGCAAAGCACGGAGATGAGTTCTACTACGAACTGCACGTGCCGCGCACGCTCGTCCACTTCGCCGGCCACTTCCCCGGCCTGCCGATCCTGCCGGGTGTCGTGCAGGTCGACTGGGCCATACGGCTCGCCACGGCCCATATCCCTGCAGCGGGCACGCCGGCCTCGATCGACCGGCTCAAGTTCATGGCGCCCGTGCCGCCGGGCGCACTGCTCAAGCTGACCTTCGCCCACGACGCGTCACGCCAGCGGATCCAGTTCACCTACCGGCTCGGCGAGCGTGACTGCGCCTCGGGCGTGATCGTCTACAGGGAGCCTGCATGAGACAGGCTGCCTGCATTGTGATCCCGATCTACAACCACAAGGACGCGATTACTGCGACTGTGGCGAATCTTGTCGTACACGGCTTGCCGCTCTTTGTCGTCGACGACGGCAGCGACGAAGCGACCCAGCACGTGCTTGCCGCGCTGGCGCAACAACACGCGAGCCAGCTCACGCTACTGCGCTTGCCGGTCAACGGCGGTAAAGGCGCTGCTGTCATGGCCGGCCTGCGCGCCGCGCGCGCGGCCGGCTACACGCACGCACTGCAAATCGACGCCGACGGCCAGCACGACGCCGCCGACGTGCCGCGCTTTCTCGACGCATCCCATGCCAACCCGCATGCGGTGATTCTCGGCAGTCCGGTCTACGACGTCAGCGTGCCGAAGTCGAGGCTCTACGGTCGCTATCTGACGCATGTCTGGGTCTGGATCGAAACGCTCTCATTCGCGATTCGAGATTCGATGTGCGGTTTTCGCCTCTATCCGCTTGATATCGCCTGCGCGCTGATCGACACCGTCAAGCTGGGCACACGCATGGACTTCGACATTGAGATCCTCGTGCGTCTGCACTGGCGTCGCGCGGAATTCATCGCGATCCCCACGCCTGTTACCTACGCGGCCGACGGTGTCTCGCATTTCGACGTGCTGTGGGACAACGTTCGGATCAGCCGCACCCACACGCGGCTCGTCGCCGGGATGCTGGCACGGCTACCGGTACTGTTGTTGCACAAGCTGACGCCACGGCGCACCGCCCGCTCCGCCAAGGAAGGCGAAGCGGCCTGGTGGCGTATTGCGGAACGCGGCAGCCGCCTCGGCATGGCGCTGCTCGCGCTCGGTTGCAAGACGATTGGCCCGCGCCTCACCGCGTGGTGGCTGCATCCGATCGTCGCGTATTTCCTGCTCACGGGAGGCCCTGCGCGCGACGCCTCGCGGCGTTACTTCGAGCAGCTCGGGCACGATTCAACGGAGCAGGATACGCCCCGTCCGGGCTGGCTCTCCGCCTACCGGCACATGCTCGCGTTCGCGCAGTCGGGTTTCGACAAGCTGACGGCCTGGTCGGGTCACGTCGAACCGGCCAGCGTCTGCTTCCACGATACCGGCGCGCTCGACGCCCTGCTCGCGAGCGGCCAGGGCGCGCTCGTGATTGGCTCGCACCTCGGCAACCTGGAAATGGCTCGAGCACTGGCAACACGCGGCGCCAAGACCAAGGTGACGGCTATCGTCTACACCGAGCATGCGCGCCGTTTCAACAGCGTGCTGGCGTCGGCGAACCGCGACTTCACGCAACATCTGCTCGAGGTGACCGACTTCGGCCCGGAGACGGCGTTGATGATGCACGAGCGAGTCGCCCGCGGCGAACTGCTGGTGATCGTGGGCGATCGGACACCGGCGCACGAATCGGGCAGGACGACGAACGCGCAGTTTCTCGGCGCACCCGCGCCTTTTGCGCAGGGACCGTACGTGCTCGCGCACGCCCTCGAGTGTCCCGTTTACCTGTTCTTTTGCCTGAAAGAGCGCCGTAGCTACCGGCTGTATTTCGAGCCGTTCGCCGAGCGCATCGAATTGCCGCGCCGCGACCGTGCTCAACATCTCGCGGCGTGGGCACAACGCTACGCCACACGGCTCGAGCACTATTGCCGCAAGGCGCCCTATCAATGGTTCAACTTCTTCGATTTCTGGGCGCGCCCCAGCGGAGGCGCAGATGGCCGAAAGTGATCTGACTGAAAACATGCACCAGCCGGCGCGCGTCAGCGCTGCCATCACAATAGGCGGCCGGCGGCTGACGATCGAAGAGGTGGTCGCGATTGCCCAGCAACGCGCCCCGGTCGCACTGAGCGCCGATCCCGCGTGGCGCTCGCGCATCGCGCGCGGCGCCGAATTTCTGCGCCGTCATCTTGCCGCGGGCGCCACCGTCTACGGCGTCAATACCGGCTATGGCGACGCCTGTGTGGTCGACGTGCCCATGGAACTCGTCGAAGCGCTGCCGCTTCAGCTCACCCGCTATCACGGTTGCGGGATGGGCCGGCACCTCGACAACGAAGAGACGCTGGCCGTCATCGCCGCGCGGCTCAATTCGCTCGCGTATGGATATTCCGGCGTGCGGCCCCTGCTGCTCGAGCGTGTCGCGGATCTGATCAATCATCAGGTGCTGCCGCGCATTCCCTCCGAGGGATCGGTGGGAGCGAGCGGCGACCTCACGCCACTGTCGTATGTCGCCGCGGCGCTGGTGGGCGAGCGCGAGGTGCTGTTTCGCGGCCGGTTGCGCGAGGCGCGGGACGTCTGGGCCGAGCTCGGGCACGAGCCGCTCACGCTGGCGCCGAAAGAAGGCCTCGCACTCATGAACGGCACCGCGGTCATGACGGGGCTCGCGTGCCTCGCCTTCGCACGGGCCGCGCATCTGACACGCGTGGCCGCACGGCTGACTGCCCTGTCGACCATCGCGCTCGACGGCCGCGCTGCTCATTTCGACCCGTTGCTATTCGAAGCCAAGCCGCATGCTGGCCAGGCCGAAGCCGCCGGATGGATTCGCGCCGACCTCGCGGGACGCGACGACACGCCGGGCCATCGCCTGCAGGACCGCTATTCGATCCGTTGTGCGCCCCACGTGATCGGCGTGACGTGCGACGCACTGAGCTGGGTGCGGCGCGATATCGAGAATGAACTGAACAGCGCCAACGACAATCCGCTGATCGACCCAGACGGCGAACGCGTGCTGCACGGCGGCAACTTCTACGGCGGTCACATCGCCTTTGCGATGGACTCGCTGAAGACCGCCGTGGCCAATCTCGCCGATCTGATGGACCGGCAGCTGGCACTCCTCGTCGACGACAAGTTCAACAATGGACTGCCGCGCAACCTGTCCGGCGCGACCTCGGAGCGTGCGCCGATCAATCATGGCTTCAAGGCCGTGCAGATTTCGTCGTCCGCGTGGACGGCGGAGGCGCTCAAGCAGACCATGCCTGCTAGCGTCTTCTCGCGTTCCACCGAAGCGCACAACCAGGACAAGGTCAGCATGGGCACGATCGCCGCGCGCGATTGCCTGCGCGTGCTGGAGCTCACCGAGCAGGTTGCCGCTGCTCATACCCTCGCCACGGTACAAGCCGCACGACTGCGGCTGCGGATCAACGACGCAACGCTCGTCCCGCTGCCCCTGCAGGCGTTCATGGAGAGCGTGGGCGCACACTCGCCGTTCGTCGACGAGGACCGCGCACTCGAGCCGGACCTGCGCGCGCTGACCGGACGCATCGCAGCCTGTGAACTGGTCGGGCGCGACGGCGGAGGCTCGCAATGAGCGATTCACCCAAGGTGTTGACCGCCAGCGCGACAGTCGAGGTTCCATTTCACGACGTCGACGCGATGAACGTCTGCTGGCACGGCCACTACCTGAAATACTTCGAGGCAGGCCGCGCCGCGCTGCTGCGGGCATTCGACTACGACTATCGCGAGATGCAGGCTTCGGGTTATCTATGGCCGGTCGTCGAAGCGCATTTGAAGTACGTGCGCCCCGCGATCTACGGCCAGCAAATCGAAGTACGCGCGCAACTGCTGGAGTACGAGAATCGCTTGAAGATCGGGTACGAGATTGTCGATCAGGCGTCGGGCACACGGTTGACGAAGGGCCACACGATCCAGGTTGCCGTCAATGCGGCCACGCAGGAACTGCAGTTCGTCTCGCCACCGGTCGTTTTTGAGAAGCTGGAGCGCGTATGGGCACGCTGAAGCTGCGCGTTGCGCTGCTTGCGGTGGGTGTTGCGCTGCAAGTGCTTGCGCCTGCGGCACACGCCGCGACAGCGTCTGCTTCTGCTTCTGCGCCCGCTGAAGTATCCGGCCCTGCGCAAGGCGCAGGGCTTGTATCGCAGATCGCCGCTCAGTTGGGACGCGCAAGCGGCATCCGCGCGCACTTCACGCAGACGCAGACACGCGCCGCGCTGAAGCAGCCGCTGGTCAGCTCGGGATCGCTGCTGCTGGTACGCGGGCGCGGCGTCGTCTGGCACATCGAGACACCGTATCAGGCAATCTATCTGATCACCGATGCGGGCGTGAGCGAAATTAACGCAGAGGGTCAGCGTATCGGCGGCACCAGCGCCCGTGGCACGTCGGGCACGCGCGGCGTCGCTGAGGTATCCCGAATGATGCGCGCGATGCTCGGCGGCGATCTCTCGGCGCTCTACTCGCAGTTCGACGTGCAAGCCACCGGCACGCTGGCGCAATGGCGCATGCAGCTCACGCCGAACCAACCGCAGCTCGCCCAGGCGATCAAGGACCTGCAGATGAGCGGCGGCGGTTATCTGCGAACCTTGCGCATTACGCTCGCGAGCGGCGACGTCACCTCCCTGGACTTTGCAGACAGCACGACGGTCACCGACCTGACGCCTGCAGAACAGCGGCTTTTTGGAGCGCCCTAGTGGACGTATCACACGTGCGAGGCTCGAAACAGGCATGGGGCATGCGTGCCGCATGGCTGGTGTTCGCCCTCGCCGCGACGTTTTATTGCGTCTGGCGCTTCGCCGGACCGTCGCCGCTGCAGACCAATCTGCTCGCCTTGCTGCCTGCCACCGAGGCGGATCCGGTTGCCGAAGAAGCGGTCGACAAGCTTGCCGCCGCGCTCGGCGACCGGACGGTCTTCCTCGTCACGAGCGACGACGCGGCCCACGCGAAGGCCGCCGCGAAGCAGCTAGGCGCGGCACTTGCCACGAGCGGGGTATTCCGCTCGGTCACCGCGACGTTACCGCCGTTCGATGTGTCGCAGATCGGCGCGCTGTACATGCCTTACCGGTTCGGCCTGCTCGCCCCCGCCGATCGTGCGTTGCTGGCCGGTGCTCCGAATACCCTGCACGACGCGCTCGTGCGGCGCCTCTATGCGCCGGCTGAAGGCGGTCTCGCCACACCGCTCGCCGGCGACCCGTTCGGCTGGCTCGAGCACTGGATGGGCGGCCTGCCGCTTGCCACCTCCAATCTGCAGATCGAGGACAGCCTGCTGGTTGCGCATCGCGGCGCGTCGACCAGTGTGCTGGTCATGACGACCTTGCCGGGATCCGCGTACGAGACGCAGATCCAGCGTGCCGTCCTTGCTGTGGTTGCGCGCAGCGAAGCGAGTCTGAAGCAGGCGTTCCCCGACGTTACGCTCGCCAGGACCGGAACCGTTTTCTACGCGCAAGCGGCGCGCAGCGCATCCGAGCATGAAATGCATGCGATCGGCGTCGTGTCGATGTGCGGCATCGCTTTGCTGATGCTGTGGATCTTCCGCTCGCCGCGGTTGTTGCTGCTCGGCTTCGTTTCAACCGCGCTCGGCATTGTCGGCGCACTGGCCATCACCCTGCTCGTATTCGGCCAACTGCACCTGTTGACGCTGGTTTTCGGCGCGAGCCTGATCGGCGAGGCGGTCGATTACTCGATCCAGTATTTTGTCGTCTATCTGAGCACGCAACACGGTTGGGATTCACGGCGCGGCGCACGCGCAGTGTTGCCGGCGTTGACGGTTGCGCTCGCCACGAGCCTGCTCGGTTACGCGATTCTCGCGTGTGCGCCGTTTCCTGCACTCAAGCAGATCGCGTGCTTCGCCATCGCAGGCATTTCGATTGCCTTCGCCTCGGTGCTTCTGCTGTTGCCGACGCTGCTCACGCGCGCACCGACCCGGAGCCCGCAGTACCTGTTCAAGGCCGCAGCACGCCTGCTGGAGAAATGGCATGCGCTGATTGGCGGACGGCGGGCAGCGTGGGTGGCCGCGGCGCTGCTACTTGCCTCCGTGCCCGGCTGGCTGCAACTGAGAAGCGATGACGATATCCACCTGCTGATCCAGCGCGACCCGACGCTCGTCGCCGAGGAGCGTGAAGTCACCCGCGCGGTGGGCGTCGACAACACGGCCCAGTTTTTCGTGGTGCGTGGTGAGAGCCCTGAAGTCGTACTGGAGCGCGCCGAGGCACTCGGTGCCAAACTCGACGCACTCACCGGTTCGGCGCAGGTGGGTAGCTGGCAGTCGGTGACGTCCTTCGTGCCGTCCGCGAAGCAGCAAGGCGCCGACCGCGCGCTGCTGGCCGCCCACGTTTTCAACGATCCCGCTGCGTTGCGCGCCATGCTGCTTCAGGCGGGGTTCAAGGACGAGGTTGCAGACGCCTGGCTTGCGGACTATGCGAACTCGACCTCCCCGGTACTCACTCTGGACCGCTGGCTCGCCACACCCTGGTCGCAACCGTTTCGTCATCTGTGGCTTGGCAAAACCCAGACGACACCTCGTGCTTTCGCCGCAGTCGTGATTCCGCAAAGCGTGACGCCGGCCGATGAGCCCGCGCTGGTCGAAACCGCGCGTGCGGTGCCCGGCGTGAGCTTCGTCGATAAGGCCGCGAGCGTGTCGAAGCTATTCGGCGAATATCGCGTCGATAGCGGCGTCTGGCTTGCAGGCGCGCTAGTGCTGGTGCTGATTCTGCTGATGCTGCGTTACCGGCCACGCGGCGGCCTCGCCGTCACGCTACCCGTGCTGCTCGCCGTAGGCGTCACGCTCGCGGCGTTCGGCTACGCCCACATCCCGTTCACGCTGTTCAACTGGCTCGCGCTGATGCTCGTGCTCGGCGTGGGTGCGAACTATGCCGTGTTCCTGCGCGAAGGCACCTTGCGTGCGGATGCGGACCCGGGCGCCGTGTGGACCGGCGTCCTGCTGTCGTCCGCGACGACCCTGCTGTCGTTTGGCATGCTGGGCATGAGCTCGATGCCGGCGTTGCGCAGCTTCGGCGCCACGCTGTCGCTCGGCATCATGGTGTCCGTGCTGCTCGCGCCGATCGGCATTCCATCGAAACAACAACCATCTTGCATGGGACCGGAGTAAGGAGAAACGGTGTGAGCACGTCACGTGTTTATCTGCATACGCTCGGCATGATCAACGCACTCGGCAACGACGTGCCGTCGATCGTGTTAGCGCTGGCAAACGGACAAGCTCCCGGCATGGGCACGCTTCAGACCCGTCGCGGCCAGGCGTTCGTTGGCCAGGTCATGGCGTCGCTCGACTGCGCGCCGGCCGCTTCGCTCGCGCACTACGACTGCCGCAACAACCGTTTGTTGCTGGCCGCCCTCGCGCAAATCCGACCCGCTATCGAAGCGGCACGCGAACGGTACGGTGCCCGTCGCATCGGCGTAGTACTCGGCACCAGCACCTCGGGCATCAGCGCAGCCGAAGCCGCGCTCGCGCAGCACGCCAAAGCGGGCGAACTGCCCGCCAGCTTCGATTACCGCCAGATGGAAATCGGCACGGCCGCGCCGTTCGCCGCTGCAGCACTCGACCTCCAAGGGCCGGCCTTCACGGTGTCGACAGCCTGCACCTCGGGGGCCAAAGCCGTCGTCTCGGCGCGCCGGCTGCTGGATCTGGGCCTCTGCGACGCGGTGGTGGCAGGCGGCGTCGATTCGCTTTGCGAATTGACCTTGCAGGGTTTCGCTTCGATCGAATCCACCAGCGTGACCCGCATGAATCCGATGAGCCGCAATCGCTGTGGTATCAACATCGGCGAGGGGGCAGCCGTATTCCTGATGAGCCGAGACGAAGGACCGGTCGTGCTCGCGGGCGCCGGCGAATCGAGCGACGCCCATCACATCTCGGCCCCCGATCCACACGGCATCGGCGCCGAACACGCCTTGCGTGCCGCGCTCGACGATGCAGCCCTCGCGCCCTCGTCGATCGGTTACGTGAACCTGCATGCCACCGCCACGCGCAAGAACGACCAGATGGAAGCCCATCTGATGTCGCGGATTTTCCCGGACGGCGTCGCGGCAAGCGGGACCAAACCGTTGACCGGGCATCAACTCGGCGCGGCCGGCGCGAACGAACTCGGCCTCGCATGGCTCACGCTCGCACGCGACGACGTCGCGTTGCCTCGCCACCTGTGGGATGGCACGCCCGACGCTGAGCTGCCGGCGCTCGATCTTGTGGAAACCGAGCGGCATTTGCCGCGCCATGCCGGCGCCCAGTACGTGATGAGCAATTCGTTTGCGTTCGGCGGCAGCAACGTCAGCGTGATCCTCGGCCGGTGAGCGACGCCATGATCCAGTTCAACCAATCCACTCTGGGCCTCGGGCACGAATCGTTTCCGCCCATCGAGGAACTGCTGCCGCATCGCGGCACCATGCTGCTGCTCGACGCGGTACTCGCGTGCACAGTCGAGTCGCTGACAGCCCAGGCACGCGTCGTGGGCGACGCGTGGTACGCCGACGCGGCGGGCGCGATGCCCGCGTGGATCGGCATCGAGCTCATGGCGCAGGCGATCGCGGCGCACGTCGGGCTGCTGGCGATGCGCGCGGGCAACCGTATGCGCCCCGGCGTACTGCTCGGCTCGCGCCGTTACGAGGTTCACACACCGACATTTGCGCGCGATGCGCTGCTGCGTATCGAAGTCAAAGAGTTGTTGCGCGGCGAGGAAGGCCACGGCGCCTATGAATGCGTCATTCAACACGATGGCGTGGTGGGTGCCGAGGCGGTCATCAAGGTATTTCAGCCACGCGATTTTCAATCATTTATTGAAGAGGGTTTCAGGTCATGAGCAGGCGTGTTCTCATTACCGGCGCGAGTCGTGGAATCGGCCGCGCGATCGCCTATCAACTGGCCGCTGACGGCTTTGCGGTGACCGTCCACTGCCGTACCGGCCGAAGCGAAGCCGAAGCGGTGACGGCCGGCATCGCGGCGCAAGGCGGAACGGCAAGCGTATTGCAGTTCGACGTGCGGGACCGCGCCGCATGCCGCGCGGCACTCGAGGCGGACGTCGCCGCGCACGGCGCCTACTACGGCATCGTCTGCTGTGCAGGCGTGACCCGCGATGCGGCCTTTCCCGCGCTCACCGACGAAGACTGGGACATCGTCATCGAGACCGGTCTCGACGCGTTCTACAACGTCGTGCATCCGCTGACGATGCCGATGGTCCGCGCGCGCCAGGGCGGCCGGATCGTGACCATCGCCTCGGTTTCCGGCGTCACCGGCAATCGCGGCCAGGTCAACTACAGCGCAGCGAAAGCCGGCCTGATCGGCGCGACCAAGGCACTTGCCGTCGAACTCGCGACACGCAACATCACCGTTAACAGCGTGGCGCCGGGCTTGATCGATACCGGCATGCTTGACGACCTGCCCATCGAACATGCGTTGAAGGCTGTGCCGATGAATCGCGTGGGCCAGCCCGTCGAAGTGGCCGCGGTGGTGGGCTTCCTGATGTCGGACGCGGCATCCTATATCACGCGCCAGGTGATCGGCGTCAACGGCGGGATGGTGTGATGAAGCGCGTCGTCATTTCCGGAATGGGTGGCGTGTCGGCGTTCGGCAGCCAGTGGGACGAAATCGAAGCAGCCTTGAAACGCGGCCGCAATGCGGTGCAGCGCGTAGCCGAATGGGACTACTTCCAGTCGCTGCATACGCGGCTTGCGTGTCCCTTGCCGGAATTCGTCACCCCTGCGCACTATCCGCGCAAGAAGACCCGCTCGATGGGTCCCGTCTCGAAGTACGCGGTGCGAGCCAGCGAACTGGCGCTGACCGACGCCGGTCTGCTCGACGATCCGTCGATCACCGATGGACGCATGGGGGTCGCGTACGGATCGTCGTCCGGGTCCGTCGAACCGATCCGGGCGTTCGGCAAGATGCTCGATACCGGCTCAATGAGCGACGTGACCTCGAACAGCTACGTGCAGATGATGCCGCACACCACGGCCGTCAATGTCAGCCTGTTCTGGGACCTGAAAGGACGAATCGTGCCGACTTCGTCTGCCTGTGCGTCAGGCAGTCAGGCGCTCGGTTACGCCTATGAAGCGATCGCCCACGGCAAGCAAACCCTGATGCTGGCGGGCGGAGCGGAAGAACTGTCGGGACCGGCAGTCGCCGTGTTCGACACGCTCTACGCGACCAGCACGCGCAACGACGATCCTCACCTGACGCCGCGCCCCTTTGACGCCGCGCGCGATGGCCTCGTGGTCGGCGAAGGGGCCGCAACGCTCGTCCTCGAAGAGTATGAGCACGCGGTAGCACGCGGTGCCCGCATTCACGCGGAAATCGTGGGCTTCGGCTGCAATTCGGATGGCGCGCACATGACCCAGCCCACCGCCGAAACCATGGCGATCGCCATGCAACTGGCACTGCAAGACGCCGGACTGCCGCCGGAGGCGATTGCGTATGTCAATGCGCACGGCACCTCGACGGATCTCGGCGACGTGGCGGAAAGCCGCGCCACCGCGCAAATCTTCGGCTCGCGCATGCCGATCAGCTCGCTGAAAAGCTACATCGGCCATACGCTCGGCGCGTGCGGTGCGATCGAAGCGTGGTGGACGATCGAGATGATGAAGCACAACTGGTTCGCGCCGACGTTAAATTTGACCCACGTCGATCCGGCATGCGCGGCGCTTGACTACATCGTCGGCGAGGGTCGCACGCTCGAGGCCGAATACGTGATGAGCAACAATTTTGCGTTCGGCGGCATCAATACCTCGCTGATCTTCAGGCGCGCCGCATGAACCAGGCAGCGCATACCACGGGCGGCCTGAGCCGCGTCGTCGTGACGGGCATGGGCCTTGTGTCCTGTCTGGGCAACACGCTCGACGGCGTGTCGGCGCAACTGCGAGCGGGACACTCGGGCGTCTCGCGCATCGACGCATGGCGCGAGCGCGGTTTCGCAAGCCAGGTGGCGGGGGTCGCGTCGGTGGCCGATGAGCCGCCGTTCGAGCGCAAGCTCGAACGCTTCATGGGCGATACCGCACGCTTCGCGTGTCACGCGGTACGCAGCGCGCTCGACGACGCCGGGCTCGATCACGCCGCCTTACGTTCGCCACGAGCGGGGGCGGTCATCGGCTCGGGGGTCGGGACGATGTCGGCTTACGACGTCGCCATGGCCGTCGCCGGGGCACGCGGGATCGATCGGGTCCCGCCTTACATCGTGCCGCAAGCGATGGGCAGCACGGCCTCCGCCAACGTCGCGCACGTGTTCGGGCTGGAGGGGACGACGTACTCGCCGTCGTCAGCGTGCACGACCTCCGCGCTCGCAATCGGCCATGCCATGCAACTGATCCAGACCGGCCGCCAGCAGATCGTCCTCGCAGGTGGCAGCGAAGCACTGCACGACAACATGACGCTGATGTTCGACGCCATGGGCGCGCTGTCACGCCGCTTCAACGATGCGCCCGAGCACGCTTCGCGTCCCTACGACGTCGCGCGCGACGGCTTTGTGATGGCCTCGGGGGCGGGCGTGTTGCTGCTCGAATCGCTCGAGCACGCAATCGCGCGGGGAGCACGCATTCACGCCGAGCTGACCGGCTTCGGTCAGTGCACCGACGGTGCAGACATGGTGGCGCCGCGCGCGCCGGGCATTGCTCGCGCCATGCGCGAGGCGCTGGACGAAGCGAAGGCGCGGCCCGACTACATCAACACGCACGCCCCTTCGACGCCGCGCGGCGATCTCGAAGAGCTGCACGCATTGACCGCCGTATTCGGCAACGATGTGCCGCCGTTTTCGTCGACCAAAGGTTTGACAGGCCACCCGCTCGGCGCGTGCGGCGCGCACGAAGCGATCTACACGCTGTTGATGATGCGGGATGGCTATTTTGCGGGGACGAACGGCATCGAGACACTCGATCCTGGGGTGGCGGACCTGCCGCTCGTGCGTGCGTCGCGCGAGGCGCGCATCGATACGGCCATGTCGGTTTCATTCGGGTTCGGCGGCAGTTGCGCGAGCCTCGTGTTTCGCGCCTGGAAAGGCGCATGACGTTTCTGGTGACTTTAACAAGAAGAGGAAAAACACAATGAGGAACGGTCTCATGCTGAGTGCACTGGCTGCAGTGGTAATCACGCAAGCCGGATGTGCGACCCAGGTCAAATCGCTGCCGTTGCAGTCGACGGTGCAGCAGCCCGCAGCGGGGAGCGGCGTTGCCTTGTATTTCGGTTCGCAAGCCCATCCGGCGGTCCAGCACCAGCTTGGCGAAGCGTCGTATTCGGTGCGCGTGGCACGTGCCCAGGACGGCGCAGACGCCTCGTGCGACAAGGCGCTTGAGCAAGCGCTGAGCAAGCTGCGCGCCGCTGCGCAGGAGAAGAACGCGAATGCCGTGATCAACGTCCAGACACGCTTCCATAGCACCGAGACCCGTTCCGCCACCGATTTCACCTGCGGCGTGAGTCCCAGCGCGGCAGCAGTCGCCGTGCGGGGCGATCTCGTCGTACTGCAAAACAACTAAACCAACCACAACGAGGAACGTTCATGAAACGCCAATTGATGCTTGCTGCCTTGTGTGGCATCCTGGTTACGTCGCACGCCTTTGCTCGCGACACCGTCGCCAGCTATCCTGTCGACGCCGCACTCGCGAGCGAACCGGGCAAAGTCACGCCGGATGTCCCGCTTTACTTCGCCGGCCAAAGCCACCCGGCGGTCGCAAAATCGTACGGTGAGTTCGCCACGAACAAGAAGACCAACGCGTTCGGCAAGAGCGATCTGCAGGCTTGCCAGCACGTGTTCCTCTCCGCCGTGATCGAGTTGCAGGACCGCGCGCGCAAGGAAGGCGGCAACGCAGTCGTCAACATCAAGAGCAACTACCGCAACGAACTGACCGAAAGTCCCACGGAGTTCACCTGTGGGGCAGGTGCGGTGATCGCCGGCGTGGCGCTGGTGGGCGATGTGGTGACGCTGAAGGGTCGCTAATAAGCCGCTGTGCGTGGTGAGCGGGCACACCACCAGGCGGCCGGCAACAGGGCCGCCTGGCAAGTGCGATGGGTCGTATCGGCGGCAAGCGGGCAGAACGCGCGCCGCCGGTCGCTCAGAGCGTGTCAGCCCGCTTTCACCGCTGCAACGTTGACGAGGGTTTCTCGGCGCTTGCCAGGCCGCGGCCGATGAAGACCGATCCGCTCGAACAGGCCGAAGTCTATCGCGCGGCTCCACCACAGATAGGGCAACGAGACGTTCCGCTGTTCAAACGCGAAGCCCGCGTGCCGGATCATGTCGAGATAACCGTCCGCGCTCTTCTGCACATGCATAGGATGGCGAAACAACAGACGGATCACCCACGACTTGATGTAGACGTCGGTAGATTCGGCGAACAGCAACACGCCGCCAGGCTTGAGGACACGATGGAACTCGACAAGAGCGCGCTCCTGCTCGACGAGGTGATGGAACGTCTGATGGCAGAAAACGATATCGACGCTCGCACTGGGCAGCGCAAGCTGCGCGCAATCGCCGTGCAGCACTTCGATGTCGCCGACGTTGCGGGTGCTGGCCTCGCATACGCGTGCAGCCTCGGCGGCGAGTTCGAGCGACGGTTCGTGGTAGTCGATGCCGATGATGCGGCCTGGACGGAACGCCTCGGCCAGCAGGCGAAACGATATCCCTTGTCCGCAACCGACATCGGCAATGACGGGTGACTCAGGCAAAGGTGTGTCGATCAGGCGTTTCAGGTCATTGATCGCAACACGCAGGACATGATGCTCCCAGGTGTGGGTGCGCAGGAACCATATTCCGAAGGCCGTTTCATGCACGAAAGGCACGCCGGACATTTCAGACGAAGACATGTGTTTTCCCCGGCAGATTCTGATTTTGATTGAATGTTTGCGTAGGGTGCCATTGTAATGGCAAGCAAGAGCGTCACGATGCTGGGGCCGCCACGGCGCAGTTCACTTTAGACAACCGTTAGAGGAAAGATTGAAGTCCCTTTCACCGACAAACAACCATGTAGATGTCGCCATCATCGGCGCGGGTCCGGCGGGCGCGGTAGCGGCAGCGCTGCTCAGAAAGGCGGGCCGTTCGGTGCTCGTGCTCGAGCGGCAACATTTCCCCCGCTTTTCGATTGGCGAGAGCCTGTTGCCGCAAAGCATGACCTACCTCGAAGAGGCCGGCATGCTCCAGGCCGTCGTACAAGCGGGATTCCAGTACAAGAACGGCGCGCATTTTATCTGGCGAGACAAGTCGTCCGCCTTCGACTTCCGCGACAAGCATTCGCCGGGATGGGGCACGACCTATCAGGTCGAACGCGCAGTATTCGACGACATTCTGATTCGTTGCGCTGCCGAGCAGGGGGCCGAGGTGCGCTTCGGGCATACGGTGCGGGCCATCCAAACCGGCAACACGCCCGTACTCGACGTCGTCGATGAGGAAAACCGCGCGTACCACGTGCACGCCCGGTATGTATTCGACGCCAGCGGTTTTGGCCGCGTGCTGCCGCGTCTGTTGAATCTCGAGACGCCAACGCGGATGCCGACGCGTGCGGCTATCTTCACCCACGTGCGCGACGGCCTGACGCTCGACGCCACCGACCGCAACAAGATTTGCGTCGCGACCCATCCGGAACGCCGCGACGTCTGGTTCTGGATGATCCCGCTGGCGGGCGGGCGTTCTTCCGTCGGCTGCGTCGCCGAGGCCGAGTTCCTCGCCGGCCCCGAGGAAGAACGCGACGCCAGACTGCGCAGCTTGATCCGGCAGGAACCGACGCTTGCACGGCTGATCGGTGATGCGCCTTTTCTAATGCCCGTGCGTCACATTGGCGGCTATTCAGCCAACGTCGAATGCCTGCACGGACCTGGCTACGCACTGCTTGGCAATGCGGGTGAGTTTCTGGACCCGGTGTTTTCGTCCGGCGTGACGATCGCGCTGCGTTCGGCGCATCTCGCCGTGCAGACGCTCGAGCGGCAACTGAATGGCGAGCAGGTCGATTGGCAGGCTGACTACGATGTGCCGTTGCGCAAGGGCATCGATACGTTCCGCGCTTTTGTAGAGCGGTGGTATACGGGCGCGTTGCAGGACATCATCTTTTATCCGCGTCAGACCACCCTGATTCGCCGCATGATCAGTGCAATCCTGGCAGGATATGCGTGGGACGAGTCGAACCCCTACGTAGCGGATCCCGTGCGTCGGCTGGATGCGCTACACGAAATCTGCCTAAACCACTGAGGGTGGGAGCGCCGGCGGACCCACCGTCCCCCGGCGTGAGAGAAATCAGACTCCCTTCTAATTTCTCTCACGGTCGTCCGCCATGCCGCGCTTCATAAAAACATTGATGCCATCGGTCCGCGACGAGGCAAACGCTCTAACCACAACGGTACCGACAACGCTCAAAACGATCACTACGGCCGGAATCTCAAGCAAAGTCATATCCACGAGAAAACTCCACATAGTCTGGGAGTCGCCGCGACGAAACAAAAACAAACCCTCGCCTGGCGACACGGTTCACGTCTACCAGCATAGGCAGATGGAACTGGTGCGCCAAACGAGCATTTTTCATCGGTATGTGAGAAATATTGCAATAGCGCCGATTCAGCGCCATGCACTCCTCACTGGCGTTCGGGAAAACGCAGCTTCGAATGATTCCGGCCGTACGAAACGTAGATGACCAGCCCGATTATGAGCCACACAACGAGCCGCACCCATGTGACGAGCGGCAGTCCTGCCATCAGCAGCAGGCAGAACAAGATCCCCAGAACCGGCACGATCGGTACGCCAGGAACCCGGAAGGGGCGTGAAGCATCGGAGTCGCTGCGCCGCAGGTAGATCACGGCGCCGCACACAAGGATGAACGCGAACAGCGTGCCGATGCTAACCATCTCCCCGAGCACGCTGATCGGCGTAAGCGCCGCCACGATCGCGACGATTGTGCCGATCATGATCTGGCTCAAGTGAGGCGTCTGAAGACGCGGATGGACGCGCGCGAATAACCGCGGCAGCAAGCCGTCCTGCGACATCGTGAAGAAGATGCGGCTCTGTCCGTACAGCAGCACGAGAATCACGGTGGTCAACCCCGTCAGCGCACCGATCTTGATTAACACGGAGAACCACGTGAGGCCGATGGCGTCTACGCCCTTGGCGATCGGATCCGGGACATTCAGCTCCCCGTAAGGTACGAGTCCGGTGAGGACGCCTGCGACGAGGATGTACAAGATAGTGCAGATGACCAGCGACCCCAGAATGCCGATCGGCATGTCCCGCTGCGGCTTTTTCGCTTCCTGCGCGGCAGTGGACACCGCATCGAAACCGATGAACGCGAAGAACACCACGGCCGAGCCACGCAAAATCCCGCTCATGCCGAAGTTGCCGAACTCACCCGTATTCGGCGGGATAAACGGATGCCAGTTCGCTGGCTTGATGAAAAATACGCCGAGCGCGATGAAGGCCACCACCACGACCAGCTTGACCGCCACCATGATGTTGTTGAGCCGTGCAGACTCCTTCGTACCCAGCACGAGCAGGGTGGTGAGGATTGCGATGATTACAATCGCCGGCAGATTGATGATGCCCGTCACGGCCGTGCCGTCGGCAAGCTTGATGACGGTGCCGGGCGCGGCGGCGAAAGCAGGCGGGATATTGATGCCCGCGTTATGCAGCAGGCTCACGATATACCCGGACCAGCCCACCGCGACAGTCGCGGCGCCCATCGCGTATTCGAGGATCAAGTCCCAGCCGATGATCCACGCGAAGATTTCGCCCAGCGTGGCATAGGTGTAGGTGTAACTGCTACCACATACCGGCAGCATGGCCGCCAGTTCCGAGTAGCAAAGGCCGACGAACGCGCAGGCAATGCCGCCGAGTACGAAGGACAGGATGATGCTGGGACCGGCGAACTGCGCTGCGGCGGTGCCGGTCAGGACAAAGATGCCGGCGCCGATAATGGCGCCGATTCCCATTGCTGTAATGCTGGTAGCGCCGAGCGCTTTCGATAGCGAGTGTCCTTCTGCATCAGCGCTTCCCACGATATCGGCGACGGATTTCCGTGCCATGTAACTCGTATCAGCCATGATGAGTCGTCCCGTTCAAATGGTGTTTTGGGCACGAACCGACTCGGCTTGCTTCGGCTCGCGGAGCACGACAAAAGCAACTGTTACCGAAGACTGGCAGGGATGGGGTGGAGGGAAATGTCGAATTCAGTGTAGTCTGAATTGAAAGTAAAGTGAATATATGACAACCCCGCCCATGGCCGAGGGTTTAGCCGATGGGTGGGATCGATTGACTTGGGGTGGCTTCTGCCGGCGTTTCAGAAAGCAGCCCCCGCATCAAGGTGAGGACTTCCAGGATTTAACCTTGAGAAGATGAACAGCTCAATCAGTACGCCCACCAGCCGGGGCCCCACATGTTCCAGTTCCAAGCCGCATTTTCATTCATCTCGGCGTTCATGCGTTCCTGAGTCAGGAAGTTTTGCTGGATCTGTTCGCGCTTGTAGTTATCCCAAGCATTTTCATCGCCGATATACAGGCAGCCGCATGCGTACGGGTCCGCGTATAGAAAGATGACCTTTCCGTCCCTGACCTTCTGAACGACGCGATTCGGCGGCAACGTCTCCAACTGCAAGCGTTGCTGGTCGGTCGTCACAGGGACGATATGGAAGCCCGCTGCCGCCAGCAGGTCATTTTTCTCGTTGGCTCGTTCGACAGGCGTGGAGCATCCGGCAATCAGAATGCTCGCGCTTATTGCAATCAGAATAGTGGTCCATCTGAGCTTCATTATCGTCCTCTTGTGGTTGGCCTACTGGACTCGCCTGCGGAATTCAACCTGTTCACAACACCTTCCGGAATAGCTCGCATGATCGCGAGGTCAACGAAGTCTTCCCGGTACGCGGCGTTTGCGATCAGCATTTGCCCTCGTAAATATCGTAGAAAACGAGGTTCGCAATGTCAAACAACGAGTGAGCCAGTCATCAGCCGGCATGAGCATGAACCGCCGGATGTTGATGGGTGCGCTCTTGGCTCGCATGCTGCGACGTCGTCGCGATCAGCACTGCACGGCTTGTGCAACGCGCAACGGCGTCGCTGGTCCGCTGCTTCCAGAAGCACCAGCTCGATTCCTGTCCGGCACCGACCACGACGAGATCGGCGTCGAGTTCGTTCGCCGCATTGGCGATGGCGCGGCCTATACTCATGGATTTCAGCGGCAGCATGACGGTTTGTGCGGGCGTGTCGAGCGCGGCGCGCTCGATGGCATCCTTGCAGTGTTGTTCGACTGCGTGCGCCTGCTGGTCGACTGCGGCGAGCAGGTCCGCGCAGCCATGCTCGCCCGTCAGCGCCCACCACGGCATTGAATCCACTATGTGCAACAAGGTAAGCCGCGCGCCATTTTCACGCGCCCGGGAGATGCCCGCCGACAACGTCCCTTCGCTCAGATCGGTGCCAACCGCAACCAGTACGTGCTTGACCATTTAGGGTGCCTCCATCAGTCAGTTGTGTGTTGACTGAATGATCGGCCGCGAAACTTAGCGCCGAATGAGCGCGGCTGGGCGGGCTACGAACGGCGTCCCGCGATCCGGTCGCGCCGCTCGATGCGGCGCGCGCCTGACGGCTTTTTCCTCATTCGACGCTCATAGTCGATCGATACACTTGACGCGTTACGTCGACTATCACCGCGTCAAGGAGCGTCCACATGAACAAGCCGCTACGATCCACGGTACTCACGATTACATTGTTGTGTGCCGCACTATCGACCGCTGCTCACGTGCGAACCGCGAGCTATCCACAGGAAGCCGCGTGCGTGGCACCGCCCGCGACCTCGTCGATCTATGCAGACCATCGCGAACAGATCGCGGACACCTCTCGCGGCCCGCTCGCCTACTACCGGTTCGGTCACGGCAGCCCGCTTCTGCTCGTCACCGGCTATCGCGCAACGATGTCCGAATGGGACGCAGGTTTCCTCGCCGAACTCGCGAAACATCATGACGTCATCGTCTTCGACAACCGCGGCATCGGGCGTTCGATGCCCGACGCGTCGAGCTTCACGATCGACGACATGGCAAGCGATACGGCCGCATTGATCGACACGCTGGCGTTGAAGCATCCGACGGTGGTCGGATGGTCAATGGGCGGCTCGATCGTGCAGCAACTCGCGATCGACAAGCCTCAGGCGATCGGCAAGATGGTGCTGATGAGCGCTTTGCCGCCCGGGCGAATCGGCGTCCCGGTGCGTGAAGACATCATGGCGAAACTGTCGGGCAAGCCTGGCGTAACGTTCAACGACGTCATGGCCGTTCTGTTCCCGGCAGCGAGCGTGAAGGACGCCGAGCGCTGTTTCGCCAAGGATAGGTTCAAGCCGGCCGGCTACCAGTCGCCAGTCATTTCCAGCGCGGTCGCGGAGGGTCAGTCCGCCTCGCTGAAAGCGTGGGAAACCGACGATAAAGCCGCCGACGCGCTGCGCTCGGTGCGTATCGATACGCTGGTGCTGTCGGGCACCGACGATGCCGTCGTGGTCAAAGAGAACGCCGCAGCGCTCACGCGCTTATTGCCCCATGCTCAACTTCTGCTGGTTAAGCACGCAGGACACGCGATGATGTATCAATACCCGGTCGCGGTGGCGCGTGCGATCGATTCATTTGCGCGTCGCTGATGTGCGGCAATTCCTGCGGAATCACTCACCTCTATGAAGTGGTCTCCTGGAAGTCCTCACCATCCTGAAAGTGCTCACCTATCCGCAAAGCTTCGAACCGGCGTAATGGCCCGTGTTGAAGCCGCAACTTTATTGTCCGGTGATAACCGCCTCAGAACTTCACCTTCACCTGAAACCCGATTGTAAACGGCAGATTGTCTGAAGGAATCGGCGGAATGAAGATCAGGTTCGCACCCACACGCTTATAGTCGAACATGACGATCGGCGCCGCCACCGGCCCAACGGTGTGATTCCGGCCGAGGCCCCAGTTGCCATAGTTATAGCCGGAGATAATGCCGGCGATCGCCGCGATCCGTACGAAGCCAAAATGTGCAAATTCCGGCGCCCACAGGCCACCGCCATAGTACGAAGGACGGCGCAGCGAGTTGCGAAAGCCACCCACAGTCGCCCCCCATTGGCCGTTGAACCAGCACTCGACGCCGAGGCCCGGATTGAACTCGTTGAAGTCGGTGCCGGGATCGGGATCGATATGATAGGAACCCAGCATTGCGTCGACCCAGACGCCGCCGCCGCACCAGTCCGCCGCATGTGCGGTAGACGCCACCGCGAAACTGGCGGTCAGGGCGACGAGCAAGCGTCCGAATCGATTGAGGGTTGGCCGCAAATGCATATCTTCTCCGTCACCGGTCGAGCGCCGGTGTCATGAATGTGCTGGTTATATTGGGTGATGCCGTCCGTCGGGCACTGTACCTCAACACATAAAATCCATGTTGAGGCCACGCTCGAAGACGCAGGCACGCGCCCTGCGCGCGCCCAGCCAGCACAATAACGGAAAAGCAGTGGCAGATCGGTGACTGCCCAACGAGCGCTCACACATCGGTGAGGCGCGCGGCCGTTGCGGCGTTCAGTTGCTGCGCCGCAGACGTTCAACCCGTTATAACCCGAGGTCCGAGAGGCCCGGGTGGTCATCCGGACGACGCCCCAGCGGCCAGTGATAAAGACGGTCTGCCTCGCGGATCGCCAGGTCGTTGATGCTCGCATGACGATGCGCCATCAGGCCATGCTCGTCGAACTCCCAGTTCTCATTGCCGTACGAGCGGAACCAGTTGCCCGAATCGTCGTGCCATTCGTAGGCAAAACGCACCGCGATCCGGTTGTCCGTGAAGGCCCACAGTTCCTTGATCAGGCGATAGTCGAGTTCCCTCGTCCACTTGCGGCGCAACAGTCCGACGATCTCGGCGCGGCCCGTCACGAACTCCGCGCGATTGCGCCACACGCTCTGCGGCGTGTAGGCGAGTGAGACCCGCTCCGGGTCACGCGTATTCCAGCCGTCCTCTGCGCCACGCACTTTCTGGATGGCAGTTTCGCGCGTGAATGGCGGTACGGGGGGACGGGTTTCGATAGGGTCGGCCATGATTGCTCCAAAGGTCAGGTGAGGGTACGCCGCGAGGGCGCGTGAGTGTGAGTCGCTTCAGCGTTCAGCAGTTGCTCGGCCGCGGCGCGCGCATCCAGTGCTACATCGGGTTCGCCGCTGACCAGCGCCACACCGATTGCGCCGTCAATCAGAATCAGCCACTGACGCGCGAGACGTACCGCGCGCCGGCTGTCGGCGCCGGTTTCGGCCATGTGTTCGTCGCACTGCTCACGCACGAACGCCAGCAGGCGTTCCTTATGCTCGCGCGCGACGACGCGAATCGGGTCATCGGGCGCGGCGATCTCTCCGGACGCATTGAGAAATGCGCATCCGTGGAAATCGTCTGAGGCAAACCATTCACGCAACACGTCGAACATGCCGAGCAGGTGGGTACGCGCGCTCTTGCCGTGGCGCAGCGTGTTTTTGATGAACCAGTTCATCCACCGTTCATCACGGCGTTCAAGCGCCGCAGCAACCAACGCGTCCTTCGATTCGAAGTGCGTATAGAAGCTTTTGCGCGCCGTACCGGACTGCCGCACGATCGCGTCCACCCCGGTTGCGTGGATGCCACCAGCGTAAATTAGCGCCTCGGCGGCTTCGAGCAGACGTTCGCGGGCGCTGTTTGGGGTCAGAGGTTCGGTAGACGTAGCCATGGCCTAAAGGTAGAACGATCATTCTCCTGCGTCAAGAAAAATTTGGCCACGGGAATTTTTGGGCACTCACGGCGTTAACGTGAAAGTACACGATGAGTGCTTGGGCGTATCAACAGACGAATGCCTCGGCTGCGCATCGGCTTGCGTTATTCTGGCGCGGGCAAAATCAGGGAGTGAAACGATGAAGAAGTACGCTGTTCGCGCAGCCGTGGTGCGCGTGTTGTCGATTGCGGTGGTCGCTGCGGCCGCCGCGTGCACGCCGCTACAGGTCGTCACGCACACAGTCACGCAGACCGAAGCCAGCGTGCCGGCGGGGCAGTACACGCTCGACCCGCATCACTGGAGCATCACGTTCGACGTCGAACATCTGAAATATTCGCGCTTCACGATGCGTTTCGACCGCGCCACCGCTCAGCTCGACTGGAACGCGGGCGGCCTCGACAAAAGTTCGGTGGTGGCGAACATCGACGCTGCCAGCCTCGACACCAATGTGCCGCTACTCGACAAGCAGGTCAAAAGCGACAGCGTGCTCGACGTGACGCAGTATCCGCAGATCCGCTTCGTCAGCACCAGCTTTGAGCGGACCGGCGATGCACGCGGCAAGCTCACCGGCAATCTGACAATCCACGGCGCGACGCAACCGGTGACGCTCGATGTGGTGTTCAACGGCTTCGGCCCGGACCCGCTCACCAAGCAGGACACGCTCGGCTTTTCGGCGGAAGGGAGCTTCAGCCGGGCGAAGTTCGGGCTGGCGACCTGGTATCCGGCCGTGGGCGACGACGTGCACGTGCGAATTCAGGCGGAATTCGTCCGGCCGGCTGCAGGCGGGTAAGCGGCGGCGCACGTGAACGCGCGGCCGCATTTCTTGTAAAGACCTGAAGGGTTGAAAGTCTGGAAGCGTTAAGCCCTGGTGGCCTATGCGCTTCCAGGCAGTCCAGACAATCTCAAGCGGTCCAGTCGAGAATCACCTTGCCGCTTTCGCCCGAGAGCATGGTGGCAAATGCACGTTGATAATCGTCGACAGGAAAGTGGTGCGTGAGGATCGGCGACAGGTCCAGTCCGCTTTGCAGCATCGCAACCATCTTGTACCAGGTCTCGAACATTTCGCGGCCATAGATGCCCTTGATTTCCAGCCCTTTGAAGATCACCTGATTCCAGTCGATCGCCGTCTGCGCGGGCGGAATGCCGAGCAGCGCAACCTTGCCGCCGTGGTTCATCGCTTCGAGCATGCTGGTGAACGCACTCGGCACGCCGGACATTTCCAGGCCAACGTCGAAACCTTCTGTCATGTGCAGATCGGCCATCACATCGCGCAGCGATTCGCGCGACACGTTCACCGCGCGCGTCGCACCCATCTTGCGCGCGAGCTCGAGCCGATAGTCGTTGACATCGGTGATCACGACGTTGCGTGCGCCGACGTGTTTCGCGATCGCCACCGCCATGATGCCGATAGGCCCGGCACCGGTAATCAGCACATCTTCGCCAACCAGGTTGAACGACAGCGCCGTGTGCGTCGCATTGCCGAACGGGTCGAAGATCGCCGCGAGGTCGTCGGAGATTTCAGGCGGAATCTTGAAGGCATTGAAGGCGGGAATCACCAGATACTCGGCAAAGGCACCTTCGCGGTTCACGCCCACGCCCACCGTATTGCGGCACAGATGCCGGCGTCCGGCGCGGCAGTTGCGACAGAAACCGCACGTGATATGTCCTTCGCCCGAGACGCGATCGCCAATGGCAAAGCCGCGTACTTCCTGGCCCATTTCGACGATCTCGCCGACGTATTCATGACCCACGTGCATCGGCACTGGAATGGTCTTCTGCGCCCAATCGTCCCACTTCCAGATGTGGATGTCGGTACCGCAGATGGCTGTGCGCTTGATGCGGATCAGCACATCGTTGTGGCCGACTTCGGGCTTCGGCACGTCCGTGAGCGTCAGGCCCGGTGCGCGTTCGAGTTTTGCGAGTGCTTTCATGTGCGCCTCCAGGTCTTAGATGATGCCGAGCGAGCGGCCGACGCGTGCGAATGCGTCCACGGCGCGATCGATCTGTTCAGGCGTATGCGCCGCGCTCATCTGCGTACGAATGCGCGCTCGCCCCTTGGGCACCACCGGGAACGAGAAGCCGATGACGTAGACGCCTTCTTTTAGCAGTTCGTCGGCCATGCGCGAAGCGAGTTGCGCATCGCCGAGCATCACCGGAATGATGGGATGTTCGCCCGGCACCAGCGTGAAGCCGAGCGCGCTCATCTTGCTGCGAAAATGCGCGCCGTTGACCCGCACGCGTTCGCGCAGTGCTGCACCTTCGGCGCTCGCGAGCAGTTCCAGCACCTTCAGCGACGCCGCCGCAATGCTCGGCGTCAGCGTGTTCGAGAACAGATAGGGACGCGAGCGTTGCCGCAGCAATTCGACGATTTCCTTGCGCGCGGCCACATAGCCGCCCGATGCGCCACCGAGCGCCTTACCGAGCGTGCCGGTAATGATGTCGATGCGCGAGAGCACGCCGCAATGCTCCGGCGTGCCGCGTCCGTGTTCGCCGATAAAACCGACGGCGTGCGAATCGTCGACCATCACCATTGCGCCGTAGCGATCAGCCAGATCGCAAATGTCGGCGAGGTTGGCGATGATGCCGTCCATCGAAAACACGCCGTCAGTGGCAATCAGCTTGAAACGTGCGCCGGCGGCGTCCGCTTCTTTCAGCTTGGCTTCGAGATCCGTGAGGTCGTTGTTCTTGTAGCGAAAGCGCTTCGCCTTCGACAGTCGCACGCCGTCGATGATGCTGGCGTGATTCAGTTCGTCGCTGATGATCGCATCGGATTCGTCGAGCAGCGTTTCGAACAGGCCACCATTCGCGTCGAAACAGCTCGAGTAGAGAATGCAGTCGTCGGTTTGCAGGAACGCGGCGAGCGCCTGCTCCAGTTCTTTGTGCACCGTCTGCGTGCCGCAGATAAAGCGCACCGACGCCATGCCGAAGCCATCGCGATCGAGCCCGTCTTTGGCGGCCTCGATCAGGCGCGCGTCATCGGCGAGGCCCAGATAATTGTTGGCGCAGAAGTTCAGTACGTCCGTGCCGTTTGCAAGCCGCACATCAGCCGATTGCGGGCTCGCGATCACGCGCTCAGTCTTGTAAAAGCCGTCGGCGCGGATCTGCTCGAGCGTGCTGCGCAGATGGGCGAGGTAAGGTTCACGCATACATCAGACTCCTGAATGGGCGGTAGGCCGCACGGCCGCGATGTTCGGCGCTGTGGCGGCCTGCTATAGTCGGACATCAGTTTTACCGAACAATTTCGATTTTCCGAACGTAATTTCGGTATATCGAACAACTCTAAACGATAGGTCAGAAAATGGCAAGTTCGGGCACCCGGCGCGCGGCAGCCAGCGCTGCACCCACTCTAGCCCAAACCGTAGCGGCGCCGCCGCGGGTGGGCGAACAAATCCAGCGGTTACGGGCCGAGCGCCGTATGACACTCGACGACCTGTCGCGCGCGGCGGGGGTGTCGAAGTCGATGCTGTCGGAAATCGAGCGCGACAAGGCCAATCCGACTATCGCGGTGGCGTGGCGGCTGACCAACGCGCTGGGTGTCAGTCTCGATTCGCTGTTCGCGCAGCAAAAGCCACCGGAGGCGATCGCCGTTGCGGGGCCGCACGATATTCCGACGCTGAGCGGGCACGACGCCAAATATCAGTTGCGGGTCTGGGGGCCGATCGAGTTGGCCGGGAAGTTCGAATGGTACGAGCTGACGCTGCAGCCGGGCGGTGCGCTAGTGTCCAACGCGCACGAACCCGGCACGCGCGAACATTTGACCGTGCTGCACGGGGCGATCGAAATCGAGGCGGCCGGAACCACCAAGCGCCTGAAGGCCGCGGACACCGCACGCTATGTGGCGGATGAACCGCACGCCATCCGCAATGCCGGCAAGAGCGAGGCCAAGGCATTGCTCGTGGTGATTCACGGGTAAGCGACGAACGCACCGTCGTTGGACTGATGCAGGGCGGATAAAGAAGCGGTTGGCCAGTTGGCCGAGTTGCGCTGAGTACTGTATGTTTGTACAGTATACGCAGATTGACCGGAGCCGAAATGAACGAACTGACAACCAACCACGCCGACCACGGCTTGGCTGCGCTGCGCTTCCAGACCGCGGCGCGCGATCTCGAACACATCGTCCGCAGCATCGCTGCACGCTATATCGTGCAGCAAGTTCCCTTAACCTGGCGGCTTCTGCATGCCATTGAGGCAGAAGCCCTCGCCGACCTTGGATTCGCGAGCCGCCACGACGCGCTCATGCTCGGCCTGTTTCAGCGTCCCTCGGCGCTACCGTATCCGGAGACTGATGAGCCGGTGGATTTTGGCGCGTCGAATGCGCTGCCGGCAGTGTTCGCGTTTGCTGTCGCCGTGTATGAGGAAGCGCATCGCAATGCGATGCAGGCAGCGCCGCGGCAGCGCCCGCCCCGGCGTGCGCGGGCTTGGGGAGGGTAAGCACGATTACGTGTGCTACCGGATCGGTAGCGTCTGATCTACAATGAGACGCAACTAACGGTAAGATAGACTATGGTCCCTACCCACTCGCCCGGCCCCGCCGGCCGAGACATCCCTACTACCGATCTGTTCGATCAGGAACGCGAAGACTGGCGTCGCGATCCACGCATCGCCTTTGACGCATGGCTCGCGAAACAACAATTTCGCAAGTCTTCCGCCGAGGTGTACCAGGCGCAATGGGGGCTGTTTCTGGATTGGCTGAAAGTTCGGCATGCAAACCTTATTACGGTCGACACACGCACGATCGCCGATTTCGTCGCCGGACTCGCGATCCGCAAACCGCAACGTGTCCGCTATCTAAGGCTAATCGAACGTGTGCTCGATCATGTCCGCGAGATCGAACTCGCGTCGACCAATCCCGCACGATTTATCGCCCAGGACGGCGAGGCAGCCTGGCGCAATGCCCGCGACAACGAGCCCACCGGTTTCCTGACCAGCCATGAGCGCGCGTTGCTGGTTGCCCATCTGTTTTCGCCCGTCACTGAACTCTCTGCTGCCCAGCGTTGGAGAGAACGCCGTGATCGAGCGTTAATTGCCGTATTTCTCGGCGGAGGATTGAAAACCGGCGAAGCTCGAACGCTAACGGTTAGTTGCGTGGCGGCGGGTTCACCTTGGGTCGAGATCGAGTCACCGAACCCACTGATGACCCGGCGTACCCGGTTATCGCCATTCGCCGTCGCGGCGCTGGACGCATGGCTCGCGGAGCGGCGCCTCTCTGAACTTGCTGGAAATCTCGTGTTTCCCGCGTCGCCCTCCGGACGGCCGATGCACAAGGCCACGATGCTCCGTTCGGTCGACGCGTTGATCGAAGCTGCAGGCTTCGCCGAATCACGCGAATCGCGCGCCAGCCCGCAGACGCTGCGCAACACGTTTGCCGCCGACCTGTTCGAGACGGGCGTCGCGCCGGAGTTGGTCGGGCAATGGCTCGGGTTCATGCAACCCGTTTCCGCCAATCGACTCCATCGCGCATGGAAAACATGGTCCGATCAGCGGAAAATTCCTACCGGGGACGCGCAGGATCCTGAGGAGCCGCGTGGCCAGACAGCAGCGCGTGGCGGGCCTTCGGCGGAATAAGAGTGTGAAAATCACCCCGGAAAGGCTCACCTTTCCGGTCCCGAATTACCTCACCTTTGAGCGGCTTTCTTCTTTTGCGTGCGCCAGGCGCGTTCCACTATGCAGGCGAAGCGACCCGTTTTAGCGCCAAAAACCGGCTCACCGCCTCAAGCCGTGAGTGCCCTGACCCCGACGAATGCTCGCACTCCGGGCATTGAAGTTCATAGCGGTGATCGACCTCGGACAGTTCGGGTTCACCTTCTTCACATTTTGGACAACGCAACGGCAGCGGGACGTGACCGTCCGCGACCGTGCCGATCGTCGCCATCTCGTCCGAACTCAAGCGACCGGAGTTCGCGAGCGTACACAGCAAACTCGCGACGGCTGGGTCCACGTCCTGTTGGGCGCGCAGTGTCGCAATTTCTTTCGTCAGCGTGTCGAGCTCGTCCGATTGTTCGCGCAGTTGCGAGTCCAGACGGTCGCCTCGAGCCTTTGCCGCAGCGATTTGCTGGATGAACTCGAATTCCTTGCGACTAGCATCCCGCACTCCGGACTGATAGGTCGCCGCCATGGTGCGTAACGAATCGAGCTCGACCAGCATGGGTTTGACGCGTCGTTCGGCCTCAGTCACCGCGTCCTTGATTTGCTGCGCATAGTGCTCGGTGCTTTGCCGCAGTTCGACATGCAGCGAGTCGATCCGGTCACGCAAAGCGGCGTTGGTAGATTGCTCAGCTTCCAGGCGTTTGCGGAGCGTTTCATTTTCTGCGTCGAGACGGCGGACGCTGGATTGCAAACTATCCTGGTGGACGCTGCCGTGGGTGTTGGCCGTGGCCAGTTCCGCTTCAAGCGCGCGAACCCGCTCCCATGCCGCGTCCGCTCTCGCGTCACTTCGGCGAATCGCCTCTTCGGACGCCTGCCGGCGAATTTCAGCCTCTCTTGTTTCCCGTTCTGCGGTCGATATCTGTGCCTGGATTCCTTCGCGCTCGCCTTCAAAGGTGGAGCGTGCATGTGCGATGGCTTCCTCGAACAATGCGCCGAGTAATTCACCGGCCCGGTCTTCGAGCACCTTGGGGATATTCCCGGCACCGACCCGCACACGTGCTGCGCTGCGGATTCGCTCCCAGAAGGTATCGATGTCTTTGGGGATATCGCTCGCGCTACCGGTTTGAGTCAGGTCTCGCACCGCAGCCATTGATGGCCGGATACCGAGATCAAAAAAAAGGCGCTTGCAGGCATGCAGCGACAACTCTTGGCGGCGTGTACCGCTTTCACGCATCGACTCCAGTTCCTGCCGGATGGCCTGGCGTTCTTCGTCCAGATTCATTTGCACCTCGATGTTGCCGGAATTCGAGGAATCATAACAAATTACGTAGTATTTGCTACAGGTAGGTGGGGACAGGTGACTTTTTACTGGGAGCGAGCTGAATTGGGTCACCGCAGACTACTTCGTGATGACGTAGCGCGGCTTTTCCGTGAAACAAAACGAAGAATAGTCAATAAGCCTTTGGAAAGAAAGGGTTTTTTATGTTTTTACGGTGTGTCGTCACTGTTTCACGAAGCGGAATGCCAGCTTGGTGGTGGAGTCAGGGTCTGTCCGAAGGACGCGCGGGGTTGAAATTCTTGAGAGTAATAAAAGTAAACACCCTTGAACCCTTGTTAAAAACGTTAACGCCACGGCAGATCCTTACCAGGCAAGGGTTTCAGCGAGGTCAGGTGAAGCTTTACGGGAGTCCTGGTGAGGGCTTGCGGGATAGTCGAGTGATGGAGTTCGGGGACCGTGGTGAGGGGCTGCGGGACAGTGAGTGAGTGGGTTCAGGAGCTGCTTACAAAATACCGATCGGCGAAAGGTGAGGTTTTGCGGGACCAGGTGGGCCGCACAGCCCAGCTAGACCTAAAAAGTACCTGGAAGTCACCAGATCGGTGCGGTGAGCGCTTTCGGGAGCGATTTTAAACCCTCTTTTCGGAGCAAATTAGGGTGCCCGAAAGCCTTCGGTGAGGCAACGCGGGAGAGAACGCATACCCAAGGTGAGGCTTTTCGGGGAACCGACCGCATTTATGCCCGAATTTTGGGCATGCGGGCTCTAAGGTGAGATTTTTCGGGACCGCTTGGAGGTTGTCCGGCCTGCTGAGTGGTTTGTTGGGGCAGAAAAAGCGTGTGGGGATGCAAAGGTGAGGTTATTCGGGAGGTTGCAAAAGGGAGTTTTTGCGCCGTCGAAAACCGCACCGTTGGCGGCTTAGGTGAGCGTTTTCGGGAGCCATTTGGGTACGAAAAATCGTCTCAGGTGAGGTTTTTCGGGAGGAAGTTTGCGGTTACTTACGGGAAATGCCCCGCTGGGCTTGATTGGTGAGACGGAATTTGGCGATTCTGAATCATCAATGGTGAGGTTTTTCGGGACATCCCCGTGATGAAGCGATCTCGCAACCTGCGGTCGGCTGGGATTGCTAAGGTGAGGCTTTTCGGGACCTCATTATTTCAAGCGGTACTCGATGTGTTCGCGCTAAGTGTATGAAGTTATTATTGATTTATGTGTCGAGACAGATAGGTGAGGCTTTTCGGGAGCCGGACGTAGCCGTGCTGCGGGCGCGCAAGAGGAGGCAGATTCCAGTCAAAGGTGAGGCTTTGCGGGAGTGTTTTAGGGCTGTATTTGGAGGTGAGTTGACCTGGGCCGCGTATTTTCGCGGGTTCAGCCGAAGCAAAGGTGAGGGTTTTCGGGGGAAGATTTTGGGTGCGGTGCCGCGGGGTCGTGGAGGTTAGGTGTCGCCTTGCAGGCCGGGAGAGCTCAATGCGCGGCTGGCGTCCTGCCGTGGTTGCTGCATTGCGGCGAAAAACGTCGCCCTGCTTCGGCATAGCCTGCTCAATCGCCCGTCCGGTATGGGCGTATCACGGCGACGTCGCGTCGGTGGTAGTCGGACGCCTGCTCGATCGAGCTGGCTCGGTTCGCTATGCGCAGCGCTGTCGATCCGCCTAAAGGGTGTCCATCTGGTGGTGTTTTTCTAGCTGCGAGGTGGTGCTCCAGGTTGCCCTATAAGGCGGCTCGGCGCGAACGGTGCGTTTGCCTGCTCTGGAGGACCTCACCGTGGGCGGCAGGCGATTCAGGTCGGCCGTAGGTGGCGACGTGTGTGCGGTGCGTCTTTGCGCGTTGGAGCGCCTCACCATGGGCCGCATGCCATCCATCCAAAGGATGTACGTACGCCACGGTCGTCGCGGTGTCGCTGTCTGCATCCGGGGCCGGTTTCGCGCGCTAACGGGCGGGCGCGACACCGAGTGGATCTTCGGCAAACCCATACCAGCGCCTGGTTTCAGGGTTTTTCCCTGGCATCGATGCAAACGACGTTGCTTGCTCTGCAGTTTCCGAATGCCCCGTCCCTTATCAACCACCCAGGAGTGCGAATCAAGTTGCGACTTCGCGAAAATTTTTAGGGTGAGTCGATACGGGAGCTGAAACTTCCTTTTTAAAGACACGCTAGGGATGGCCCGTTTTTATGTATCCCGCGACGAACAACGATGCCCGCAACCTGGCGTGAAACGCTTGAGGTGAGCATTTTCGGGAGTGAATCGAGGTGAGTCGCGGTCCGTAAACTCACTTCACCGGGAATGGTGAGAGGCCCGCTATAGACGGGCTTCACCACAGTCGGTATGCTCTCGCCAAATCCCTCCTCGACCCGACGCATGGCCACGAAGCGCGCGAAGAAGACTGATGTGGTGAGCCCCAGCTCCGCCGAATTGCGTAAAGCCGTCGAGGCGATCGCGATTCAGCCCAAGAGCGGCAAGATCACCCTCCTCACCCGAAAACTGTTCAACGTTTTGCTTGCGGTCGCCCAGCAGGCCGACGAGTCTGGCGATACGTACCGCGCATTACTTTCGGATATTGTGGCCAATTCGGCCTTCGATTCGAATGACACCGCGCTCGTCAAGGAACACCTGCGGCGGATGGTGTCGGTGCAGGTCGAATGGAGTACTGGCACCTCTAGCCAGAAGCCCGGCCGCAAGTGGGGTATCTCGACGCTGATCGCCGACGCCGAAATTCTCGAAGACCCGACCACGCGGCGCGTGTGGGTCGAATTCTCGTTTGCTCCCAAGATCAAGAAGAAGCTGCTCGACCCGGTTCAGTACGCGCGTCTGAGCCTGCAGTTCCAGAGCCAGTTGCGCAGCAGCGCGGGATTGGCGCTGTACGAGATCTGCGTGCGCTATCTGACCAATCCGAGTCACCTCACGATGCGCGAGTCATGGGAGTGGTGGCGGCCGATTCTCTCCGGCACGCCTGACACGGAAGCGGGTGACGAGGCAAAGCGCGAGTACAAGTACTTTAAGCGTGACTATCTGCGCCCGGCTATTGCCGAGGTGAACGCGGTTACCAATATCTTTGTCGAGTTGATCGAACATCGCGAAGGTCGCCGCGTTGCCGAAATCCAGTTCCGCGTGACGGAGCGCAAGCAGCCGATGCTGGCGCTCGATGAGCACCCGAACGTATTCGACAGCACGCTCGTCGACCGCATGGTCAAGATCGGGATTCCGCTCAAGGAAGCGCAGACGCTTTACGCGGATAGCGAGGAAAACCGGATTCGCGCAGCACTGCAGATGACGGAACAGCGCATGCGGAGCACGTCGCTGCCGCCGGTGCGCAGTGCGCCGGCGCTGTTCAAGGACGCGTTGAAGAAGGGTTATGCGCCGCCGGTTGAGTCGCTGGCATCAGGCAGCGGTGGCAAGGCAGCTGTTGCGGCGCCGGCGGACGACCTCAAGGCGCGACTGCTTGGCGAATACTCGGCCTATCGCCGCAAGGAAGCGCGTGCGCTCTATGACGAGCAAGGTGAGTCTGAGCGCGAACTGGCGCGCCAATCGTTTGAAGAAGACGAATTGCCAGGCTTGGGTACGCACTTGCGCGACGACTGGCGCCGCCGCGGTCTGGAATCGAAGATCACAGAGACTGCGTTCTTCGACTGGCTGGCTCGCAAGACGTGGGGTGAGCCGACCGACGGGGACCTGCTCGCTTTCACTTTGAGCCAGTCCCGCGCAGCCTGACCAAGCTGCTTTTATTAACCGCTTATTCGTATGAGTGCGGCGCCATTCCTGGCGCCGCACTCACGTATCACTTCTGCTGCAACATCTGCTCGATCTGCCTTAGGATGTCATCGCGCTTTTCCTTCGACAGACCCTTCAGCCGGAGTTCGATGCGGTCATCGCCGTAGGACTTCAGGTCGCCAACCGCCACACCATCCAGTTTGATCTCGAGACGCTGCGCATAGCGTTGCCGTCCCGCAGGCTTGGTGCTTTCCTGCGCGCTTGCCCGACCCTTCACGATGTCGGCAACCTGGCGCGTACTCAGATCGTCCGAGAGGATCTTGTTGATCAGCCGTAATGTGGAGTCGGATCCGCGGGCGGCGTGATACCGGCCAACCTGATAGGCCATGTTCGAGCCGAAGCGATCCGTTCTCGCGACCATCTCCTGCATGACAACCTCGGGCAACTTGGCAATCGACAAGGCAACCGCGACCGTCGATTCGTCCAGCCCGAGATGCTCGGCCAGCTCCTTCTGACTTTGGAAATACTTCTCGTCCAGAAAGCGTTTCCATACGACGGCGTTGTCAAAGACCGTCTGCGAGTCGCGCTGCACGTTAAGGTCGTAGCCGAGCTTGTAGCTCTGGAGGCCGATCGGCAGATCAATGACGATGGCCTTCACCGACTCCTTGTTGGCCTCTTTCAGCGCGCGCACGCGGCGACCGCCGTCGCTCACGAAATACGTGCCGGGATTGTCGTAGTCAGGGATCACATGGATCGCCTGCTGCTGTCCCTGCTTCGCCAGATTGACCGCAAGCTCTGCAATCGACGACTTCAGATAGAAATGGCGCGGATTGAACGGGCTGGGCTTGATCGCCTTCAGCGCGAGCTCAATCACCTGTCCCGGGCGGTAGCCATGTTCGACGCGCCATGCGTGGTACGCGGCAGACTCGTGCAGCGTTTCCGCTGTGTCCGCTTCGGCAACGACGGGGGCAGAAACCGGCTGACTGGAGCGGCCTGCGATGTCGCTTGCCTTCGGTGCATTCTGTACCAGGCCATCGATGGCGTTGAGGCGGTCAAGGGCGGTTCGCTTTTCGCTGCTAGTCGTGTCCGGACGTGCTTGAAAGCCTTTGGCGAATTGGGAGGGTTTCATTCAGTGTCCTTTATGCGCATAAATTCAGGGGAGCAGGGCGGCGATTTCATCAGCGAAGGCCCGTACTTCGGCGGCGGCGAGTTTGGCGCCGCGGTCATTCATTTGCAGCACGGTCTGCCCTAGGGCCATGGCCTGCTTATAGGCTTCGCGGGTCGGGATCTGGGTTTTGAGCAGCGGAAAACCTAGTTCTTCCAGCGCGCGCTTGAGTTCGCGGGTCAGCATCCGCTTCTCTTCAGTCTTGTTGAGCAGGAAGACCGCTCGGAGGTCTTCGTTCATCGCCTGGGCTTGCTGGATCAGTTTGACCAGCCCCACGCTCGACCAGTAATCGGCCGGTGAAGAGGAGGTCGGGATAATCGCCACGGTTGCGGCAAGCAAGACCACACCAGAGACTTTTTCGGTGATGGAGGGCGGGCAATCCACGACGATGATGTCGTAGTCCCCCACGAACTTCTTGATCTCGCGGTGGATCTGGCCGCCGAACTCGGAGAGGTTGACCACCGGAAAGGGGATCCCATTTTCGCTATCCGACGATGCACTGGTCCAATGAACCAGCGTGTTTTGCCCGTCGGCGTCAACGACAAGGACACGCTTACCTTTCTCATGAAATGCAGCGCCGAGGTGCATCGCGACGGTGCTCTTCCCGACCCCGCCCTTCTGTTGAGTTACCGCGATGATTTCTGCTGCCAATCTTCACCTCCTCTTTTTAGACGCTGATGGATTCTACCTTGATGAATTTGTATTTCAATGAGTTTTGTCGTAAACGCACGACGTGTTAGCCATTCGGCAGCGGTTTATGCGCATAAAGAGACGTCGTCGCTCAGGGCGGTGGTCTCAGGGTGCGCACGAGTAATTGAATGGGCCACGGCTACGAGTGCGAGTGCGAGTGCGATGCCGTGGGCCGCGTACCGTCTCATCAATAGGCCGGGTCAAACGGTGACATCTTCCGGCGGCCGCGATGTGTTTGTCCCTAGGTCGATGGCTCGTGCCAATTGGTGCGACGAGGTAGACGTTGGCGAGTCTGCCCTACGAACTGCCTTCTCAGGTCTGCAAACGCGGCGCACTCCGAGTGCGCCGCGGCGGATCCCCGTTGGCAGGCGCGATCACAGAGCATCATGTGGAGACGAGCGGCGCGTGTAACTTTATGCGCATAAACGTTGCACGGACGCAGAGGTTCAGCGCGAGCGCGGACGCGTACACGTACACGCTCGATCGACCCGCTTGGGCTTCGGCTATCCCGGGGAATTCCATCGGCCTGCTCACCGGTCCAAATTCGCCCGCATGTCAGGACTCTCCGACGCCCAGCCATTGCGAAGCCGGCGCCTGCTCCCCTTCGCCTCTGCCCCTTCGTGCAACCCAGAGTTGGACGCTAAAATCGTCCCTCCGTATGCTCACCTCTTCCACGCAGAACGCCGCCATGATCACGATTTATCACAACCCCCGCTGTTCCAAATCGCGCGGTGCATGCGAGTTGATCGCCAGCACCTACAACGTCGCGAATGAACCCGTCGAAATCGTCGAATACCTGAAGCATCCTCTATCGGTTGCGGAGTTGAAATCGCTAAACGCAACGCTGAATTGTCCTGTCCGCGAGATGGTGCGTGACACAGAGGCGGTGTACAAAGAATTGACCCTCGACGATGCCGAGCTCTCTGACGATCAGTTATACGAAGCGATCGAAAAACACCCCATCCTGATGCAACGTCCGATCGTCGTACGCAATGGACGAGCGGTCATCGGACGCCCGCCCGAGAATGTCAAAGCGCTCTTCGACTGAACACAGCGCTTTTATTCACCTGACCGGCTAGCGCGCTGAAGCCCGGCACAACATCAGCACAAAAGCGCTCGTTATCGAAACAACAACGCGTCGCACACCGACACCGCATCCTCAAACACGAGCGCCCAAAAGCCCCTGCGGCCCTTGCCCCGCCCCGCCCCGAGGCCCGCTACAATCGCCGTCAGCCGCGCGTAGCCGCGGCCGCATCAATCAACAAAAAGGGACATCGTGCATTTACCGACAACACTCGCGCCGTGGTCGCCCCACGACACCCAGCTGATCCTATCGTGCGTGCTCGGGCTCGCGCTGATCATCGTTTTCATCAGCGCACTGAAACTCGCGCCGTTCCTGTCGATTCTGGTCGGCACGTTCGCCGCAGGTTTCGCGGCGGGCTTGCCGCTCGAAGCAGTGGCCGGCGCATTCAGCAAGGGCGCGGGTGCACTGCTAGGCGACGTGGGGATCATCATCGCGCTGGGGGCGATGCTGGGCGCGCTGATGGCGGAGTCCGGCGCCGCGGACCGGCTCGTCTCGACGATCCTCAAACATTCCACGCCGCGACTGCTGCCCTGGATGATGGCGCTGGTCGCGATCATCATCGGTTTGCCGCTGTTCTTCGAGGTCGGGCTAGTGATGATGGTGCCGATCATCTTCGTCATGGCGCGCCGTTCCAAACAACCGATCCTGCTTATCGCGATTCCCGCGCTAGCCGGCATGACGACGCTGCACGCCCTGTTGCCGCCGCACCCGGGTCCGCTGATTGCCGTCAGCGCATTGCACGCTGATCTCGGCCTGACGCTCCTGCTCGGGCTGATCGTCGCAATTCCGGCGGTGATTCTGGCCGGCCCGGTTTACGGCGTCTGGCTATCGAAGCGCATGCATGTGAGCGAGCCGGAGGAGATGGGCAAATTGTTCACGGCCCAGCAGGACGCTGCCGAGCCGCCCAGCTTTGGCATCTCGCTGATCACGATCCTGTTGCCCGTGATTCTGATGTTGGGTCGTACGGTCGCCAAACTCCTGCTCCAGCCGGAAACCTTTCTCTTTAACACGCTCAACTTCCTCGGTGAGCCCCTGGTTGCCCTCGGGCTCACGGTGCTGTTTGCGATCGTGGCGCTCGGCTGGTCGCGTGGCATGCCGCGCGATCGCGTCGGCGGCATCCTGCGCAAGAGTCTGCCGCCCATCGCCGCGCTGCTGCTGACCATTGGCGCAGGCGGAGGGCTCAAGCAGGCGCTCGTGGTCGCCGGCATCAGCACGACGGTCGGCAAGATTGCGGTAGGCGCCCATATGCCGCTGATTCTGCTCGCCTGGTTGATCGCGGTCGCGTTGCGACAGGCCACCGGTTCGGCCACCGTCGCGACGACGACGACGGCCGGCATCGTCGCCCCAGTCGTCATCGGCCTGAGCCCCACGCATAATTCGCTGATGGCGTTGGCGATCGGTGCGGGCTCGGTGTTTTTCTGCCACGTGAACGACGCGGGTTTCTGGATGGTGCGCGAGTACTTCGGCCTCAAACTGAAGCAGACGGTGCTCGTCTGGTCGGTCCTGCAGACCATCGTGTCGGTGGTCGGACTTGCGCTCACGCTCGTGATGTGGAGCGTCCTGACCTAAGACGGCTGCCGCGCTGACGCAACGCCGGCGTCCCGCCCTTGTCCGACGCCGACTGCAGCGATTGATGCCCAATTGGCATATCGCGCGCCCGGCACCGGCCCACACTGCTTCGTATCGGAAGGTGCCGTGAAACGCGCCTTTTTCTTTCTCTGGATGCGAAGGAGCGTGTGATGCTTGAACTGAGGCCGTCCTGCGAACGATGCGGCAAACCATTGCCGCCGAATGCATCTGACGCGATGATCTGCAGCTACGAGTGCACCTTTTGTGAGGCCTGCGCGTTAAGCGCACTTAGCAATGTGTGTCCGAATTGCGGCGGCAACTTCCAGCACCGGCCGATCCGTCCACGCGCGATGCTGGCGAAACATCCCGCCGGCACGCAGCGGCGCGCGCCGCACGTCGACGAACCCGCCCATGCGGCCTATCTCGAACGGTATCGCACGACCCCGCCCAACGAGCGCTAGCCCGTTGCGCTATCGACACCGCGCCGTGAGTCTCACTCTTCCGAGCGGACTTCGCTGGCGCCGTCGAGACCGCTGACTTCACGCGACGCCGCCCGCAGCAAACCGATGTGCTTGCGGTAATTACGGCAACCGCTACAGGTCGGCAGATGCAGACCGACGGCGATCCATTCGCCGGCCGATAACGGCCGATCAAGCGCGTCCGATAGTAGACGCGTGATGTTCTTACACTTCCCCATTCGCATCCTCTCTCGACAGGCCTTTTTCGGTCAGACACGTGCGCAGCCTGAGTCGCGCGCGATAGATCAGGACACTGCAGTGATTGGCGGTCATCTGCAGCTCGGTGCAGATCTCTTCGGTCTCCAGGTCGAGGAACTCGCGCATCATAAAAACCCGACCGATATGCTCGGGCAGGTGGTCAAGACACATCTCGAAGAGCTGCCAGAACTGCTGCTGACGCAGCGCGGTCTCGGGTGTCGGCCAGGGGCGCGGTTTTGCCTCGCTGGACCAGTGGCCGTTGTCCTTGAAGAGTTCGCGGTCGAGCAGCGCTTCGCCCTCGAGTTCGGAGTCCAGCTCCGACAGGTTCACGGTCCGTTTGCGGGCGCGCAAGGTATCGACAAGCTTGTGCCGCAGGATGCCGAACACCCAGGTCTTGTGCTCCGATTGCCCGGCGAAGCGGTCGGCTTGCGACCATGCAGCGGCGAGGGCCTCCTGCACCGCGTCTTCGGCAGCGGCTGCATCGCGCAGTTGCAACCGCGCAAAGCGCAACAGGTCGCGCCGCAATTGCATCAGATAGAACGGGTCGTCGAACGCGGGGCCAGCCGTCTGTCTCATGCGAGCCTCCGGCGCGACGCGGCCAGCCTTGACCCAGCCGACGTCCGTGCCGGTGTGATGTGTCTGCCCGCGCGTTGTGCAAGATCGATAGTCTTCATGAGTGGATGTTTCTCTGGGCGCTCGGGGTGGGTCGGGCGTCCATTTTCTCGCACGCGCCTGCCGGAGCGAACTGGAATTCAACATGACCGCGCCCACCATCGGTGACTTCGACAGAGATAAGTCGTTCGAAGGACGGATTTATGACAGCCGGTGGCAGCAGAAATTAGTTATTGCGGTATTTGCAACTACCGCTCGAGGACAGTCGTCGCTCCGCCTTGTCTGGTAAGCCTCCCGCGCCTGCGGACCGCCCGCTCGGCCTATCCCGATAAGCCGATTATTGCATCTACGTAGAGAATGTCTTCTCAACTTTGCGGTTTTTAAGGAGGGGCTTCATCGATATTCTTCAACCACCGAATCGATCGCCCGTGATCGCGAAACCTACGCTGAGTTGAGGAGTATCACCATGAAACGCATCATTTCCGCCCTGATCGCCTCCGTCGCCCTTTTTGCCGCTGTCTCGAGCGTGGCTGATGCCGCCACCGCTCCGGCCAAATGCAATGGTCCTGCTTCGTATTGCAACGTGTTCTTCGGTCAGTAACGGCTGGCGAATCCGCTTAAAAATGGGCGCCCGCGAGGCGCCCATTTTTTTACTCAGGAAAGCAGAATATCTGCTTTCCTGACATAACAACCTGCGTTTCACGCCCGCCTGCGCTTTCTCCGCAGGCCACCACCTTCAAATGTCCCGGTCCGGCAGGCCGCATACGTGCTACAGTGAGCCAGCCGCTTGTAGATCTCTCGCGCGCTTGCGCCGACCCGCCCAAGTCTTCGCCTTATTGCGCTCCCCGGATCGACCAGGATCCCTTCTTTCATGTCACTTCGCGTGGCCGCCGGTCCTGTCTCATGGATGCGATCGTCGTGCGCGCGTATCGACACCCCCTGCGCCCGTCGCAGGACCGCCTGCCGCGGAAAATGCAGTGAGCAGTTGTGAGGGCGGGGCAATGCCGGCACTACCGCCACCGCTCTCGCCTGGCAGGTCACTCAACGGAGACGACTACCATGAACAACATCATAAGAAGCTACCGCGGCCTCGAGATTTATCCGTTGGTGTATCCCCATCAGCCGCGCGGCGCGAACGGTACACGTCACTACGATGCGGGTTTCGATGCGGCGGTGAAAATCTGCCGGCGCGGCACCGACAACACTGTCACGACAAGCCGCGTGTTCCGCGTGCCGAGCCGCTCGCCATTCGGCACGACCGGCGACGCGCGGATGGCGTCAGCGAGTCACGCCGAACTCGTCATTGACGGCATGGTTGCCGGACAGTCGATCGTCGGATTGTGAGCCGCGTATCGATGGCCTATTCCACCCATGCACGGCGCGAGGCGCCGCACGACCAGCCGGGCCGCTCAGGCCGGGACAACTACCTCGTCGCGGTATCGTCGCGCCGTACGTCGAGCGGGACCGTGCCCACGCTCAAGGTCACGCGGTTGAGTGATG
>Ga0302178_10000336_pt1 | contig 43901 bp, 44 predicted proteins | sample I_Palsa_E1_3_FD_198790 | JGI IMG/M metagenome (GOLD analysis project Ga0302178, IMG submission 198790) | Peat permafrost microbial communities from Stordalen Mire near Abisko, Sweden - I_Palsa_E1_3 | ecosystem: Environmental > Terrestrial > Soil > Palsa > Peat permafrost | place: Sweden...
TGCTCGTCGTCGACCCCGATGCCCCCGGCCGGCGCGAGCGGCTCGCGCGCGCGCTCGCCGGCCGCCTCGCCGCGCTGGGCCCGACCGCCGCGGTCGCCGGCGCGCCGCTCAGCTGGGCGCGCGCCGCGCGCTGCGTCCGCCTCGCCCAGGCCGCCGTGCTGCCGGCCGATCGCCTGGTCTTCGCCGATGAGGCGCTCGGAACGCTGGCGGTCTTTGCTGACACGCCACTTGTCGGCGAGCTCGCCGCGCGGCGACTCGAACCGCTCGCGGGGCTGACGGTGGCCGCGCGCGCGCGCCTCGAGGCGACGCTGCTGGCCTGGCTTCGCTGGCAGGGCCACGTGCCGGCTGCCGCCGCCGAGCTGCACGTGCACCCCCAGACCGTTCGCTATCGCCTGGCGCGGTTGCGTGAATGCTTCGGCTCGCAGCTCGACGAGCCCGACGCGCGCTTCGAGCTCGAGCTCGCGCTGCGGGGGCGGGCTGGGATAGCGGCTTAGACCCCTTCCATTGACGGGCAGCAAAAGATCTACTACAATACGACTCAGATTTATTGCGTAGCCATAAAGGAGTCAGAGACACATGGGTAAAACGATCGGAATCGACCTAGGCACGACCAACTCGTGCATGGCCGTGCTCGAGGGCGGTGAGCCCACCGTCATCGAGAACGCCGAGGGTGGCCGCACAACCCCCTCGGTCGTCGCATTCGCCCCCTCGGGTGAGCGACTCGTTGGGACCGTAGCCAAGCGCCAGGCGGTCACCAATCCGCAGAACACGATCTTCTCGATCAAGCGCTTCATGGGGCGCAAGGAGAGCGAGGTGGGGGAGGAGGAAGCGATCGTCCCCTACAAGGTGATCGCCGGCAAGAACGGCGACGCGCGCGTCGAGGCCGGCGGACAGGAGTACTCGCCGCCGGAGATCAGCGCGATGATCCTGCAGAAGCTCAAGGCCGACGCCGAGGCCTATCTCGGTGAATCGGTCGACGGCGCCGTGATCACGGTGCCCGCGTACTTCAACGACGATCAGCGTCAGGCGACCAAGGACGCCGGCAAGATCGCCGGCCTCGACGTCAAGCGGATCATCAACGAGCCGACCGCGGCCTCTCTGGCCTACGGGCTCGACAAGGAGTCCGACCAGACGATCCTCGTCTTCGACCTCGGTGGCGGCACCTTCGACGTGTCGGTGCTGGAGATCGGCGACGGCGTGTTCGAGGTCAAGTCGACCGCTGGTGACAATCACCTCGGCGGCGACAACTTCGACAAGGCGATCGTCGACTGGCTGGTGGCCGAGTTCAAGCGCGAGCAGGGCATCGACCTGCAGGCCGACCCGATGGCGCTGCAGCGGCTCTACGAGGCGGCCGAGAAGGCGAAGATCGAGCTTTCGACGACGCAGGAGACGCAGATCAACCTGCCGTTCATCACCGCCGACCAGAGCGGCCCCAAGCATCTCGACGCCCGCTTCACCCGCGCCAAGCTGGCGGAGCTGACGAGCCCCCTGCTCGACCGCGTCGTGGCTCCGGTTCGCCAGGCGCTCGACGACGCCAAGGAGAAGGGCGCCGCCAAGATCGACCACGTCGTCCTCGTCGGCGGCATGACGCGCATGCCCGCCGTGCAGGAGAAGGTCAAGGAGCTGACCGGCAAGGACCCGCATCGTGGTGTCAACCCCGATGAGGTCGTCGCCGTCGGCGCCGCGATCCAGGCCGGCGTGCTCGCCGGTGACGTCAAGGATGTGCTGCTGCTCGACGTGACCCCGCTGACGCTGGGCATCGAGACCAAGGGCGGCGTGTTCACGCGACTGATCGAGCGCAACACGACGATCCCGACGCGCAAGGCCGAGGTCTTCTCGACCGCCGAGGACAACCAGCCCTCGGTCGAGATCCACGTCCTCCAGGGCGAGCGCGAGATGGCGAGCTACAACAAGTCGCTCGGCAAGTTCCAGCTGACCGGCATCCCGCCGGCCCCGCGCGGCATCCCGCAGGTCGAGGTCGCCTTTGACATCGACGCGAACGGGATCCTCAGCGTGTCGGCCAAGGATCTCGGCACGGGCAAGGAACAGAAGATCGAGATCAGGGCCGGTTCCGGGCTCTCCGACCAGGAGATCAAGAACATGGTCTCCGACGCCGAGACGCACGCCGAGGACGATCGCAAGGCACGCGAGCTCGCCGAGGCACGCAACAACGGTGAGAACGCCGCCTACCAGGCCGAGCGCCAGCTGAAGGAGCTGGGTGACACGGTCGACGCCGCCGCCAAGGATCAGATCGAAGCGGCAGTGAAGGCGCTGCGTGAGGTTCTCGAATCGGACGATCCGGCTCCGATCCGCGAGCGGACCGATGAGCTCAACCAGGCGTTCCACAGCGTCTCCGAAGCGATCTACGAGCGCGCCGCAGCAGCCTCAGCCGAGACGAATGGCGCCGCCGGCAACGGCGACGGTGCCGACTCCTCCGCTGAGGAGGACGTCGTCGACGCCGAGGTTGTCGACGAGCCGACGCAGTCCTAAGCGATGAGTGATTTTCGTGCCGCTGGTCCCGAGGACTCCGTCCTCGGGACCAGCGCAGCTAAAGGCGAAGAAGAGGTCACCGCCGGCGATCGCCAGCTGGCGTCAGACGCCGCCGCGCCGGCGCAGGTGAACGACGAGCCCGAGCAATCGCTGGCCGACGAGTACCTGGCGCTCGCTCAGCGGACCCAGGCCGACTTCGAGAACTACCGCAAGCGGATGGCGCGGGAGCTCGATAGCGCGAAGGCGCGCGGCGTCTCCCAGCTCGCCAAGGAGCTGCTGCCGGCACTCGACGGCCTCGACCGGGCGCTCAGCTCGGCGAGCGGGGCACCGGTCGTCGACGAGCAGCTGATCGAGGGCCTGCGGCTTGTGCAGCGCGAGCTCGTTGCGGCGCTCGAGCGCGTTGGCATCGAACGTTTCGGCGAGCCGGGCGAGAGCTTCGACCCGGTGCTCCACGAGGCGGTCGCCCACCAGCCGTTCGACGGCTTTCCGGCGGGCGGGATCGTCGAGGTCTACCAGGGCGGCTACAGCCTGGGCGGCACCGTGATCCGCCCGGCCCGCGTGCTGGTCGCCGCCTAGGACGCGTCATGGCAACGACGAAGGATCCGTACACCGTCCTCGGCGTCGATCGCAAGGCGTCCGCGGAGGAGATCAAGAAGGCCTACCGCAAGCTCGCGCGCCAGTACCACCCCGACCGCAACGACGGCGACGCGAAGGCCGAGGCGAAGTTCAAGGAGATCAACGAGGCTCACGACGTCCTCAGCGACCCCGACAAGCGCGCCGCGTTCGATCGCGGTGACGGCCTGTTCGGCGGCCGCGCCGCGAATCCGTTCGGCGGTGGCGCTGGTGGCGGCGGCTTCGACGGTGGGTCCTTCAGCGACATCCTCTCGAACCTGTTCGGCGGCGCCGGTGGTGGCGCCACCACCGGCGGGCGGCGCGCGCGGCCGCAGCCGACGCGCGGCCGCGATCTCGAGGCGACGCTCCAGATCAGCTTCGACCAGGCGATCAAGGGCGGCCAGGTGCCGCTCGCGGTGCCGACCTCGGTGCGCTGCGCAACCTGCTCGGGATCGGGCGCAAAGCCCGGCACGAGCCCGGTCGTCTGCCCGCAGTGCGGCGGCCGCGGGATCGAGTCTCAGGGTCAGGGGATGTTCTCGATCTCCCAGCCCTGCTCGCGCTGCGGCGGCCGTGGCACGATCATCGAGGATCCATGCCCGACCTGTGGCGGCAGCGGTGCGACGCGCTCGGTCAAGCGTTACCGCGTGAACATCCCCGCCGGCGTCCATGATGGGAGCCGGATCCGTCTCGCCGGCAAGGGCGAGCCGGGCCAGAATGGAGCGCCGCCCGGCGATCTCTTCGTGATCACTCGCGTCACGCCCTCACCGGTCTTCAAGCAGAAGGGCGAGCACCTCGAGGTCGAGGTGCCGATCACGGTCGTCGAGGCGTTGCGCGGCGGCGAGATCGAGGTGCCGACGCTCTCGGGGCGCAAGCGCCTGCGGATCGCGCCCGGCACCAAGCACGGGACGATCCAGCGGCTGCGCGGCGAGGGCCCGCCGAAGCTCAATGGCGAGGGCAACGGCGACATCCACTACCGCTTCGTGATCGAGCTGCCGGACGAGCTCGACGACTCGCAGCAGAAGGCCGTCGACGCGCTCGCCAAGACGATGAACGGCAATCCGCGCAAGCCCCTGTTCGATGCGGTGAAGCAGTGAGCGCCGATCCGGGCCGCCCGATCCGCTCGACTCGCGTCGACGTCGCGCTCGACCGCGGCGTGTTCATGATCTCGGTCGCGGCCGAGCTGGCGGAGATGCATCCGCAGACGCTGCGGATGTATGAGGCCCGCGGCCTGATCGAGCCGAGCCGCTCGCCGAAGGGCACGCGTCTCTACTCCCAGGACGACGTCGAGCGCCTGCGCCGGATCCAGCAGATGACGGCGCAGCTCGGCCTGAACCTCGCCGGCGTCGAGCGCGTCCTCGCACTCGAGGCGGAGCTCGACGAGGCGCACGCCCAGCTCGCCGAGCTCGAGCACCGGGCCGAGCAGGCCCGCGCCGAGATGGCGGCCGAGCTCGACCGCGTCCGCCGCTCCTTCAGCGCCGACATCGTGCCCTACAGCGGCGTCTCGACCGCGCTGGTCCGCAGCGCCGATGCGCAGCCGACGTTCCGTCGACGCGAACGCTAGACGTGGCCGGCCCCGCTCGGTCGGCGCGAACGCTGGGCGTCGCGTAGTCTCCGGCGCGCACGGAGCAAAATGCGACCGGAGGTGCAGGCCATGGATGGGCTACGACGGTTCGCGCACCGCCGGCTCAGCTACGCGAACGTGGCGGCGACGCTCGCGCTCGTCTTCTCGATGGGCGGGACCGCACTCGCCGCGCACCACTACCTGCTTTCCTCGAGCTCCCAGATCAAGCCGTCGCTGCTCGCGCAGCTGAAGGGCCGGACGGGGGCGGCCGGACCCGCCGGCGCGGCGGGCGCGCCCGGAGCCGCGGGTGCTGCGGGCGCCACGGGCTCAGCCGGCACGCCCAACCCGGATGCGACGGCGGTCGACGGCGCGAACGTCACGCCGATCTTCGTCGACGTCGCGCCGTCGTCAACGAAGGTCACGTTCTACAGCGGCGAGGGACTGACGCTGTCGACCGAGTGCGAGACCGGCACGATGGTCGTCTACGCGCAGAGCAGCGACGGCACGGCATCGCTGTTCGACGAGGGCATTTTCAACAGCGGCGACACCACGTTTACGCCCCAGGACTCCAGCGAGATGAGCACGACGCTGACCGCGATCGCCTCTGTCGGAGGCGGCCAGATCACGCTGACCTACGCGCGCAGCATCGGGGTCAGCGTGCGGGCCACGTTCGCCTTCGAGTCAGGCGGCGCGTTCGGTCAGAGCGAGCACTGCGCGGTCTTCGGCGACGCGGTAGCGACGGCGAGCTGAGCCCTCGCCACGCGATCAGCTGAAGATCCGCAGCGGCGTGCACGCCGCAAGTCGCTCGAAGTCGCTATCGGAGTGCAGCAGCAGCGACTCGGTGCGGATGCAGGTGGCGGCGATCAGGCAGTCGATTCCCGCCCGAACGGTTTGCCCACTGTCGCGCGCGATGCGAAACAGCTCGGCCGCACTGCGGTAGTCAGCGGCGGAGGGACGCAGGATCGGAAAGCTGCGCAGATCTTGCTCGAAAGCGGCCGCGTCTGGACTTCGCGTGCCGCAGAGCAACTCAAAGAGCGCGCCGGCGGTCAGTGCGACCGGCGCGTCGCTCTCGATCAGGGCCCGTAGGCGTCGGGCGGCCGGAGTGTCGCGCTCGCGAAACAGGTCGATCCACACGCCGGTGTCGGCGATGATCAGCCGCTGCCGCCTTCGTCTCCGGTAGGCGGATGCAACCGCTCGCGCCAGTCCTCGGGGAGATCGAACTGCTCGACGTCCCGGCTGCCGCGCATGTCCTCGAGGTCGCCCTGCCAGTCGAGTTTGCCGATCCAGCGGAGGATCCCCTTGCGCTCCGGGCGATCGACCAGCTCGCGCAAGGCCAGATCGACCGTCTCGCGCATCGTCGCCGCGCCAGTGATCCGCATCGCCTGCTCGACCAGCTCGCGGTCGATCTCGATGTTCGTCCTCATACACATCACCATACACCTCCGATCGATCGCCCACCCAGACAGCTCCGACGTCCAGGACAGCGCTGGACATTCGCGCCACATCTGATACGCTCACACTTAGATTTCTATGCAGCCAGAACGCTTCACGATCCGTGCGCAGGAGGCCCTCGCGGGGGCCGTTCGCATCGCCCAGGCGCGCCGTAACCCGCAGACCGGGCCTGCGCATCTGCTCGCTGCGCTGCTCGAGGACCCGGACGGGATCGCGATCGCGATCCTGCGCAAGATCGGCGCCGACATCGGCGCGATCAATGCCGGCGTCGACGCGGCGCTGGCGGCTTTGCCGACGATCGCCGGCGCGACCGCCGAGGCGCCGCCGGTCTCGAGCGAGCTCGCCGCGGTCATCAACACCGCCGACGGCGAGGCCCGCGCGCGCGGCGACTCCTACGTCTCGACCGAGCACCTGCTGCTGGCGATCGCCGCGCACCCCGGCAGCGCCGGCGACGGGCTGCGCTCCCAGGGCGCCGAGCACCAGAATGTGGTCGACGCGCTGACCGAGGTCCGCGGCTCGGCGCCGGTCAGCGACCGCAACCCCGAGGACAGCTTCCAGGCGCTCGAGCGCTACGGCCGCGACCTGACCGCTGAGGCCACCGAGGGCAAGCTCGACCCGGTGATCGGCCGCGACGCGGTGATCCGCCGCGTGATCCAGATCCTCGCCCGGCGCACCAAGAACAACCCGGTCCTGATCGGCGAGCCCGGTGTCGGCAAGACCGCCGTCGTCGAGGGTCTCGCCCAGCGGATCGTCAACGGTGACGTGCCCGAGTCACTGCGCGACCGCCGCGTGATTTCGTTGGACATCGGCTCGCTGCTGGCCGGCGCGAAGTACCGGGGAGAGTTTGAGGACCGTCTCAAGGCCGTCCTCAAGGAGGTCGCCGACGCCGCCGGCACGGTGATCCTCTTCATCGACGAGCTGCACACGATCGTTGGTGCCGGCGCCGCCGAGGGCGCCGTCGACGCCGCCAACCTGCTCAAGCCGATGCTCGCCCGCGGCGAGCTGCGCGCGGTCGGCGCGACGACGCTCGACGAGTACCGCAAGCACATCGAGAAGGACGCCGCGCTCGAGCGCCGCTTCCAGCCGGTGATCGTCGAGGAGCCCTCGGTCGAGGACACGATCGCGATCCTCCGCGGCCTCAAGGAGCGCTACGAGAACCACCACGGAGTGCGGATCCAGGACAGCGCGCTGATTGCCGCCGCCGAGCTCTCCCAGCGCTATATCGCCGACCGCTTCCTGCCCGACAAGGCGATCGACCTGATCGACGAGGCTGCATCGCACCTGCGGATCGAGATCGACTCGCTGCCGACCGAGATCGACGAGGTCGACCGCCGCGTCACGGGCCTGCAGATCGAGCTCGCCTCGCTCGCCAAGGAGACCGACGACGCCTCCGCCGCGCGCCGCGGCGCGATCGAGTCCGAGCTCGCCGGCCTGCGCGAGCGCTCCGACGCGATGAAGGCGCAGTGGCGCTCGGAGAAGGACACGATCGGCGAGATCTCAGACCTCAAGAAGCGGCTCGAGCTGGCCCGCCAGGAGGCCGAGCGCGCCGAGCGCACCTCGGACCTCGCGCGCGCCGCGGAGCTTCGCTACGGCACGATCCCCGAGCTCGAGCGCGAGCTCGCCGGGCGCGAGGAGAACGCCGGCGGCCCCGGCGGTGCGGTCTACCTCAAGGAGGAGGTCGACGCCGACGACGTCGCCGAGGTCGTCTCTAACTGGACCGGCATCCCGCTGACCCGCCTGCTCGAGTCCGAGGTTCGCAAGCTCGTCCAGATGGAGGAGCGCCTGCACGACCGCGTGATCGGCCAGGACGAGGCGGTGCAAGCGGTCGCCGGCGCGATCCGCCGCTCGCGTGCGGGCCTCGCGGACCCCGATCGCCCGATCGGCAGCTTCCTCTTCCTCGGCCCGACCGGCGTCGGCAAGACCGAGCTCGCCCGCGCGCTCGCCGAGTTCCTCTTCGACACCCAGGACGCGATGGTCCGGATCGACATGTCGGAGTACATGGAGAAGCACAGCGTCTCGCGCCTGGTCGGCGCTCCCCCCGGCTACGTCGGCTACGAGGAGGGCGGCCAGCTGACCGAGGCGGTCCGCCGCCGGCCCTACGGCGTGATCCTGCTCGACGAGATCGAGAAGGCCCACCCCGACGTCTTCAACACGCTGCTCCAGGTCCTCGACGACGGCCGCCTGACCGACGGTCAGGGCCGCACGGTCGACTTCAAGAACGTCGTCCTGATCATGACCTCGAACATCCGCGTCGAGGGCGACGTCCGCCAGGCCCTGCAGGAGCACTTCAAGCCCGAGTTCATCAACCGCCTCGACGACATCGTCGTCTTCGAGCCCCTTTCGCGCGAGCAGCTGAACGAGATCGTCGCGCTCCAGACGCGCCGCGTGATCGACCAGCTCGCCGCGCGCGGGATCACCCTCGACATCGACGACGACGCGCTGACGCTGCTCGGCAACCTCGGCTACGACCCGGTCTACGGCGCCCGCCCGCTCAAGCGCGTGATCCAGAAGCAGCTCGTCGATCGCCTCGCGATCGGCCTGCTCGACGGCACCTACCGCGACGGCCAGACGATCCACGCCGAGAACGTCGGCGGCGAACTGGTGCTGAGCACGGTCACGGCCGGCGCGCCGGCCGCTGCGTAACTCGCTGGCCCGATTGCGGAACCGGTCGGTGCATGCACCGACCGGCGGCTGGGTGCATGCACCCAGCCGAACGAGACCAGCGCTCAGGGGAGGAACAGAAGGCCCTGCGGCTGCACCGGCGCTCCTTCGACGACCAGCGGCGTGATCGCTCCGGTGAAGCTGTTGAGCTCGCCGAGGTAGTTGGGCGGGTAGCCCGGGCCGGGGCAGGTCGCCGGCGCGCTGTTCTCATCGCAGGGCGTGTCGGCGACGATCACGCTCCCCAGCACGAACGGGCCGGTGATCCGGTTGACGGTGCCGTTGGCGTTGTCGGTCGCGTAGAGCGCGCCGGAGCTGTCCGACGGCCAGGCGGTGTCGTCGACCGAGCTCGAGAGGTTCAGCACCGACAGCGTCTGCCGCGGGGTGCCGGCACCCGAGACGAAGATCTGCTGCTGGTCGCCCTGGCTCGTCAGCATGAAGTCGTCGGCGAAGCGCGGGGCAAAGAACGGCACGTCCTCGTTGGAGTCCGGGTCGGTCAGCGCGAGCGTCGTCGTCGCGAGCGAGCCGAGGTTCGCGATCGTCGCGCTCGACTCGTCGTAGAACAGCGGCCGGACCTGCGCGATGTGGCTCGACGGCTGGAGCGAGACCTCGTAGACCGCGGGGTAGGTCGGCGCCGGCGCGCTCGCGCCGGTCGTGCCGGGGGCCGAGGCGCTGACCAGCATCAGCCCGCGGTAGAAGGAGATCGCGTCGGTGCCGCCATAGTGCGGTAGCGGCTCGCTGTAGGCGTAGTGCGCGACGCTGCCGCCGAGCGGGTCGATCTCGTAGAGGCTCGAGTTCGCGTCCTCGTTGACCGTCGCAACGATCTGTCCGGTATCGGGGTCGGCGGTCAGGCCGTCGCACTTGCCGACGACGTCCCACTGGGCGACCGCGTGGCCCGACCCGTCGAGCTCGACGATCGTGCTCGCGGTGTTGCCCGAGGCGCTCGCCTGTCCCTGCGGACCGACGCCGTTCTGGAAGGCGACGAAGATGCGGCCGTCGGCCGTGGTGATGTCGTCGGGCTGAGACAGCGCCTCGCTGCCGCCCGGGATCGCGTGCGTCAGCGTGGCGCCAGCGAAGAAGACCTGGTTGGTGAAGGCGGGAGCTGGCGGCGGCTGGTGCGGGTTCGGTTGGTGCGGCGTCGGCTGCGGCGGCGTCGGCTGGTGCGGGTGGTGGCGGCCGTCGGCGAGCGCTGTCGCAGCGCTCACGAGCAGCGTCGCCGCGATCGTCGTTGCAAGCCGTCGGGCCCGGCGCGTGCGTCGCATCTGGTGGTCTCCTCGGGGCGGTCGGGTTGCCGCTTACGCCGAGGAGGCTAGCCAGCGAGCGTCGCCGAATTGGGGCTATCTCGTGAAGCCGCGTGCCCGTCGCAGCGCTAGATGCCGGCGGCGCTGTCTGGCACGAGCATCCCCGGCGTGCCGGGGAGTGCCGGCTCGCGCTTGACGTCGACGCGCGTGCGCGCGAGGTAGGCGACGAAAGCGACGGTCGCGACGCTCAGACCGAGCGCGACCGGGCCGGCGCCGAGCGCGAGCCCGCTGAGGTGGCGCGTGTTGTCGAGCCAGTCGGCGAACGAGGCGCCGAGCGGGCGCGTCAGGATGTAGGCGAACCAGAAGGCGACGATCGAGTTGAGCCCGAGCCGCCAGGCGATCAGCGGGATCAGGATCAGGCCGATGAACAGCAGGCCGGAGCCGAAGAAGCCGAGATGCATCGCGGTCGCCGTCATGTCGCCGCCGGCGGTGCCGAGCGCGAACGTCGCGAAGACGGTCGCCCAGTAGTAGCGCTCGCGCCGTGGCGTGTAGATCGAGTGGATCGAGAGCGTTCCCTCGCTGCGATACCAGGCGATGAAGACGCAGGCCAGGACGACCGCGTAGAAGGCGGTCGACACCGGGTAGGCGATCCCGAGCCCGACGTGCAACGCGTCCGCGGCCGAGGTCCCGAAGACCGCGATCATCACGACGACGAGCCAGTAGTTCCAGGCGACGTAGCGGTCGCGTCGAAACTGGAGCCGCAGCGCGACATAGAGGCCGATCAGCATGATCGGCACCGCGATCGCCGGCCCGATCGCCTGGTTCATGTAGTCCGATGTCGCCTCGCCCATGGCCGTGATCACGATCTTCGAGGCCCAGAACAGGACGATGATCTGCGGGACCTTGGTCAGCGCCCAGTGCACGCCGCCTGCCCCCCGTAATGGGGGGTGCTCGTGCTGGGTCGGTTGGTCCTCGCGCGGTGGCTCGGTCATCTGGCTTCCCTGCTCTGTGCGTTGGCCTCAAAGCTAAATCGACCACGCTTTACGGTGTCTAAAGCGCTCCGAAGCGTTTCGATCGCGGCGCGATCCGGCGATCAGCTCCGCTCGTTGAAGGCGAGCGTCTCGGCTTCGACCATCGCGACGCCCGATCAGACCGCGACGGCGTCCCAGTTGAGCCGTACGTAGTCGAGCACGAGCGGCTCGCCGAGCGCCGGGACGAGCTCGTCGAGGTAGGTCGCGGCGAGCTCCGGCGGCAGGCGCTCCAGGTAGGGCGCGAAGATCACCGTCTCCAGGAACTCGCGCGGGCGCGGCGGCGTCGTCGGCATCGGCTGGAGCCAGCAGGCGCTGACCTCGAAGCCGGCGCGCTCCAGTCGCTCGCGCGTCTGTTCGGGCGTCGCGTAGTGCCAGAGGTCGCCCATCGCGCCGATGTGCTCGGCGTAGGGGGCGCGTCCGGCGAGCTCCGCCCCGATCAGTCGCACCCGGTCGATGTTGCCCGCCCCGCCGCACTGCGCGACGAACTGGGCGCCGTCGCGGAGCGCCGCGCGGATCCGCGCGAACAGCCGCTCGTGATCGAAGATGTGGTGGAAGGTCGCGGTCGAGATCGCGGCGTCGAGCCGCTCTTCCAGCTCAAGCTCGAGCAGGTCCGAGCAGATCACCTCGACCCGCTCGGGGTCCAGTCGCCCACGGGCGGTCCGCGCCATCGAGGGCGAGCCGTCGACGGCGACGACGCGACCGTGCGGCAGCCGCTCGAGCAGCAGCTCGGTGACCCGGCCGGTGCCGCAGCCGGCGTCGAGCACCGCCTCGTCGCCGTTCAGCGCGAGTCGCTCGAGGACGCTCGCGCCCCACTGCTGCTGCGGCGTCGAGATCGAGTCGTAGCTCGCTGCGTTCCAGTCGCGCGTCGGCATCGCTGTACGGTATCACGTACGAGCGTCCGTCATCACACATACGCCACGATGCTGTAGAACCCCGGCGTGTCCCCGCGCCGGCGACTGCCATGAAGCTGCTCGTCGTCGGCTCCGGCGGGCGTGAGCACGCGCTCGTCCACGCGCTCGGCCGCTCACCCCAGCGCCCGGAACTGCTCTGCGCGCCCGGCAACGCCGGCATCGCCGCCGCTGCGCGCCTGCTCGAGCTGGCGGTCGACGACATCGACGGTCTCGTCGCCGCGGCGCGCGACGAGGCGGTCGACCTCGTGATCGTCGGGCCCGAGGCGCCACTCGTCGACGGTATCGTCGATGCACTCACGCAGGCCGGCGTGAACGCCTTCGGGCCGACTGCGGCCGCCGCCAAGCTCGAGGGCTCGAAGGAGTTCGCCAAGCGCGCGATGAAGGCGGCGGGCGTCCCGACTGGCGCCTGGACGCGCGTGCGCACGGTCGACGAGGGCCTCGCCGCGATCACCTCCTACCCGGCGGTGTTGAAGGCCGACGGCCTCGCCGCCGGCAAGGGCGTGGTGATCGCGACCAATGCCCACGAGGCGGAGGACACGCTGACGGCGCTGCTCGTCGAGCGCCTCTTCGCCACGGAAACGGTGCTGATCGAGGAGTACCTGATGGGCGAGGAGCTCTCGCTGCACGCGCTCTGCGACGGCGAGCGCGCGCTCGCGCTGGCGCCGGCCCGCGACTACAAGCGGATCTTCGACGGCGACCAGGGACCGAACACGGGCGGCATGGGCTCCTACTCGCCGGTGCCCGGCGTCGACGATGCGCTGGTCGAGCAGATCATCGCGACCGTGCACCAGCCGATTGTCGATCACATGCGCGAGCGCGGCACGCCGTTTCGCGGCGTCCTCTACGGTGGCCTGATGCTGACCAGGCGCGGACCCCGCGTGATCGAGTTCAACGTCCGCTTCGGCGACCCGGAGACGCAGGCGCTGCTGCCGCGGCTGCGCTCCGACCTGCTCGAATCACTGCTCGCGACCACGCGCCCGGGCGGCCTCGCCGGCCACGAGCTCGACTGGTCGCCGCAGTCGGCGGTGTCGCTCGTCCTTGCGAGCGCCGGCTATCCCGAGCATCCGCGGCTCGGCGATCCGATCTCCGGACTCGACCGTGTCCCCGACACGATCGAGCTGACGCACGCCGGGACCGCGGCGCGCGACGGCGAGATCGTCACCAGCGGCGGCCGCGTGCTGGGCGTCACCGCGCTCGGCGACGATCCGGCCAGCGCCCGGACGGCGGCGTATGCTGCGGCGCGGATGGTCGACTTCGCCGGCAAGCAGCTGCGCACCGATATCGCCGCCCAGGGGGCCGCGTGACGGGCGAGCCACAACTCGCGGTCGTCGCCGAGCAGCCGACCGTCGGCCCGCCGCTCGTCGGCATCCTGATGGGCTCGCAGAGCGACATGGACACGATGCAGAGCGCCGCCAAGGAGCTCGCCGAGCGCAGCATCGGCCACGAGATCCACGTGCTCTCCGCCCACCGCCAGCCCGACGAGGTCGCCGAGTACGCGCGCACCGCGCGTGCCCGCGGGCTACGCGTCCTGATCGCCGGCGCCGGTCTCTCTGCCGCGCTGCCCGGGGTCGTCGCGGCGCACACCGACCTGCCGGTGATCGGCGTCCCGCTCTCGAGCCGCCTGTCCGCAGCCGGCGGCCTCGACGCGATCCTCTCGGTGATTCAGATGCCGCCCGGCGTTCCCGTCGCCGCCGTCGGCCTCGACAACGCCCGCAACGCCGGCATCCTCGCGGCCCGGATCATCGACACCTCGGGCGGCCCCGGCGGCCGGCCGACCGCGGTCGCCTAGAACTCGACGCCCGGCGCGCGGCTGCGCACGCAGGGGCGCGGGATAATCACCACGTGATCACCCGCTACACGCGCCCTGCGATGGGTGCGATCTGGACCGACGAGGCGCGGATGGAGCGCTGGCGCCAGGTCGAGGTCGCCGCCGCGCAGGAGCTCGACGCCCCGACGCCGGCCGAGCTCGAGGCGATCGGCAGCGCCAGCTTCACTGTCGAGGCGGTACGCGAGCGCGAACGCCTCACCGACCACGACGTCGCCGCCTTCGTCGACGTGCTCTCAAGCTCGGCGGGCCCGGCCGGGCGCTGGATCCACTTTGGCCTGACCTCCTCCGACGTGCTCGACACGGCTCTCGCACTGCAGCTCCGCGACGCCGGCACGATCATCCTCGCCGGTGCACGCGAGCTCGTCGCCGCGCTCGCGGAACGCGCCAGCGAGCACGCGCGGACGCTCTGCGTCGGTCGCACCCACGGGATCCACGCCGAGCCGACGACCTTTGGCCTGAAGCTCGCCGGCTTCGCCTTCGAGGCGCAGCGCAACGTCACGCGACTCGAGACCGCGTTTGCGCAGGTCGCCGTCGGCGCGATCTCGGGCGCCGTCGGGACGCACGCGAGCCACTCCCCCGACTACGAGGCGCGCGTCCTGCACCGGCTCGGCCTCGCCGCCGAGCCGATCTCGACGCAGGTCGTCGCGCGCGACCGCCACGCCGCGCTACTCGACGCGATCGCGCTCGCCGGCGCCGGCCTGGAGCGCCTCGCGACCGAGATCCGCCACCTCCAGCGGACCGAGGTTATGGAGGCGCAGGAGCCGTTCAACGCCGGCGAGCAGAAGGGCAGCTCGTCGATGCCGCACAAGCGCAACCCGATCGTCAGCGAGCGGATCGTCGGCCTCGCGCGCGTGCTGCGCGCCAACGCCAGCGCCGGGCTCCAGAACGTCGCGCTCTGGCATGAGCGCGACATCTCGCACTCCGGCGCCGAGCGGGTCATCCTGCCGGACTCGACGATCCTGCTCGACTACATGCAGCACCTCGCGGTTCGCGTGATCCGCGGCCTCGTCGTCGACGCCGACCGGATGCGCGCGAACCTCGAGCTGACCCACGGCGCGCTGTTCTCCCAGCGCGTCCTGTCCGCACTCGTCGACTCGGGCCTCAGCCGCGACGATGCCTACCGGATCACGCAGGAGCTCGCCCAGCGCGCCTGGGCCGAGCACACCCAGCTGCGCGACCTGCTCGCCGCCGACCCGCGCACCTCCGCCCTCGACCTTGACGCGATCTTCGACTACGGCGCCTACACGCGCCACGTGCCCGAGCTGTTGGCCCGCCTGGATTCACTCGGCGCCTGACGGCGTTAAGCTGCCGCGCATGAGCACGTCCGTCGCCGACCTCCCGCTGATCGCCTCGGGCAAGGTCCGCGAGATGTACGAGTTGGGCGATCAGATCCTGATGGTCGCCTCCGACCGGATCTCGACCTACGACGTGATCCACCCGAACCCGATCCCCGGCAAGGGCGACGTGCTGACCGGCGTCTCCGTCTTCTGGTTCGGCCTCACCGCCGATGTCGTCCCCAACCACCTGATCTCCTTCGACGAAGGCGTGCCCGACGAGGTCCGCGGCCGCGCCCTGGCCGTCAAGCGCCTGGAGATGGTCCCGATCGAGTGCGTGGTCCGCGGCTACATCACGGGCTCGGGCTGGAGCGACTACCAGCGCAGCGGCGCCGTCTGCGGGATCGAGCTACCCACCGGCCTGCTCGAGTCACAGCAGCTGCCCGAGCCGATCTTCACGCCCTCGACCAAGGCCAACGTCGGCCACGACGAGAACATCGACCACGCCGGGATGGTCGCGGTGCTCGGCGGCGACAGCGCGCTCGCCGAGCGTCTGCGCGAAGTCTCGATCGCCGTCTACAGCCGCGCCGCCGAGCACGCCCGCAGCCGCGGCATCATCCTCGCCGACACCAAGTTCGAGTTCGGCCTCGACGAGGACGGCACGCTGACGCTCGGCGACGAGGTCCTGACCCCCGACTCCTCGCGCTTCTGGCCGGCCGACGGCTACGAGCCCGGCAAGCCCCAGCCGAGCTTCGATAAGCAGTACGTCCGCGACTGGGCCGCCGCCAGCGGCTGGGACAAGAGCCCGCCCGCGCCGGCGATCCCGGACGAGGTCGTCGAGCGCACCCAGGAGCTTTACGCCGAGGCCTACGAGCGGATCACCGGCGAGCCGGTGAGCGCCTGGCTGGAGCGCAGCGGCGCGCCGAACGCCTAACGCGCCTCGGCGTACGCGAGGGCTGCCGCACGATCGCGACAGCCCTTCATCTCGCTGACCAGCCCGGCGGCGTCGAGCGTCAGCACGACGTAGCGGATGCCATCGTCGAGCGGCCAACCGTCGCCGTCGCCGTTGCTGTCATCGCCCTGCTCGGCCGGGCGGAAGGCGACGATCGCACGGTCGTCTCCGGCGAGCAGCACGTCCTCGACCGCGCCGCGCAGCTTGCCCGCGGCCCGGTTGTCGCGCATCACGCGCAGGATCTGCGAGCGGCTCTCGCAGTTCCACGGTCCCTCCTCGACCGCCAGCCACTTCGCGTCCGGCGCAAGTGCGGCCTCGACCGCACCGAAGTCGTCGCGCGACAGCGCCGCCCATGCTTCACGAACCAGCTCTTCGTGGCTCACGCGGCACATCTTCGCCGGCCACTAGCATCCATACAAGTGCACGCGCGCGTCCTCGTCCGCCCCAAGGCCGGCATCCTCGATCCCCAAGGGGCTGCCGCGCAGCGCGCGCTCTCCCAGCTCGGCTTCGCCGGTGTCAGCGAGGTCCGGATCGGCCGCCTGATCGAGCTTGAGCTGACCGACGCCGCCGCGCTGCCGGAGATGTGCGAGCGCCTGCTCGCGAACCCGCTCATCGAGGACTACGAAGTGCTCCTCGACAGCACATCGTGAAGTTCGGCGTAATCGTCTTCCCCGGCAGCTGTGACGACGTTGACGCGCAGCTCGCCTGCGCTCGCGTCGCCGACGTCACGCCGCTCTGGCATGCCGACCACGACCTCCAGGGCGTCGACGCGGTCGTGATCCCGGGCGGCTTCTCCTATGGCGACTACCTGCGCGCCGGGGCGATCGCCCGCTTCGCACCGATCATGACCGAGGTGATCGACTTCGCCGCCGCGGGCGGCCACGTGATGGGGATCTGCAACGGCTTCCAGGTCTGCTGCGAGGCCGGCCTGCTCCCCGGGGCGCTGCTGACGAACGAAAGCCTGCGCTTCGTCTGTCGCCAGGTCTCACTCGACGTCGTCAACGCCGAAACCGCCTTCACCCGCGCGCTCGAGCCCGGCCGCCAGCTCTCGATCCCGGTCAAGCACACGACCGGCCGCTACTACGCCCCCGACGCCGAGCTCGACCGGCTCGAGGCCGCCGGCCAGGTCGTCCTGCGCTACGCCCCCGGCCACAACCCCAACGGCTCGCTGCGCGACATCGCCGGCGTGATCAACGAGGCTGGCAACGTCTTCGGTCTGATGCCCCACCCCGAGCACGCGGTCGAGGCCTTGACCGGGTCGGTCGACGGCCTCGGCCTATTCGCCTCGCTGCGGGATTCGCTGACCGGGGTTGTGGTCTGATGGCAGCACGGGTATCGGCGCCCGATGGCCTCCAGCGAGCGCTCGACCTCGGGCTGAAGGCGCAGGAGTACGCGCTGATCGTCGCCCAGCTTGAGCGCGAGCCAAACGGTGTCGAGCTCGCGATGTTCTCGCTGCTGTGGTCCGAGCACTGCGCCTACAAGCACTCGAAGCTGCTGCTGCGCACGCTGCCGAGCGAGGGCCCGGCGCTCGTGATGGGACCGGGCGAGAACGCCGGTGCGGTCGACGTCGGCGGCGGCTGGGCGGTCGCCTTCAAGGTCGAGTCGCACAACCATCCGAGCGCCGTCGAGCCGTTCCAGGGCGCCGCGACCGGCGTCGGCGGGATCCTCCGCGACATCTTCGCGGTCGGCGCCCGGCCGATCGCCGTGCTCGACTCGCTGCGCTTCGGCGAGCCCGGCAGCGAGCGCACGCGCTACCTGCTCGACCGCGTCGTCGCCGGCGTCGGTCACTACGGCAACTCGATCGGCGTGCCGACGATCGGCGGCGAGGTCTACTTCGAAGCGCCCTACGAGCAGAACTGCCTCGTCAACGCGATGTGCGTCGGCCTCGTCCGCACCGAGCGCCTGATCCGCTCGGCCGCCGCCGGTCCCGGCAACCTGCTCGTCCTGTTCGGCGCCTCGACCGGCCGCGACGGCATCGGCGGCGCCTCGGTGCTCGCCTCGGCCGAGCTCGGCGAGGGCGACGCGGCCAAGCGTCCGTCGGTCCAGGTCGGCGATCCGTTCGCCGAGAAGAAGCTGATGGAGTGCTCGCTCGAACTGCTCGAGCGCGACCTGCTTGTCGCGCTCCAGGACCTCGGCGCCGCCGGCATCACCTCCGCGGTCCCCGAGATGGCGAGCAAGGGCGGCGTCGGCATCGACATCGACGTCTCCCGCGTGCCGCTGCGCGAGGCCGACATGGAGCCCTTCGAGATCATGGTCTCCGAGTCCCAGGAGCGGATGGTGGCCGTCGTTGAGCCTTCCCGGCTCGACGATGTCCTCGCGGTCTGCGCGCACTGGGAGACGGGGGCCAGCGTGATCGGCGAGGTCACGACCAGCGGCCTGATCAGGGTGCTCGACGGCGACCAGGTGATCGGCGAGATCCCGGTCGATGTGCTCGTCGACGGCTGCCCGCTCTACGAGCTCTCGCCGTCGCCACCGCCACCGGACCTCTACGCCGCGCCTGCCAGAACGCTCGATAGCAACGACCCGGAGTCGATCCTCCTGGCGCTGCTCTCCAGTCCAAATATCGCCGACAGACGATCTTTGTTCGAGCAGTACGACTGCGTTGTCCAATCGCGGACCGTGGTCCGCCCGGGGGTCGGCGATGCGGCGGTCCTGCGGCTGCCCGACGGCGGCGCGGTCGCGGTCGCGATCGACTGCAACGGCCGGCGCGTCGCCGCCGACCCCTACTGGGGCACCGTCGAGGCGGTCCTCGAGTGCGCCTCGAACCTCGCCTGCGTCGGCGCCGAACCGCTCGGGCTGACCAACTGCCTCAACTTCGCCAATCCCGAGAAGCCCCACATCGCCTTCCAGCTGACGGAGTCGATCCGCGCCCTCGGCGACGCCTGCCGCACGCTCGAGATCCCCGTCGTCGGCGGCAACGTCTCGCTCTACAACGAGGGCGGCGGCGGCCCGATCTACCCGACGCCGGTCGTCGGCCTGCTGGGGGCGCTCCCCGATCCGGCCCGCGCGGGCGGCCTCGGCTTCGCCGGCGAGGGCGACGCGATCGCGCTCGTCGGCACCGGCGTGCCTCTGCTCGCCGGCTCCGAGCTCGCCAAGCTACGCGGCGAGGCCCTGCCCGCCTCGCTCCCACCAATCGACATCGCGGCCGTTCGTGCGACCCAGATCGCGGTGCGCGACGCGGTGCGCTCGCGAGCGGTCAGCAGCGCCCACGATGTCGCGGAGGGAGGTCTCGCCACGGCACTCGCCGAGTGCTGTCTGGCGGGCAATCTCGGTTGCGAGGTGACCGTCGAAGACGGTCACGAGCAATTCGGTGAGACGGTCGGCCTTTTCATCGTCTCGGGACCCAGCTCAGCACTACGCGAGTGCTTCGCTCAGGTACGCCACCAGATCATCGGCAGCGTCGGCGGCGCGGATCTGCGGATCACCGCCGGCGGCGCGCAGATCGACCTCGCCCTCGAGCGGCTGCGCGCGGCGCACGGCGCGCTCGCTCGCCTGTTCGACTAGGCGGGCCTTCTCGAAACGTTCCAGCGGTTACGGCGGCGTCTGGACGCCGTCTGGCGTCGTCCTCGGTCGCGGCAAGGTGATCACGCCGCTGTCGCCGGCTGGAACGGAGTATCCGGGTACGCCGGCCGCGGTGGCCACCTGGTAGTCGTCGCAGAAGGTGCATCCGTCCTCGGGGCTGTCCGCGGGCGCTGTCTCGCCGACCTTCACGAGCGTCGCCGCCGAGGCGCTCGCAGTAAACGCGCAAACCCCGACCAACACCAGCAAAACCGCCAGCTTGCGCATCGTTCCCCCCGTAGTTGTGTCCTCGTGGCGCGGGGACGGTATCAGTGCGGCGGGCCGGAGCGGCTAGCTATAGGTGTAGCCAGGGATACCCACGCCGGCGCGTACCGGCCCGGTTATCAGCACGCTGGTGTGCGCGCAGATCTGGAACGGGAAGCCGATCTGGCGCGCCTGGCGCTGTCCCGGCGGGTAGACCTGGAGGCCGTAGGCGCTGACCGCCTTGGTGCAGATCGCGCCCCAGTCGGCGATCGACAGCAGCGCGTGCGCGGTTGCCCCGGGCGCCAGCGTGACCGCGCTGTGCGCCCCCGTGTTGCGCCCCGCCGGCCGGCCGATCTGCGCGTCGCTGCTGCCCAGCGGCGCTACGCCGGGATAGCCGTCGAGCGAGCAGGTCCGCTTGCCGATGTTGCTGAACTCGAGCGGGTAGTAGGCCCGTCCGGCCGCGCCGCCGCCCTCGCCGTCGCCGAGCCAGACCTGCGTGTTCGCCGAGGAGCAGGTCGGGGCGTCGGCGACGTGTGCCAGCCCCGCCGTCGCCGCGACCGTTGGCGGCGCGGCGATCGCGGCTGCTCCCAGGAGTGCTGCGAACAGGAACCTGTGGGCCAGCGAGCTGCTCATTTCCCCCTCCGTCGCGCTGTCTGCTGCGCGCGGATTATCACAGTGCGGCGTGCCCACCTGCCCGACGCCGGCGCGATCCGCGTTGCACCGCTCGCCAATGCTCGTCAACCGGTCGATGACCCCGAGGCGCAATGTCCCTCTCGATCGACACCACCGCCACTTCGCAGCTCGCCCAGCAGGGCTCGTCCTCCCAGAGCAACTGGCAGAACGTGCTGAGCGCCGCCGCGGGAGTGCTCGGCATGAGCACGGGTGCCGTGAGCGCGCAACTGCGGGCGGGCGCGAGCCTCGCCTCGATCGCGCAGTCGGGTGGCGTTCCCCAGCAGGCGCTGGCCCAGGCGATCTCCGGCGCACTCAGCCCCAGCACGCGGTCGGCGACGACGAGTGCGCAGCGCCAGCAGATCGCGACGAGCATCGCCGATCGCCTCGGCGGCGCGGGGTCACGCCGCGGCCCCGGCGCCGACCAGGCCGGCGATCCGCTGCTCGCAAGCGCCGGCTCGTCGTCGGGCAGCGGCAGCTCCTCGCGGGTCGACCTGCTTGCGATCACGCTCGAGCCGGACGACGCAAGCGGCGCGAGCGTCGACGAGCTCGCCTAGCCGTTCGGTCGAGGTCGCGCGCCGCGGCTAGCTGGCGAGCGCGGCGAGCACGCCGACCTGCGCCAGCGGGGCGATCTCTTCGCCGGCGCCCGCCAGCACCGCGTCGAGCAGGCCTGGGAAGCGGCCGTCGAGATCCTCACGGCGTAGACTGTTGAGGCGAGCGGTGCCCACTTCGCGCTGGTCGATCAGGCCGGCTTCGCGCAGGACGCGGAAGTGGTGGGTGAGCGTCGATTTGGTGACGCACAGTCCGAACTCGCCGCAGCGCCGCGGTTGCGGGTTCTCGGCGAGGTTCTTGACGATCCGCAGGCGCTGGGGATCGCTCAGGGCGTGCAGCACGGTGGCGATCTGGAGCTCGTCGCGGGTCGGGTGGAGGAGGCTCATGCAGTTCATTGTACGCCGATCGTCGTCCAATGTGGTACGATACTCGTCGTACTATCGAACTAGCCGAAGGACAGCCGTATGCCTCAAACGCTCACACCCCCACAAACCACTTCCGCCCCTGCCGATCGCGACAGCCAGCTGAGCGACGCGCGCCTCGCCGCCGTTGTCGAGGCCGCCTACATCCTGGACGCGGTTCGTCGATGAACGTCGTCGCGCGCCACATTCCCACCCGCTCCCGTGAGCGCTCGGGAGTGCTGCTCGTGCTGGTCTGTCTGGCCCAGTTCATGGTCGTGCTCGACGTCTCGATCGTCAACGTCGCGCTGCCCTCGATCCGCGACGGGCTGCACTTCACGACCACCGGGCTGCAGTGGGTCGTCAACGCCTACTCGCTCACCTTCGCCGGCTTCCTGCTGCTCGGCGGGCGCGCATCCGATCTGCTTGGCCGCCGCCGCGTCTTCATGGCCGGCATCGCCCTGTTCGTGCTCTCCTCGCTGTGCTGCGCGCTGGCGAGCTCGCAGGGACTGCTGATCGCCGCGCGCACGGTCCAGGGCTTCGGCGGCGCGATCATCGCCCCGGCGAGCCTCGCGATCATCGCCACCTCGTTCGCCGAAGGGCGTGAGCGCAATCGCGCGTTCGGCATCTGGGGCGCGATCGGCGGCGTCGGCGCGGCTTCCGGAGTTCTGCTCGGTGGCATCCTCACGCAGGTGCTCGGCTGGCCGTCGATCTTCTTCATCAACGTTCCCGTCGGCCTGGCGGTCCTCCTGGTTGGCCCGGCGATCATCCCCGAGGGTCGCCGCACGACGACCGGCCCGCGCCACTTCGACGCGCTCGGGGCGCTGCTCGTGACGGGCGGCCTGATGGCGGTCGTCTACGGCATCGTCGGCACCGACACGCACGGCTGGGGCTCGACCGGCGTGCTCGCGCCGATCGCGCTCGGTCTGCTCCTGCTGGCCTCGTTCGTCGCGGTCGAAGGCCGTTTCGCCCGCGTGCCGCTGGTGCCACTGCGGATGTTCCGCCTGCGCCTGCTGCGCGCCGCCAACATCGTCGTCTTCCTGCTCGGATCGGCGATGTTCGCGATGTGGTTCATCCTCTCGCTCTACCTGCAGCAGGTGCTCCATCTCGACGCGCTCCAGACCGGACTCGCCTTCCTGCCGATGACGCTCGGCGTCGTCCTCGGCTCATCCCAGGCCGCCCGCCTCGTCGCGAAGGTCGGCGTGCGACCGGTGATCGCCGGCGGGATGTTCAGCTCCGCCGTCGGCCTCGCGCTGCTCTCCGGCATAACACCGGGCGCCAGCTACTTCACCGCCGTGATGCCGGGCGGGCTGCTCGCAGCGCTCGGCATGGGCCTGTCGGTCGTCCCGGTCACGATCATCGCGATCCAGGGCGTGCCGACCGGCGAGAGCGGGCTCGCCTCGGGTCTCGTCAACACGTCAAGGCTGATGGGCGGCGCCCTCGGCCTCGCGGTGCTGAGCACGATCGCCGCATCGCGCACGCACGCCCAGCTGCTCTCCGGCGTCGGCACGCTGAGTGCGACCAGCGACGGCTACCAGCTCGCCTTCGTCGTCGGCGCGCTGCTCTGCCTGCTCGGCGCGGTCTCCTCGGCCGTCATGCTGCGCCGCCCGAAGGCCGCCGAAGCCGCAACAGCCGTCGAGGCTGCGGCGCCCGACAGCGAGCGGGCACTCGCGGCGTGAGCGCTCGGCGCTAGCGCGCCGACGCCGCGCTCGTACGCTGCGAGGCCCACTCGCCGAGCCGGCCGATCGCCTCTTCCAGCACCTCGTCGCGCTTGCAGAACGCGAAGCGCAGCAGCGATTGTGTGACACCGGTCGGATCGGCGGCAAGCGCTGACACCGGGATCGCCGCGACGCCCGCCTCGTGCGGCAGGCGCAGGCAGAGCGCGGCGGCATCGAGCTCCCCGAGCGGCGCCGCGTCGACGTTGAGGAAGTAGGTACCGGCCGATTCGAAGACCTCGAAGCCGGCCGCGCGCAGCCCGCTTGCCAGCCGGTCACGTTTGCTGCGCAGCGCGCTCGTCAGCTCGCCGGCGACGCTGTCGGGAAAGCGCAGTGCCGCCGCGGTCGCGTGCTGCAGCGGCGTGCCACCGGCGAACGTCAGGTACTGCTTGACCGCGCGCAGCTGCCCGATCAACTCGGCCGGGCCGCAGGCCCAGCCGATCTTCCAGCCGGTAACCGAGTGCGTCTTGCCGATCGAGGAGATCGTGACCGTGCGCTCCGCCATCCCCGGCAGCGTCGCCAGCGGGATGTGCTCGCCCTCGTAGACGAGGTGTTCGTAGACCTCATCGGTCAGCGCGATCAGGTCGTGCTCGCGGCAGGCCCCGGCGATCAGCTCGAGCTCCGAGCGATCGAGCACGCGGCCGGTCGGGTTGTGCGGCGAGTTGACGATCACGATCCGCGTCCGCGCTGTGATCGCCTGCCCCAGCGCCGCGGCGTCCAGGCGCCAGTCCGGCGGTTCGAGCACGATCGGCACCGCCCGCCCACCGGCGAGCGCCACGATCGCCCCGTAGGAGTCGTAGCTCGGGTCGAGCATCGCGACCTCGTCGCCCGGGGCGATCAGCGCGAGCAGCGCCGAGGCGAGCGCCTCGGTCGCGCCGAACGTGACCTGGATCTCGCTCGCCGGATCGAGCGCGAGCCCGTAGCGGCGCAGCTGGTGCTCGGCGACGGCCTCGCGCAGCGCCGGCACCCCGCCGATCGGCGCGTATTGATTCTGCCCGGCACGCAGCGCGCTCACTGCCGCTTCGATCAGTGCCGGCGGTCCGTCGAAGTCGGGATAGCCCTGACCGAGGTTGATCGCGCCGGTCTCGTGCGCCAGCGCGGTCATCGTCGCGAAGATCGTGTGGTCGCTGGAGGTCGCCATCGCCGCGCAATCATCCCGCACCGTGCGCGATCTCGGTCGCCGCCGAGGTGTCCAGAGCCGCCCTGGACCCCGCCGGCGCAGCCGCACGCGCTGGTACCCTTTATGTTCAGCGACTTGCCGGCGAAGCCAGGAATCGCCCCCCTCAGATGATTTCATCGTCCAGTAGCCCCGATCCGCGGGACGGACCGCGGGATGAGTGCGGCGTGTTCGGGGTCTATGCCCCCGGACACGAGGTGTCGAACCTCGCCTTCTTCGGCCTGTCTGCGCTCCAGCACCGCGGTCAGGAGTCGGCCGGCATCGCTGCCGCCGACGTCGGCGGCAACATCATGACCCGCCGCGACCTCGGCCTCGTCAGCCAGGCGCTCAACGCCAACGACATCGTCTCGCTCGCCGGCGAGCTAGCGATCGGCCACGTCCGCTATTCGACGACCGGCTCGAACGCCTGGGAGAACTCGCAGCCGGTGCAGCGCGCGGCCGGCGCCCGCGGCAACCGCCGCGAGCTCGCGCTCGCCCACAACGGCAACCTGATCAACGCCGTCGAGCTGCACACGGCGCTGCGCTCCGAGGGCGTCGGCTTCGCCTCGACCTCCGACTCGGAGATCATCGCCGCGCTGATCGCCTCGCACCCCGCCGAGCGCGTCGAGGATGCCGCGGCGGCCGTGATGCCCCAGCTGCACGGCGCCTTCTCGACCGTGCTGATGACCAAGGACCGCGTCCTCGCGATGCGCGATCCGGCCGGCCTGCGGCCGCTGTCGATCGGCATGCTCGCGCCGCTGCCCAGCGGCGGCCCGGCGCGCTACTGCGTCGCCAGCGAGACCTGCGCCTTCGACATCATCGGCGCCGAGTACGTCCGCGACGTGCGCCCCGGCGAGATCGTCTCGCTCGGCGAGGAGGGGCTCAGCTCGCTGCAGGTGATCGAGGGCGAGCGCGAGGCGTTCTGCGTCTTCGAGTACATCTACTTCGCCCGTCCGGACTCGCGTTTCAACGGCACCGCGCTGCAGGTCGTGCGGGGGCGGATGGGCGAGATCCTCGCGCGCGAGTCGCCGGTCGACGCCGACCTCGTGATCCCGGTCCCCGACTCCGGCAACGCCGCCGCGCGCGGCTATGCCCGTGGCAGCGGCCTGCCCCAGGACGACGGCTTCGTCAAGAACCGCTACATCCAGCGGACCTTCATCCAGCCCGGCCAGGAGCTGCGCAAGCACGGCCTGCGGATGAAGTTCAACCCGCTGCCCGAGGTCGTCTCCGGCAAGCGCCTCGTCGTCGTCGACGACTCGATCGTGCGCGGCAACACGACCGCCCAGATCGTCCGCATGCTGCGCGACGCCGGCGCCGCCGAGGTTCACCTGCGGATCTCCGCCCCGCCGATCAAGCATCCCTGCCATTACGGCATCGACATGTCGACGCGTGAGGAGATGATCGCGCACGAGCGGACCGTGCCCGAGATCGCCGCCGAGCTCGGCGCCGACTCGCTCGCCTACCTCTCGCTCGACGGTGTCTACGAGGCGATCGGCGCCCCGCGCGAGCGCCACTGCGACGCCTGCTTCTCGGGCCAGTACCCGCTCGAGGGCACCGAGGAAGCGAACGGCAAGTACGCGCTCGAGCTCCCGCTGGTCAAGGTTTAGCCGGGTAGCGGCGGTGCATGCACCGCCGCTCCGATCGGTGCATGCACCGATCGGCCGGGGGGCGCATGCGCCCCCCGGAACATTCGAGACAACCGCAGCCGTCGCTAGCATCGCCCGGCGATGACTGAGCTCCACGACGCGCTGCGCACGCACTTCGGCTACGAGGCGTTTCGCCCCGGCCAGGAGGAGGTCGTGCGCGCCGCGCTGGCTGGTCGCGACGTCCTCGTCGTGATGCCGACCGGTGCCGGCAAGTCGCTCTGCTACCAGCTGCCGGCGCTGATCGGCGACGGCCTGACGGTCGTCGTCTCGCCGCTCGTCTCGTTGATGACCGACCAGGTTGCCGGGCTCGACCGCGTTGCCCGCGGCCAGGCGGTGCTGATCAACTCGCAGCGCGACCTCGCCGACAACCGCGAGGCGCTCGCGCGCGTCCGCGGCGGTGGCGTGCGGCTGCTCTACGTCGCGCCCGAGCGCTTCGCCAACCCGGCCTTCGTCGAGGCGCTCGACGGCGTCCCGGTCGGGATGTTCGTCGTCGACGAGGCGCACTGCGTCTCGCAGTGGGGCCACGACTTTCGCCCCGACTACTTCGAGTTGCCGGCGGCCGCGCGGGCCCTCGGTGCGCGCCAGATCTTCGCCTGCACGGCGACCGCGACGCCGCGCGTCGCCGGCGATGTGATCGCGCGCCTGCGCCTGCGCGACCCGGTCCGCGTGACGACCGGCTTCGACCGGCCGAACCTCTCCTACCTCGTCGTGCCGTCTAAGAACGACGCCGATCGCCGCGAGCGGATCGCCGCGGTCCTCGCCGACCCGGCGGCCCGCCCGGCGATCGTCTACGCCGGCACGCGGGCGCGGACCGAGGAGCTCGCCGCGACGCTCGCCACGCGCCTCGGCGTGTCGGTGCTCGCCTACCACGCCGGACTCGAGCGCGAGGAGCGTGCCAGCGCCCAGCGCCGCTTCATGGACGGCGAGGTCGAGGTCGTCGTCGCGACCAACGCCTTCGGCATGGGGATCGACAAGCCGGACGTGCGCACCGTCTGCCACGCCGCGGTCCCGGAGTCGCTCGAGGCCTACTACCAGGAGGCCGGCCGCGGCGGCCGCGACGGCCGGCCGGCACGCTGCCTGCTGTTCGCCGCCGCGCGCGACAAGGGCCTCCACGTCCACTTCATCCAGCAGTCCGCCGCCGGCGAGTCCCAGCGCGCCCGCTGGGCCCAGTACCGCGCGATCTGGGCCTTCGTCGAATCCAACGGCTGCCGCCGCGAGGCGATCCGCCGCCACTTCGGCGACCAGGCCCGCGCCCAGACCGCCCTCGCCCCAGGAGTCCTCTGCTGCGACATCTGCGCCCCCGAAGCACTCCCCCCAGCCCCCCAGATCCGCGCATCACGAAAAAGCAGCCCAACCACACCCCCCTCACGAGCAAACGGCTCGCGCCACTCGGGCGTGTCAGCACCAGCGCAGGTCGAGCTTGAAAAGCTCGACCAAGCCCTCGACCGAGCGATCGTTGAAATCGTTGTCTCCGCCCGGCCGGCAGTGGGGCGCACGCGCACCGTCGAGATCCTCCGCGGTGGCCGCTCGAAGCTGATCGCCCAGAACGGCTACGACTCGCTCGAGCTCTACGGCGCCTACTCCCACCTTTCGAGCGACGAGACGCTGGCCCAGGTCGATCAGCTGATCGAGCGTGGCGTGCTGCGCTCGACCGGCGGCCGCTTCCCGAAGCTGGCGCTGGCGCGCGCCTAACCGGAGATCGTCACCGACGGCGCGCTCGCGCGGCAGGGCAGCTTTGCGACCGCCGCCCGGACGACGTTCATGTCGGCGTGGTCGAAGTCCTGGTGGGTCTGGCCGCGCCAGGACGGGACGTGCTCGATGTAGTACGGGCTCGACAGGCTCTCGTTGTGTCCGATCACGTTCTTGACCGGCAGGTCGTACTTGCAGCGCAGCCAGCGCGTCAGCTCGAGCGCCGAGTGGTACTGGGCCTTGTCGTCCATCACCTGCTGGTCTGAGAAGCCGACGTTCTCGATCCCGATCGCGGTGTAGTCGAGACCGACGACCTGGCGGCACATGATGTTCAGCGGCACGAGTTGGTAGATCGTGCCGTTGGTGTCGATCACGAAGTGCGCGCAGACCTGCGGCAGGACGTGGTACTGGACGTCGGGCACGTCGTCGGCGAAGGTGTTCCAGACGCTCGAGAACGTGCCGCTCGCCGTGTAGTGCCAGATCACGAGATGCGGACCGACGATGTGGTAGCTGTCGATCCCGTAATGGGTCTCGGCGTACTCGCGCATCTGCTGTTTGCGCGCCGCCCCGAACGGGATCATGTCCTTGACGATCTTCGGCGGTCCGAGCAGCGGCGGCAGCGTCGACGTCGTCCCCGTCGCGCCGCTGGTCCCGGAGCCGCCGCTGGACCCCGTGCTGACCGCCACGGCCGCCGACGCGCTCAGCGCAAACAGCGCCGCCGCGCTCGCCACGGCGCAGATCCTCGAGGCTCGCACGAAAAGCACGCTAGCAGCGCGCGTGCCGATCCAAGCAACTCCGCAAACCCGTGAGCGGTGACCTCGTGGCGAGCCGCTATTCTCGCCCCATCGCCTCGAACGCAAATACCGCAGCCGGCAGCGACTCCTCGAGCGCGGTCGCGCCCGGCGCCGTCCAGGTCCGCCGCGCGCTGCTGTCGGTGTCGGACAAGCGCGGCATCGCCGATTTCGCCCGCGGCCTCAGCGAGCTCGGCGTCGAGATCGTCTCGACCGGCGGCACCGCCAAGGTGCTGCGCGAAGCGGGCATCGACGTGCGCGCGATCGACGACTTCACCGGCTTCCCGGAGATCATGGACGGCCGCGTCAAGACGCTCCATCCGAAGCTCTACGCCGGTCTGCTCGCGGTGCGCGACAACCCCGAGCACCTGCGTCAGGCCAGCGAGCAGTCGGTCGAGTTCGTCGAGCTCGTCTGCGTCAACCTCTACCCGTTCGAGCGGACCGCCGCGCGCGCCGGGGCGAGCGACGCCGAGATCATCGAGAACATCGACATCGGCGGCCCGACGATGATTCGTGCGGCGGCGAAGAACCATTCCTATGCCGCTGTCGTCGTGCGTCCGGAGAGCTACGACGCGGTGCTCGAGGAGCTGCGCAGCTCGGAAGGCCGGCTCTCGATGGAGACGCGTGAGAGCCTCGCTGCGGAGGCGTTCGCCGCAACTGCCCGCTACGACACGGCGATCGCCCGCTGGTTCGCCGAGCGCGAGGCCGACGAGTTCCCACCGCTCTATGTTCGCGCCTACGAGAAGGTTGTCGACCTCTCCTACGGCGAGAACCCACACCAGCGCGCGGCCTACTACTCGACCGCCGGCGCCCGGACCCACCTGCTTTCGATGGTGCGCCAGCACCACGGCAAGCAGCTCTCCTACAACAACCTGCTCGACCTCGACGCGGCGCGACGCCTGTCTGAGGATCTCGGCAATTCGCTGGCCCGTGGCAGCGGGCCGAGCTGCGTGATCGTCAAGCACAACAACCCCTGCGGCTGCGCGCTCGGCGACACCGGCCTCGATGCCTACCGCAAGGCCTTCGCCTGCGACCCGCTCAGCGCCTATGGCGGCGTCATCGTCCTCAACACGCGCATCGACCGCGAGCTCGCGGCGGCGCTCAACGAGCAGTTCATCGAGGTTCTGTTCGCGCCCGCCTACGACGAGGACGCGCTCGAGGTCTTGACGACGAAGAAGAACATCCGCCTGCTCGAGCAGGGCGACCGCCGCGTTGGCGTCGGCGAGCCCGAGGTCCGCCAGGTCGCGGGCGGTTTGCTCGTCCAGGACCGCGACGCGTCGCTCGATCCGCGCGAGGAGATGACCGTGGCAACCACACGGACCCCGAGCGAGGACGAGTGGGAGGACCTGCTGTTCGCCTGGCGCGTCTGCAAGCACGTCCGCTCGAACGCGATCGTCCTCGCCCGCGGTCTCGCGACGGTCGGAATCGGCGCCGGCCAGATGAGCCGCGTCGATTCGGTCCGCCTCGCGGTCGAGAAGGCGGCCCCCGGCTCGGTCGCCGGCTCGGTCCTCGCCTCCGACGCCTTCTTCCCCTTCGCCGACGGCCCCGAGCTCGCGATCGACGCCGGCGTCGTCGCGGTGATCCAGCCCGGCGGCTCGGTCCGCGACGACGAGGTCGTCGCAGCCGCCGAGGAGGCCGGCATCGCGATGGTCATGACCGGCCGCCGCCACTTCAAGCACTGAACCCGCACGGCGCCCCCCGGGCCAGAGCGCACGCACGGCGACATCGCCCCTGATGTATCCAGCGAGGCCGGACGGCCAAAGGCCGGGCCGGCGAGCTCCGGCCTCGCTGGCTGCGGAGCAGCGCCGCGTTGAGTACTCGCCCGCGGCACTACTCGGATTTGGTTTGACAGGAACTCCTTCGGCGCCTAAGCTTCGGTGCCGAACCTTTAGGTGCCTGACGAATGGAGCGAGCGCGTGGCGAAGACTGAAGAGCTGGAGCGAATCGACCCCTGGGTCTGGCGCGTCGCGATCGTCGTCGTGCTCGGCTCGCTCATGTCGATCCTCGACACGACGATCGTCAACGTCGCGCTGCAGACGTTGCACAACGATCTGCACAGTCCGCTGAGTGACATCCAGTGGGTGATCACCGGCTATCTGCTCGCGCTCGCCGTCGTGATCCCGATCAGCGGCTGGGCGTCGCGCCGCTTTGGCGCCAAGAACATCTACCTGATGTCGATCGTCCTGTTCACCGCCGGCTCGGCGCTGTGCGGGCTCGCGAGCTCAACCGACGAGTTGATCCTGTTCCGCGTCCTCCAGGGCGTCGGCGGCGGCATGATCATGCCGGTCGGCCAGATGATTCTCGCCGACGCCGCCGGGCCCAAGCGGATGGGACGCGTGCTCGCGGTCACCGGCGTCCCGACGCTGCTCGGCCCGATCCTCGGTCCGACAATCGGCGGCCTGTTGATCGACAGTGCCAGCTGGCGCTGGATCTTCTACGTCAACGTTCCGATCGGGGTCATCGCGACGGTTCTTGCGGTGCGGATGCTGCCGGCGCCCAAACGCGACCCGAGTGTCAAGTCCCTCGATGTCAGCGGTCTGCTGATGCTTGCCATTGGCCTTCCGGCGCTCACCTACGGGCTCGCCGAGGTCGGCACCACGGGCGGCTTCTCCTCGGCCAAGGTGATCGTCCCGATCGTCGTCGGCCTGGTCATGATCGCCGCGTTCATCTGGCACGCGCTGCGCGTGCCGGCGCCGCTGCTCGATCTGAATCTCTTCCGGCGTAGCACCTACGCGTCAGCGGCAGCGGCGATGTTCTTCCTCGGTGCGGCGCTGTTCGGCGTGATGATCCTGCTGCCGCTGTATTTCCAGAACATCCGTGGCGAGAGTGTCCTCGATACCGGACTGCTGCTCGCACCGCAGGGAATCGGCATGGCGATGGTGATGCCGATCGTCGGGCGCATGGCAGACCGTATCGGCGGCGGCCCGCTGACGATCTTCGGCGTTGTCGTGGCCGCAATCGCAGGAATTCCATTTGGCTTGATCGGTGCTCACACCTCGCTCGTCGCGATCGGCTTCGAGCAGGTGATCCGCGGCGTCGGGATCGGATTCGCCTTCATGCCGGCGTTTATCGCCGCGTTCGCCGCGCTCGAGCGCCACGAGCTCCCCGACGCCGCGCCGCAGCTCACCGTGCTGATGCGCGTCGGCGGGTCGATTGGTACAGCAGTGCTCGCGGTCGTCCTCCAGCGCACGCTCGCGAGTGCGCACCGGCCGGTGACGTTGGCAGCTGCTGCAAGCGCTTACGGGACCGCTTTCTGGTGGGGGACGGCGATCGTCGCGGCGGCCCTCATCCCCTGCATCATCCTGTTCCGCGCGGAACGCAAGGCACGGCGGATCGCCCAGGCCGGGAAAGAGTCCGGCGCCCCCACCGCCGCGGCGCTCGCCGAGGTCGCCGCATGATGGCGGCGCCCACTGCCTCTGCGGTTCGCGAGAAGTCGCGGCCAACTGCGCGCGAAGAGGCGGTCACCCGCTTCTCGCTCGCGTTCAAGGGCGCGATGGGCGCGGTCCGCAGATTGCGCGGTCGTGACACGCATCGCCCCGGCGAGCTGAGCTACGCCCAGTTCGGGCTGCTGTTCGGACTTGCCGACGGTCGCGAGCTGTCGGCAAGCGAGCTCGCAGGTTGCGCCGATGTCTCGCCCGGAACGGCGACGCAGATGCTCGACGGCCTCGCCGCACTCGGCCTGATCGCGCGGCGGCGCTCGGAGCTCGACCGCCGCAGCGTCCTCGTCTCGCTGACGCCGCGCGGCAGCGACCTGATCGCCGAGCGTAAGGCGCGCTACCAGGCCCGTTGGGACGAGGCGCTGTCGCAGTTCAGCGCCGACCAGTTGGACATCGCGGCCGCGGTGCTCGATCGCATGCGCGCGCTGTTCGGCGAGCTCGCGCTCGACGCTGAACGCGACGAGACCTGAGCATCGCTGCGGCCGCGGGCACGACGCGCGCCCGCGGCTCCCGCCAGAATTGGCGGATGCGCCACGATCGCCACTACACGCTCGAGCAGGCCAGCGCCGAGTTGCCGTGGGTTGCTGAACGACTGGCCGAGATGCGCGACGCGCGCGCCCGGCTGACCGACGAGGACACGCGCCACGCGCTCGCCGGAGGATCGGCCGGCAACGGTGGTGGCGCCGCCGGCAAGCAGGTCGGCGAAGCGTTCCTCGACCTCCAGGCCGCCGTGCTGGCCTTCGACCAGCGCGGGATCGTCCTGCGCGACCTCGACCGCGGCCTGATCGATTTCCCCGCGATCCGCGACGGCCGCGAGGTCTATCTCTGCTGGATCGACGGCGAGGACGACATCGCTTACTGGCACGAGCTCGACGCCGGCTACGACGGGCGCCAGGCGCTCTAGATCGAGCGCACCGGCCGCCGAGGAGCGAGGCATTTGACCACCAGTCAGGCGAGCTCCTCGACCGTTCACGGCTAGTGCGCCGGCCGCTGGGCGCCCGTTGAGGATCTGCGTGACCGGCGCGATCGCGGCAGCCGCTGAACGCGCGCGCTAGATCAGCGAGATCCGCGGGATCCGCGGCGCTCAGGGCGAGGCTGCGGCGGGTTGAGCTTGCGCTCGGCCACCGTCATCTTTCGCACCTTGAGCGTGCCCTGCTTGATCTGCTTTTCCATCTCTTCGAGCTTGACCTTGCGCTGTTCGGCAGCGCGTTCTGAGTTAGTAGCCATCAAACCACCTTACATGCTGGTGAGGACCCCGCCTGCGGGATCCCGTCGTGACCTCGGCGGGCGCTCATCGCCCGCCCCGACGGTGTCCGTAGCTTCGTGTCGCGCCACGCCGCGCGCTACCGCCGCCCCCGCCTCCGGCGTGGGCCGGCCGATGAGCCTTGGACGGGCCGGCCTGCCGCACTGCGACGCCGCCCATGTCGAGCCCGTGATCGATCCCGAGGCCGTGCGCCAGCATGCCGATCTCGCGCCGTTGCTCGCGACCGACGAGCGTGATGCCGATGCCCGGCCGGCCCGCTCGCCCGGTTCGCCCGACGCGATGGACGTAGGTGTCCTGGTCCTCGGGCGGATCGAAGTTGATCACGTGGGAGATCCGTGCCACGTCGATCCCGCGCGCGGCGACATCGGTCGCGACGAGCGTGTCGACGTGCCCCGACTGGAAGTTCGCGAGCGCCCGCTCGCGCTGGTTCTGTGACTTGTCGCCGTGCATCGCTGCGGCGGGAACGCCGAGTGTGCCAAGTCGCTTGACGAGGCGGTCGGCGCCGCGCTTGGTTCGCACGAACACGAGCGCAAGGTCGCGCTCACCGGCGAGCTCCTCGACCAGCACCTCGACGCGACGGTCATGGTCGACGGCGACGAAGCGGTGCTCGACGGCCATGCTCTCCTCGCGCGCCGGCGGCGTGTGCTCGTGGCGCGTGGCGTCGCGCGTGTAGGCCTTCGCGATGCGGCCGGTCTCACCGTCGAGCGTCGCCGAGAAGAACAGCGTCTGACGTCCCTTCGGGCACTGCGCGACGATCCGGTCGACAGCCGGTCGGAAGCCCATGTCGAGCATGCGGTCGGCCTCGTCGAGGACGAGGATGCGGATCGCGTTGAGGCTGAAGGCGCGACGCGCCAGCAGGTCCTCGAGGCGACCGGGCGTGGCGACCAGGATGTGCGAGCGAGCCGCGTCGCGCGACTGCTTCGTCAGGCCGACACCGCCGTAGACGGCGGTCACCTTGAGCGCCCGCGCATGTGCGACATCGGTGATCTCCTCGACGATCTGCGTCGCCAGCTCGCGCGTCGGGGCGAGTACCAGCGCCGCGGGCCGGGGGCCGTCTGCGGCAATCCGGTCGGCGATTGGGATTCCGAAGGCGAGCGTCTTGCCCGATCCGGTCGGAGACTTGACGAGCACATCGCGACCGGCGAGCACGTCGGCGATCGTGAGGCGCTGAACTGCAAATGGCTCGGTGAAGCCGCGGGCCGAGAGGGCGCCGACGACGGCATTTGACACGCCGAGCTCGGCGAAAGACTGCTGTGACATTGTGTTACTCCTTGACGGCTCTATGGGCCGCGAACGATTCGGAGACTGCAAACCCGAACCGCTGCTTTGCGGGACCCAAGTGAGCTGCCTCGCGGCCGGCTTGATGCCAACCGCCCTTTCAGGCTAGCAGTTCGCCCAGGTGGTCCAGCCATTGTCCCCTCCGCTGCGAGCCATCTTGCGCTCGCGCACGGCTACCCCGGGAGGCTGACCTCGACCACCAAGCCGCCTTCCGGCTGCGCTGCGACCGTGAGCGTGCCGCCGTGGGCGTGAGCGATCGCCACCGCAATCGATAATCCAAGTCCGGTCCCTCTCGTCTTGGTGGTGCGGGCACCGGCGAGCCGCTCGAACGGCTCGAGCAGGCGGGCGACCTGATCGGCTGGGATGACCGGCCCGCTGTTGCTGACGGTGAGCGTCGCTCGCCCGCCGCGGGTAGCGGTGTTGACAGCAACTGATCCACCGCGATGGTTGTGGCCGATTGCGTTGTCGACCAGGTTCGCAATCAGCCGTTCGAGCAGGCGCGGCTCACCTGAACCTGCGGCCGGCTCGAGGGCCGCCTCGAGATGCAGGCGTCGCCGCCTCAGCTCCGGGCGACGCTCGGCGAGGACGCGTTCGCTCAGCAGTGCGAGATCGAACGGTTCACGCGCGGCGATTCCGCGCTCGCTGCGCGCCAGCGTGAGCAGTGCCTCGATCAGTTGCTCCTGCTCCTCGCCCGCCGCGATCAGGCGCTCGAGGCTTGCCCGCAATGACCTCACCGTGGCGTCGCCGTCACCGAGCGCGACCTCGGCGAGCGTACGCTGGCGCGCCAGCGGCGTGCGCAACTCGTGGGAGGCGTTGGCGACGAACTGCCGCTGGGCGTCGAACGATGCTTCGAGGCGGGTCAGCAGCTCGTCGAATGTGTTGCCAAGCTCACGCAGCTCGTCGTCGGGCCCGCTGAGGGCGAGGCGTCGGTGCAGGTTGGTGGCGGAGATCTCGCGCGCCGCGGCGGTGATCGTCCGCAGTGGCGACAGCACCCGGCCAGCGACGAGCCATCCGAGCCAGAGTGCCACCAGCGCCATCACGGCCAGCACGATTACGGAGATCACGAGCAGCTGGTGGTTTTCGGTCGCCGGTAGCGCGGCGACGATCCGGAGGACGTGCTGGAGGTGATCCTGCGCGTATGTCACGCTCGCCTGCGACTCCTTGACCAGAGTGCGGACCTGGGAGCTGCTCAGGGGCCCGCTGTGGAGGGTGATGACACCCTTCAGCCGATTCAAGGCTGGGGGGGGAAACGAGCTGGTCCCGTGTCCGCTGATGTGCCCGCTCAGTAGGCTGGGCGTGGCCGAGATGCTGCTGCTACCGGTGACACGGCGCACGGCCAGGTTGGTGACGGCGAGCAGAGCGACCGCGCACAGCAGGAAAAGGCCGCCATAGAGCAGCGTGAGGCGCAGTCGCACAGTTCGCCGCGGCAGCCGTAGGCGGGCGCGCAATGCCCCGAGCTGTGATCGTGCCGTCAAATGCGGTAGCCCGCTTGGGGGATCGTCTCGATCAGCGGCGGCTCGCCGAGCTTGCGCCGCAGGCGGCTGATCGTGACCTTGACCGCCGTCGTGAACGGATCCGCCGCCTCGTCCCAGACGTGCTCGAGCAGCTCCTCGGCCGAGACGACCCGACCCTGGGCCGCAAGCAGCTGCTCGAGGACCCCGTACTCCTTGGGACCGAGCTCGAGCTTGCGCTCTCCGCGCCAGACGCCGTGGCGGGCGCTGTCGAGTCGCAGGTCACCACAGACGATCACCGGCGGTAGCACCGGTCCGCCGCGGCGGAACAGTGCCTGGATCCGCGCGAGCAGCTCGGCGAAGGCGAACGGCTTCGGCAGGTAGTCGTCGGCGCCGCGCGCGAGTCCATCGACGCGCTCATCGATCGTCGCCGCGGCGGTCAGCATCAGGACCCGGCTCTGTGCGCCGCGGGCAACGAGTCTGCCGCAGACCTCGTCGCCGTGCAGGCCTGGAAGGTCACGGTCGAGCACGATCACGTCGTAGTCGCTCAGCAACGCTCGGTCGAGGCCCGAGCGCCCGTCGAACGCGACATCGACCGCCATCCGCGCGCGGCGGAGCCCGAGCGCAATCGCCTCGGCGAGCTCCCTGTCGTCCTCGATCACGAGCACCCGCACCGTTGCGCCTCCTGTTCACGTCGCGCACCACACCGGTACGCCCCGCCGGTCGTGAGTCGAGGATCGCGCGCCGGTGGTTGCACCCCGGTTACAGCGACCCAGCTTCCACGGCGTCGACCTGCGCTTGCCACGCGCCACACCATCGCCGGCCAACAGTACGCCCGGACGAGCCACGGCGCGTGCGCTCTCCCAACCAGCTCGCAGCTGTCACCGTCGTGTAACCGCCAGTCGCGTATCAATCGGCCCATGCACAAAACAACTGCCGCTACCGAACGCAGCGAGATGAACCTGACGCCCCACTCACGCAGTCACCGGCGCGGCCTGTCGGTCACGGCCGCGGTCACAACCCTCGCGCTGCTGCTTGCCGCCTGCGGCTCGAACGGACCGACGATCCCGCATCTCAACGGGAACCAGAAGGCGCCGAGCACGTCGGCCCAGAGTCCTGGCGGGGCTGGATCCGCGGGTAGCCTGTCGGGCGGCAGCCGAGGAGGGGGCGCGGAGGCGCACACGTCGATCCAGATGGGTGGCGTCTCCGGCGCGAACGCGCTCAAGTTCGCCGCCTGCATCCGTTCGCACGGCGTGCCGAGCTTCCCCGACCCCAATTCGCAGGGCGTGTTCTCGATGAGTGGCGCCGCTGCATCGCTGCCGCAAACCCCGCAGTTCCAGAAAGCGTCCAAGACCTGCCGCACCCTGCTGCACCTCGGCGGCACGCCGCCGACTGCGGCCCAGCAGGCGCAGGCGCTCGCGCAACTGCTGAAATACTCGCAGTGCATGCGCTCGCACGGCGTCACAAGCTTCCCTGACCCGACGAGCAGCGACGGCCACATCGGCCTCCAGGTCCACGTTGGCCCGGGCGGGGTCGACCCGAACTCGCCGATCTTCCAGCGTGCGCAGAAGGCCTGCGCGAGCCTTGCCCCGAGCGCGGCCGGGCCGTGAGCACAGCGAGCCGATCAGCCCAGACGCCGGCCGCGGACCCTTCAGTCGGGCGGCCCGAACCGCCAACCACGCGCTTCTCCCGTCGTCATCTCGCCGTCGCCGCCGCGCTGGTTGTGGTGGTCGCGGTGGTGGTACTCGTGATCACCGACCCGTTTGGCAGCGGCGGCGCGGGCGGCGGCGAGGTGAACGATGGTGGAACGAGCCTCCAGAGCGTCACCCGGCAGGCGCTCTCCTCCCAGACCACCTCGTCGGGGACGCTCGGCTTCAAGGGCACCTACTCGGTGATCAACGGCGCGTCCGGCACGTTGACCTGGCTCCCCGCTGTCGGTCGGATCGTCCCCGAGGGTGGCGTGCTCTACCGCGTCAGCGGCGCGCCGGTCATCCTGCTGAGCGGCCGGATCCCGTTCTACCGCGCGCTCTCGGACGGCATGACCGGAGCCGACGTCGAGCAGCTCAACCGCGATCTGCTCGCGCTCGGCTACGCGACGAGCGCCGCGCTCAGCCCAACCTCGGACGACTTCAGCGGCGCGACGCTCGACGCGCTCGAGTCGCTGCAGAAGCACCTCGGCGTGACCGAGACAGGCGCGCTCGCGGCGGGCCAGGCGGTCTTCCTGCCCGTGCGGCGCCTGCGCGTCACCGCCGTGCAGGGCACGCTCGGCGCGGCGGCCGCTTCCGGCGGCCCGCTCCTCACCGGTAGCTCGGCACGCCGCGTCGTCTCGCTCGCGCTCGATGCCGGCGAGCAGAGCGAGGTCGCGGTCGGCGATCGCGTGACGATCACCCTGCCGGACAACTCGACGACACCAGGAGTCGTGACATCGATCGGCACCGTCGCGAGTGCCGGCCAGAACGGCGGCTCGCCCACCGTCCCGGTGACGATCCGTCCGCTCGATCCCTCGGCCACCGGCTCGATCGACCAAGCCCCGGTCGACGTCGCGATCACCACTGCGAGCGTGAAGAGCGCTCTGGTCGTGCCGGTCGACGCGCTGCTCGCGCTGGCCGGCGGCGGCTACGCGGTCGAGGAGGTGTCGCCCGCCGGGCGCCACCAGCTCGTCGGCGTTTCGCTCGGCCTGTTCGACGACGCCGACGGGCTGGTCCAGGTGACCGGCGCCGGGCTCGCCGCCGGGCAGCGGGTCGTGGTGCCCTCACTGTGAGCCTCGCGGCGCCGGCAGCCGGGCGCGCGCTGAGCGATTCCGCTGGCTCGCCGGTGCTCGAGCTGGAGGCGGTGACCAAGACTTACTCAACCGAGCCTCCGGTGACCGCCCTCGACGGTGTGAGCTTCGCCGTCAACGCGGGCGAGTTGCTCGCGGTCGTCGGTCCATCGGGGTCGGGCAAGTCGACGCTGCTGCACCTGATGGGGACGCTTGACCGCCCGAGCAGCGGCATCGTGCGGATCACCGGCCTCGACGTCGCGTCGCTGTCCGACCGCGAGCTGGCGGCGCTGCGCGCGACGCGGATCGGCTTCGTCTTCCAGCAGTTCTTTCTCTCCGAGCATGAGAGCGCGCTCGAGAACGTCGCCGACGGTCTGCTCTACGCGGGTGTCGAGCCGGCGGAGCGCCGCGCCGCGGCGGCATCCGCGCTAGGCCGGGTCGGTCTCGGCGGTCGCGCGAGTCACCGCCCGACGCAGCTGTCGGGTGGTGAGCGCCAGCGCGTCGCGATCGCTCGGGCGCTCGTCGGTTCGCCCGCGATCGTGCTTGCCGACGAGCCGACCGGGAACCTCGACAGCGTTTCGGGCAACAGCGTTCTCGCGCTGCTCGAAGCGCTCAACGAGGACGGCGCGACGATTGTCGTGATCACCCACGACCGTGATGTCGCGGCCCGCCTACCGCGGCGGATCGAGATGCTCGATGGCCGCATCGTCGCCGACACGACGCGGAGCGCACGGTGAGCAGCACGGCGGTGCTCGCGCCGTCCAAGCTTCGCATCGGCGATCTCGCGCGCCTGGCGAGCGTCGGGTTGCGCACGCGCCGGATGCGTGCCGCCCTTTCCGCGCTGGGGATCGCGATCGGTGTCGCGGCGATCGTCGCCGTGCTCGGTCTGTCGTCCTCCTCGCAGGCCGGCCTGCTCTCGGAGATCGATCGCCTCGGCACGAACCTGCTCGACGTCACCAACGGCCAGACGCTCTTCGGCCAGACCGCCGAGCTGCCGAAGGCCGCGCCGGCGATGATCGCCCGGATCGGACCGGTGTCCCGCGTCCAGTACACGGGAGCGGTCAACGGCAACGTGTTCCGCACACCGCTGATCCCCTCGCTCGACACGAATGCGCTCTCGATCAGCGCCGCCAGCCTCGGCCTGCCGCGCGCGGTCGGCACCTCGATCGCGCAGGGCAGCTACCTCAACGCCGCGACCGCACGCGAGCCGGTCGTCGTGCTCGGCGCGGCCGCCGCCCAACGCCTCGGGATCGACCGCGTATTCGCCGCCGAGCGGATCTGGCTCGACGGGATGTGGTTCTACGTCGCCGGGATCCTCCGCTCCGCTCCGCTCGCGCCGGAGATCGATAGTGCCGTCCTCGTCGGCTTCCCCGCGGCCGAGCGCTACCTCGGCTTCGACGGCCACCCCTCGGAGATCTATGTCCGCGCCCAAACGAGCCAGGTCAACGCGGTCGACGACATCCTCGCCGCGACCGCCGACCCCGAGAGCCCAAGCAACGTCGACGTCAGCCAACCCTCCTCCGCGCTCGTCGCAAGAGCCGACGCCCAGGGCGCCTTCAATGACCTCTTCCTCGGCCTCGCGGCGGTCGCTCTCCTCGTCGGCGCGGTCGGCGTCGCCAACATCATGATCATCGGCGTGCTCGAGCGCCGCTCGGAGATCGGCCTGCGCCGCGCGCTCGGCGCGACCAAGGCCAACATCCGCACCCAGTTCCTCACCGAGGCGATCCTGCTCGCGCTGCTAGGGGGCATCGTCGGCGTCCTCGCCGGCATCGCCGCGACCGCGATCTACGCCTCAACCAAAGGCTGGGCGATCGTCATCCCCCCGCTCGCCTGGGGCGGCGGCCTCGCCGCCGCGATCGCGATCGGCGCAATCGCCGGCCTGCTACCCGCGATCCGCGCCGCCCGCATGTCACCAACCGAAGCGCTCCGAACCGTCTGAGCAGGACCACCCGCCCGGCCGGTCCTGCTCCTATTATGGCTCTCGATGAGAGGGATCGATCGCGCGCGCGACGGCGCCGCGCGGCTGCCTGCGGGCCGCCCGCGCGCGTCGTTGGCGCTCGTGTTCGTGTCGGTCGGTCTGCTCGCGGCCGGCTGCGGCGGCGGCTCGAGCGTGGCGAGCCTCGGCAAGTCGAAGCCGCCGAGCGCAGCCCCCTCGGCCACCGGCACCGCCCCCTACACCACCGCGCTCAAATACGCCCGTTGCATGCGCCAGCACGGCGAGCCCGACTTCCCCGATCCGAGCAACCCGGGCGGCTTCTCGACCAAGGCGCTGGAGGCGCTGGATACGGCCTCGCACCAGTACGTCTCGGCGAACAGCACCTGCCAGCGCTTGCTGCCAAACGACGGCCAGCCGACGCCGGCCGAGCTCCAGCAGTCGATCAACAACGGCCTCCGCTTCGCCCACTGCATGCGCGCCCACGGCGTGCCGTTTCAAGACCCCGGCATATCCGGCGACGATCTCGTGCTCAACTTCGCGCACATCAACACGAGCTCGCCGCAGTACCTGCGCGCCACCAAGGCCTGCGCGACCAAGCCCGGCGCCTGATCAACGGCCGCCCCCGAACCCGGCCCGTGTCCAGTGCGCGGCCTGGGACTCGAACCCAGCCCGCCGGATTAAAAGTCGCGCCCGCACACCCCGGATGAGTTGATTTTGCAGGGCTTTTTCTTGTTTCTACATGTCCCGAGTTGACCCTACTTTTGGCAAGTTCGGGACATACTTCGGGACACGGTTTCAATTTCTTGGCCAGGTCCCAACCGCGGAGTATGTTGCTCGCGAGGAGGCTCCCTAGACAATGACTATGCACCTCACACGCTCAGGAGCGGCGACCGGTCACGTGTACCGCATCGAGCGGACCCGTGGCCCGCGATGGTACGTCAAGTACCGGCTGCCCGACGGGCGCCAGGTCCAGCGCCTGCTCGGTCCCGCTTGGACGCAAAACGGGCGCCCGGCTGCCGGCTACTGGACCAAGCGCCTCGCCGAGGCCGAGCTGCGACGGATCCTCACCGACGCCCAGCGCGGCACCCTCCCGGGCATGGTCCGCACCGGCGTTACCTTCGAGCAGGCCGCCAACGAGTGGCTTCGCTACGCGGAGCACGAGCGCGACGTCAAACCTTCAACCCTCGACGACTACAACAACATGGTCCGCGTCCTCAACCGCAGCCTCGGCCACCTGCGCCTCGAGGACATCACCGTCGACACGCTCGAACGCTGGCGCGACGGCTACACCAAGGAGCGCAGCCCAGCCAACCGCACGCTGCTCAAGTACACGATCGCCCTCGGCGGCATCTTCAAACGCGCGATGCGCGTCCACGGCCTCCCCAACAACCCGGCCTCGCTGATGGAGCGCCCACGCCTGCGCCGCACTAAGGAGATCACCGTCCTCAGTGCCGCCGAGGTCCGTCTGCTCACCGCCGCCGCCGCGAGCACCGAAGACGCGACGATCTTCCTGACGGCCGCGTTCACCGGCCTGCGCATGGGCGAGCTGCTCGCGCTGCGCTGGCGCGACATCGACTTCCCGCGCGAGGCGATCCACGTCCGCGCGAGCTTCGCGAAGGATCTCGAGTCCACGCCAAAGAGTGGCTCCGCACGCACCGTGCCGATGGTCACCGATGTCGCGGAAGCCCTCGGGAGCTACGGCAAGCGCGATCACTTCACCGGCCCGGGCGACCTCGTCTTCGCCGGCCCGCTCGGCGGCCACCTCGACTCCAACCGACTGCGCAAGCGCTACATCGCGGCACTCACCGCCGCCGGGCTCCCCGCGATGCGCTTCCACGAACTCCGCCACACCTTCGGCACGCTCGCGATCCAACGCGCCTCAATCCTCCAAGTACAGAACTGGCTCGGCCACGCCGACATCAAGACAACACAGATCTACCTGCGCTACCGAAGCCAAGCCGAGGACGCCGCGCTGCTCTCAGAGGTCTTCGCGATCGAGGCGGCGGCGGGCGTGCGACAGCACATCGTGGTGCGGGGACGCGCCACCTCGCATCCGGCATGATCAAGAGGGATCGGCCAGGCGGCGCATCTGTTGATCGGACTCAGCAAAGGTCACCGACTGCCAAGCGCGCGCGCCCTCTCACTATCAGCGCGCCGGAAACTTGCCGCCGAAGAGAAGGTCTAGATAGTAATAAGCCGTCGCCGGGTCACCGTTAGCGCGCGCTGTTGCGGCCTTACGAGCCCTGGTTGCGCCGGTCGCGAGCTTGGAGAGTGCATCACGAGCCTTGGCATCCGAGGAGCACGCGTAGAAACGACTGGTGACTCCAGCGGGGTCATTCATAGCCGCAAGCTGGATGCTGTTCAAGTGCTCCAGCACGTTGCAAATGTCAACAGCAGGCAAGAAAAGCGACTCGCCGGAAAGGTACTTCGCCGCGCGCATTTCGAGGTAGAACGACGAGATCGGCACGTTGTTGTAGTACTTCCACGCCTTGACTAAGCGGGCCAATTTCTTCGCCCCACCGGCAATGCTGGCCTCGCCGTTGATCTGGGTGACATATGTGAGGTGTGCGCTTGGCGCTGATTCCAGCCATCCAGCGGCTGCGCCTGGGACGTCGTACAGAGGAATCTTGGCGTTTGAGGCGTTCTTTCGGAAGCCCGGAATGACCTCCCACGATTCGGCCCCCCCGTTGAACTCGACGACAACCGCTGGCCTGCTCACGCGGACCGTCGTGTGCGGGAAGCTTGCGGCTAGCGCGTCGCGTACCCAGCGCAGGGCGGTATCAGAGTTGGTGGGTTGGGCTTCATTGAGGCTGACGAGCAGATCGACATCGCAGAGGCCTCGAACACCTGTCCCGTGATTGAACGACCCAGCCTCGCGAAACATCGAGACCTTTAACGCGTTCCTGAGAGATGCCTCAACCCCGGCCCGATGGCGAGAAGCTGCTGCGCGCTGACTCTCAAGCGGAACCAACCGAGTTAGGAACGTCTCGAAGCCTTGATCGACGGTGGCAGCCATTGCGTCTCAGGCGTTACCTTCGGCGAGCGCGTTTGTCGACGGCGTAGGTCTGTCCGCCCTCCGCGATGTTGGCACGTGCCCGTCGTCGCGAGAGCCAGCCGGACGGTTCGGCTGTTTTGTTCTGCTCGTCGCGGCGGGAAGTTAGTTCAGAAAGCGACGCCCTAGCGTCGTCTATCGACATATCTGGCAGGTCGATCTCGCGGAGCTGTCGTGCCGCGGTTTGGATCTCAAGGTAGGCATTAGCCGCAGAGGCGGCCTGATTCATGCGGTGGGACGCGTTGACCGTAGTTAGGAGCGCTCCGAAGGCTGCAGCCGTCAAGGCAAGAATCCCGGCGATCACGCGACCCGTTGTCGCGGCGAGGCCTGTGGCGCC
>Ga0302178_10000337_pt1 | contig 43887 bp, 42 predicted proteins | sample I_Palsa_E1_3_FD_198790 | JGI IMG/M metagenome (GOLD analysis project Ga0302178, IMG submission 198790) | Peat permafrost microbial communities from Stordalen Mire near Abisko, Sweden - I_Palsa_E1_3 | ecosystem: Environmental > Terrestrial > Soil > Palsa > Peat permafrost | place: Sweden...
CCCGGCCTCGAAATCATCAACGACCGCTTCGCGCGTCTGTTGCGCGTGGGCATCTTCAACTTCATGCGGCGTACCGCGGAAATTTCTGTCGGCCCGGTGAAGGTGCTCAAGTACAGCGAGTTCACCCGCAACCTGCCGATCCCGACCAACCTGAACCTGGTCCACGTGAAGCCGTTGCGCGGTACGTCGCTGTTCGTGTTCGACCCGAACCTCGTGTTCTTCGTGGTCGACAACCTGTTCGGCGGCGACGGGCGTTTCCATACGCGCGTCGAAGGCCGCGACTTTACGGCGACCGAACAACGCATCATCGGCAAGCTGCTCAACCTCGTGTTCGAGCACTACACGACGTCGTGGAAGAGCGTGCGCCCGTTGCAGTTCGAATTTGTGCGCTCAGAAATGCACACGCAATTCGCCAACGTCGCGACGCCGAACGAAATTGTCATCGTCACGCAGTTCTCGATCGAGTTCGGTTCCACCGGCGGCACGCTGCATATCTGCATGCCCTACTCGATGATCGAACCGATCCGCGACATCCTGTCGTCGCCGATCCAGGGCGAAGCCATCGACGTCGACCGCCGCTGGGTGCGCGTGCTCTCGCAGCAGGTGCAGGCCGCGGAAGTCGAACTGACCGCCGATCTCGCGCAGATCCCGGTCACATTCGAGCAGATCCTGAACATGCGCAAAGGCGATGTGCTGCCCATCAACATCCCCGAACACATCACCGCCAAGGTGGATGGCGTACCGGTGATGGAATGCGGCTACGGTATTTTCAATGGTCAATATTCGTTGCGCGTCCAGAAAATGATCAGCGCAGCGGACACGATGAAGGAAGGTGGATATGACTGAGCTGAATGCAACGCCGGAGAAGGACCTGCCGGCAGAGCCGCAACTGCCCGGCGCGGAAGCGGACGACGCCGCGCTCGACGACTGGGCCAGCGCCCTCGCCGAACAGAACGACAACAGCGCCGTCAACGCGACGACCGCCGGCGTGTTCCAGCCGCTGTCGAAGGTAGAACCGAACACGACGCGCAACGACATCGACATGATCCTGGACATTCCGGTCCAGATGACAGTCGAACTCGGCCGCACCAAGATCGCCATCCGCAACTTGCTGCAACTCGCGCAAGGCTCGGTGGTGGAACTCGACGGCCTCGCCGGCGAGCCGATGGACGTGCTCGTCAACGGCTGTCTGATCGCGCAGGGTGAAGTCGTCGTGGTCAACGACAAGTTCGGTATCCGCCTGACCGACATCATCACGCCGTCCGAGCGGATCCGGAAGCTGAATCGATGAAACGCCTTGCCGGGCGCATTGCGAGCGGTTGCGGGCGCGTCCTGCTGGCCGCGCTGCTGGCCCTCCCTTCGTTGAGCGCCGCCGCGGCCGACATGAATGCGGTCAATCATCCTGCCCCGATCGCGTCCAATGTGGGCGCCGGCTCTGCGGTGCCGTCGCTGGGTGTCGGTGCGGTGCTGCAAACCATCTTCGGCCTGCTGGTCGTGATCGGTCTCGTGTTCGCCTGCGCCTGGCTGGCGCGCCGCTTCGGGCTGCAACCGGGCAGCCGCGGCGGCCTCGTGAAGACCATCGGCGGTGCATCGCTCGGCGGCAAGGAGCGCGTCGCCGTCGTCGAGATCGGCGATACCTGGCTCGTGCTCGCCGCGGCACCCGGCAATGTCCGTCTGCTGCACACCATGCCGGCCGGCTCGGCCACAGGTTTGGGAGCGTCCGCCGCGACGCTGCCGCCAGGCAACCCAGGCAGCGCGCTGCCCGGCACCTTCGGACAGCGCTTTCGCGAGGCGCTAAAGGGCGAAGTGGGCAAACGTTTCAACCGGCCAGACGGCAGGGATCAGTAAATGCAGTTCAGTCCTCCACAAGCGCGCCGCGAGCACGCGGCCTCGACCCGTGTCTCCGCTACCAGCGGGCGCAGTCTCCTCGCTACATTCGGCGGCACGCTACGGCGCCTTGCAACGTTGGCATTGCCGGCACTGCCTGTTGTGTTGATGGCGCTGCCGTCAATGTCATTTGCACAGGCGGCGGGCTTGCCCGCCTTCAACACCAGTCCCGGACCGAACGGCGGCACCACCTATTCGCTGAGCGTGCAGACGATGCTGCTGCTCACGATGCTGTCGTTCCTGCCGGCGATGGTGCTGATGATGACGAGCTTCACGCGCATCATCATCGTGCTGTCGCTGCTGCGCCAGGCGCTCGGCACGACCACCACGCCGCCGAACCAGGTCCTGGTCGGTCTTGCGCTGTTCCTCACGCTGTTCATCATGTCGCCAGTATTGGACAAGGCCTATAACGACGGCTACAAGCCCTTCTCCGATGGCTCGATGCCGATGGATCAGGCGGTCACGCGCGGTCTCGCGCCGTTCAAGACGTTCATGCTGCGGCAGACCCGCGAGACCGATCTGGCGCTGTTCGCTCGCATCTCGCACGCGCCGCCGATGCAAGGTCCCGAAGACGTGCCGCTGCCGCTGCTGGTGCCGGCCTTTGTGACGAGCGAGCTGAAAACCGGCTTCCAGATTGGCTTTACCATCTTCATTCCGTTCCTGATCATCGACATGGTGGTGGCGAGCGTGCTGATGTCGATGGGGATGATGATGGTCTCGCCCGCGACGATCTCGCTGCCGTTCAAGCTGATGTTGTTCGTGCTCGTCGACGGCTGGCAGTTGCTGATCGGCTCGCTCGCGCAGAGCTTCTCGTAGCCCGGCGAATCCTCCTAACCCTCACCGCTTCCGGCCCCAATCTTCATGACACCCGAATCAGTCATGGCTCTCGCGCACCAGGCGATGTACGTCGCCGTGCTGCTGGCTGCGCCGCTGCTGCTCGTCGCACTCGTCGTCGGTCTCGCGGTGAGCCTGTTTCAGGCCGCCACGCAGATCAACGAGACGACACTGTCGTTCATCCCGAAGCTGCTGGCGATCGCCATCACGCTCGTGATTGCCGGCCCGTGGATGTTGTCGACGATGCTCGACTATCTGCGTCAGATGTTGACGAATATCCCGACGCTCACCAACTGAGCGTCGCACCCCCGCCATGTTTTCCGTCACCTATGCGCAACTGAACACGTGGATGGCCGCGTTTCTGTGGCCGCTCGTGCGGATTCTGGCGCTGGTGGCCACGGGGCCGGTGTTCGGCAATGCGTCGGTCTCGACGCGGGTGAAAATCGGCCTCTCCTCATTCATCACGGTCATCGTGGCGCCGACGCTTGGGCCCCTGCCGCAAGTCACCGTGTTCTCCGCGATGGGCGTGTGGATCATCGTGAACCAGTTTTTGATCGGCGCCGCGCTTGGCCTGACGATGCAGGTCGTCTTCACCGCGATTCAGGCCACCGGCGAATTCGTCGGACTCGGCATGGGTCTGGGCTTCGCGACCTTCTTCGATCAGCAGGCGAGCGGTTCGAGTGCGGTGCTGTCGAGCTACATGAACGTGTTTGGGATGCTGGTATTCGTGGTGCTCGACGGTCATCTGCAGATGCTAAGCGCGCTGATTGCGACGTTTCAGACGCTGCCGATCTCGAGCGACCTGCTCGGCGCCGTCGGCTTTCGCGCCCTGGCAGTCTGGGGCGGGACGATCTTTTCGATGGGGTTACTGCTGGCGTTGCCCGTGGTTGCCGCGCTGCTGATCTCCAACCTCGCGCTCGGCATTCTAAACCGCGCAGCACCGCAGATCGGCGTGTTCCAGATCGGCTTTCCGCTGACGATGCTGGTCGGCATGCTGCTGTTGCAGCTGATGGTGCCCAACATGATTCCGTTCTTCTCGCGGCTGTTCGATAACGGGATCGAGCAGATGGGGCGGGTCGCGGCGGGATTGCATTAGCATCTGCTCCTTCCGCCCCCTCCCTCCCCGCCGCCCCAAACAAAAACGGGAGGCCGCCGAAGCGCCTCCCGTCTTTAGCGAATCAAACCCCTTCGCTTACTGACTCAGGTACTGGAACAGCGACATCTGCTGGACCTGCACGAAAGCCTGCTGCGAGGCCTGCAGCGAGTACTGGGTCTGTGTGTACTTGCTGATGGTCGAGGGCAGGTCGATCGAGGTCACATCGGCCAGCGAGCTCGTATTCTGCAGCGTCAGAGTCGCGCTGACCGTCTGCATCGCGCTGATCTGCTGCTCACGACCACCCACCGTCGCGTGCACCGTCGTGACGTTGGAAATCGCGTTCTGGACCTGCGTCAAACCCACGTTCAGCGCGTTGGTGAGCGCTGCGGCAGCCGTCGGCGTGTCCGCCGGCGCCTGCAACGCGGTGATCATGTTCTGGATCGTCGAGAAGATGTTGGTTCCGCCTTGCGAGGCCGGCACCTGGGTGGCCGGCGTCACAGTGAATGCATCGTTATTGGCCGGCGCGCCGGTAATCGTCACGCTCTGGCCGCTCGTGCCCAGCGCGATCGCCGATCCCGCCGTGAAAGGCTGTGCCGCGGACGTCGTCGTGCCCGTGCTGTTCGTATCCGACACGGTATAGGTCGTGACCGGGGGGGTGCCCGTCACGCTGAATGTAATCCCGTAGGTGTCGCCGCTCGCCGAGGTCGCTGCATTCGTCGTGCTGACCGGACCGACGATCGCCGTGCCGGTATTGCCCGCGGCCGCATAGGCGACCGGGCTGGCCGTCTCCGGCGTCACGCTCATGAACACCGACGCGCCGCTGTCGCCGGTGGCGACCGAGGTCGTGTCTGAGATCTCGGTGCTCGATATGCCGTTGTCGCCGTTGTAGACCACGGCGCCCGCCGAATTTTGCGTGAACGGTTGCGATGCCGACTGGAACCCGCCGAACAGATAGCCGCCGGAGGGCGACTTGGTGTTCCCCAGCGACATCAAGGTGTTGCTCAGGGTCTGCAGCGTTGTGGCAATGGCGCTTCGGTTCGTGTCGTTGATCGTCGGATCGCCCGCGCTCAGCAACTGCGTGTTCACGCTTTGCAGTGCCTGGGTGACGCTCGTGAGCGTCGAATCTTCCGAGCCCAGTTCGGTCAGCGCCGAGCTCTGGTTGGTCGAGTACTGCGCCAAGGTCGCGCCCTGCATGCTCAATTGCACAGCCTGGGCCGCGCCGAGCGGATTGTCCGCCGGCGTGGTGATGGCCTGGCCGCTCGAGATTTCGGCGTACAACTGCGATAGTTCGCTTTGCTGATTGTCCATGCTCTGGACATTCATGCTGAGATACTGACTAGTTGAGATGCGCATCGCTTAACGCCTCACTGGAATATGCCGAGTATGGTCTGGAACAGCGTGTCAGCGGTCTGAATGACCTTGCTGTTGGCCTGGTACAGTTGCTGGTACTGCAACAGGTTCGCTGCTTCTTCGTTGATGTTCACGCCCGAGACCGACTGCTGCGCCGAGGTGATCTGCGACACGAGCGCGGTCTGGGTTTCGCTGGATGCATTCACCGAATTGGTGTCGTTACCCACCGTGTTCACATAATTCGCGTAGGCCTGCGTCAGCGTCGTGGTGCCGCCGTTCATCGTGTTCGCGCTGACGATTTGCGACATCAGCGTCGCATTACTCCCGTCGCTCTGCGCACCGGTATTCGCTGCAATGGTGAAGGTGTCGTTGTTTGCCGGCGTGCCGCTTAACGTGAAGCTGATGCCGTTCATGGAGCCGGCGGTGGCCGGCGTCGTATTGACCGTCATCGTTGCGCCACTGGCCGGCGAATACGGCACGACCGTCGTGGCCGAGGTAATCGGCGTGCTGGTCCCGTTGATCGTCACCACCGAGCCGACCGGAAAGCCGGTCAGGCCACCCGAGGCGGCGTTGTAGGTAAGCGTCGTCGTCGTCGAAGGCAGCGAATAGCCTGCCGAAACGGTTCCCTGCGTAATCGCGCCCGTGCCGCTATTGCCGGTATTCTTCGTCACCAGCACGGGCGAGGCCGCGGCAATCGCCGAACCGCTGGTCGTCGTGAGGGCGAAGCTGCTAAGCGCGCCGCTCGTCGGCGAAACGTTGAACGAGTCGCCGGCCTTCATCGTGCCGGTCATCGAGAAATTCATGCCGTCGATCGGCTGCGACAGGCTGCTGGTCGATGCCAGCACGGTGCCGGTCTGGTTGTCCGTCAGCGTGTAAGCCGCGCCGTTATACGACAGCGTGTAGTTGCCGGCCGGGGGCGTGGTGGCATTGACAAGGGAGACGCTCAGCGACGCGGTTCCCGTGTTGTTCGCGTTAGCAGTGGCCGCCGGCGGCGCTACCGAGAACAACGCAGCGCCGGTGCCGCCGGTCAGTGTGAGACCGAGTTCGTTCTGGTTGTTGACCTGGGCAGCGAAGCTGGTCGCGATCGCGCCCAGTTGTGCCTGCGCGGGGTCGAGCGACTGCGTGCGAAACGTGACCAGGCCGCCGAGCGTGCCGCCCGCGTTCTGCATGCTGCTGTCGGACAGGAACTGCGGCGCCTGGGGGCTTCCGGCTGCGCCCAGATAGGTCACCGAGCTCTCGGCGGCGTTCGCCGGCGAAGGTGCGGTACCGAGGTTGTAGCTGGTCGAGCCGGAGACGAGGCTTTGGCCGGTCGAAAGAAACACGCTGTCACCGGTGGAGCTCGATACCACCTGCACGCCGACAAGCGACGACAGGCTCGCCACCGCCTGGTCGCGCTGGTCGAGCAACTGGTTGGGCGGCTGACCCTGCGCGCTGGCGGCGTTGATCTGCTGGTTGAGCGAGGCGATCTGCGCGGTGAACGTGTTGATCTGCGCCACCGTGGAGGACAGCTGCTGGTTCACGCTCTGGCCTAGCTGCGCGTATTGCGCGCCCGTCTCATTCAATTCGCCGGCGAGTGTCTGCGCGTCGCTAATGGCCGTCTGCCGGTTCGACAGGTTCGAGGCGCCACCCGCTACGGTCTGCAAGCCGGTGAAGAAATTGGTGATCGCGGTTGAAATCCCCGCGGTCGGGCTGCCGACCAGGTTATTCAATTGCGCGAGCATCGTGTAGGTGGCGCTGAGCGAGCTGCCTTGTGACGTTGCGTTGTTCAGCTCGGTGGCGAGATACTGGCTGTACCCGCGCTGAACCGTCGTGGTGTTCACGCCCTGCGGCAGATAGCCCGAGCCTGTGTACTCGCCTGTGGATTCCGAGTAGACGGGACTCTCGACGTCATAGCCGGGTGTCGTCGAATTGCTGATGTTCTCACTGGTCGTCGTCAGCCCCCACTGGGCTGCGTTAAGTCCACTGAGACCGATATTGATTAGGTTGCTGGACATGCGTCATCCTGAAGGGCTGGCAACGCGCCCACCGAGTTGCCAAGACTCTCTGTATATCGGCGCACTGGCGACAAAATTAAGGGGGCAATCCGTATTTAAACGCACGCCGCAGTCCTGCCGCGGCGTGCGCCAAAATCAGGTTCGCACCAGCGAGCGACGCTTCATTTCAAGTTGGGTAATCAACCGTTGCAATGTGTTCTCGGCATTGCCGGGCAGCGCCACGAAACGCATGCCGAGCTGATAGCGATGGGTACCATTCGGCAGGTCGACTGCGCGGAACGACACTAGTTGCAGATCCACCGCAAGCTTGCCGGGCGCACCGAGACTCAGTTCGCAATCGTCCAGCACGCATCCCATCGGCAGGTCGACCACGCGCGCGTCGGTCGTGCGCATGCCCACGCCGCCGAGCGACAAGTCGTGCACTTCGAAACGGAAGCGTTGCCCGTCGGGCAGCTGGCCCGTGCAGATGTACGGGTCGAGCACCGGCGCGTCGACGCGGAAAAACTCGCGGCGCTGCACGTAAAAGAGCACTTCGGGGAAGTCGGCTTCGAAGGCCGGCCGGCCTTCGAACGTAGTCTCGCGCGGCGTGCTGGTGGCGAATTCGACGCGCACACCTTCAGGCTGGGCGTGAAAGAGGCAGCGGGACGCAGCAATCAGGCCGCTGTTCTGCTCAGCGAGCGCGCCCCAGTCGAAAGTGAACGTGCGCTCTCGCACGTCGACGTCGAGAATCCGGGTGACAAGTTGGCCTCCCTTGTACTGCGCGGTCAGAAAATCGCCGCGGTTGACGAGATTGCGCAACTGGACACCGATCTCCAGCGGATTGCGGCGACCGAAGTCGTTGCCGGTTTCAGAAGAGCCATCCGTCTGGCCGTTCGTCTCAGTGGTATCCATGGGCTTGCCGGTATGCATGTTTCTGACGGGCCCGTGCCCGAGGTCCAGTGCCGGGGCCCGTGACACGCGCGTTGACCGGGAAAAACGTTAGCCCGGTATTGAGGTCTGACTGAATAGCGGCAGTCTGAACCCAAAGTTTAGGGTAACCGGCCGAAATATTTGGCGCAAACGTTAAACCAGTCACGTCCCACCCCGCTTTCACGCCTTCACCCATTCCGCATCAACCTGCGACATCCACCCATCGTTGCGGCTTGGCCCCGTCGCCTGCTTCTCTCTTGTCGAACGGCCTCGGCCGCTCAGCTCATACGACTCATGATCGACATCAGCTTCTTCGCATAATGCGGATCGGTGGCGTAGCCCGCCCGCTGCATGCCGACCGCAAAGCCCGCCGCATCGTGCGAACCGTTCAGCACCTGCGCGTAACGCGGGTTGTTCTTCAGCAGTTGCGCATAGTCGGCCATCGCCTCGTTGTACGAGTCATAAGCACGGAATTTTTCGACGACGCGCTGCGGCTGGCCGTTGCGGTACTCGGTGGTCACCGTCGACACGGTCTTGCCGGTCCAGTCCTTGGTCGCCTTGATGCCGAATACGTTGTGACTCGTCTCGCCGTTCGCTTTCATGATCTCGCGCTTGCCCCAGCCAGATTCGAGCGCGGCCTGGCCGATGATGAATCGCGCCGGCACGCCGGTGCTTTCGCTCGCTGCCTGAGCGGAGGAGGCCAGCTTGTCGACGAAGGCATCGACATGGGTCGTGCCGTCGCCGCGCAGCGGCGGAGTCAGCGCGCTGTTGCGCGAATAGCCAACGCCGTTGGCGAGCGAGCCGTTCGCCTGCGAATTGCTGTAGGCCTTTGCCAGCGCGTCGAGCGCAGCTGTGTTGCCGCTGCTGCCGCCGGCGCCGCCGCTTTGCATGCCGGCGTTGTTCATCAATTGCTTGAGCATGGCATCGGCCACGCCGATACCCTTGGACGACATCTGCTGTGCCATCTGCTCGTCCATCATCGAGGTGAACTGCGCACCGTCGCGCGAATCGAGCGGGCCGTCCTGCGGCGTCGCGTCGCGCATGCTCTTCAGCATCATCGTGATGAAGCTCGCATCGAACTGCTTGGCGGCCATCTTCACGCCCTGCTGCGGCGACGCGGCAACCTTGGCACGCAGGCTGTCGAATCCCTGAACATCCAGCGCAAAACGCTGGGTCAGATCATTCGGGCCTGAAGTGGGATCGGTAGTCATCGCGGCTCCTTAGATGATTTCAAGTTCGGCGCGCAAGGCCCCTGCTGCCTTCATCGCCTGCAGGATCGACATCAGGTCGGCAGGCGTCGCGCCGAGCGCGTTGAGCGCCTTCACGACGTCAGCCAGATTGGCGCCGGCTCTGACGTACTTCAACGCGCCGTCGTCCTGCTTCAACTGGATCTGGGACTGCTGAGCCACCACAGTGCGGCCGTTCGAGAACGCGCCGGGCTGGCTCACTACCGGCTGCGTATTGACCACGACCGAGAGGTTGCCGTGTGCGACTGCGCAGTTCTCGAGCGTCACCATCTGGTTCATCACGATCGAGCCGGTGCGCGCATTCAGCACGACCTTCGCGGCGCCTGCCGCCGGCTTCACATCGAGATCTTCGAGCTGCGCCATGAACGAGACCTGCTGGGACGGATCGGTCGGCGCGCGCAACTGGATCGTGCGGCCGTCGAGCGGCGTGGCGGTACCCTGGCCGAAGGCGTTGTTGACCGCCGACACGATGCGCTGGTTCGTGTCGTAGTCCATGTCGTTCAGTTCGAGCTGCATCGTGCCGTCCTGCGTGATGCTGGTCTGCACCGCGCGTTCGACGATCGCACCGGCGGCGATGCGGCCCGCCGCGAGCTGGTTCACCTGCACGCGGCTGCCGTTCGCACTGGCGCCCGCACCGCCCACCGCCATGTTGCCCTGGGCAAGTGCGTAGACAGCGCCGTCGGCACCCTTCATCGGCGTGAGCAGCAGCGTACCGCCGCGCAAACTCTTCGCATTCCCAAGCGACGACACGGTGACGTCGATCGCCTCGCCCGGCCGGGCGAACGGCGGCAGCACGGCCGTCACCATCACGGCCGCGACGTTCTTCAACTGGATGCTGGTCAGCGCCGAAGTGCTGTTCGACGAACCGGCCGACTGGTTATTGATCGAGATGCCGAGGTTCGCGAGCATGTTCGCGAGCGTTTGCGTCGTGAACGGGGTTTGAGTGGTCTGGTCACCCGTGCCGTCGAGACCGACGACGAGGCCGTAGCCGATCAGCGGGTTGTCGCGCACGCCCTGAATCGCGACCAGATCTTTCAGCCGTTCGGCGTGGGCTGCGGGCGTGACGGGCGGCAGTGCCCCGCACGCGAGCGCGAACACCAGACAGGCGTGGCCGAAAGGGCGGAAAGATGCGAGTCTCATGGTCACCACGGCGAAACGTTAAGGAAGAAGCGTTGCAGCCAACTCATGGTTTCCGCTTCGTCGATATAGCCCTTCGCCGAGTATTCGATCTTGGCGTCGGCCACCTGGGTGGAATACACCGCATTCAAACCGGAAATCGTGTTCGGGTTGACCACGCCCGAGAAACGCACAAACTCGTTGCCCTGGTTGATAAGCATCTGCTTTTCGCCGCTCACCACGAGGTTGCCGTTGGGCAGCACGTTGGTCACCGTGACGGTGATCACACCATTGAAGGTGTTGGATGCATTCGCGCCGCCGGTGCCCTGGAACGTGTTGGCTCCCTGGGAATTGAGGTTGGCCTTGCCGAACAGGCCGTTGAGGAAACCGGCGGTGGTGGTCGAAAACTGGGTCGTAGAAGCGCGGTTGGCGGCCGCACCCGACGACTTGGTCGCGTTGATGTTTTCCTGAATGACGATAGTCAGGATGTCGCCAATATTGCGCGGCCGCTGGTCTTCAAACAGCGGGCGGCCCGCGTAGCCCGGATTGAAGATCGAGCCCGGCGTCTGGGCATGCGGCGGCACCGGCGGCACGGCCGTCATCGGCTGCTGCACGATGGGCTGTTTCGGCACCAGCGCGCAGCCGGCCAGCGCCAGGGCCAGCACGCTGGCCGTGGCGACGAGCGCGCTGCGCGCGTCGCCCATGACCGGATTGAGATTGAATTGCGACATCGTGTTTACCTACCGCCTGTAGTCCCGAACTCTTAGACCTGCATCTGCGACAGGGTCTGCAACATCTGATCGGACGTGGTTACGGCCTTGCTGTTGATTTCGTACGCGCGCTGGGTCTGGATCATGTTGACCAGTTCCTGCACGACGTTCACGTTCGACGTTTCGACGTAGCCCTGTTGCAGCGAACCCGTCCCGTTCGCACCTGGTGCGGAAACGTTCGGCGTACCCGACGAACTGGTTTCCGCGAACAGGTTTTCACCTTGCGCGTCGAGGCCGGCCGGGTTGATGAAGGTCGCGAGCTGCAGCGAGCCGACCTGCGTGGAGACTGTCGAGTTACCCTGGGTAATCGACACGGCGCCGTCGGTGCCGATGGTCAGTTGGGTGGCGTTTTGCGGAATCGTGATCGCCGGAATGACCTGGTAGCCGCTCGACGTCACCAGCTGGCCCTGCGCGTTGGTCTGGAATGAACCGTCGCGGGTATAGGCCGTGGTGCCGTCCGGCATCTGCACCTGGAAGAAACCGTTGCCGTTGATCGCCACGTCCTTCGAGTTGCCGGTTTGCTGCAGGTTGCCCTGGGTGTACAGACGCTCAGTGGCGACCTGTTGCACACCGGTGCCGAGCTGAATCCCCGACGGCACTTGCGTCTGCTGCGTCGAGTCGGCGCCAGGCTGACGCACCGTCTGATACAGCAAATCTTCGAACACGGCGCGCGAGCCCTTGAAACCGTTAGTGCTAACGTTCGCAAGGTTGTTCGAGATGACGTCCATCTGGGACTGCTGCGCGTTCATACCCGTCGCAGCGATATAGAGTGAGCGGTTCACGGTGTGAGTTCTCCTGGGTCGACGCGAGCGTCGCGCCCGTTAGCTGAAGGTGAGCAACTGGTTGGCGGTCTGGTCGTTCTGATCGGCGTTTTCGATCATCTTCGTCTGCATCTGGAATTGCCGCGCATTGGTGATCATCGAGACCATTGCGTTCACCGGATTCACATTGCTGCCTTCCAGCGATTCGGGTGCGAGCGTCACAGTCGGATCGGCGTCGACCGGGTTATTGTCGGCGCTGCGAAACATGCCGTCGTCGCCGCGCGTGAGCGAACCGGCCGCCGGTTTCACCAGCTTCAGCTGGTCGACCACCGCGATCGCCGAAGCCGGATCTCCCGGTGCGAGCGCGGAGACTGTGCCGTCCTTGCCGATGGTGATCTGCGCGCCAGGCGGGACCGAGATCGGGCCGCCCGTGCCGAGCACCGGCAGATTGGTCGCGTTCACCAGTTGCCCGTTCTGGTCGATGTGCAGATTGCCGGCGCGCGTATAGGCCTCACCGCCGTCGGCGGTCTGCACGGAGAGCCAGCCGTCGCCTTGCACGGCGACATCGAGCGGATTGCCGGTCTGCTGGATCGGTCCGGGCGTTTCGTCCGCGCCCGGTGTCGACGACAGCACGAAAGTACGCGTGGTCTGGTCGTTGACTGAACTGCCGTCGCCGAACGACATCGGTACCGCGCGAAACGTCTCGAGCTGGGCGCGGAACCCGGTGGTCGAGGTGTTCGCGAGATTGTTCGCGACAATGGCTTGCTGCTCGAGCGCCTGGGTGGCGCCCGACATCGCGGTATAAATCAGACGGTCGGTCATTCGTTCGGCTCCTCAGACACTTACATGTTGATCAGGGTCTGGTCGACGGTCTGCTGCGTCTTGATCGTCTGCGCATTCGCCTGATAGTTGCGCTGCGCCGTGATCAGATTGACGAGCTCGTTGGTCAGGTCGGTGTTCGACGCTTCCACCGCGCCGCCCTGCAGGACGCCGTGATTGGTGCTGCCCGGCGCGGAGATCTGCGCCTGTCCCGAGGCCGCGGTCTGTTCGTACTCGTTATTGCCAAGGTCGACAAGACCGTTCGGGTTGCTGAAATTCGCCAGCACGACCTGACCGAGCGCGACAGTCTGGAAGTTCGAATAATTGCCGGTGATAACGCCGTTCGCACCGATCGTGAAACTCGTCAGCTGCCCAGCCCCGTAGCCGTCGTTCGTCAAGCCGTTCTGACCGCTCGCGTTGCCGTACTGTGTCGTTCCCGTCAGGTTCAGCGAGAGCTGCTGCGGCGTGCCGGAGCCGTCCGTATTCGGGATCGAGAACGCCAGCGTGCCCGATTGGGTCGACGGCGTCAGGCTCGTCACGCCAGTCAGCGTGCCGGAACTGTTGAACGTCGCGGTGCCGATGAGCGTCGCCGTGGAGCCTGCGACGCCTGCGTAGACGTTCCAGTTACCCGAGCTGGTCTTCGCGAAGTACGCGTCGACGGTCTGGGAGCCGCCGAGCGAGTCGTAGGCCGTGAACGACGTCGGGTAGTTGTAAGTTGTCGAGTTGTTCTGGTTGAAGGTGGTATTCGCCACCGTCACTGTGTCGTTGGACCCGGGCGTGCCCGTCAGCGTCACACTCTGACCGTTACCGAGCGCAATCGGGGTGCCCGCGGTGTAGTTGGCGGCCGCCGACGTCACACCGGTGGTGGTGTCATCGATCGTGTACGTCGGGGGCGTGCCCGTCGTAAAGGTGAGCGTGTAGGCGTCCGTGTTCGTGGCCGTGCCCGTCACGCCGTTGCTCACGAGCGAGCCCGTATTGGTCGTGGACGGCGTCGCGATCGAACCCACTGTGGCCGCGGACTGCGCGTCCAGGTTGAACTGGGCGGTGACGGTGGTCGTCTGTTTCGGCGCGATGTTCTGCGTCGGCACCGTCAGCGGCACCGTTTGTGCGCTGTTGATGATGCCGGCGGCGTTGGCTGCGTAACCCATCAACTGCAAGCCTTCGGCGTTCACGATCTGGCCGGAGCTGTTCAACTGGAACACGCCGTTGCGCGAATACGTGAGCGACCCGCCGTTGGACATCTGGAAAAAACCATTGCCGTTGATGGCGACATCCAGTGCCTGGCCGGTCGTCGTAATCGTGCCTTGCGAGAACTGCTGCTGCACCTCGGCGAGCTGCGTGCCGATACCGATCTGGTCGTTCACGGCTGTGGCAACCGAGTTTGCATACAGATCGGCAAACACCGCGGTACCGCTCTTGAAGCCGACCGTGTTCGCGTTGGCGATGTTATTGCCAATCACGTCCAGATCGCTCGATGCAGCCGCGAGGCCACTTAAACCTTGCTGATAACCCATGACGGTCTCCGTTCCAGGAAATGTCTAAATTCGGTTGAACTGATTGCTTAGAGGACTGCCGCGACCGAGGTCAGCGGAACCGTACTGCCGTTCGACAGCACGAGGCTCGGCGCGCCGCCTGTGCCCTGCACCACGCTCTCCACCGTGCCCGGGGTCAGCGTGGTAGCCGTACCGGCCGAGCCGTTGAGCGTACCGGTCGCGGTAAGCGTGTACGTGCCCGCGGGCAGCGGGTTGTTCGCCGAATCGACCGGGGCCCAGGAGATCGGCGTCGTACCGGAAGTCAGGTTGCCCAGGCTCAACGTGTTGACGATCTGACCTGCCGAGTTCACGACGTTGACCTGCACGTTGGTCTCGGCGCTGGCAAGCTGCACGCCGAACGCGTTGTCCTTGCCGCTTGTGACCGTAATCTGGTTGCCCGGTGCGAGCACGCTCGAGCCGATCAGAAGCGCAGCCTGCGAGGTCTGGCCTGCATTGAGCTGCGTCGCGAGCGACGACAGCGACGTGTTCAACTGGCCGATGCCCGTCACGGTGTTGATTTCCGCGAGCTGCGAGGTCATCTGCGAGCTGTCCATCGGGTTGGTCGGGTCCTGGTTCTGCAACTGCGTGACGAGCAGTTGCAAAAAGGTGTTCTGCAGCGATGAACCCGAGTTGGCTGAACTGGCGCCCGTGCTACCCGACGCGCTGGTCGCCGAGTTGGTGCCGTTCATCGTATCGAGCAGCGTCTGCGAGACTGTCGCCCCGTTGTTGCCGATTGTGGTGGTCAAGGAAGTGCTCCTCAGGTTCCGATCGTGAGAGTTTTCAGCATTAACGTCTTTGCCGTGTTCAGGGTTTCGACGTTCGCCTGGTACGCGCGCGACGCCGAGATCATGTTGACCATTTCTTCCACCGGGTCGACGTTCGGCATCGTCACGTAGCCGTTCGCGTCGGCCGCGGGGTTGCCCGGGTCGTAGGTCTGCTTCATCGGCGTCGGGTCGTCCACCACGCCGGTCACCTGCACGCCGCCCACCTGCTGGCCGGACGCGGAACGCGAGCCACCAAGCGGGTTGACTGCGAACACGACCTGCTTGGCCTTGTACGGTTGACCGTCCGGACCTGTCGTACTGTCGGCGTTCGCCAGGTTCGACGCCGTCACGTTGAGCCGCTGCGATTCGGCCGACATGGCCGAACCGGCGACAGTGAAAATATTCATCAGGGATGGCATGGCTTCTCTGACCTCTCCTGCCGGCAGGTTCCGGCGTGGTTGATTCCCGTGTGCGTGGTTTTTAGCGGATACATCCAGCGTGTGCCGGTCGCCGCGTCATGGCTCTATCAAGAGCCGGACGTGATCGCCGACAGCATCGTTTTGATTGCGCCTGACACTTCCGTCATGGCCGATTCGAAATGCAGCGAGTTATCGGCGAACTGCACGCGTTCCGAGTCGAGGTCGACCGTGTTGCCGTCAAGTGACGGTTGCACCGGAATGCGGTACTGCAGCTGGCCGTAGTCGTCGCTCGGGCCGCCGGTTGGGATCAGGCTCGCCTTGCCGGCCATATGGCCCGCTTCGGTCGTCGCCATCGTCATGCCGCTCGTGACACCGGCGGGCTGCGTCATCGCCAGCGTCGAGCCGTTCGATGCGCCGGTGCCGCTGGTGGTGCCGCCGTTCTTCCTCAGCGCCCCTGCAAGGGTCGACGAGAAATCGACGTCGCGCGCCTTGTAGCCCGGCGTGTCGGCGTTCGCAATATTCGACGACAGCAGTTCCTGCCGGTACGAGCGGACATCGAGCGCCTGACGACCAAAGGCAAATTCGGCATCGAGTTTGTCGAGCATTGAAATCTCCGGATAACGTTCCCGCATCTGGCGTGCATTGCAACGTGCACACAGGCTGCGGCGCCCCAAAAGGCCTTTTTGCATGAGAAGCATCTTAGGCGCGCCGTGCAAGCGGCAATCGTCGGAATAACCGGGGAAGGTCGCCTCTATTCGACGCTTGCGCGACAAGCCCCGTCACTAGAATGCAATTCGTACCCTTGCCTCATGCTGGAGATTCACGATGGCCCGACCCACTCGCGATGTGCCGCAGCCCCTGCGCCGCATCGTTGCGCGACGCACTGCTGCTGCCTGGCTGGTGTGCGCGGTGGCGGGTGCGTGGTTCGCGCCTGTGGTGCTGGCCCAGCAGGCGGGTGGTCCGATCGTGATCCCGGGTCCCGGTGAACAGAACCCGGCCGATCTCGCCAGGATGACCGCGATGGCCATCACCACCAGCGGCAACAGCAATGCACGGGCGATGAACCCGCAGCTCGCAGCGGCGGCGGCGCCCTCGGCAACAGCGCCGGTCAGCGATCGTTTTAGTAAGCTGGCGAACGCCAGTGGCGCAATCGTGATTCCCGGCTCCGGCGAGGCCGCCGCGCCCAGTGCGCCCGTCATGGTGAGCACGCCGCAAGGCAGTCCCGGGAACAACGCCGCCCTCACTCGCGTAAATATAAGCCCGGCGCTCGCCGCAAGCCAGGTCGTGCCGGTGATCGTGACCTCGGCGCCGCCGCGCGCTTACGCCGCGGCCGTGCGGCCGGTCAACGCGGCGCCGGCTGCCGCGCCCGCTGTGACACCCGCGAGCGGTATCGAAATCGACAGCCTCGCCTCGCGCGGCGAACCGCCTGAACTCGCCGCCAGCGCGCCGGCCCGTAGCCCGGCGCCGCGTGTCGCCGCAGCGCAGCTGCAAACGCTGGCTCCAGCTCAGAACCAGGCTCAAGCGCTCGCGCAGGCCGCGCAACGCGAACAGGCGGTGCGGGCTCTGCAGCGCGCTCAGGCCGCGCAAGCGGCACAAGCGGCGGCCAACCCAGCGCTCAATCCGGCCGTTCAGCCGGCTCAAGCCGCTCAGACCACGCAGGCATCTCAGCCGGCCCAGGCCGCCGCACCGGTACCGGCAGGCCAGGAAGACGGCGAGTTGATCCACGCCGCAGCGCTCGACTTCCTCAAGCAGCAGGCTAACGGCTTGCCCGGCAATGTCGAACTGACCGTGGCGCCGGCCTTCCCGCGTGGGCTCGCGGCCTGCGCCACGCTGCAGCCTTTCATGCCGAACGGCGCGCGCCTATGGGGCCGTACCACGGTGGGCGTCCGCTGCACGAGCGGGCACCCCTGGACAGTCTGGCTGCAGGCCAAGGTTTCGATCCACGCCACTTACTATGTGGCCGCACGAGCCATGATGCCCGGCGAGGTCGTGTCGGAAGCCGATATGGTCGCCCGCGACGGCGATCTGACGATGCTGCCCATGTCGATCATCACCGCACCGGCGCAAGCGATCGGTTCGGTCACGTTGCTGCGGGTCGGCGCGGGTCTGCCGCTGCGTCAGGACATGTTGAAGAACACCGCCTCGGTGACGGCGGGAACGATGGTGCGGGTGGTGGCGCAGGGCGACGGTTTTTCAATTTCGTCGGAAGGCAATGCGCTGAGCAATGCGACGCCGGGTCAGCCGGTCAAGGTGAGGACGTCCACGGGCCAGATCCTCATGGGGATCGTGAAGGACAGTTCGACGGTTCAGATCCAGATGTGATCGGGACTGAAACCGGAACGGCGACGGGGGTTCACGCGAAACGTCCGGCCGGCGGGGCGGTTACAAACGGATACACCGATTGCGCTAAAGTTTGGCTTCTTGACTGCCGTTATAAGAATCAAATCGTTCAGGAAGCCAATCGTGAAAATCGATTCCACTACCAACACCAAGCTAGACAGCCTGACCAACAGCGCGACGCGTGCGCAGCAGGACGGTCAGACTCCGGCGGCTACCACCGCCCAAGGCGCGGCATCCACCGCGCAAGCCGCCACCGGTTCGGGTGGCGACGCGAATGTGAGCCTGTCGGGCCTGTCGTCCGACCTGCGCAGCCTGGCGGCATCGGGTTCGGCAGACATCGACACGGCTCACGTCGAATCGATCAAGGCGGCCATCAAGAACGGCACGCTGACCATCGATCCGGGCAAGATTGCTGACGGCGTGCTGGAAACGACGCGCAGCCTGCTGCAAACGAGAGCCCCGGCGACCGGCAATTAAGGCTGGACGCCGTCAGGCGACACCTTGAAACCCTGACCCGTGCAGGATGTGCGGGCCGCTGTGAAAGCGAGTTGTGATGAAAGACACGCTGCTGACCACCGTGATTGACGAGTACACCACCATCGAAGAATTCGCCTCGGTGCTAGTCGTCGAACAGAAGGCGTTGACTCAGGTAGATCCGGCCGAGATGCTGCGGCCGATTGTCGAAAAGAAGACCGAACTGGTCGGCAAGCTGGCGACGCTGGAGAAGATCCGCGACGCCCAGCTCGCGGAAATGGGCTTTCCGGGCGGCTGGAGCGGCATTGAACTCGCCGCCGGCCGCGACCCGAAGCTCGCTGCCCAATGGACATTGCTGCAGCAGTCCGTCGAGCGCGCACATCGCTCCAACAAGACCAATGGTGTGCTGATCCGCACCCGCATGGACTACAACCAGCGCGCCCTCGACGTGCTGCAGGTCCGTCCGCCGAAGCCCTCGTTCTACGGGCCGGATGGGCGAGTCCCGGGGTTCGGCGCGCTTTAAGCGAGGTGCCGGTCGCGGCGAGGTGGCTTTGAACTCGCATCTGGCCGACTCTAGCCTTTTCAGGCGGACCATGCGCCGCCTGTCTCCCCCAACCGCTCCACCGTCCCAGCGCTACACGAACGTGCAGCTCCCGCACGTATCTTTGCCTGCGCCCACGTCAGCCCCTCTGCTCTGCCCAAATTCCCGCCGAAAAAAACGCCGTCACAAGGACGGCGTCAATGAATCGCGTAGCTTGATGCGCGGGTGCGACGGCGAACCGTCGGCCGCGTCGATTTATTCGGCTTCGGCCTTCGCCCAGGCCATCTCGCGCAGGCGCGTGCGCAAGCGCGCCACGGCCTGGCTGTGCAACTGGCAGACGCGCGATTCGCTGACTTCCATCACCGCGCCGATTTCGCGCAGGTTCATGCCGCGCTCGTAATACAGCGACATCAGCAGCTTTTCGCGCTCCGGCAGGCGTTCGATCGCCTCGACCAGCGCGGCCCGCAGGCTTTCGTCGAGCAGCGCGGAGAGCGGGTCCGAGTGATCGACGCAATAGCGGTCGAGGAACGGCTCGTCGTCTGCGGAACGGTCGAAGTCTTCGTAATAGATCAGCTGGCTGCCATGCAGGTCCTGCAGCATCGACTGGTATTCGTCGAGCGGCATCTTCAGATGACCGGCAATCTCCGTCTCGCTAGCCGAGCGGCCGAGCGTCTGTTCAACCTGATGCACGGCTGTCTCCACTTCGCGCGAGGTGCGGCGCAGGCTGCGCGGCAACCAGTCGTTGCTGCGCAGTTCGTCGAGCATCGCGCCGCGAATCCGCTGGCTCGCATAGGTCTCGAACTGCGCGCCCTGGTCTTCCTTGTACCGGCTCGCAGCATCCAGCAGCCCGATCATGCCGGCCTGAATCAGATCGTCGAGATCGACGCTGGCCGGCATTTTCGCGACTAGCTGCAAGCCGAGCCGCCGCACCAGCGGCGCGTACTTCGTCAGAACCTCGGCTTGGGAAATCTTTCCCTGAGCGTTGTACATCGTGCTCCCCTTGTCCGCATCGCCCCTTCAGGCGGGCTGCGCAGACGGTTGGTCGGCGTGTTGCGCCGCTGTTACTGTCGCCGGGGCCACCCAGTGGTGACGTGACGACATCGCTGGCCGCATCGGCCAGTACTGCAATTCGGCGGCGAGATGCCGGTAATCGCGCGCGGCAGGTGTCGACGGAAAGGCGTCGACGACGCAGCGCGACAGTTCGAGCGCGCGGGCCATGCGCGGATCGGCGGCGATACAGCCGGCGTCGTCCAGCGACACGGTCAGATAACGCCCCGCCACTCCCGCGAGGTTTTCAAATGCCGTGCGCGCGTCGGTGACGCTTTGCACGTGGTTCACCAGCACGCGGAACTGGCCGATGCCGTGTGCGTAATGCAGACGCTTCATGCGGGCGTACGCATCGGTGATCGCCTGAGCGGCCACCCGTGTGACGATCATCAGGTCATGCGCCTGCATCGCCAGCGCGGAAAGCTGGCCGAGCCGGTCAAGCTGTGCATCGATCAGTACGACATCAGCGGGACCTTCCAGCATCACGCTCAGTTGCTCTGCGCTGTAGCCTTCGCGATTGCTACGCGAGGCGGCCAGCACGGAGAAACCGAGTGCGTGGCGAGCCACGGCCGCTTCGAGCGGCATCTCGCCGCGCATTACCGCCGCGAAGTTGCCCGCACCGCGCACGCCGCCGAGCACCGCGCTCACTGAGTGATCGCCGAGGCACTCGTCGATCACCAGCACATCCTTACCCTGTTCGGCCAGCGCGGCCGCCAGGTTGACAACCGTCGTGGTGCAACCGACGCTGATCGAGCCGCCCGTCACCGCCACGACCCGTGAACCGCTGCGGGCCAACAGGCGCCGCAGTCCTTCTGCTTGATCCGAGACGACTTTATCCAAAACGTACCTCGTGCAGTTCGGACGTCGAGCGCGCGGAAAGCGCCGAAAGCAAGGCCGGAATATCGTCGTCATGCGGCACGAACGGCGAACTGTCGCGCGGAATGCAGAAGGCGCTCTTGATCAGGAATTTCCTCGTTGCGACATACAGGTTCTCGGGCACCTTCTGGCCGGTCGAGACGTAGTGCACCGGCAGCTTGTAGCGGATCACCGTGTCGAGCACGCCGCCCAGATTGGTCGCTTCGTCGAGCTTGGTCAGGATGCAACCGGCGAGCGGCTGCTGATCCGGCGCGCGCTGGTAGGCCTGCACGACCTCGTTGAGCGTGTCACCGTGGCTGGTCGCGTTGAGCAGCAGCAGACGCTGCACCGGTTGACCGGCGCGGCACAACATGGATATCTGGTCAGACACGGAGCGATCGCGCTGGCTCATGCCGATCGTGTCGATCAGCACGATGTGCTTGTTGCGCAGCTCGGCAAGCGCCAGTTGCAGATCGGCGCCGTCCTTCACGGCGTGTACCGAGACGCCGAGGATCTTGCCGAAAATGCGCAGTTGCTCGTGGCCGCCGATCCGGTAGCTGTCAGTGGTCAGGAGTGCCACCTTGCTGGCGCCGAAGCGCATCACGCAACGCGCGGCGAGCTTGGCCGTGGTGGTGGTCTTGCCGACGCCCGTCGGGCCCATCAGCGCGAACACGCCGCCACGCTCCATCAGCGCGTCTTCGTTTTCCATGATCGGCAGGTTCGACTCGAGCACGTTGCGCACCCAGTCCATCCCGCCTTCCATGTTGTCGACTTCGGGCGGCAGGTTGTCGACCATCATCTGCACCAGTTGCGCGGAGAAGCCCGCAGCGAACAGGTGCTTGGTGAGCGACGCGCGCGTCGGGCTGCGGCGCTGGCGGTCGGCCCACAGGAGGCCCGCGAAGTGTTCCTCCATCATGCCGCGCATCGAGGAGAGCTCGCTCATCACGGTGTCGTTGACGACCTGCTCCATGCGCGCCTTGATGGCCTCCGTGACGCTTGCGGCGCTAATGCCTGCCGCACGGGTGTCGTCGGCCGGGTGCATCTTCTGTGCGGCGCGGCGTGCGGCGAGTTGTGCGGCTTCACGCGCCCAGTCGGGCGTTTCGGCGTTGCTAAACGTGGTGCGGGCGCCGACCTGAATCTCGACCGGTGCACCTAGGCCCTTCGCCATCGCGGCGGCCGGCGTCATCGACGAGGGCCGTGCGCTGTAGGCGCCCTGCTGTTTGCCGGCGATGTTGCGGGCGTGGTCGATCAGCCAGGGGTTCGATTCCGCCATCGTGCGCGGCGTAACCGGGTCGATCGGCGCCGGTGCCGGCGGCATGCCTGCGGCCTTCAGTACGTCGGCGCGGATGTCGTCGCTGGTGCGCGGGACCTGCGGGATGGACGACGCCGGCGTTGCCGAGGCGGCTTGCGCTTGCGGTGCAGCTTGCAGTGCAGGGGCGATTTGAGGAGCATGGCCGGCTTGCGAGCCGAGCGGTGCCAGGGCGGCAGCGGCGCCCTGCGGCAGCCCGCCAGCCGGCTGTTCGGTTGCTGCGGTTGCCGCTGCAGTTGTCATCGCCGCCGGTGCTGCTGCACCTGCTGCCGAATGCGCGGGCGTGTTGCTGGCCGGCATGTTCTCGGTACCGGCTTCCGGGCTCGCGCCGAACACCGACGAAAACACGTCCGGCATGCCGCTCGCGTACGGATTGGCTTGCATCATCGGTGCGCGTGCGGGCGCGGCCGTCAAGGGTGCGGTTGCGGGTGTGGCCGCGCTCGCGCCGTCGCGCTTCTTCGGGGTGATCGCCGCGAGTTCGCTGTCGGCGAGTGCGACGATTTCGACGGTACCGTCCTCGATCGTGCGGTTCGACAGCACCACCGCGTCGGGGCCCAGAGCCTCGCGAACGAGGCGCAGCGCGTCACGACTGGTAGCACCGACAAATTTACGAATGTTCAAGCTGGACCCCCGATGAGGTTAACGGACCGGCAACATACCGCTTCCCATTGAGATCGATTATTGCGAAAGATGTCCAGGGACGATCGGTTGATAAAGGCCGGGAAAGGTAGGCAATTCGGGCGATGGACAGGGCGCTGGGGCCGCGCCGCGCTGGCGGTAAACCCTGCCCGGAGACGCCGTGCAGATCCGCAGAAAGGCAACGGGTACGGCTCAAATGAAAACCGGCGCATCGCGCGCCGGTCGGGAAGCTGAAGCGACTGAAGCAGATACGTCCTACGCGCCGATCAGATTCACCACCTTGACGTTACGCGTATCGGGCACTTCCGCATACGACAGCACCTTCAGTTGCGGCAGGCTGCGGCGCAGGAAACGCGCGAGCATCGGCCGCAACGCGTGCTGCACCAGCAGCACCGGCGCAAGCCCAAGGTTCTGTTGCCGCGTCATGGCCTTTTGCGTCTCGGTCATCAGCGTATGAGCTAGCCCTGGCTCGAGGCCAGGGTTCGTGCCCGTCGACAGCGCCTGCGAGAGCACGCGTTCGAGGTTCGAATCGAGGCCCATCACCTGCATGTCGCCGATGCCGGGGAACCACTGCTGGGTGATCGCGCGTCCTAGCGCGAGACGCACGACCGCCGTCAGTTCGTGCGGATCGCTGACCTTCGGCGTATGTTCGGCCAGCGCTTCGAGAATCGTGCGCATGTCGCGGATCGGCACCCCTTCTTCCAGCAGGTTTTGCAGCACCTTCTGCAGCGTGGTGAGCGAGAGCGCCTTCGGGATCAGATCGTCGACCAGCGACGGTGTGTCCTTCTGCATCCGCTCGATCAGTGCCTGGATTTCGCGGCGGCCGAGCAGTTCGGAGGCGTGCGTGACGACCAGATGGTTCAGGTGCGTCGCCACCACCGTGCTCGAATCGACCACCGTATAGCCGTACACCTGAGCCTGCTCGCGCAGATTGGTGTCGATCCAGATGGCCGGCAGGCCGAACGCCGGATCCTGGGTCGGCGTGCCCGGCAGCGCCGCGCTGACCTGCCCCGGATTGATGGCGAGCCACTGGCCGGGATAGGCCTCGCCGACACCGACCTCGACGCCCTTCAAGGCAATCCGGTAGCCATTGGGCCGCAATTCGAGGTTGTCGCGGATGTGGATCACCGGTGGCAGGAAACCGATTTCCTGCGCGAACTTCTTGCGGATGCTCTTGATGCGCTTGAGCAGTTCGCCATCCGAATTCTTGTCGACGAGCGGAATCAGGCGGTAGCCGACTTCGAGACCGAGCGTGTCGATCATCGTCACGTCGTCCCAACTTGCCTCGGTGTTTTCGCTCGGCGTGAGCGCGGCCGGCACAACGTCGACGTGGGCCGACGCGGTCTTCAGGTCGGTCGCCCGCTTCTTCATCATCCGGCCCATCTGGACGAGGCCGCCGCCCAGCAGCAGGAAGGCGAAGTGCGGCATGCCCGGAATCAGGCCCATCAGTATGAGAATGCAACCCGTGATGACCAGCACGCGCGGGTTCGTGAACAACTGCCCGGTCAACTGCGTGCCGATGTCTTCGTTGGTCGCGACGCGCGACACGATCACACCGGCGGCGGTCGAGATCACCAGCGACGGGATCTGCGCAACGAGACCGTCGCCGATGGTGAGCAGCGTGTAGACCTTGCCGGCAGCGGCGAAATCCATGTTGTGCTGGACCACGCCGACGATCAGGCCGCCGATGATGTTGATCACCATGATCAGCAAACCGGCGATCGCATCGCCGCGCACGAACTTGCTCGCGCCGTCCATCGAGCCGTAGAACTCGGCTTCCTGACCGACTTCGAGACGCCGCTTGCGGGCCTGATCTTCGTTGATGATGCCGGCGTTCAGGTCGGCGTCGATGGCCATCTGCTTGCCGGGCATCGCATCGAGCGTGAAGCGCGCGGACACTTCCGCAATCCGGCCCGCACCCTTGGTGATCACCATGAAGTTGATCACCATCAGGATGACGAACACCACGATCCCGACCGCGAAATTGCCGCCCACGAGGAAGTGCCCGAACGACTCGATCACCTGCCCGGCTGCATCCGGCCCGGTGTGGCCTTCGAGCAGCACCACCCGCGTGGAGGCGACGTTCAGCGACAGGCGCAGCAGCGTCGAGAACAGCAGCACGCTCGGGAAAGCCGCGAAGTCGAGCGGCTTCATTGTGTACATGCTGACCAGCAGCACCATCACCGAAAGCGCGATGTTGAAGGTGAACAGCAGATCCAGCAGAAACGGCGGCAACGGCAGGATCATCATGCCGAGGATCATCACGATCAGCACTGGACCTGCGAGTGCGCGCAGGTTGGTGTTGCTCAGTGCGTCCGGCCGTCGGGACAGGAAACCGGCGCGTGCGTTCATGCGGAGGCTCCAGGTGCCGTGTTGTCGTTACGGTCGTTACCGTCGCCAAGGGCGTCGGCGGCTTCTTCGTTCACTTCCTCGTCGGATACCGGCCCCTTGTCCAGTTCGGCGGGAACGTCGAATTCGGTCGGGGCGACCGGCGCCGTGCCGCCTTCGGTCTTGAAGCGGCGCAATTGATAAACCCAGGCGAGGACTTCCGCGACCGCGCCGTACAGCTGGCCGGGAATTTCGCGGTCGAGCTCGACGTTGTGGTACAGCGCCCGCGCGAGCGGCGGGGCTTCGAGCAGCGGCACGTTGTTCTCCACCGCAATCTCGCGAATCCGCGCGGCGACCAGGTTCATCCCCTTGGCCACGACCTTCGGCGCCCGCATCTCACCGTCGCTATAGCGCAGCGCGACCGCAAAGTGAGTCGGGTTGGTCACCACCACGTCCGCCTTCGGCACGTTGACCATCATCCGGCGCCGCGCAATCGCGCGCTGCTGGGCGCGGATGCGGCCCTTCAGCTTGGGATCGCCTTCGCTTTCCTTGTGCTCCTGCTTCACTTCTTCCTTCGTCATGCGGAGCTTTTTGTTGTAATTCCAGATCTGATACGGGACGTCGAGTGCCGCAATCACGAACATGCCCGCGACCGTGATGCCGCAGCAGACTGCAATCAGATGCGCCGCATTGGCGAGCGCTACGGTGAGCGGCTGGGTGGCAAGTGCGAGGATCTCGTCGTGACGATTCCAGATCGACACCCCGCCGATCGCGCCCACCACAAGGGTCTTGGCGAGCGACATGCCGAGCTGGATCGGCCCGTTGATCGAAAACATCTTGCCGAGGCCGGCGATCGGATCGAGCCGGCTGAATTTGGGCTCGAGCGACTTGGCCGACACATGCCAGCCGCCCAGCGCGAGCGGCGACAGGAGCGCCGCGAGGCCGGTCATGGCAAGGATCGGGATCAGCGCATAGAAGCCTTCACGGCCCGCAGTACCCGCGCCAATCAACATCCGGCGCGTTTCGAAGACGCTCGCGTGATTGAACATCAGGGCGCCGCGCAACATCGACCCCAGGTGATCGCCAATCGAGCCCGACATGCCCCAGACGCCAAAGAAGCCGGCCGACAGCAAGGCGAACGTCGTCAGCTCCCGCGAACGTACGATCTGCCCCTCTTCCAGCGCCTTTTCGCGGCGCCTGGGAGTGGCTGATTCGGTTTTTTCGAGGTCGCTATCCCCTGCCACGCAGCTCTCCAGTCGGTCAAGGCACCATGCCTATTTCTAGTGAGAGCGATTATTCCCGTAGAACTCAAGCCATGATCGGCGGATAAGGATAGGGAAACGGGGGTATTTCGAGCGATGGGGGGACGGGAAGCACGGCGTGCGGCGGAGGGGCGGCTGACGAGACGGGCCCGCCCGTTCCGGCGCCAAAGAGGCGCGGAAGGGCGGGATAGCAGCGTGGCGGCTAAGGAGGCGGACGGCTTAAGCCTCGCTCAATAGCCGACGTAAGGCGCCGGGCCGCCGCTCGCCGTCTGGTCGATACCGAAGTACATGTAGCGACCGTAAAAGAACGGCAAGCCGATATCGAAGCTGTTCGGCACACCGACCTGGCCGGCGAGGTCGTTGAAGGCGAAGTTGTTACCGTTGCTGAACAGCGTCGCCGCGCTGAGAATCCCGACGTTAGCCGCGGCGGATGCGCCATTCAGGCCGACCACGTTCACTGTGCGAGTCACCCCAGATGTTGGGCAGTAGAACCCGCTGAAGTTGCTGCCGCACGGCGGCAAGCTGCTGTCGGCGAAGAAGTACGCGTTCGAGCCGGAATCGAAGAACGATACCAGGTTGCTGCCGTTGAAGGTGCTGTTCAGGTCCCCGGCCGCATCGGTCGTGAAGGTCTGTGCGGCCGCAAGCGGGTTGTTCGGTTGCGTGCCGATGCCAAACACCAGGGTGCCGGAACCGGACCCGCTGCCGTTGTTCGAGACGGGCGCCATCTCCACGATCACACCGTTCTTGTCGACGGGAAAGTTTGCGACCGGGTTCGCCACCTGGCTGGCGTTCGGCACCTGCGTGGTCGTGCAGCTCGCCCCCGAGCACGCGTAATAATTGCTGAACTGGGCGAACGTCGTCGCACTCGAGCAGGTTGTGCCGCAGTCCACCGGCGCAACCCCGATGCCGAGAATGCCGTTGGCGCCAATCGCGCTGGCGGTGTTCTCTTCGGCGCCGCTCGCGCAACCGGTCGGTACAGGGAAACTCACGTCGCCGAGGACCTGGACGGGAATGCTGCTGGAGATCTCGCCGCCAATCTGTACCGTTGCCGTGCGCACCGAGCCCCACGAATAGCCGTCGGCGAAATTCGTGCATTCCACTAGCTGCTTGCTGGGCACCGTGGGGGCCGCGACGGTCGGCAGCGGCACGCTCAACGCGCCACTGACGATCCGCAGCCCATACGAACCGGTATCCACCTGCACGTTGGGAATGCTCTGGCAGGCGCCCCCGGGCACGCATACCGTCACGGTGACGGTCGGAATATTGATGACATCCGCCACGCCCGGTCCAACCGTGATCGGCGCGGTGTTCGCTGCGGTTGCCGCGACGGGCTGAGCAGTTGGACTCGGGGGCAGCGAGCTGCTCGAATTAGAACTGTTGTTGTTGCTGCCGCCACCGCCGCCGCACGCTGCGACCAGCGATACCAGTGCGACCGCCGCCACCACCTGCGCCCATCCTTTGAGCTTTGCTGCAAATTGCATGGCTCGTCTCCCGTCCGTCGGTCACTGTCACTGGATATCGGAACCGCTGACGCCGGCAGGCAACGCCTGCGGCAGCCACGCCTGACCTGCGAAGGCGCCCATATGGCCGCCGGAGTGGACCACGAGGCTAGCCTGGTCGACTGCGACCGGTCCATGGCCGCCGCGCACCGCGCGTGCGGCTTGAACGCCGGCGAGATACTGCGGGAAATAAGTACCGAGCAGATCGTTCAGGTTCGGCATTTGCGGACCGTTCCAGGCGAGCCCGAACACGGTGCCGTCCTGCGCGAGATACTCCCGCACGACGGTGCCGCTACCGTACGTCGTCGCGCGTACGGTATAGGACGAGGGGGTGCTGGCCGCGGACGCAGCGCCCGCCGCGGCGTGCGCGACGGCTGCGGATGAAACGGTCTGGGAATTGACAGAGGCGCCGGCAGGCGGCGTCATGGGACTGCCGCCCAGTGCCGCATAGACGGACTGAACGGTGGGCACAGCACAGGACAACCCTAACGCCGTCATGAAGACAGCGCGGCTTACACGACTCAGCATGGCCTGACTCCTCCCGATCGACTGCGTAACGGCCCATGCATCGCATGAACGCCCGCATTTAACCAAGATCATACGGCACTGCGATGACCGTACGCATGAAGGTTTCTTCGGGGGTATTTTGCCGGTGTGCCCGCGATGCCACGCGTGAAGGGCACACCATCGATACTTACAGAGTCTTACGAGACACGACGGCCGCGCTGCGGCGCGGTGCGCCGTGCCGGATGCCCTGCGGCCAGCTTGCAAGCCGTCGCGGAATCGAACCTAGAAGCCGAGACTCGCCAGCAGGTCGTCGACCTCGCCCTGATCCTGCATCACGTCGGCCTTGCCTTCCGGGTTGATCTGCGGCCCGTTCAGCAAACCTTCCGGGCTGCCGGTGGCCGACGGTTCAGCCGCCAGCGCCGCCGCAGTCGCAGCGAACTGCTCACGCCGCTCGAGCGCGATGTTCTCGATCAGCACGCCGAGCAGTTGCTGCTCGATCAGGTACACGACTTCCGTAATCTTCTTGATGACCTGGCCGGTCAGATCCTGAAAGTCCTGCGCCAGCATGATCTCGAGCAGCTGGGAATTGGTCGCCGTCGTCACTTCGGGCACGCCGCGCAAAAAGGTCCGCGTGTCGTTCATCAACGCGCGCACTTCCTCGCGTTCGATCGGCGCCGCATACCATTGCTCCCAACGCGCATCGAGAACCGCCGCGTCCTGCTGCAACTGCTCCTGCATCGGCTTGGCGACCTCGATCGCGCTCAGCACCTTTTCGGCCGCCTGCTCGGTCATGTTGGCGATGTACTTCAGACGGTCGCGCGCGTCGGGCACCGCTTCCGCGGCGCGCTCGACATGCTTGTCGATCCCGAGCTCGCGCATCGAGTCGCGCAGCGTGCGCGTCAGCTGCCCGATGCGGGCAAGGATGCGGTCGCTGGCGAGATCGCCGCCCTCGAGCGTGTCGGCGGCTGCCGCGTTGGTCGGCTGGTTCACGTCAGCTCCCGGCTTTCGCCATCTTCTCGAGAATCTTGTTGAGCTTCTCGTCGAGGGTGACTGCCGTGAACGGCTTGACCACGTAACCACTCGCGCCGGCCTGCGCCGCCGCGATGATGTTTTCCTTCTTCGACTCGGCCGTCACCATCAGCACCGGCAGGTGCGTGAGGCTCGCATCGGCGCGGATTTCCTTCAGCATCGCCAGACCGTCGAGGTTCGGCATGTTCCAGTCGGAGATCACGAAGTCGTACTTGCCGCTACGCAGACGCGCGAGACCGGCCATGCCATCTTCCGCCTCGTCGACGTTCGAATAGCCCAGTTCCTTCAACAGATTGCGCACGATCCGACGCATCGTCGGAAAGTCATCTACGACCAGAATCTTCATTCCCTTATCCATTTCAATTCCCTTTCCCTTAACCCTTATCCCAGATGGTGCGGCGATTTAGCGCGTCCTCTACCAGGCCCCGCGCATCATACCCGCTGTACGCGTTCGCCCATCGAAGAGAGGCGCCCCATGACGCGCCGGCTCATCTCGGGCAACGAGGCGATCTCGTCGGCAGCGCCCAACGCGATAGCCTCGCGCGGCATGCCGAACACGATACAGCTCGCTTCGTCCTGCGCAAGCGTATACGCGCCTGCTTTTTTCATCTCCAGCAGTCCAGCCGCACCATCGCGGCCCATCCCCGTGAGGATCACGCCCACTGCATTCTTACCGGCGTGCTGCGCGGCGGAGCGAAACAGCACATCGACGGACGGACGATGCCGGTTCACCGGCGGGTCGTCGGACAGGTGTGCAATATAGTTCGCACCGCTACGTGCCAGCAACAGGTGGGCGTGGCCAGGGGCAATATAAGCATGTCCCGGCAGCACGCGTTCACCGTGCTCAGCCTCTTTAACGGTAATTCTGCACAAGCCATTAAGGCGTTGCGCGAAAGATTTCGTAAATCCCGGCGGCATATGCTGTGCGATCAGCACCGCGGGGGCGTCGGGCGGCAGCGGCACGAGCACTTCACGGATCGCTTCAGTGCCGCCCGTCGAGGCGCCGACGATGATCAGCTTTTCCGTACTCAGCAGCGGATTGTTGAAGTTCGGCGCAGGCGTCGCAGCCTGGGCGCCCGCCGCCTGGCCGGCGACCGTGCCGGCATGCTGCGCCGGTGCCGCCTGGCGCACGCGAGCGCGCGCGGCGGCGCGGACCTTGTCGGCAAGCTTCTCCGCGTAGTCGAGCATGCCGTCGCGAATCCCGACCTTCGGCTTGGTCACGAAGTCGACCGCGCCCAGTTCCAGCGCGCGTAGCGTAATTTCGTTGCCGCGCTCCGTCAGCGACGACACCATCACGACCGGCATCGGCCGCAGGCGCATCAGCTTCTCGAGGAAGTCGAGGCCGTCCATGCGCGGCATTTCCACGTCGAGCGTCAACACGTCCGGGTTGTGCTGCTTGATGAGTTCGCGCGCGACGAGCGGGTCGGGCGCGGTTGCTACGACGGTCATGTCCGGTTGGCCATTGATGATTTCTGTCATCAGGCTGCGGATCAGCGCCGAGTCGTCGACGCACAATACCTTGATCTTTTGCACAGCTCTCACGCCTCCTCTGCGGTTCTGGCGTTGTTTGAATTAATCGGGCGCGGGCTCGCGCCAAATAGCTCGATGCGCGGCTTGCCTGCAGCGGCGCTCGTCCCTGATCCTGCATTCGCGTTCGAGCCTGCGCCAAACAGTTCGAGACGTGGCCGCCCAGCCTGGCCAGGCGACGTGGCGAACAGTTCGACCCGTTCGCGGGCCCGCGCGAGCCGCTCGGCCCGCTGTTCCAAGGTTTGCCGTGCGAGCGCCTGTTCGCGCTCGGCCACGCCTGCTTCCTGCTGCAGGCGGAGTTTTTTCACCATCACCTGGCCGGTGCGCGGCATGAACGCCACCTTGCGCGGATGGCTGCCTTGCAGGTCCTCGGCGGTGATGCGGATTTTTTCCAGCGCCAGATAGCGGCGCACGAACTCAGAGTTGCGGTCGCCGATATTCATCGTCGTCATGCCGGCGAGCACCGCCGCGCCGCCGAACACTTTGGCTTCGAAACGTTCGCGACGTCCGCCCGCCTTGATGAGCTCGTTGATGAGCACTTCCATCGCGTAGGCGCCGTAGCGCATCGAGTCCGAGGCCGCCTGGCCGACGTCGGCGCCGTCGTCGGGCAGCATAAAGTGGTTCATGCCGCCAATGCCCGCGGTGCGGTCCTGAATGCAGGCCGCCACGCACGAGCCGAGCACGGTGACGAGCACCATGTCCTCGTTCGTCGTATAGAACTCGTTCGGCAACAGCTTCACGCCGGGGCGCTTGAAGTGGTTGTCAAAGTACAGATTGCTGGCGATCGGCAGGGCGCTGCTCATACGCTCACCCCGCTAGTCGACGAGTGCGCCGTATGGGTCTGGCTGCGTTGTGGAGCGCGCGCTGCGCCGCCGTCGCGAGTCAGCTCGTAGACGGTCTGGCCGCGCAGGCGGAACGCCTGGGTGACATAGGTGAAGTTCTCCGAGTGGCCGGCAAACAGCAGGCCGCCCGGCTTCATCAGCGGATCGAAGCGCGAGAGTACCTGCGCCTGGGTCGGCTTATCGAAATAGATCATCACGTTGCGGCAGAAAATCGCGTCGAACTGCGAGCGCAACGCGTAATCGCGGTCGGTCAGATTCAGTTGCTGGAAGCGGATCATCGCGCGCACTTCGGGACGCACCTTCACCATTCCCGCATGCGCGCCGGTGCCTTTCAGGAAAAAGCGCTTGAGCCGCTCCTGCGACAGGTGCTTGACCTGATCGAACTGGTACATGCCCGCTTCGCCCTTCGCGAGCACCTGGGTGTCGATGTCGGTGGCGAGCACGGTGGCCTGGCGGGCGGCGCTGTCGCCGAGCGCTTCAATCAGCGTCATCGCAATCGAATACGGTTCCTCACCGGTCGAGGCCGCCGAGCACCACACCGAAACCGGCTGCTGCCGCTTCGTGGCGAACTCCGCGAGAATCGGAAAGTGATGTGCCTCGCGAAAGAACGCGGTCAGGTTGGTGGTCAGCGCGTTGGTGAACGCCTCCCACTCGGCCGGATCGTTTTCCGACTCGAGCAGGTCGAGGTATTCGCGGAAGCTGTCGAGGCCGCGCGCACGCAGACGCCGCGCGAGACGACTGTATGCCATGTCGCGCTTGTGGTCCGACAGCGAGATGCCGGCGCCGCGGTGGATCAGCTCGCGAATGCGAGCGAAGTCCGCCGAAGTGAATTCGAAATCACGCCCCTGGTCGCCGGCTCTGGCCGGTTCCGCCTTGTCGGGACGAAGCTGTGCGCGCGTTGCCATCATGAAGTTTCCTGCCTGCGATACGAAGCGTCCCCAGCAGGGACCTGCATCGCGGGGTCGCGCCTACCCGCGAATTCTTCCAACTGAATGTCCAACCGGCCGACGGCACCAGGCACGCCTTGTGAGCGTCCTTCAATGAATCGCCCATGCTGGGGCGAGGTGCCGAAAGCCTGCATATCTGTGTGCCATTCCTTAAAACGTTTCCCAGTCCGCGTCCGAGCCTGCGGCAGATGCGCCTGTTGCGGTGGGCCGCACTGTCGGTTCGGCGCCGGCCGACGGCCTGGGTCTGAGGGCCGGTTCGGTACGCGCCGGTGCAGCGGTGCGTGCAGCGTCGTGTTTCGGCGCAGCAGCCGCTGTTGCTGACTGGGTTGCTGCATGCCCCGCGGCCGATGCCGCTGCACGAGCCGGCGTGGCTGCAGCTTTCGGTGCCGCTGCAGCCTGCGCGCGCGGCGCGCTCTTGCTGCGTGCCGCAGGCGTGCTGCTGCGCGCTGAAGAAGCCGCACGCTGCCCGCCTTCCACCCGCCAGCCGCCGACCACGGTTTGCAACTGGCGCGTCTGTTCTTCGAGCGAAGCCGCCGCTGCGGCCGCTTCTTCGACGAGCGCCGCATTCTGCTGGGTGACTTCGTCCATCTGCACCACAGCGCGGTTAACCTGTTCGATGCCGGTCGACTGCTCTTCCGAGGCGGCGCTGATTTCGCCCATGATGTCGGTCACGCGGCGCACCGCCTGGACGATCTCTTCCATCGTTGTGCCTGCCCGGCCCACCAGCACGGAGCCGCTTTGCACCTTGTCCACCGAGTCGCCGATCAGCTCCTTGATTTCCTTCGCCGCACTGGCGCTGCGCTGCGCGAGGCTGCGCACTTCGCCGGCGACCACCGCAAAACCACGGCCCTGTTCGCCGGCGCGTGCGGCTTCCACCGCCGCGTTCAGCGCGAGGATGTTGGTCTGGAACGCAATGCCTTCGATCACGCCAATGATGTCGACGACTTTGTTCGAACTCGTGGCGATGTCCTGCATCGTGTGCACGACCTGGCCCACCACGTCGCCGCCGCGCGTCGCGATGTCCGACGCATTGACCGCAAGCTGGCTCGCCTGGCGCGCGTTCTCGGCGTTCTGCCGCACGGTGCCGGTCAGTTGCTCCATGCTCGAGGCGGTCTGCTGCAGCGAAGCGGCCTGCTGCTCGGTGCGCTGCGACAGATCGGTGTTGCCCATCGAGATCTCGCGCGCGCCGGTGTCGATCGATTCGGTACTGCTGTGGACCGCTGTCACCATCGTCGAGAGACTGTCCTGCATCTGCTTGATGCTGCGGAACAGGCGCCCGATCTCGTTGGTGCTGGACACGTTCACCGGCTGCGTCAGGTCGCCTGCGGCGATCCGCTCGAAGCATTCGGTCGCGTCGCTGAGCGGCTGCACGATCAGGCCGCGCAGCCCAAAGCGGATCAGCACCACCACCACCAACGCGACCAGGCCCACCGCGACGATCAGCGAGGTCATCAGCGTGACGTTCGACTGCGACGCCGTCTGCTGATCGGCCGCGCGTTGCTGCAGGGCTTTCACGACCGCCGAGGCGGAATTGTCATAGGCGATGAAGAGCGGGCTGATCTTCGTATCCGCAATCGCGTGAAAGCCGGCCTGATCGCCCGCGTGCAGCGCCGCGAACTCCGGATCGACGCCGTCGTGCATCACGGTCGCGCGGCGCGCCAGCAGGTCGTCGATCAGGGACTGGTCAATGCCGGTCTTCGGCGCATCGACAAACGTTTGCCAGCTCTCGTTGCCTTTAGCGAGCAGTTCCTGAGCCCGGTCCAGCACGGTCTTCGCTTCGTCGCCATTGCCCGCGGCGGTGAGCGTGTTGTAACGGTCGACCGCAAGGCGCGAACGCAACAGGTACCCCGACGCATCGTCGAGCGCATGAATGGCCACCAGATCGCCCCGTGCAATGCCGTCAAGAGACTGGCTCGCGCGATTCAGCGCGGTGAGGCCGAGCGCGCCGACCACGATCGTCAACGCGACCAGAACGACCCCGACCATGGTCAACGACGTACGAATCGACCACCTGCTTAGCATCTTGATGCTCCCTGTTGTCCGGTCATGTGCACGCTCGCGGCACTTAGCCGCCGAGCGATTCGATCAGCGCCATTTCGCGGCTGGTCATCAGCTTTTCGATGTCCATCAGGATCAGCATACGGCCGTCGACCGTGCCGAGACCCGTCAGGTACTCGGTAGTGAGTGTCGCGCCGAATTCCGGCGCCGGCATGATCTGATCCATCTGCAAGGTCAGCACGTCCGACACGCCGTCCACCACCATCCCGACCACGCGATGCGCGACGTTCAGGATGATCACGACGGTCTGATGGTCGTATTCAACACGGCCCAGATGAAACTTGATACGCATGTCCACGATCGGCACGATGATGCCGCGCAGATTGATCACGCCTTTGATGAAGTCCGGTGCGTTGGCGATGCGCGTCACGCTGTCGTAGCCGCGGATTTCCTGCACCTTGAGAATGTCGATGCCGTACTCTTCCGCGCCCAGCGTAAAGACGAGAAACTCCTGACCGCCGGCGTCAGCCTGCAGCGCGACGCGGCGGCCGCTCGCGTTTGCGACGCTCGAATTGTTGGATTGGACTTCTGCCACGTTAGCCCCCAAACGGTTGGGATGATTTAAGTTAAGTAAAAAACTGCTCGAGGTTGCGCGAGGCTTAAGCGAGGCTCATTGCGCCATGCACATTGCGCGTCTCGCGGTTCAACGCCGCCACGTCCACAATCAGTGCGACGCTGCCGTCGCCGAGAATGGTCGCTGCGGAAATGCCGTGCACCTTGCGGTAATTCGTTTCCAGATTCTTCACGACCACCTGCTGCTGGCCGACCAGTTCGTCGATCAGCATGGCAAAGCGCCGTCCCTCGGTCTGCATGATGGTAACGATGCCCTGGGTCGGTTCCGACTTGGCGTCCTCCACCGAGAACACTTCATGCAGCGCGACGAGCGGCAGGTATTCGCCGCGCACGCGCACCACCCGTTCGCCGTTGGCCACCGTGTAGATGTCCTCGGCTTGCGGCTGCAGCGACTCCATCACGAAGTTCAGCGGCAGAATGAAGATTTCGTTGCCGACCTTCACCGACATGCCGTCGAGGATCGCTAACGTTAGCGGCAACACGATGCGCGTCGTGCTGCCCTTGCCTGCCTGCGAGCTGATTTCGACGTGACCGCCCATCGACTGGATGTTTCGCTTCACCACATCCATGCCGACACCGCGGCCCGACACGTCGGTCACCTGCTCGGCGGTCGAGAAGCCGGGCAGGAAGATCAGGTTCCAGACCTCGTCATCGGTCATGCTTTCGCTGACCTGCATGCCCTGCTTGGCGGCCTTCGCGAGAATCTTGTCGCGGCGCAGGCCTGCGCCGTCGTCGCTCACTTCGATCACGATGTTGCCGCCATGGTGCGCGGCGGACAGCACCAGCTGGCCGGTCGAATCCTTGCCCGCGGCGCGGCGCGCTTCCACCGTTTCGATACCGTGATCGAGACTGTTGCGCACGAGGTGAGTCAGCGGATCGATGATCCGCTCGATGAGGCTCTTGTCGAGTTCGGTCGCCTGACCGAAGGTGACGAGTTCGACCTCCTTGCCGAGCTTCGCCGCCAGATCGCGCACGAGACGCGGGAAGCGGCTGAAGACATAATCCATCGGCATCATGCGGATCGACATCACCGCTTCCTGCAGATCGCGGGCATTGCGCTCCAGTTGCGCCATGCCGTTGAACAACCGGTCGTGCAAGGCCGGATCGAAGGTGCTGGTGGTCTCGGCCAGCATCGCCTGCGTGATCACCAGTTCGCCGACCAGGTTGATCAACTGGTCGACCTTCTCGACGCCCACCCGGATCGAACTGCCTTCGGCCGCGGCGGCGGCTGCCGGACGCGCCTTGCGGTCAGTTTCGCTACCGCCCGCTGCCGTGGCAGCCGGAGCCGGCGCGGGCGCCGGTGCGACTGCCGTGGCGACCGGAGCCGGTGCGGGCGTAGCCGCCGGTGCACTGAACAACTCGTGCGCCGGCGCTGCTGCGTTTGCCTGCGGTGCGGCAGCCGGCGCGGGGGCCAGTGCCGGTGCAGGCGCCGGTGCATGCTCCGCAGTGGCAGGCGTTCCAGGTTCGCCTTCCTGCGATTCATCCACCGGTGCCGTACCGCGGCCGATCAGGATCTGACTGTCGTCGATCACGAAACAGCACACGGCGATAATGTCGTCGGACGTAACATCAGTCTGCAGCCACAGCGTCAGATCGCCGCCCGCCTTGACCTGCCCAACGATATGCCCCAGGTTGCCGAGCTCTTCGGTCAGCAGTTCCTGGTCCTTCTCACCTACACCCCGTAGCGTGATTTTCAGATGCGGGCCGCCGTCTGCGCTTGCGGTCCCGTTTGTTGCGTTTGTTCCTTCCGCTCCTGCTGTTGTTGCGCCGGTCTGTGCCGGTTCGTTTCCTGATAGTTCGCCAGCGGCCTCGACGGCCTGCTGGACGACGTGTTCGGGCGCATGGCCGTCAGGGACGGCGGCCGGTGCCGGTGCGCTGGCTGCGTCCGGAGCCGGCGCTGCGGCAGCCGGTTGTCCCAGGCTTTCCCTATAGAGCTGGTCAAGCTTGGCGCAAATCGCCTTCGCCACCGCCCCATCGGGCTCGGCGCTCGCGCGATAGTCCGCGAGCTGGCCGGACAACACGTCCTTGGTTTCAAGGAACGTGTCGATCATGTCCTTGCGCAGCACGAGCTCGTTATTGCGCGCGCGATCGAGTAGCGATTCGAGAATGTGGGTCGTTTCGGTCAGTGCGGTGAAACCGAACGTCGCCGCGCCGCCCTTGATCGAATGCGCCGCGCGGAAAATGGCCGCGAGATCTTCCGGATCGGGATGGCCGATGTCCAGATTGAGCAGCAACTGCTCCATCTGCGCGAGCAGTTCGTCCGCTTCATCGAAGAACGTCTGATAGAACTGAGTGATGTCGAGTGTCATGCCTGGGTCACCGCGAGAGATCCTGTCTAGGCTTTGGCTGCCGTGCCGCTTCTATAAATGGTGGATGAGCTCAGGCTTCGCCTGACTCGGCTAGCGCCGCGACCAGTTCGGTCAGCATGTCGGGGTCGAGTGGCTTTTCAATCCAGCCGGTCGCCCCCGCTGCTCGCGCCGCCGCTTTGAAAGGTTCGCCGGATTCCGTCGTGAGGACGAGGATCGGCGTCACTTGGTAAGCCGGGTTGCCGCGCAGCGCCGTGATCAGATCAAGGCCGGTCTTGCCCGGCATATGCTGGTCCGTCAGCACGAGGTCGTACGGCATGGCGAGCGCGTTCTCGAGGCCCTCTTCGCCGTCGGCCGCGAGCGTCACTTCATAGCCGGCTGTCGTCAGCGTCGCGGAGAGAATCTGCCGCATCGCTGCCGAGTCGTCGATTGCCAGAATGTGCCTGATCATTAAAACCTCGCTGCGCTCACTATGGATCGCCCGACTGCGCGCCGCATAAGCGGCTGCGCGGGCCGGGCCATCATGTCCTTCACTTCGGCGCCACGCTGGGCGCCTTTGGAGCAACCGTTACCGGTTGCGCAATTTGTTGCAGCAGCGGCTGTTGTGCTGAACCGGCTGCGTCGTCCGACAAGGTGGTCGTGGTCGAGTCGTCGTGCATCATCGCGTCCTCCGACTTCTTGTTCAGAACCAGAATGCTGATGCGGCGGTTTTCCGGATCGAGCGGATCGGTCTTGTTCAGGTTCTGCGACGACGCCATGCCGATCACGCGCATCACCTTCGGCTCGTCCATGCCGCCTGCGATCAGCTCGCGGCGCGACGCGTTCGCGCGGTCCGCCGACAGCTCCCAGTTGCTGTAACCCTTTTCGCCGCCGGCGTACTGCACGGCGTCGGTGTGGCCCTGCACGATGATGCGGTTCGGCACATCGTTCAGCGTGTGGCCGATTTCTCGCAGGATGTCGCGCATGTACGGCTGGACCTCGTCGCTGGCGGTGTCGAACATGGGCCGTTTCTGCGAGTCCACGATCTCGATGCGCAGACCCGTCAAAGTCGAATCGATGCGGATCTGTTGCTTGAACTGGCGCAGGACGGGATTCGCTTCGATCGCGGCCATCAGCTTGATCTGCAGGTCGTGCAGGCGCACCTGCTCCTGACGTTCGAGCTGGCCTTGCATCTGCTTCACCGCGTCTTCGTCGTTGCGCGCGGTGGTACGGTCGGCGCGGCTCATCGAACCGTCGCTCTGACGCGTGATGCCCTGCTCATCTGTCGAGATATCGCGTCCGCCGCCCTTCAGGATGCTCGAATCCTCGGCGCTGCGATCGCCGCCCCACAGGGTGATCTTCAGCGGCTGGTTGAAGTAGTCCGCAATGCCGCGCAACTGCACCGTGGTCGCCGAACTGAGCAGCCACATCAGCAGGAAGAACGCCATCATCGCGGTCATGAAGTCCGCGTAGGCGAGCTTCCACGCGCCGCCGTGATGGCCCGCCTTCTTCGGCGCGGCGCGCTTGACGACAATCGCGCGGTCTTTATCCTTGCTCATCGAATCAGTCCCTGGTCCGCGTCATTACTTGGCTTTCACGCGGCGCACGTGCTCTTCCAGCTCGGCGAACGACGGACGTTCAGTCGAGAAGAGCACCTTGCGGCCGAATTCGACGGCGATCGCCGGCGCATAGCCATTTAGACTTGCGAGAATCGTCACCTTGATGCACTGGAACATCTTGGTCGACTCGGCGACGCGCTGTTCCGCGACGCTCGAAAGCGGCCCAATCAGCCCATACGAAAGCAGAATGCCGAGGAAGGTGCCGACCAGCGCCTGGGCGATCATCTCGCCGAGCACGGCAGGCGGTTTGTCGGCGGAGGCCATGGTGTGCACCACGCCCATCACCGCCGCGACGATCCCGAACGCCGGCATGGCGTCGCCGACCTTGGCAAGCGCATGCGCCGGCGCCTCACCTTCGGTGTGATGGGTTTCGATTTCCTCGTCCATCAGGCTTTCGATTTCGAACGCATTCATGTTGCCGCCGACCATCAGCCGCAGGTAGTCGGTCAGAAACTCGATGATGTGGTGGTCGGCGAGGATCTTCGGATACTGGGTGAAGATCGGGCTCTTCGACGGATCGTCGATATCGGCTTCGAGCGTCAGCGTGCCCTCTTTGCGCGCCTTCGCCAGCAGGACGTACAGGAGCGCCATCAGCTCCATATAGACGTCCTTGTTGTATTTGGAGCCCTTAAACAGGGTCGGAAGCACGCCCAGCGTCGATTTGATCGTTTTCATCCCGTTACCGAGGACGAATGCGCCGACGCCGGCGCCTCCGATCATCAGCAATTCGACTGGCTGCATCAGCGCGCCCAAGTGCCCGCCTTCCAGCGCATAACCGCCGAAAACGGACAACAGCGTCACGAGTGTTCCCACGAAAATCAGCACAGCCGAGCCCTCACAAGGAAGCGACGGAGACCGTCGTTAAACTGGTTTACGGCAACGGAGCGAAAAACTTTGGCGGAAAAGCGAGTTGGTGAGCCCGTGTAAACCACAGGCGCACGGCGCAGGTCCGGGGCGTGGGGTGCCCGTGTGTCCAGGCTGCGATGCAAGCGGGGCGGGCCTGCCCGCCCCGCGGCTCAAAGCGCCAGTTCGGCGAGCTGGCTCGCGCGCACCTTTGCTTCGGCAACTTTCTTCGTCTTACCTGCGCGGGACGGCGGTTGGCACAATCCACAGACGAAGCCGTGCTGCGGATCGTGCGCATGCGCCACGAAATGCCCGCCGCAGCGGCAGCAGGGCGTCATTTGCAGCATCCCGGAGGCAAAAAAACGCACTAGCGTCCAGGCCCGGGTCAGACTGAGCACCGGTTCGTCGTTGTGCAGCTTGACGTGTTCCAAGTAGAGCCGGTAGCTCTTCACGATCGACTGGATCGTCGCGCAGCCGCCGTGATCCGCCATGAAGCGGTAAATGTTATAGAACAGCGACGAATGAAAGTTCGGCTGCCAGGTCATGAACCAGTCCGTCGAGAACGGCAGCATGCCCTTGGGCGGCGACACCCCTTTCAGTTCCTTGTAAAGCTTGATCAGCCGGTCGCGCGACAGGCTGGTCTCGGCCTCGAGCAATTGCAAACGCGCACCGAGTTCGATCAGTTCGATCGCCAGGGTGATTTCCCTGACTTCGAGAACAACGCTTTTAGTGGCCATCCGCTCGGCTTCCCGCATCCTGGTATTGCTGGTTGGCATTGCTGCCTTGGCGTGCCGGCATCAGCCGACCTGCTCCACGGGCTGGCTAGCCATCAGGATCGCGGAATGTGCCTGAGAAATGGCGCTGGTCTTGCCCTTGTCCGCAAGCGCGGACAGGACAGCGTGGTCGTCGAAGCGGAAGCGGCATAGAACCTGGCTGGATGCGGCCAGTTTGACGGTCTGCGCGAGCGACAGATTGGCAATGACGTCGGCCAACTGATCCGAAATGCCCATGCGGAACATGCCCATGGGCTTGTCTTCACGCAGCAGACGTTGAGCGAGCAGGAGATAAGAAAGATTCACTTCTCTTATCTCATTGAGCATGTCACTTGTGGTGCTCATGATTCCCCCGGGTCGATCTGGCTGGTCAGGCCGTTACGGAAACGTTTGCTCGATCGCGCGCAGTACATCCGCACGAACGGCCCGTTTATGGTCTTGCCAGCATTGTGGCCAAAGGGAAAGCGAACGGAAATCGGACAGACACCCTATATGAACATAGGATTTATCCATAAATGATGTAGGAATTTTTCCTACAAATGGACGGTCTGAAAGAGGTATGAAAGGTTGAGCGGGATTTGGGGGATCGATCGGTGCGTGAGCTCAGCGCATTTCACGCACCGTCACCGGTGAGGTCGGATTATAAATGTTTTTCACACTACGGCAACACACGCTTGCTATGCGCAAGGCATCCCACGTCCCGCAAGGCGAACACGGCTACCCGCGGCACGCGCCTTGCTAAGGGGACACATGCGAATGACATGCGGGCTCTCAAAAACGGCTGCCAGGAAGGCTCGGCGACCTGTAACTGAGCATGTTTCGCGCTGTAACAACATTAAGTGTTTGAAAAACAACTCGAATTGCGTCGCCCGATCCCGATAATGGCCTTAAGGGATAACCCGATGCAGTGTCGGTTGTCTCTGGGCGGCGGGCTTTACCGCGCCCGACCGTCCGCAAGGCATTCGCCCTTCGCTCGATCCGAGCGCCGTCGTGCGAAGCCGACATGAACTTAGGAGAGTACGCATGCGAATCGCACAAATTGCGCCTTTATACGAAGCTGTACCGCCAAAATTCTACGGCGGCACCGAACGTGTCGTGTCCTACCTGACCGAAGCTCTGGTCGACCTCGGCCACGACGTGACGCTGTTTGCGAGCGGCGATTCTGTCACCTCCGCCAAGCTCAAAGCGGCCTGGCCGCGCGCGCTGCGCCTCGACCCGACGGTGCGCGACGCAATGGCGCCGCACGTTCTGCTGATGGAACGGGTGCGCAACGTCGCCCACGAGTTCGACGTCCTGCACTTCCACCTCGACTATTTGCCGTTCCCGCTGTTCTCGACGCTCGACACGCCGTTCGTCACGACGCTGCATGGCCGTCTGGACCTGCCCGAATTGCAACCGATTTTCGATACGTTCACGCAAGCATCGGTGGTGTCGATCTCCGATTCGCAGCGCCTGCCGCTCAAACAGGCGAACTGGCTCAATACCATTTATCACGGCCTGCCGGAGCAACTGCTCACGCCGCAGCCGCACAAGAAGCCCGAATATCTGGCGTTCCTCGGCCGTATCTGTCCGGAGAAGCGCGTCGATACAGCCATCAAGATCGCTGCCCAAAGCGGTCTGCCGCTGAAGATCGCCGCCAAGGTGGACAAGGTCGACCAGGAGTACTTCAAGACGGAAATCGAGCCGCTGCTGTCGATGGCGCACGTCGAATTCGTTGGCGAGATCAACGAAGCGCAGAAGCCGGAGTTCCTGTCGGGCGCAAAGGCGCTGCTGTTTCCGATCGACTGGTCGGAGCCGTTCGGCCTGGTGATGATCGAATCGATGGCATGCGGCACGCCGGTGATCGCCTTTAACCGGGGCTCGGTGCCCGAGGTGATCGATCACGGCTTGACGGGCTTCGTCGTAGAGGACGTACAAGGCGCCGTCGCCGCACTGCAGCGGCTGGACGAACTGTCGCGCACGGAAATCCGCGCACAGTTCGAACGGCGGTTTAGCGCCAAGACCATGGCTCAGAACTATCTGGATGGCTATGCCACGCTTATCGAAGCTGAGCGCCGTCCGATGTTGCGCCGTGTGGCAGTGGGTTGAACCGTCTCTACGTAGAGGATTAGGCGTAAAAACCCTATGTGAATCGTTTGCGCGAGCCGAATCGCGTCGATACACCGCCCATCTTCTAAAAAGCCGCCTTTCAAAGGCGGCTTTTTTCATCGGCAAATTCCGCCACAAATTCGATACATATTACGTAACGAATAAGCTTCCTGAATACCATTAACCTTCAGAAAGCTTTCATTGGCGATAATGGGCTAGCGACTAAACCTGCTCGATCAGAAACCGCTCGCGGTTCTTGCCGGCAATCCACTTGGGCGGCTTGCCGCGCCCGCTCCACGTATTGCCCGACTTCGGATCCTGATACCTCGGAGGCAGCGGCGCCTTCTTCGGCGGGCGCCCGCGCCGTGCTGCGACGGCGAAGCCCAGGTCCTGGGCCGTCAATCCGTACTCGGCGATTTTGCCGCGGATCTCCTCGATTACATTGCCGAGTTCCGTACGTCGCGCTTCGTCCGCCTGAGCCTGCAATCTGGCGATCTGCGCCTTGAGTTCTGCATATTGCGACATTTCCCTTCTCCCTTTTTGTAGAACGCATTGTTTCGGAGACTAGCCGTAATTAGCGAATTTCGCAATGGACAGTAATACTCACCATTCAAGTATCGTCTGATAATTTTAATGACGGGCGAATTGTTAAATAACTGCGCGCTTTATCGCGAAATAATCCCGTCCGCAAACCACCGCATTGACAATTCTTGACACCTGATTCGTCGATATTTGCCTAGAATTTCGCGCTCGGAGGTGTGCACCTGAATACCGCTTGTGCCGCTGCCAGCAAGTCAAACTTTTTAGGATTCCATATCATGCAGTTGTCAAAGCGCCTCGCTGCCGAGTTGTTCGGCACCTTTTGGCTCGTCCTCGGGGGCTGCGGCAGCGCCGTCCTCGCCGCTAATTTCGCTGGCCCTGTACACGGACTGGGGATCGGCTTTGTGGGCGTCTCGTTCGCGTTCGGCCTCACCGTGTTGACCATAGCGTATGCCATCGGCCAT
>Ga0302178_10000339_pt1 | contig 43774 bp, 41 predicted proteins | sample I_Palsa_E1_3_FD_198790 | JGI IMG/M metagenome (GOLD analysis project Ga0302178, IMG submission 198790) | Peat permafrost microbial communities from Stordalen Mire near Abisko, Sweden - I_Palsa_E1_3 | ecosystem: Environmental > Terrestrial > Soil > Palsa > Peat permafrost | place: Sweden...
GCGCGGCGGCGCCGAGGCGCGCGCGCAGGCTGGTGGCGGTGACGGCGACGTCCCATACAGACCTGGCGGGCTTCTGGGGCGCGGGCTCCTGGGGCACTAGCTCCTGGGGCACTAGCTCCTGGGGCACGGGCGGCGGGGGGTCGCGCAGTGTGCTGGCCAGGGGGCGCAGCACGCTGCTGACCAGGCGGGCCACCGTGCGGGCGTCGTCGCGGGCAGCTTGGAGCACCGATAGGCCGAGGTCAGGAGGGCGGCCAGGGCGGACCGCGAGGCGTCGTGGTTAGCGGTGAAACGCAGGCCCGTTTGGTAATTATCTTCGGCGCGGGCCAGGAGGGAGTCCGGGGCCTCAGCCGGAAGCGGGGGTTCGGCGGGCCGGGCGGGCAGGTGGGCAGCGAGGGTCTGGGCGATCTCGGTCAGGCGGGAGCGGATCGTGTTGAGGGCGTCTGCCACCTCGGGGGCGCACGGGGCGCCGGGTGCGCAGAACTCGGCGGCCTGCCGGATGCGCTCGGTGAGCAGGATCCAGGCCGCCTCGCGGTGCGGCAGGACGTAGTCGGTGTCGTAGAACAACTCGAAGCTGGGGCTGCCCGTGCGGCCCGGGTGCTCCGGCCCGGCGGGAAGGGTGGTGGCCAGGTCGCCGAGCGGGCTTACGACGGAGAGCATCAGCGCGACGCCAGCGTCCGCAAGCGCCTTGAGCTGGGCGTCGGTTTCCTCGGTGTGGGCGAAGAACCGCTGCAGGAGCAGCAGCAAGATCTCGTAGGAGACGTTGAACAGGTCCATGACCTGGGTGGTCAGCGGGTCGGTGACCAGGGGTATGTCCGGGTCGCGCTCGGCCGGGCGCACGTTGACCTGAACCACCGGCCGGACCGGGTCGAAGGCCGGGTTGGACTCGCGGAACTCGAGGTACTCATCGAGGATCCGGACGAACTGGCCGAAATGGGCATTCTGCCACGCGCCGCGCGGGCCCTCGCCCTGCTCGAGGATCTCGTCGATGGCCCGCTGCGCCGAGGCCGCGTCGGTGACCGCGATCAGCTCGGGCCAGCGGAAGTACTGCGTGGTGGCCTGGGCCCGCGGCGGACCGACGAACAGCCACTGCTCCCCGTGCTTGTCCACCAGGTGAGCAATCCCGGCCTCGATGGACCGGTACAGGTGCCCGACGGTGCGGAAGTCCTGGGGGCGGGGGACGATGTCGCCTGCGCTCATGGCGGGCAGGGCCCGGCCGAAGGCGGCCATCCCGTCGGCATCGTTGAGGTCCATGCCCTCGGGGCGTTCGAGGAACATGAAATGGCGCAGCGCTTGCTCGCCGAACGGCAGCAATGCCAGGTGGACGCCCGCGGGATAGTGGCTGGCGGGCTGGGGGAAGTTCGGCCGGGACAGGTGCGGGGCGGCGCCGATGGCGGACAGCAGGTTCTGCACCAAGGACAGGTGCAGCATCTCCTGCGCGGCCACGTGCGAGATCTTGGCGCGCCATCTTTGGGTGGCGGCTTGTTCTGCTGGGGTGAGTCCTTCCTCTTCTGATTGCTTCAGGCTGAACGCGGCGTAGAGGTACTGGCACATGATGCCGTGCTCGAGCTCGGCCGCCTCGCAGAGCATGTAGATCAGGGCTTCGCGGTGCTCGATTACGAACGGGGCCTCGGGCGGAGCCAGGCCGCCGCGGGTGGCGATCACCTGCGCGAGCCGCCCGCGACCGGACGTCCCGGATTCCCGGCCGTTGTCGCTTTCAGTCATTTGTCTTGCGCCTCCTGGGTTTCCATTGTCCCCAGGAGGCGGGGTCCGGGGGGCCGTCCGCGTTGAGCCCTCTGCGAACGGGGCTCAGGGGGCGGCGGCCGGGGAGACGTGGTCGCGTCGCTTCGTAGGTTGGAGCACCCATCATCGTGTGTAGTTACCCCCCGCGATCCGGGGGGTAAAGACACACGATCACTGGCCACGGCTCAGCGGAGGTGCCAGGTGGGGCCGGTGGGGGTGTCGGTGAGGGTGACGCCGAGCTCGTCTAGTTCGGCGCGGATCTGGTCGGCGCGCGGCCAGTCGCGCGCCTGGCGGGCCTGGGTGCGGTCGGCGACCAGCTGCTCGATGGCATGGCGTTCTTCGGGCGAGAGGTCGGAGACCGCGCGGCGCTGTTCCAGTTCTTCCGGGTCGAGGGTGGCCAGGCCCAGGCCGAGCAGGACGTCGGCGGCGGCGACGACGGTGCGCTGGCCGTCCGGCGTGATCGCGGGATCGCGCAGGGTGTCCTGGAGAGCCGCGAGGATCCTGGGGGTGCTCAGGTCGGCCGCGATCGCGGCGTCGATCGTGTCCAGGAGGTATTCGGCGGCCGGGTCGTCTTTGACGCGTTCTTCGGCGTCGGCGAGCGTTTCGATGGCGGGCAGCGGGCGCAGCGGCTGGATTCGCGCCACCAGCCGACGCAGCGTGGCCTGGGCCGCTTCCACCGCCGCGGTGGTGAAATCGAGCTGGCTGCGGTAGTGGCCGCCGAGCAGGAACAGCCGGTAGGCCATCGGATGGTAGCCGGCCTCGGTCAGGTCGGCCAGCCGCGGTGCCCCGCCCGCCGACTTGGCCATCTTCTCGGCGCCCAGCTGCAAGAACTCGTTGTGCAGCCAGTACCGGACCCACGGCTGGCCGTCGCCGAGGTAGGCCTCGCTCTGCGCGATCTCGTTGACGTGGTGCAGCTCGCGGTGATCCACCCCGCCGGTGTGGATGTCGAAGTGCGGACCGAGCAGGGCCATGCTCATCACCGAGCATTCCAAATGCCAGCCAGGCGCCCCCCAGCCCCACGGGGAGTCCCAGCGCATCACCCGGCGCTGGCCGGGCTCTTCGGCCCGCCACAGCGCGAAGTCGGTCTTGCGGCGGCGGCCCTCGACGTGCTCGACCCGGGCCGCTTCCAGCTGCCCCTTGGCGTCCATCTGGGCCAGCGCCCCGTAACCGGGGTCCTTGGCGGTGTCGAAGTACAGGCCGGAAGGCAGCCGGTAGGTGAAGCCCTTTCTTTCCAGCTCGGCCGCGAACTCGATCATCTGCGGCACGTAGGCGCTGGCCCGGGGGTACTCGTCGGCGGGCAGGATGTTCAGCGCGGCGGTGTCGACGAAGAAGACATCGGTGTAGAACGCGGCGATGTCCAGCACCGAACGGTGCTCGCGGGCCGCGGCCACCTCGAGCTTGTCCTCGCCGGTATCGGTGTCGGCGACCGCGTGCCCCACGTCGGTGATGTTGACCACGTGCCGCACTGGGATCTGTCGCCAGCGGAACGCACGGCGCAGCGTGTCCGCGAACACGTACGGCCGCATGTTGCCCAGGTGCGGGAACGCGTACACGGTCGGCCCGCAGCTGTACATGCCGGTCACGTCGCCCGACGGAGTGAAGTCCTGCACCCGCCGGCCCAGCGAGTTATACAGCCGCAGCTGATGGCCGCCCGCCACGTTCCCTCCCGCTCGTCTACCTCTTGGATGCCAGATCGCCATGATAGGTGCGGGCGAGGGGACGTGGGGTCAGGCGGCGAGTGCTGGGGGCCGGTCTGGCTGGGAGCGCGGCACAACCTCGGTACGCTGACGGGATGATGGCGTCGCTGGCGGTGGGTGGGGTGCTGGTGCTGGCGATGATCGCGGCGTCGGCGCGGGGCGCGGCCGGGCTTGCGCCGGACGCGCGTATCGGTATCCACTGCGGCTCGGTAGAGCACTGCTTCTTCGTGTCCAAGCGGGCCGGACTGATCATCTGGCCCGCGCTGGGCGCGGTGCTATTCGCGGTGCTTGGCGGGATCATCAAGAGCAGGCTGGCGGCCGGCTGGGTGCCCGGAGTGCGGGACGTACTGGTCCCCGCGGTGCTCGTCGTGGTGTTCGGCTTCCAGGTCGGCGCGCTGGTTTTGGCTGGGCGGGGACCCGGCGTGGCGGCGGCCGGGGGTGCTGGGACGAGGCCGGAGAGGGAAACCACGGCCCGTTCCGATTGATTGAACTTTGCGGCCGGAGCGGGCCGGCATGCAGATCAGGGTGACCAGGCAGCCGGCCACGGCGACCACCGCGCCGGTGAGCAAGCCCAGGTCCATGCCGCTGATGAACGCGGTCTTGGCCAGGTGGATGAGCGGCGCCCCGGTGGGGCCGAGGGCCCGGGCGGCGGCGAGCGCGCCGCCGAGGGAGTTCTTGACGGTGGCGGGGAGCGGCCGACCGGACAGGGCGCCAGTCATCCGGTCCTGGTAGCGGGTAGCCAGCAGGCTGCCGACAACCGCCACGCCGAGCGCGCCGCCGAGATGGATGGCCGCGGTGTCAGCGGCGGAGGCTACGCCGCTGTCGGTCGGAGGCACCGAGCCGACCACGGAGCCGGTCGCCGTCGGCAGCGCCAGCCCGGCCCCGGTGCCGAGCAGGACCATACCCGCCGCCAGACCGGCGAAGGCGGTGCTGACGGCGGCACCGGAAATCAGCCAGAGCCCGGCGGCGACCAGCGCCAGCCCGGCCGCGACGGTGAACTTCGGCCCGATGGCCCGCACGGCCACGGCGGAGGCCGACGCGACGACGATGACGGCGGCCGCGACCGGGAGCAGGCGGATGCCTGCCTGCAGCGCGGTTAAACCGAGAGAGAGCTGCAGGAACTGGGTCAGCACGAACAGCGCCCCGAATAGCCCGAAGGTCAGCGTGATGACCGCCGGGATCGCGGCCGAGAACGGGCGCTGCCGGAAGAAGCTCAGGTTGAGCATCGGATGATCGGTGATCCTTTCCCAGCTGGCGAACAGGGCCAGGACGGCCAGGCCGCCCGCGCCCGCGCCGATCACCAGGGGCGACGACCAGCCGCGGGTGGGCGCCTCGATGATCGACCACAGGACCACGCCGATCCCCGCCATCGACAGGCCGGCCCCGGCCAGGTCGGGCGCCTTGGCGGCCGGGTTCTTGGAGTCCGGCACCAGCCAGTAGGCGGCCAGCAGGCCGGCCATGGCGATGGGCACGTTGATCAGGAAGACCGAGCCCCACCAGAAGCGGGCCAGCAGGAAGCCGCCGATGATCGGGCCGAGGGCCACGCCGATGCCGCCGGTACCACCCCAGCGGCCGATGGCACGCTGGCGTTCGGCGGGGTCGCGGAACATGTCGCTGATGATCGACAGCGTCGAGGGGATCATCAGCGCGCCGCCGATGCCCATGCCCGCCCGGGCGGCGATCAGGGCGCCGATGTCGCCGGAGAAAGCGGCCCAGGCCGAGCCGCCGGCGAAGACGGCCAGGCCGGTCAGCAGCGTCCTCTTACGGCCGATCCGGTCCGCCAGGCTGCCCGCGGCCAGCAGCGAGCCGGCGAACACGACGATGTAGGAGTCGACGATCCACTGCAGGTCGCTCGCCGTAGCGTTCAGATCGCGGACCAGGGTGGGGAGCGCGACGTTCAGGACCGCGCTGTCCAGGTTCGCGACCAGCACCGTCACGCACAGGACGGCCAGGGCCAGCCAGCGCTTCCTGACGGGAAGCTCAGCTGGATGCATTTTCGGCTCTTGTCGTCTCGCGAGCGAGTGACTCAGGCCCGGCCGCCGCCCGTTGCAGCCTATGGCAAATTTGCCCGGATCGGCGGGCCCGATAGCTGGCGGCCCGTTAATAGACGCGACGCGCCGGCTAGCGGCCCTTACCATTACATGTGCTGTCTGGCCGGTGCACGTGCCGCCGACGGGCCGCTCAGGATGAGGCACGTGCAGCGTCTGGCACCGCGGGCAGGAAGGCACCATGAAGATCGACAACAGTCCGGCCAGGGGAATGCGGGACCTGCTGCCCGCTGACGTCGCGGTCCGTGACCATGTGCTCGAGTCGATCTCCGCGGTGTACCGGCGGTTCGGGTACCAGCGGATCGAGACCCCGGCGCTTGAGAATATCGACCGGCTGCAAAGCGGCGAGGGCGGGGACAACGAGAAGCTCATCTTCCAGGTGCTGCGACGCGGGCTGCCGCCTGAGGTGGCGGCAGGCACCTCGCTGCGGGAGCTGGTGGACCTCGGGCTGCGGTACGACCTGACGGTGCCGCTGACCCGGTTCTACGGGAACAATCACGCGGTGCTGCCGGTGCCGTTCCGGTCGCTGCAGGTGGGGCCGGTGTGGCGGGCGGACCGGCCGCAGCGGGGCCGGTACCGGCAGTTCTACCAGTGCGACATCGACATGATCGGCGAGCCTTCTGTGCTGGCCGAGGCGGAGCTGATCGAGGCGACCAGCGAGGCGCTGGCTTCTATCGGGCTTGAGGGCACCACGATCCGGGTGTCGGACCGGCGGTTCCTGGCCGCGCTGGCGGCGGACGCGGGGGTGCCTGAGCCGTCACGGGACGCGTTCTTCATCACCCTGGACAAACTGGACAGGATCGGCTGGGACGGGGTGCGGGCCGAGCTGGCCGAGCTCGGGTTCTCGCCTGTCCTGCTGTCGGCCGCGGTGGAGAAGATCCAGGGGCTGGTGGACGTGCCGGCCGGCAAGCTGGCGGGGGTGCTGGCGGAAAGTCTGCCTGACCTGCCTTCCGAGGTCGCCGAGGACTTGTCCTCAACTGCTTCCGCGCTCGACCGGCTGGCTTTCGAGCGGCCGTTGAGCTGGCAGTTCGATCCGACGCTGGTGCGCGGGATGGGGTACTACACCGGGCAGGTCTTCGAGATCACCCACCCGGACATGAACGGGTCGGTGGCCGGCGGCGGGCGGTACGACAAGCTGATCGGCCGGTCGCTGGGGCACGACGTGCCGGCCTGCGGCTTCTCCATCGGGTTCGAGCGGATCGTGGACCTGCTGTCGCGGCAGCTGTCACGGGACGCGGTCGCCGTCCTGGTCGAGGGCGAAGTGCCGATGGCGGACGCGCTCGCGGTGGCGCGGGAGATGCGGAGGGCGGCCGGGCCGGCCCGGGTGGTTGAGGTCGTGCGGCGCAGCGGGAAATTCGGGGCGCAGCTCAAGCGGTTGGAGGCGGCCGGGTTCGGCGGTTTCGTGGTGGTGCGGGCGGAAGACGGTGCCATCGTGACCGGGGAGCCGCGGGCGCTGGGCGCGGAGCCGGGCGGGTAGCGCCCGCCGGGATAGCCGCTGACCGCCGGGATGGTCGTGGTCATCTGATCCATCCCGGCGAGTCGCGGCGATAGGTACAGCTACGGTCAGCCGCTCGTGTTGAGCTGGCCGTTGACACCGTTCGGGTAGAACCCGCCTGAGGTGGCCACCTTGGGCGTCAGGTAGACGATGTTCAGCACCTGCCCGGGAGTGCGGCCGAAGGCGAGCCCGTTGGCGTCCGTGGGGACGATGTTGGCCTGGTCGTTCACGGTGACGCCCTGGTCGTCGTGGCTCGGCCCGTCGAGGCTGTCGCGGGCGCGGGAGATCGCGTTCGCGTCCCAGGCAAAGCCGCGGTCATACAGCACCGTGCGGATGTTGGCCGCGTGGTAGGCCTCGACCGCGAGGATGCCCGCGGCCGCGCCGAGGTAGGTCTTGTTGCTGATCAGCGGCGCGGCGCCCTTGTAGGCGGTCACGCCGACGTCCTCGAAGATGAACGCGCCGAGCAGGAACACGTCCTCGTTCGCGTAGACGTTGAAGGTCTCCCCGGGCCTGATCAGCCCGGCCGCGGTCGCGGCGGCGGTGAAGCTGGTGTTGATGTTGATCGTTGGCCGGGATACCGCCGCGCTCCCTAGCGCCTCCCGCAGGAACCGCACGTGCTCGTACTCGTCCCGGGCGATCTCGGTGGCGAACTGCCGGACGGACTTGCTCTTGAACGGGACCTTATGGCCGCCTTCGACGCCCCCGCGCCGTCCCTTGCCGTAGGTCAGGCTGGACGGCAGGCCCCACCCGTACACGGCGTAGGAGTAGAACTCCGCCTCCAGGTACTCCAGGTTCAGCGCGAAGTTCAAGATCGCGCTGTCAGAGATCGCGGCGTCCAGGTCCGACTCCGTTTCCGGCTTCGCGTCCTGCGCCAGCGCCGCAGGCGCGGCCGCAGAACCGAGCAGTCCTAGGCCTACTGCCCCCAGGCCCGCGGCAGTGGCGCCCTTAAGGAATCGTCGCCGATCCGCTGGATTCTCCGCACTTCGGTCAATCATCTCTTTCACGAAATTTTTCCCGAACATGCCTTTTCCCTCCCCGATTTGATGACACCGGTTGTTTTCCCCCCGGAACAAATAACCTGGTGGTTGGCGTCAACCGTCTTATTGTGAAGCGGAACTGCCGCTCAGGCAATAGGCCAGGCCCCAGACTGGCCATATTCTCCTATGTGGTTTCCTTTACGGTAATCGCTACACGCTGGGATCGCCGGGCGCAGGTCGCTGAATTACAGGCCGGCAAGGATTTTGTGAAAGGCACCCTGTAGCGCGGCCGAAGTGACGCCGAGGAAATCACATAGCTGACCGTAGCCCCGGGCGCTGTTGCGCGGCGGCGGCCTTGGCGATGATCATGGACGGACTACTCGACGATGCCCAGCACGCGCCGGAAGGGCTGTGCGGCTGGGGAGGGGTGCCGATGACTGAGCTGCCGAGCTACGCTGACCTTCCGGCCGCCCCGCGCGGTGGCCGCTCCGGATGGGGCCTGTTCGGCGACGGCGACAATCTCGGGCTGGTCAACTTGATGACACCCGAGCGGATCGCGGCGGCGGCCCGGCTGATCCGGCGGGGACAGATCTTCTGCCTGGACCTGCCGCTTGGCAGTATCTCTCCGGCGCTGGCGACGTTCCGCGGGGTGCCGCGGCATCAGGTGCTGCACCAGCCGGGCAGCGCCAGCTTCGACGACGTCTACGACAACTTCTACCCGCAGGCCTCCAGCCAGTGGGATTCCCTGGCCCACATCGGGTACGCGCCGGACCAGATGTACAACGGCGCCACCGAGCAGGAAGTGCTGGCGGGCACCAGAAACACCGTGGAACACTGGGCCCGGCACGGAATGGCGGGCCGCGCGGTCCTGCTGGATACCGAGCGGGCGCTGCGGGAGGGCGGGCGGCCGTATGATCCCGGCGAGCCCGTCGCGCTCGACGTCGGCGACCTGGAACTGGCCCGGCGCCAGGCCGGGGTCGAGTTCGCCCCGGGTGACATCATCTTGCTGCACACCGGCTTCGCCGCCTGGTACCTCAAGCAGCCCCACCAGGTGAAGAACCGGCTGCACGGCAACGTCGCCGCGCCCGGCGTCGCGCACACCGAGGCGGTCTGCGAGTACCTATGGGACAGCCACGCGGCGGCCATCGCCTGCGACACCTTCGGCGTCGAGGCCTTCCCGGCCGACCGGAGCCAGGAGGGGCACCCGTTCGGGTTCCTGCATAACATGCTCATCGGCCAGTTCGGCATGGCCCTGGGCGAGTTGTGGTGGCTCAGCGACCTGGCCGCCGACTGCGCCGCCGACGGGGTCTATGAGATGTTCGCAGTCAGTGCGCCGATGAACGCGCCCGGCGGGATCGGCTCGCCCGCCAACGCCGTCGCCATCAAGTAAGGCAGCTGCCCTGTTAGTGGTCGATGGTTTTTAGCTCCCGGCGCATTACCTTGCCTGTCGATGTCTGGGGTAGGTCGGGGACGAACCGGACCGAGCGGGGCAGCTTGTAGGCGGCCAGGTGCGGTCGGCAGTGCTCGATGATCTGGGCCTGAGTTGCTGACGTGCCAGGACGGAGGACCACATAGGCGCGGGCCAGTTCACCGAGGGCCTCATCTGGCACTGAGCCGACGGCGACCATGGCCACCGCGGGTTGGGAGGCGGCCACCCGTTCGATCTCCGCCGGGTAAACGTTGAACCCGCCGGTGATGATCAGGTCTTTCCTGCGATCGACGATGAAGTAATGGCCTTCGTCATCCCGGCTGGCGATGTCGCCGGTGTGCAGCCAGCCGTCCGGCTCGATCGCGGCGCGGGTCGCGTCCTCGTTGCCGTAATAGCCGAGCATGACCAGCGGACCGCGGATCATCAGTTCGCCGGGCTCGCCGTCGGGACCGGTGACGGCCGGATCGTCGAGCGCGGCCACCCGGGCCTCCACGCCGGGGAGCGCGAAGCCGATCGACCCGTGGACGTTGGGCATGTAGCTGACGTTGCTGGTGCCGGCTCCGCCTAGCTCGGTCATGCCCCACAGCTCCAGCAAGGGCGCCTGGGACCAGCTCTCCCACTTTTGCATCTTCGCCGCCGGCATGGTCTGGCCGCCCACCGCGCAAATCCGCAGCGACGACAGATCGGTTCCGGGTAAGGATGGGTCGGCGAGCATCATGGCGTACATGGTCGGCACGCCGTCGAATACCGTCGCGCGATGGCGCTGGATCTCGGCCAGAGCCGCGGCCGCGTCGAAGCGCTCCATCATCACCAGCGTCGCGCCGGCCATGAAGGTACCGTTCATCACGACGTTGCCGTAGACGTGCGGCAGGGGCAGGGCGTTGAGCATCATATCGCGACCCGGCGCAACGTGGGCGCGGCCGGGTCAGGCTGAGGATCACCTCGGCCTTCTCACCGCCGGTGAAGATCGCCGCTGCGCCGCAGTCGTTGAGAACGAAGGCCACTTCTTCCGGAGTGAGCATCACGTTGATCCGGTTGACCACCGCCCCGGCCCGCAGCGCGCCATGGTAGGCGACCACCCACTCCCACCGGTTGGGCGAGCACAGCGACACGCGGTCGCCAGGCCGGACGCCGAGCTCGTGCAGGCCCGCGGCTACCCGGTCGCACATGTCATCAAGCACCTGGTAGGTGAATGTCCGCCCGCCGGCGATAAGGGCCGCCTTGGATCCGAAGCGCTGCGCCGTGCGGGCCAAGATCTGGCCCAGATCCGCCTGAACGGGCCTGAATTCCGCGCGATTCCGGTCGGTACTTACCGCGGTCATGATCCCTCCCTAAAAAGAGCCTTCAGGACCGGGTCGATCGCGGCCAGCATGGGACCGCTTAGCGGCCATCTTCCGCCTGGCGGCGGGCTTGTCAATAGTCGTCAGCGCAGTTCACCAGTTGCCTTGAGATCGTCAAAGAGCAACTGGTCGACAGGGGGCACCTGGGGCCGGTCGGCGTAGCAGAACCAGGCCAGTTCGTCGATCTCGCCGCTGGCCGCCAGGGTGCCGGAATAGCGCGCTGCGTAGCAGCTCATGCGCACGACGGCGCCGCTGGGGTGGCCGTGCGGCTGGTAGGCCTTATAGGTGCACACGTGCGTTACCGTCTCGGGCAGCAGGGCCACCGTCAGTTCCTCGGCGATTTCGCGCAGCAGGGTCTGCAGGTCGGTTTCCGCGCCTTCCCGCTTGCCGCCGGGGATGTAGAAGATGTCTTTCCCGCGTGGCCGGGCGCAGAGGATCTTGCCGTTTTCCAGATGCACCCAGGCCACCGTGTCAACAAAGGCTGGGGTCTCGTTGGTGAAATCAGCCACCCGACCAGCCTGCCACCAAGCGCCGTCATTTTGCCGCTGACCGAGAGCGGCGGCGGTGTACCCGTGCCAAGTTCTGCGCGTAATAGAGACCGTCACCACTGCTGGCCCCCCGGGAAACGGGTCAAATTGTCATTAATACGCCTAAAAGTTGCGCTTCCGAGTGCTACCGCCCCGTGATCGGACCGGCCCTATGTTCCATCGGTCCGGTCCGGTGCGGCCCAATGTTCCATAGGTGCGGCGGCGGTGCGACCCACGGCGGCCGGGCCGGAGTGGGTGGGGGCGGGTGGGGGCGGCTGTTCCTGGGGGCTGTTCCTGGGGGGCTGGAGGGGCTGGGGAAAATGGTCCGCACGGGAGGATGTGGGGACGGATGGGCGGCTAGCGTGGGAATCCCAGCTGCCCGAGCTACAGCTCCAGCCTCCGGCTCCTCATGGGCACGACCACCTTGCCAGTGCACCACTCCACCCAGGCCGGCCCCAGGGACAAGCATGTCGGCCGCCAAGGCCGGGATGCCTGCGGGCCTGGCACCGGCAACGCCCTGATCGAGGCCCGACTGGAGCCGTAGGCTTTGGCTGGGGACCGAGCTGGGGACCGAGCTGGGACCGAGCTGGGACCGAGCTGGGACCGAGCTGGGACCGAGCTGGGACCGACTTGGGGGCGAGGAGGCGGACGTGGGCGAGCCAGCCATCGCGGTGCACGGGCTGCGCAAGAGTTTCGGTGCGAAGGAGGCAGTAGCCGGGATCGACCTGGAGATCGCGGCGGGTTCTTTCGCCGGACTGGTCGGGCCGAACGGGGCGGGGAAGACCACGTCCCTGTCGATGATGACCGGCCTGCTGCGGCCGGACGGCGGCCAGGTGGTGATCAACGGGCTGGAAGTGTGGGCCGACCCGCCCGCCGCCAAGGCGATCATCGGGGTGGTTCCGGCCGAGGCGCGGCTGTTCGAGCGGCTCAGCGGTGAGGAACTGCTGGAATACGCCGGGCGGCTGCGCGGCCTGTCCGCCGGTGAGGCGCGCTCCCGGGCCGCGCAGCTGCTCGAGGTGCTGGACCTGACCGCGGACGCCAAGCGCCTGGTCGCCGACTACTCCACCGGCATGCGCAAGAAGGCCTCGCTCGGCTGCGCCCTGATCCACAACCCCTCGGCGCTGTTCCTTGACGAACCGCTCGAAGGCGTCGATCCGGTCTCCGCCGACGTCATCCGGCGGCTGCTGACCCGCTACGTCGGCTCCGGCTCGACCGTGCTGTTCTCCAGCCACGTGATGGAGCTGGTCGAACAGGTCTGCGACCACGTCTCAGTCATCGACAAGGGCCGGATCGTGGCCACCGGCACCACCGAACAGGTGCGCGGCGGAAAGACCCTGCAGCAGGCGTTCATCGACCTGGTCGGCTCGCGGGCCGACGGCGGGGAGGGACTGTCGTGGCTCGGCTCCTCGTCCAGCTGAAACTGCGCCTGCTGCGCAACGCGCTGCGCTCGTCCTCGCAGGCCAAGGCCGGCTTCATTATCAGCGTGATCGCCGCGGTCCTGGTCGCGGCGGGCACCTTCGCCGGGCTGGCCGCGCTGCGGGGCAACAGCGCCTCGGTGGACCTGACCACGGTCATCTTCACGTTGTTCGCGTTCGGCTGGCTGATCCTGCCGCTCATGGCCTTCGGCCTCGACGGCACCCTGGACCCCGCCACGCTGGCCCTCTACCCGCTGCGGATGCGCCCGCTCGCGGTGGGGCTGCTGGCCGCCTCGGCCGCCGGGGCCTGGCCGCTGGCCAACCTGGTCGGCCTGCTCGGGGTGACCGTCGGGCTGGCCCGCGGCGCGCTCGGCTTGCTCATCGCCCTGCTCGCGGTGGTGCTTGAGGTGCTGTTCAGCATCACGCTGGCCCGGTTCGTGACCGCGAGCCTGGCCGGGCTGCTGCGCTCACGGCGCGGCAAGGACTTCGCCGCCCTGCTGATCATCCCGATCTTCGCCCTGTACGAGCTTTTCGCCCAGCTGGTGCCGAAGCTGACCGAGGAGGGCAAGCTGACCCCGGCCAGGTTCGCCGGGGTCGACGTGTGGATGCGCTGGATCCCACCGGGCCTGGCCGCGCACGCGATCCAGGACGCCTCCACCGGGCACCCAGGCACCGCGCTGCTGCGGCTGGCACTGCTCGCCGCCGTCGTCGTCGTTCTGGGCGCACTGTGGATCAGGTCGCTTGGCCGCGGCCTGGTGACGACCGATACCAGCACGCAGTCATCGGCGGTGCGCGGGGTGGCGCTGCCGTTCGGCCGGTACGGGCTGCGCGGCACGGTGGCCGCCCGGTTCTGGATCTATCAGCGCCGCGAACCCAGCTCGCTCATCTACTGGGGCATCACCGCGGTCGTCATGATCGCCGTGTCCATCCGCACCATCTTGACCTCGGGATATCTCGTCGGTTTGGTCACCAGCGCCGTCCTTGGGTCCGCCTTCCTGGGCGTGCTGCACTCCAACTCGATCGGGCTGAGCGGACCGGGCTTCGGCCTGGAGGCGATGACACTGACCGGACGCCGCGCGCTGCGCGCCTATGTCTCCGGCCAGAACATCGCGCTCGGCATGGTCGCGGTGCCGCTGCTCACGGTGATCTCCTTCGGCCTCGCGGCGCTGGCCAAGCATCCGGTGGACGGGTTCCTCGGCATGGCGGTGGCTCTCGCCGGGATCGGCGCGGGCCTGGGGCTGGGCGACATCTTCAGCGTCACCTTGCCCTACCCGATGGAGAAGCGGGCCGGCAGTCCCGTGCCCAGGCCCGCCGACGGATTCATAGGTGACAGGCTCGCGGGCTCCCTCGGCAGTCTCGTCGGCACGGTGGTGGCGGTCATCCCGGTCGTGCTCGGTGTCGTGTTCACCCGCTCGGATCCGGCGACGGTCCGGATGCCGGTGCTCGTGGTCTGCGCCGCCGGATATGGCCTCGTGCTGGCCTGGATCGGCGGGCGCCTCGCCGCCCGCGCGGCCGAGCGGCGGCTGCCCGAGCTTTACCAGATCGCCGTCCGCAGCAAGCTTTAGCCGATCCGGACGCGGGATGAGAGCGCCGTTCCGTGGGTAATTACGCAAGTAACTTGTGCAATTTAATTGATCAGCCTAGACTGACGATATGGGCACGAGCGGAGATCGCCAGGACACGGCCGAGACGGCAGTCAGGCTGGCGGTGGCGGTCAAGCGGCTTCAGGCGCGGATCCGGGAGGAGGCCGGCGTGACGTCAACCGGCCTGTCGGTCGCGCAGGTGTCGATCTTCAGCCGGCTGCTGCACGAGGGACCGGTCACAGCCGCGTCCCTGGCCGTGGCCGAGCATGTCAGCCAGCAGGCCATCGCGCAGAGCCTGGCCGGGCTGAAGGCCGGCGGCCTGGTCAGCGTGAAGCCGGACCCGGCGGACGGCCGCAAGAGCCTGCTCGAGGTGACCGCAGCCGGCCGCGCGCTGTACGAGACGATCCTGGCCTCACGCGACGACTGGCTGATCCGGGCGATCGAGTCAGCCGTAAACCCGGACGAACGGGCCAGCCTGGACCAGGCGATCAAGCTGCTGGAGCGGCTCGGCCAGGTCGACCTTCGGGTCGACCGGCGAAGCCGGTGACGTCGGCTCCGGCGGTCAGTACCACAGAGCCGGGCACCCCGGCCGACGGTGGGAACGCTTTCTCGTGGCGGTTCACTACGCCGTTGTTCATGGGGTCCGCGCTCAATCCGGTCAACAGCTCGCTGATCGCGACCGCACTGGTGCCGATCGCGGCGGCGATGCACGTGTCGATCGGCCGGATCGCGGTGCTGGTCTCGGCGCTTTACCTGGCGAGCTCGATCGCCCAGCCGACGGCCGGGAAGCTGTCCGAGGAGTTCGGGCCGCGCCGGGTGTTCCTGGCCGGGATCACCACCGTGCTCATCGGCGGGGTGGTGGGCGGGGTGAGCCAGAACCTGACGACGCTGATCGTGGCCCGGGTCCTGATCGGTGTCGGCACCTCGGCCGGGTACCCGTCGGCGATGCTGCTGATCCGCCGCCGCGCCGGGCAGGCCGGGCTGGACAAGCCGCCGGGCGGGGTGCTGGGCGGGCTGCAGATCGCCGGAGCGGCGACGGCCGCCCTCGGGCTGCCTCTCGGCGGCGTGCTGGTGGGTGCGTGGGGGTGGCGGGCGACGTTCCTCGTCAACGTCCCCGTCGCACTGGCCACACTGGTGATGGCCCTGCTAGGGATCCCCCGGGACGCTCCGGTCACCGGATCACGGCGAGCCAGGGACGTAGCGGCCCGCATCGACGTGGCCGGCATCGCCGGATTCGGCGGGACGATGACGGCTCTGCTGATATTCCTGATGTCGGTGCCGCGACCGGACTGGGTCGCCCTGGGCCTGGCTGTCGTGCTGGCCGCCGGCCTCCTGTGGTGGGAACTGCGGGCCGGCCACCCGTTCATCGACGTGCGGCTGCTCGCCTCGAACCTGGCGCTCACGCGCACCTACCTGCGGTGGGCACTGATGTCGGTGTGCATCTACACCGTGCTCTACGGCATCACCCAGTGGATCCAGGCCGGCCGGGGCCTGTCCGCCAGCGAAGCCGGGCTGCTCCTGCTGCCCATGACCGCCGTTTCGGCGATCATGATGGGGCCGATCTCCAAGCGCAACCTGATCCGCGGCCCGCTGATCGCAGGGGCCGTGGCCTGCCTGGCCGGGGCGGCCGGGGTCCTGTTCCTGACCACGAGCACGCCGATCGGCTGGATCCTGGTCGTCACGCTGGCGTTCGGGGTGGCCCTGGGCGCCGCCGCCAGCGGGAACCAGACCGCGCTGTACACGCAGGTGGCTGCCGGTCAGCTCGGCACCGCCTCGGGCCTGTTCCGGACCTTCGGCTACGTCGGCTCCATCGCGTCATCGGCCATCATCAGCATCGTCTTCCACAAGAACGTCGGCGATCATGGCCTGCACGTCATCGCCGTGATCATGATCGCCGCCAGCGCCGTGACGCTCCTCGTCACCGTGGCAGACCGCCGGCTCCGGACCAAGGCCCCGGCCGCCGCGGCGGTCAGCAGCCAGCCGGCCGAGATGAACAGCCACCCGACCACAGGGCACCCGACCACAGGGCACCCGACCACAGGCCACCCGACCACAGGCCACCCGACGACAGAGGAGAACCCATGACCCCGACGCTCCCGGCCATCGATCCCCGGCGTACCGCGCTGCTCGTGATGGACTATCAGGCCGGTATCCTCGGCCGTCTCGACGAAGCCGAGCCGCTGCTTTCGTGCGCGGCGGACGCCATCGCCGTCGTCCGCGGCCGCGGCGGGCAGATCGGCTATGTCCGGGTCGCCTTCGATGACGCGGACTACGACGCGGTTCCCCCGCACAGCAGGTTCGCGTCGTTGCTGGCGACAGGCCGCGAGGCGATGCACAATGACTCCCCCGCGACCGCCGTCCACGACGCGGTGGCACCCGAGCCGGGCGATATTACCGTGCGCAAGACGCGCGTCGGCGCCTTCTCCACCACCGACCTCGACCAGCAGCTGCGCGATCGCGGCATCACCACCCTCATCCTCGCCGGGATCAGCACCAGCGGCGTGGTCTTGTCCACCGTCCGCGACGCCGCCGACCGCGACTACGAGGTCCTCGTCCTCGCCGACGCCTGCGCCGACCCCGTGCCCGGCGTGCACGAATTCCTCACCGAGAAAATCTTCCCCCGGCAGGCACACGTGATCACCAGCGCCGAGCTCAAGGACGTGCTGTCCGGCCGTGGTGAAACCTTCCGGCCATCACCTATCGTTAACGTTATAAGCAGCAGAAACTTGGAATAACACCAGACAGGGAATGAGGGCGGGGAGGGCTCTTCTGCGCTGACGGGGACAGTGAGGGGAACACCGTGATCGGAGCCAGCTGGGCCGGACGCCGGAAGGTCACCCGGCTGATCCGCCTCTGGCTGCTCGGTACCACCCTGCTGCTAGCCCTGGCGGCCACGATTGCCGTCTTCGCGGGCTCCCGCCCGGCCGCCGCGGCCGGGCGCAAGCCCGACGCGGTCAGCTGGGTGACGAGCTGGGGCGCCAGCCCGCAGGCCGCCGGGCGCGATACGCTCGCCGCCGTCGGCTTCGACGACCAGACGGTCCGCGACGTCATCTTCACCAGCGTCGGCGGTGATCCCATCCAGCTGGAGCTGACGAACGCCTACGGGGCCTCGCCGCTCCAGATCGGCCGGGTGACGGTCGCGGTGGCGGGCCCGGACGGCGCGGTGGCGCCGGGCACGATCCACCCGGTGACCTATGGCGGCCGCGCATCGTTCCAGATCCCGGCGGGCGCGCAGGTCCTCAGCGACCCGGTGGCCATGCGGGTGTGGCCGCTGGAGGAGCTCGCGGTGAGCGTGTACCTGCCGGACCAGACGGGCCCGGCGACGTACCATTTGGACGCCTACCAGGTCAACTGGGTGTCGGTGCCCGGTGACCACACCGCTGACTCCGGTACGAGCGCGTTCATCGTCCCGACCACGTCGTGGTACTTCCTCAGCGGCCTCATCGTGCGTTCCGCCGAGGCGGACGGGACCGTGGTGGCGATCGGCGACTCGATCACCGACGGCGTGGGTTCGGACGTCGGTGCCAACGCCCGCTGGCCCAACGACCTGGCCCGCCGGCTGGACGCGGTGAGCGGTCCCACGCTGGCGGTAGCCGACGAGGGGATCGGCGGGAACCGGGTGCTGAATGACTCGCCGTTGTATGGCGCCAGCGCCGAGGCTCGGTTCGAGCGGGACGTCCTGGACCAGCCTGGGGTCCGTGACGTCATCGTGCTTGAGGGAATCAACGACATCGGGTTCAGCGCGGGCCCGCGCGCAGTTACCTTGGGCCTTGCGGGACCGGGCACCGGGGTCAGCGCGGCTCAGATCATCGCTGGGTACCGGCAGCTGATCGCGGCGGCGCACGCCCGGGGGCTGAGGATTTTCGGTGCGACCTTGCTGCCGTTCCAAGGAGCGGGGTACTACAGCGCGGCGGGCGAAGCCACCCGCGAGGCGGTGAACACCTGGATCCGCACCAGCGGCGCCTTTGACGGCGTCATCGACTTCGACAAGGTGATGAGCGATCCGACCGATCCGCTGAGGCTGAACCCTAGCTATGACTCCGGCGATCACCTGCACCCCAATGACGCCGGCTACCAGGCCATGGCCAACGCCATCAACCTGGCCATGCTGCTGCCGGGGTAGCGGATAGGAGCGGGCCGCGCGGGCCGCGCGGGGCGCGCGGGCTGCAGCGGGCTGGTGGGGCTGGTGGGGCCCGTGCGGCGCTGGCGCGGAAGGGCCGGACGCTTTAGGTACTTCGGCTTTAGGTACTTCGGCTTGGAGGTGGTACCGGGACGGTCGGCAGGTGGCCGGCCTGGGCCAGCAGGGCGAGCAGGGTCACCGCGTCGGTCCAGGCCAGCGGGGCGACCGAGGCCGGCTGGCCGGCGGAGTTAACCTGCTCGGGGAGCGAGCCCACCTTCGTCCGGTGCGCGGCGAGCCAGGCCAGGAGGGCTGCGGCCCGGCCGGGCTGCCCGGTCGAGGCATCGAACAGCGCAAAGAATGCGGTCTCCGGGGTCCAGGCGACGTCGGGCGTGCCTGGCCAGCTTGTGCCGGGCCGTAGGCCGCCGTTAGAGACAGTGAGCGCTCGCTGGGCTGACAGGGCCGCCCGCAGCACCGCAGGGCCTGGCACTGCGAAAGGCGGACCGAGGAACGCGACGGCCGCATCGGCACCCGACCCGGGAGACGGCGTGCGCTGATAGCCGGACCGGCCGAACGTCGCCGCGATCGCACCCGCCAACCGGGCCGCGGCAGCCGCCCAGCGGCGGCCATCGCTCGCGGCGGTCGCGCTGCCGACGTCGGTGGCCAGGTCAGCGGCGGCGCGCAGGCCGACAAGCAGCGGGGCGGCGGTACCCAGCGTGACCTGGACCGAGTCCTCCCAGTAGTCCATGGCCGGGCGGGGCAGGCCGTCACGAGTCAGCGAGCGGGCCGCGGCGTCGGCGGCCCGGGCGACCATCGGCCACAGCAGCGTGAGTTCGCGGTGCGGTTGGCTGGCGGGTATCAGCGGCTGGGTGACGGCCCAGGACCAGACGGCCCACGGGACCCAGCCGTCCGCGTCAAGCTCTGCGGGCCGGCCGTCGCGCACCGGACCCGAGCCATCGGGCAAGTACCTGGCGGCCCAGATCCCGTTACGGCCCTGCATGCGCTGCAGGAACCGGAGGATCCGGTAGGCCATCGCCGGATGCCCGGTGTCGGTGAGGGCCACCGCGACCCAGCTTGAGTCACGCGGCCACGCATACTCATACTCCTGGCCGCCCCGCCAGCCGGCCAGCACGGCGCCATCCGGCCGGACGGCCAGTCTCAGCTCGAGCAATGCCCTGGTGGCCATCGACCGCTGCGTCGCGGTGGCACCGGGGACACGCCCAGTGTCCAGCCAGTTGCGGTCGGCCCGTTCCGTGGCCGCGACGCAGGCCGACTCGGCCGCGGTCAGCGGGGCCGCCCGTCCCGGCGCCGCGTAGACTCCCCCGGCCGTGCGCAGGATGGTGGAGTCCGGCTCGAACTGGCCGCTTCGCCGAGCCGGAACCGGCAGCGCCCGCTGCGGCTGACATGGGTCCTGAGCAATGCCGGCGATGGTAAGCCCAGGCTGGTCAAACTGCCTGGTTGCCGCGGCCGTCGTGAAGGCCAGCGCCAGGGCGGCGCCGACCGCGACGATCCGTCGCATGGCCACCCTCCGGTCTTGCCGTTCATGGGCGGCCACCTTGACATGGGCGGCCACCTTGATCGGCCCGCTAGCGGCCATCAAGCGGGAGCTCACTCCGTGACGCAGGGCCACCGGCGCCTTCTGGCGCCGAAGCCGCCAGCAGTTCGCTGACCGTCACGAACGTGTATCCGGCGTCCGTCATGGACCCAGTCAGCCGGTCAAGCTGCTTCATGAGGGTGGCGTTCGGCTCCGACCCGCCGTCATGAAGGAGCAAGATGCTGCCGGGCGAGGCCTGCTCCAAGGCCTCGTCGACGTCGACCCGCGCGTTGACGCCGGTGATGGAGTGCGACCACAACGTCACGCCGTAGTGCAGGCCGGCGCAGACCGCCAATCCGACACTGTCGATGCGGCCGTAGGGCGGTCGGCACAACGTCGGCGCCTGGCCGGTCAGTCTCGCCAGGAGTTCCTGGGTGCGTTCCAGGGAGTCGCGGTCAAACGTCTCGTCATGCCGGGTCAGATCGTCGTGCGCCCAGGTGTGATTACCCTGTTCGTGCCCCGCGTCCGCGGTCTGCATCACCAAGTCAGGAGCGGCCTGGGCCCGCTTGCCGACCCTGAAGAACGTGGCCTTCGTGTCGCGCCGGCGCAGGATCTTCAGCACCTGCGGCGTCCACTCCCGGGTCGGGCCGTCATCGATAGTGAGCGCGATGAGCTTGGCGGACAGTTCGGTCCGGAACGTCGCCGTGGCCTCGTACCGCGCTGCCCCGGCCGGGCGCGCGGTCCGCGCGGTCGGTCCCTCCTGCGTCAGAAGCTGCTCGGCCGCCAGCCCGGCCCCGACCCCAGCCGCGCCGCCGGCGGTGAGCAGACCGGCCCGGGCGAGGAATCTGCGGCGATCCATAGCGCCAGTCTCACCTGTTTGACGGCCCGTGTCGACGGCATTCAGGACACGGGGGCAATGCGGACGGTGACACCACGGCCCGTTCGGAAAATTAAGACTTAATCCCTGCCGAACGGACGGTGGTCCGTGTGCTGACACCGCTGCGCCTGGACCGACGGGTCACAGCTCCAGGGTGGTGCCGGGTTCCAGCCGGGTGACGGGCGCGCCGCTTGGGGCGGCGGCCACGGACATCATCCTGGTCATCAGGGCCAGCCCGGCGTCGTTCAGGATCGCGTCGTGGATGGCGTAGCCGCGGACGGGTGCGACGGCGCGGAAGTAGTCGATCATCTCGCCGGCTTTGAGCCAGGGGGCGCTGATCGGGACGAGGAGGGTCTCGACGGGGTCTTCCGGGACGGTGAACGAGTCACCGGGGTGGAACAGGCTGCCATCGACCATGAAGCCGGTGTTCTCCACCAGCGGGATGTCCTGGTGGATCAGCGCGTGCTTCTCGCCGTAGACGTGGACATCGAAACCGGCGATGGCCAGGGCGTCGCCGTGGCGGACCTGGTGCACCCGGTCGCCGAAGTCCTTGAACTGATCGGCGACCGCTGGGGTAGCCCAGAGCGTCAGGTCGGGACCGGCGGACAGGGCCTCGCGTACCGCGTCGGCGTCGAGGTGATCCGGATGTTCGTGGGTGACCAGGACGGCGGTGGCGAAGTTCAGGGCGGCGGGCGCGTCGGTGAAGGTGCCGGGGTCGATGACCAGGGCGGCGCCGTCTTTCTCCAGCCTGACGCACGAGTGGCCGAGCTTGGTGAACTGCACGAGCCCCACGATACAGCCGGGCGGCCCGGGTCAGCGCAGCCCATCGAGGAGTCCCTCGCGTCCGAGGTCGAGCAGCAGCGCTGCTCCGGTATCGACGGCCTCGACCACGGGCCGGAGGGCTTCGAGCCCGGCGATCAGGGCTTGCGGCGGCACACCGCGTTGGACCAGCAGGTTCCGCAGCCAGTCGAGGAAGTCGCCGAAGATCGCCTGGTCGGCGGCGAGCAGCGTCGCGGCCAGGAATCGGACGATGAACACAAGATCCTCCCGGGTGCGGGTGATCTGGCGCTCGTCGTAATCGGCCATCGGCGGAAAGCGGGCGGTGAGGCCGTCGAACGCGGCACCGCCCAGCGCATCGGCCTGTGCGGTGAGGCGAAGTGCTACCGGATCGACCGGCGTCGGACCGCGGCTGACCGAAGGCGGCTCGGATTTCCAGCCCAACAGGATCGCCGCGGCGTCGGCCACCGTGAGCGCCCACGCGTCGGCGCCGAGACGCTCGGCTCGGCGCGGATCGATGCCGAACGCCGGGCCACCCGCGATAACGGGGATCCCCAGGCGGTGCGCGGCGTCGATGAGGCGCAGCGCGCCCGGGAAGAAGATGGGAACGCTGCACGAGACCGCCAGCGAGTCGGCACCAGAGCGGACGAGATACTCCGCCACCACGTCGGTGGGCGTCGAGGCGCCGAGCACCGCGACGCCCAGGCCGTGCTCGCGCAGCAACTCGCCGAACATCTGCGCGGCCAGCGCATGGAAGTCACCCTCCGCGCAGGTGACCACGGTCAGGCTACCGTCCGCCGACGGGCTCGTCTCGCCCATGAGCATGTCCAGCGCGGCCGCGGTTACCCCGGAGGCGAGGTGCTCGTCGGCCGACGTGAGCTCGTTGCAGTACCAGCGCTGGCCGACTTCGCGCTGAGCGGCGGCCAGCAGGTCCAGGACGATCCGCTCCCGGGATACCCGCCGGTCAAGCAGGTCAAGTGTGAGCCGGACCGCCGCCCCCCGGTTGCCGAGGACGGCATCGCGGAGGTAGGCCGGGAGGTAGTCTCGCGGCGGCCGGTAACCGGCAGGCCGACGGGCCAGGGCCCAGATCCACTGGTCGCGCCCGGCCTTCTTGGCCTGGTAGAGAGCCTGGTCGGCCAGGCTCAACGTCTCGTCGGGATCGCCTGCCGACGCGGCGATACCCGCCGAGAAAGTGACAGGAAACGGCCGTTTGGTCAGCCACTCGGCGCGCAGCCGGCTGAGGAAGGCGTCCGCGCCCTGCACAGAAGGCAGGACGACAAGGAACTCCTCACCGCCGAATCGCCCGACGATGTCGCGACCCCTGACGGTTCCGCCCAGCACGTGGCCGAATACGCGCAGCACCGCATCGCCCGCCGCGTGCCCGAAAGTGTCGTTAACCTGCTTGAAGTGGTCGAGGTCCAGCATGATCACGGTGTCGTCGGCCGAGAGCCTGCCGAGGGCGCGTTCGAGCATGCGGCGGTTGGGGAGGCCGGTCAGCAAGTCGGTCGACGCGGACTCGACTAGCCGCTCGTTCCGCCCGCTGAGCTGCAGGACAAGCCGGGCATCGAGCAGGAAGGTGGCCAGGTGCCGTTCGAGGAGGACACGCGCGGCGCTGTCGGGCGCAGCCGTGGGCAGCAGCGGCTCACCGTCGCCAAACGAGACGTCGACCGGGATCACGTCAGGGCCGTCCGTTCCGGCCGGGACCAGCTGGCCGCCAAGCTCGCGGACTAGGTGCTCGGCGACGCGGCGGGCGTCGTCGGCGGTGCGCAGCCGGAACAGGGACCTCGTCGCCTCGAGCAAGGCGCCCGGCACTTGGTCATGCGGCTCCGCTTCCACCCGCTGGCTCATTCAGCTATCTGGAAGCAGCACATAACGGCGGACTCCTGTGCCGCGCGGCCGGTCCGGCGCCGTAGGAATCCGTGCGTGCGAAATCCGGTGTTCCTCGGACCGCATATAACGGCGGAAACTTTCGGCGTCGTCCCACCACGACACCAGCTGGAAGACGCCTGGCCGCGTGACATCCCGCCAGGTCTCCAGCCGCTGGAAACCGGGGGCCTTTTCGACGAGGTGCAAACGCTCGCCGAACGCGCGCTCGAGCGTCCCCGCGCTCTCAGGCGAGATAGTAACCTCACTACTCACAACGAAGCCACGGCCGCCGTCCTGGCCCGTCACGCCGCCGTCAGGTGTCATAGTGACTTATCATAGTCGGCGGTCAAGATTGGCACCGTGAACGTCTATCGATGCCGGTCGGGCATATTAGAATTCCGGATAAAGTGATAAACGGCGGCTATATCGCGCCTACTCGGGGAATCGGTATATCGCGGGCCGATGAGTCATGGGTGGCTAGCCGTTGCTCGTGCCGGTTACTGTGGCCCGGATGCGCTCGACGATCTCGTTGGCCTCGGTCTCGGTGATCTCGATGAACTCGTTCACTAGGTCACCACGCTCGGCGGAGACGAGTAGCACGGTGCGTTCCCAAACGAGATCTCGACTGAACGCCTCATCGCGCCGACCACCGGTCTCGAAATAGATGCGCCTAAGAACGCCAGCAGGCAGTTCACGGCTGCTCAGGTCGTCGATAACTGCATAGTACGTGACCTTATCTGGCATCTCTGCCTCTCTCAGGGTAGTCGGGAATGCCGTCGGCGCCAGGCGGGACCGGCACCTCAGCGGTAACTTTCTTCTGGAACGCCTCCAGAACCAGCTCCTCCAATTTATCGGCCTGCCGGCTGCGGAGCCGTTCGTAGGCGCCATGGGTCAGCTGCTTAGCCTCGAAGCTGATTCGCGTATGAAACTGCACTTCGAACCGCTGGCCGCTGTCCGGCTCGATCCACTGGCTGTTGATGCCCTTGTACTGCTCATCGGACCAAGAATTCTTAAGCTTGTCCAGCTCAAAGCCTTGGTCTTTCAGACGCGTGACATCGGCCAAGACGCCCTGCGTGTAGCGAGCCTCCTGGTACTGGAAGGTGTACCGGATCACGTCACGCACATGCGAAACAGCTTCTTCTGGGGAACGCTTCAGCAGTTGGATGCCGTCCCAGACCTTCTCTTTGATGCGATCGCGGCCTTTCAGGCAGTGCTCGAAACCGATCAGGTGGCGATCCGGGTCTTGGCTCTCGGCAGCGCGCAACGCTGGCGAGATCCTCTCTCGCTCCCGTTCGGTGACACGGTCGCACTCTGATTCGACTCGGCCGTTGACGGCGCGGTCCAGGGACCTGTTGCCCTCTCCGCGCCAGGAGCCTGGCGGATTAGCGGACTTGTCGACCGGCGGGCGTTCCTCAGGCGGCCATCTCCGCTGGTACTCCGTCCACATCCAGCGGGACTCCTTTGCCGACCCATCCCACTTCTGCGCCGCGGCCTGCTCCCTGGCCGCGGCCCGTTGCGCCGTAACCGACTCCTCCGCGGAAACCGCCACGCGCAGGTCGGCGTAATACTCCTGCCGATGGCGTATCTCGGCCTGGACGCCACCGGCCCGGGCCGCCCGGCCGCCGCCACCGCCTTGGTCATCCCGATGATCTGCGTGCCCGTCCGATGGCACGTCGGATTCATCGGGCCGGTCAACTCCCACTGGACCTCACGGCCGTCCCGCGATGCAGGGAACGACAAGAAGAGAGTAATTCATTACGATAAGTAGCGCCCCTTAGGATCGAGGATCTAACCGCCACCTAATAGGACGATGTCAACCCTCGGCCGGTTCATCCGTCATGGGTACCCGGTGGGCCACCGGGCACGCCGGGCCGGGCACGCCGGGCCGGGCGGTGCCGGGCCGGGCGGTGCCGGGCCGACGGGCTTTCAGGCTCGGGAGATACTGCGGGGGAAGCGTCACTTTGGCAGTCGGAGGTGAGCTGGTCATGCTGCTGGCGGGGAGCGCGCTCACGCCCGGGCCGGGTCGGCCGTGACCGTGGCTAGCCGCGCGTTCGCGGCCATGCTCAAGGTTCCGCCGGCGCTGACCCGGGACATCGTGGTGGAGCGGGACGTGGCGATCCACGCTCCCGACGGGACCTGCTTGCTGACCGATGTGTACCTCGCCCGCTCGCGAGAGCCGCTGCCCGCCATCTTGATGCGTTCGCCGTACGGGCGCCGCGGGCCCTACGGCACTATGGCCCGGCTATTTGCCGAGCGGGGGTACCACGTGGTCTTGCAGAGCACGCGGGGTACGTTCGGCTCCGGCGGGCAGATCGACTTCGACCGCGAGGCCGGCGACGGCCGGTCGACGGCCGACTGGATCATCGGCCAGGACTGGTCCAACGGCGAGATCGGCGGGTTCGGCGGCAGCTATCTCAGCTTCACCCAGCTGGCGCTGGCCTCGACCAGGCCGCCCCAGCTCAAGGCGATGGCCATCGGGACCTGGGGCGCCGAGCGGCGTGCCTCCTACTACCAGGGCGGCTCCTTCGCGCTAGACCGGGCGCTGGGCTGGACCTACACGATCTGCCACCAGGAACGGCCGCTGGCATTCGTGCGGACGCCGCTGCTCGCCCGGCGGGAACTGGAGTCGGCGTTCGCCCATCTTCCGCTGCTCGACGCCGACGTGCTCGCCGCCGGGCAACCGGTCGGGTTCTACCGGGCGTGGCTGGAGCACGACCAGCCGGGCGACCCGTACTGGACGCCCACCGATTTCCGGCCGCTGCTGCGCGACCTCGGCATCGCGGTGACCATGATCGCCGGCTGGTACGACCCGTTCCTGCCGTCCATGCTGGCGGACTACCAGGCGCTACGGGACGGCGGCCAGACGGCCCGGTTGCGAGTCGGCGGCTGGCACCACACCAGCCAGGACCTGTTCCGGTATGCGATCAGGGATGCCCTGGGCTGGCTTGACACGCACCTGCGCCACCAGCCGCCGCCGTCCCAGGCCCAGGCCCCGGCCCAGGCCCCGGCCCAGGCCCAGGCCCAGGCCCCGGCCCAGGCCCCGGCCCAGGCCCCGGCCCCGGCCCCGGCCGCGGACCTGGACCTGGACCCGGTCCCGGTCCCGGTCTCGGTCCGGGTGGAGGTGATGGGCGGGGGCGGATGGCGTGCCCTGCCGCGGTGGCCACCGCCGTTCAGCATCCAGCGCTGGCACCTGCAGCCCGCGGGGGTGCTGGCCACCGCGCCGCCGCCCGCGTGCGAACCCGACCGGTACCGGTACGATCCGGCCGACCCCACGCCCGCGGTCGGTGGCACGAGCATCATGAACGCCGGGCCCAGGGACAACCAGGCGCTAGAACGGCGGCCGGACGTCCTGACCTACACCAGCGCGCCGCTGGCCACCGCGCTCGAGATCGCCGGCCCGGTCACCGCCGAGCTCCACGTCGGCTCAAGCAGTGCGCACACCGACTTTTTCGCCCGGCTGTGTGACGTCGACCCGCGGGGACGATCGGTCAACATCACCGATGGGCTTCTCCGGCTGACGGCGGACGGGGCCGGGCCGATACGCATCGACCTGTGGCCGACCGCGCACCGGTTCGGTCCCGGGCACCGGATCCGCCTGCAGATCTCCAGCGGCGCCCACCCGCGTTACGCGCGCAACCCCGGCACCGGCGAGCCGCTGGCCACGGCGACATCCCTCCGCGCGGTGGAGCAGGCCATCCACCACGATCCCCCGCAACCCTCGGCGGTCTTGCTGCCAGCCACGGACGCGAGATAGCGGGCACGCCTCAGTCACGTTGGCTGATCCACACCGAAGTCACGTTGGCTCCACACCGATACGTGGGCGGGTTCCAGGGCCTGTCCCACGACACCGGCCAGGTCATCTCGGACGGAATCCAGGTCGACCGCGTCTTTCAGGCGGGCCGGGAACGCCGCCACGGTCTGGTCCGCGTCGTACCTGGCGCGGTTGAACCGCCGGTTCACGGCCCGCTGCACCCGCCGCCGCACCGGATTGAACAACGCCGCCGCCGCCAGCGTGGAGGCAGCCACGGCGTGACCGGACAGGGGAACCACTGTCCGTTCGGAAAATAAGATCTTTTGCCGAACGGGCCGCCGTGTCAGTTCCTGGTCAGCCAGCCAGGTCATCCTGGCTATGGTTCAGTCATGGACGTGCAACTCGCGAGTGAGCTCGACCCGGCCGCCGAAGCCGAGCAGCTGGAGCAGTGGGCGGCGAGTTACCGCACCTCGGGTGGACAGGGTGGCTGGCTGGCGCCCGGCCGGGAAGCCGGGGAGCGGTGGCAGGCGGTGATCCGGGCGGTCCTGCGGGACGAGGTCGATCAGCGTGATCTGGCCGATCCGGGGCGGCTGATCGGCCACCGCCGCGCCCGCCATCCTGCTCCTGCCGCGTGGGTGTCGCCGCGGCGGGTGATCTTCGCCGAGGGGCGTCGCGCGGTGGAGGCCTGGCGGCTGGACGAGCTGGTCGACGTGCGGGTCCTGGATGACCTGACCGGCGTGGTGCTGCTCACGGCCGAACCCAGCCCCGACGACGACGACCGGTTCCCGGCGCTGCTCTCCGACGTCGTGCCGTGGTGGTCGAAATGGGCTGGGACGGCCCCGCCCGGCTACGGCCTGCGCCGGGTCGACCTGGACTGGCTGAAGTTCGAGGTCGTCTTCGCCGCCCAGCGCGATCGCCTCGACGAGTGGACCCGCGACTTGCCGTCCCGGCTGTCCGGTATCGTGCGCCGAGCCCAAGACGCCCCGGCCCGGTAGCCGCGGATCGCCCTATCATTACCTGCGGCTGCTGCTTATACAAGCGGGAACTTATTACCTGCTGCCGGTCACTTATGTAATCAAAGCGGTCAAACGAGAATTTCACTGCACTGATACCGCGCATTATAATCCGGCAGCTTGCTCATGCCGAGGCTGAGCCGCGAAGCGCTTTGTCATATTGCCCGGTGATGCCTATGCCTATCTATCTTCCCTCCAGTCACACGACAACCGTCTACCACATATTACGAAATTAAGTTGCTCGCTAGTTAGCCTGCCAGCATCGGATCGAAATGGCTAACATAACGGTTAATCACTCATCCCGGGCGGTTGTTGCGGGGACCGTCAACGGGGTGTTCGCTTATGGCCACGATCCGGCCTGTACTGGGCAGGAGGCACAATGAACACCCGCAGTTTGTGTGCGGTACCGCTCATTACCGCAGTCATCATGGTCCTGGCCGCCGGGTGCAGCACGTCGGTCAGCACCACGGCGGCCACCTTGGCCGCGTCGCAGCCCGAGGAGCCTGACATCACGGTCGCCGCCATCCCGGCAGTCGACCTGGTCGGCCTGTACATCGCGCAGAACGAGGGGCTGTTCGCCCAGCAAGGGCTGCACGTGACGCTCGAGGAGATAGCCAGCAGCCAGTCGATCATCGCCAGCCAGCTCAAGGGCCAGGTCGACATCACGGCCGGAAGCTACGTCCCTTACATTTCGGCGCAGGCGGCGGGGGCCAGGTTCCGGATCCTCGCCGAGGCCTCCATCTTGGGAGCGGGCAGCCGCGAGCTGATCACCACCGCGGACTCGCCCATCACGACAGTCGCCGGGCTGGCGGGCAAGAAGATCGGGGTCAACGGAACCAACAGCATCGGCACCCTGCTGATCAGCTCGGTGCTGGCCGAACACGGCATCTCGCCGAAGAAGGTGGATTTCGTCACGGACGCCGACGGCTTCCCCACGATGCCCGGGCAACTTCAGGACGGCGCCTGGGATGCAGCGTTTCTTTCCGAGCCCTACATCACCGTCGCGCAGGAGGAGTACGGCGATCAGGTGCTGGCTGACCTCGACCAGGGCGCCATCTCGAACTTCCCCATCGATGGGTACGTCGCCACCCAGGCATGGGCGCAGAAGTACCCCAAGACGGCGGCGGCGTTCGTGCGAGCAATCGAAGCGGGACAGCGGATCGCCAACAGCGACGCCCCTGCCGTTCAGGCCGCGATGGCGCGGTACGACAAACTACCGCGCCAGGTGACCGCCGCCATGGTGCTGTCCCGTTATCCGATCGGCCCGGTGGAGGAGACGCGGATCCAGCGCGTCGCCACGGCCATGCTCCAGTTCGGCATGCTCGGCAAGCAATACGGTACTGAGGTTGAGCGGGGGACCCTGGTCGAATCGATGGTCGGCCCCGGCTCCTGAGCGACTGTCACACGTCCTGGTGCTCAGCCGCAGGCTTTCGCCCTGGCTCAGATGAGATGAACCCAGCCCGAGCCGGCTTCTCGGGATTGTGTGAAATGACTGCCCTGATGGAGGACCTGCTGTCACACGACCACCGGAATGGCCTGACTTATGACACGTTAGGGCGCACTGGGATGTCCGCGGGCGCGGGGACGGCGCTTGTTTGTCAAGTGTCTTGATTGACAAGTATGTTGACATTTATCGGCAGGGGTCCGTAGGTTGACTCCATGGCCGGTGTTCCTGATGGCACGGCTCCGGGCGGCGCTGTTCCGGGCGGCGCTGTTCCGGGCGGCGCTGTTCCGGGCGGCGCTGTTCCGGGCGGTGAGGCCAACATCCCTGCGCTGCTGCGCGGGGCGCGGGGGAGCTACGCCCACACGATCGCCGCTTACCTGGCCGAGGCTGGGTGCGATGACCTGCCGCAGAACGGGCCGTTCGTCCTCGGCGGGATGGCCAGCCACCGCGCCTCGGCCGTGGACATGATCCGGGGCCTCGGGGTCACCCGGCAGGCGGCGAGCCAGCTCATCGACACGCTGGTCGTGCGGGGCTTCCTCAGCCGCGAGGTCAACCCCGCGGACCGCCGTCGGCTGAACATCGAGCTGACCGACCGGGGGCGGGCCGCCGCCGAGGCGATCGGGGCGGCGATCGGCCAGGTCGACGAGGAGCTTGCCGCGGTGATCACCCCGGCCGAGCTGGCCGGACTTCGGGCCGGCCTTATCGCGCTCGCCAAGATCAGGGAAAGGACCAGGCGCGATGGCCAGCCAAAGGACCTATGAGATCCCGCTCGGGCGCCTGTTCAGCGTCGCGCCGGGCATCCCGACGACCGACATGGCGCGCACGGTCGAGCATTACCAGCGGCTCGGGTTCACGTTCTCGGCGCCCGGCTCGGCTGCCCCGCCTGCCGAGGCCAGTTTCGCCATCGGCGAGCGGGACGGCGTGTCGCTGCACTTCGCCCTCAAGCCGGATCACGACCCCAGCCGCACCGCCACCTGGGTCTACATCTCGGTCGAGGACGCCGGCGAGCTGAGCGCGGAGTTCGACGCGTCCGGTGCCGGCCAGGGCCGGACCCCGCGCGATACGGACTACAAGATGCGCGAGCTCGCGCACATCGACCCCGACGGCAACCTGCTCCTGTTCGGTTCGCCCCGGCCCGAAGACCCCGCAGAGCGGCCGGCGGGTGAGCCGGCGGCCGGCCAGGATCCAGGCGCCGCGCACGATCCGCGTGTCTTCGAGTTCGCCACCGCCCTCTTGAGGGGGGACGAGGCCCGGCTGCGGGCGCTGCTCGCGGCCGACCCGGGCCTCGCGAGGAGCCTGATCAACTCATGCACGCCGCTGCACCTGTTCGCCGACGCGCCTGGCCACCGGCCCAACCCGGCCCAGGTGGTGTCCGCGCTCGTCGAGGCGGGCGCGGACCTCGACGCTCACGCGGCCGGGACGTGGCACCACGAGACCCCGCTGCACTGGGCGGCGAGCAACGACGACGTCGAGCTCATCGACGCGCTGCTCGACGCGGGTGCCGACATCGAGCACCCCGGCTCGTCCATCAGCGGCGGTCCGCCGGCCGAGTCCGCCCTGGGCTACACGCAGTGGAACGCCCTGCGCAGGCTCTACCAGCGCGGCGCGACGATGAACCTGTCCCGCGCGGCGGCACTCGGCCTGATGCCGCTGGTCACCGAGCTCGCGACGGCGACCCCGCCGGAACCCGAAGAGCTCGCCCTGGCGTTCTGGAACGCCTGCCGGGCCGGCCAGCTCCAAGCCGCCCGCTACCTGGCCGGACGCGGCGCCGACACCAACTGGCGCGCTCCGTGGTCCGGCGAGACCCCGCTCGACGCGGCCCGCGACTCCCGCGAGCGCGCGGTCGTCGCCTGGCTAACCCGCCGGTCAACCTCCTGAGGAGTCGTCGTAGTGCCTGGGCGTGCGAACCGATACGCCCCCCAGCCGGGCGAACTCTCCGCTGGTGAACATGACATCAGGATGCAGCCCGCACGCAACGTCAGGGTCAAGGGCATCCCGCACGCGAATTCAGGCCGCGGTCGGTCCTGGCTCCTCGGTGCGGGGGGCGGGCATGGGCCCGAGCGGAAGGCGGACCGTAAACGTGCTTCCGTGGCCTTCGCTCTCGACGGCGATCGTGCCGTTGTGTGCGGCCACGATGGCCTGGGTGATGGTCAGCCCCAGCCCGGTGCCCTGGATCGCCTGTCGCTTGGCGATCGCGGTGCGGAAGAAGCGCTCGAAGATCCGCTCCCGGTCGGCCGCGGGGATGCCGATACCGGTGTCGGCGACCGTGAGCACGGCCTGGTCTCCCTCCGTCCCGAGCTTGACCTCGACCTTCCCGCCATCCGGGGTGAACTTCACGGCGTTGGACAGGAGGTTGCCGAGTAGCTGGCCGATGCGCGTCGGGTCGACGGTGAGGCGGGAAACGGCGGTGGCGGAGAGCACCAGGTCGATGTGCTTGCGCTCAGCCTCGGGCCGCATCTCGTCCACCGCGCAGGCGGCGATGTCTGCAAGGTCAGCACTGCGGAACTCCATCGGCATCTGTCCAGAATTGATCTGGGCCAGCAATTGCAGGTCCCCGGCGAGGCGCAGGAGGCGCTTGGCGTTCCGGTCGATTACCTCGACGCAATGGTCGGCGTCCGGCGCGCTCAGGCCGTCCTCCATGAGGATCTCGACGTAACCGAGGATCGACGCCAGCGGCGTCCTAAGCTCATGTGAGAACATGCCGATGAACTCGTCCTTCAGCCGGTCAAGCTCGCGTAGCCGCTCGTTCTGGGCTATCAGCTTGAGAGCCTGCTCGGCCAGCATGTTTTCGGCCATGGTTTGCGCGGTGACATCGCGGGAGATCCCGAAGGTGCCGATGACCCGGTCATGGGAGTCCCGAAGCGGCATCTTGGTGGTCGACACCCAGGTGCCCGTCCGGCCGCCGTAGGTCTCCAGCTCCACCTTTCCCACCATTGACTCGCCCGTCTTGATAACCCGCTGCTCGTCCTGAAAGGCAGCGGAGGCGTGCTCGGCGCTGAAGACATCGAAGTCCGTCTTCCCGATCAAATCCTCCACCGCGCGACCCGGGGCGTACGCGGCGATCCAGCCCGCGCTGACCAGGAGGAACCGGCTCTGCAGGTCCTTGAAGTACACGCGTATTCCGGTAGCGGACAGCAGGTTGCTCATGCAGGTGAGCTCAAGCTCACGCTGTGACTCGCCCTCCCGCCGCCGCTGTGCGGGCAGGTTGACCCTGACCATCGCACCCTCCTGAAAGATTGAAGCGGTCGCGGTGCCGCTGGACTTGAGGGGCACGGTCTAAACGATGCTATCTTACTATGGGTGATGTCAATATTACACATAGTGCCTACCTGGGCCGGCTGCCGGCTAGGCCACGGGTGACACGGGCGTGGGGGGATGGATGGCCACGGTTCTGCTGGCCGAAGATGACGCTGACATCCGGTTTCTCGTGACCCTCAAGCTCACGCAGGCCGGTTATCAGGTCAGGGGGTTCGGGGACGGCCTCTCCGCTGCCGCCGACGCCCGCGAGCATCCACCTGACCTGGCCATCCTTGACACCATGATGCCCGGCATGTCCGGCTTGGAGGTGTGCCGGGAACTCCGCAAGGAGCCGGCCACGGCGAAGATACCAGTCATCATCCTGACGGCCCTGGCGCACGAGGCTGACATCACGGCCGGATTGGCCGCGGGAGCCGACGACTATATCGTCAAGCCGTTCAGCACTCGCGATTTCACGACGCGCGTCAACGCGGTGCTAGCCCGGGTCCATGCACGCTTAGTGCTTGTTCACCGGCCGGAGGTCGGGCGTATCGTCGGAAGGTAGGGCTTCGGCAGGTCGGCGGGGACGGGCCAGCCCGCCCCGCCTGACCGCGAAGAACATCCACGCCCCGGGCCAAGAAGGCCCACTCCAGGGCGAGATGGGACGGCCGCCGATCACAGATCTGTGCGGCGCAATAACCAAACGCCGGACGGCAAAGACCCCACCAGATCGGCGGGTCGGCGAGCGGTCATCAATTGGTTACTCGTGCTGGGCTCGGCTGACGAATCGGTCCCTGTCCACGACCACCCGCTCCAGCGTGCCTGCGCCGACGACCACGTGGTGGTCATCCGGTGATCCCGGGAGCAGCTTGTGCCGGGCCATGAACCTGAACACAAGCTGCCGTCCGTCCACCTCAGTGAGTTCGGCCTCGACCACGACCTCCGCCCCGAGCGGGCTCGGCCGGCTGTGTTCCATGACGGCTGACGTGCCGACCGAGGTCTGGCCTGGTTCCAGGCTGGGCCTGATAGCCGCCGCCGCTGCCGCCTCGGCCAGCGCGAGCAGCCGCGGCGTGCCCAGCACGGGCACGTCACCGCTGCCCATCGCCACCGCCGTATCGGTGCCGGCGACAACAATCCGCACGAATGAGCACAACCCCGGTACCAGCGCCATCCCCGTAGCCTAATGGCCCTGCAGATCCGGCCTCTCTGCAGTATTTAGCGTATTTATTCGCGGTTCAGTTCGCCTGGCTGCGGCCTGGCGCGCTTCGCTACATCGTTGTCGCGCATGCTTAAGGAGGCCGGATCGCCGCCTATTCACGGCTCTCATCCATCCGTCGGCGGCGGTTCGGACCCGGAGCGGGCAACGGCCGGGCCCTTGGTGGGCCCGGCCGTGTACTCGGGGGTCAGACGGTGACGTCGTGGTAGGCGGGTGCGCTGTCGGCTGCGGTCATTCCGGCTGTGACGGGAGAGGGCTTGAAGCCTTTGACGACCAGCCAGAGGCCAAGCGATAGCTCCCAGGCAGCCACCGGGAGCGCGGCGAGCTCGGGGGAGCCCAGCTTAAAGCCGCCGAATAGCGTTGCGATTACGGTGCAGATAAGCAGGGGGGCTCCGATGAGTCCGACCACGGGAATGACACGGGGCACGAGCCGGGACCGGTACAGCAAGGAGCCAAGCAGCAGTGCGTTGATGCCCGGCATGAGGCTCTGTCCGAGCAGGAACGTCCAGTTGTAGATCGCAACGTGCGACGCGCCGGTGGTGACGAGCGCGGCCGCGTTTGCTCCGGCCGCTCCGCCCAGGTCCTGCCGCAAGGTCAGCAGCGAAAGCAGGCTCACGACGCCGGTGAAGATCATGACGGCTTCCAGGACGCGAGCGGCGACAAAGCCAAGCGCGACGCCTTCGTTCTGCCGCTTGACCACCGGGTACAGCGTGACGGCGGTGCCGATGCCGGCCAGGGCGACGAGCACCTCGAGGAAGCCGCCCACGAGCACGCCGGTGTGGGAGCCGGAGGACAGGATCCAGTCCCGGTGGTTCTTCACCGGGCCGTAGAGGGCGAGCGTGGGGATGGAGATGAAGGTGATCAGGTAGAAGACGCCCGCGACGAGCGCGGTCTTCCTCATTGAGTCCATTGGGACTCTTTTCGTTGCTGTGATTCGCGTGATGGTCGTCATGTCGGTCTCCTGTGCTGGATTGATGCGTTTACCGCGGAACGCGGCCGCCGTGGGTGTTGATCACCTGATCGGTGCCTTTAGGATTCAGCGCCTCGGCGCCGATATAAAGCGCAGTGGTAAGCGGCAGGAAAAGAGTCAGCACGCGCAGGCGTACCCGCGAAGGCTTATCCATTGAATTCTCCGTCCGGGTCCAGATGACCGGATGGGGCTGAGGATCTGAACGCTACGAGGTCGGCCGCCTCCCCACATCTGCCCCAGGACCACTGTTCGCCTCGCTCCTATGCCTGCAGGCATAGGCACAGCAGCAGCGCGGTCACTCCCGACGGCAGCGCGTCGCGGGTCCGGATCTCCACCACCTGGGACGGCGCCGCCGGGCCGGCGGGTTCTTCGAGCGACTCTTCGCGCCCAAGGTCATGCAGGGCATCTACGCCGACGCACTGGAGCGCCTGAACGCCTACGCGCGGGAACACACCACAACCGATAGCAGCCAGCCTGGAACCTGAGCCCGTCAGGCGCTGCCCTCCGGATAACGCTCCCCCAAGCCCCTGCTAAGAGCCTCAGCGACCACAAGGCCTACGGCGCCGACCAGACATCGGCTTCACGGGCGGAATCCCGGAAACTCCGGCTAGCGCTTACGGGCGACTGCGGCCCAAGCCGACACCTCGTATTCCCGGACGTCTAGGCCTGGCCCGGGGCGCCACCGGTGGCACTGCACGATGCCGGGCTCCATAACATCTAGGCCCTCGAAAAAACGGGTCACTTCAGTGATGCTGCGCCTGGTCTGCCGGGTGGCGACCGACTGGTTGTAGCGCCGGGCGCCCTCGGCGACGGCCTCGTCGTTCACGTCGCTGGCGGGGTGCGTTATCACCAGGTAACTGCCAGCCGGTACTGCGTCCATCAGGTGCGTGACGATCCCGTATGGGTCATCGCCGTCGCTGATCAAGAACAAGATCCCGACCAGCACGACGGCGATCGGCCGGGTGAAGTCCAGCGTCCGGGCCGCTTCCTTCAAGATTGTCCCCGGGTCGCGCAGATCGGCGTCGATGTAGGCGGTGGCACCCTGCGGGCTGCTAGTCAGCAGGGCACGGGCGTGAGACAGCACGATCGGGTCGTTGTCCGCGTAGACAACCCGCGTCTCCGGCACGATGTCCTGGGCCACCTCATGCAGGTTCGGACTGGTCGGGATGCCCGTGCCGATGTCTAGGAACTGCCGCATGCCCGCCTCGGCCGCCAGGTACGCCACCGCCCGGCGCATGAAGGCCCGGTTCTCGCGGACATCACGGACGATGGTCGGCCTCGCGGCAATCACGCTCTCGGCCGCGGCCCGGTCGGCGGCGAAGTTGTCCTTCCCGCCCAGCCAGTAGTCATAGACCCGGGCCGAATGAGCGACGCCGGCGTCGAACTTAGACCGCTCTGCCCGCACTTCGGGAGCGGGCACCCCCTCTGCCTGGTTGCCAGCCGCCATGCGCTTTCCTCACTGGCCGGGAGACCACATCTGTCCCGCAATAGCCTAGTGCCATGCTGCGCAGCGATCCGCCCTCGCGATGCTTCCAAGGTGAGCTCAGAGCTACGCGTCAGCAACCAGACCCTGGCAAGAGCTTCCGCTGACCCGGCTGCGGGAGGCCCGTAGCGGCGCTACCGAGCATTCCGGTGTGGCGCTGATGGCGACTAGCCGTTGCTCGCACCGGTCACTCTCGTCCGGATCCTTTCAACGATCTGGTCTGCTTCGTCCACGGTGATCTCGATGAAATCGTTCTGCAGGTCGCCGCGCTCGGCGGAGATCAGCGCTGGGCTGAATTCCCAGACGAGATTCCGTGTGAATGCTTCGTCTGACCGGCCGCCATCCTCAGTGTAAGTTCGCCGGAATATCCCTGCCGGTTGCTCACGGCTGCTCAGGTCATCCACGACGGCGTAGTACGTGGCCTTATCTGGCATCTGTTTTCCTCTCCGGGTAGTCGGGAATGCCGTCGGCGCGAGCCGGGACCGGCACCTCGGCGGTGACTTTCTGTTGGAAGGCCTCCAGCACCATCTGCTCGAACTTATCGGGCTGGCGGGTGCGGAGCCGCTCGTAGGCGCCATGGGTAAGCTGTTTGCCCTCGAAGCTGATACGGGTGTGAAACTGCACTTCGAACCGCTGGCCGGTATCCGGTTCGATCCACTGGCTGTTGATGCCCTTGTACTGGTCATCGGACCAGGAATTCTTGAGCTTGTCCAGCTTAAAGCCCTGATCCCTCAGGCGCGCGATATCGCCCAGAACGCCCTGGGTGTAGCGAGCCTCACGATACTCAAAGGTATACCGGATCACGTCAGGCACAAGCGAAACAGCCTGCTCCGGGGAGCGGCTAAAGTCCTTGATGGTTCCGTCGACTTTCTCTTTGATGCGGTCGCGACCTTTCAGGCGGTATTCGAAGCCGATCAGGTGCCGGTCTGGATCTTGACTTTCCGTCGCGCGCAACGCTGGCGAGATCTTCTCTTGCTCCCGTTCGGTGACACGGTCACACTCTGCTTCAACCCGGCCGTTGACGGCACGGTCCAGGAACTTGTCGCCTTCTCCGCGCCAGGAACCCGGCGGATCTCCGGATCTATTGACCGCCGGGCGTTCCTCGGGGGGGCCACTTCCGCTGGTACTCCGCCCACATCCAGCGGGACTCCGTTGCCGTCTCACCCCACTTCTGCGCCGCGGCCTGCTCCTTGGCCGCGGCCCGTTGCGTCGTCACCGATTCCTCCGCGGAAACCGCCACGCGCAGGTCGTCGTAATACTCCTGCCGATGGCGTGTCTCGACCTGGACGCCACCGGCCCGACCTGCGCGGCTGCCACCACCGCCCTCGCTGTCCCGATGATCTGCGGGCCCATCCGGCGGGACATCGGCGTCATCGGGACGGTCAACTCCCATCGGACCTCACAGCTGCTCCGCGGCGCAGGACGTGGCACAAAGAGAGCATTTCATGACAATAAGTAGCATGCCTTCGAGGACGAGGATCTAACCGCCACTTCGTAAGACGACGTCAACAATCGGCCGGTTCACCGGCGTGTACTGGACGGCGACCGTGGTCGACCGGTTCGCGGCCAGCCGACGCGGGTGTCGTGTTCATCAACGCTGCCCATCCTCCTCGGCCCAGATCGCAGGTGGATAGGGCGGCTAGGCAACTTCGACGGCGGTCGGCCCGGTCGTACCGGACTTACGGAACGATTTGTAGCCGGCTTAGTGAGTGGCCCCTCCAAACCCGGCAGCCCCGCCAGGAACCACCGCAGCCCCCATCCGGCCCGGCCCGGCCACCGCGGGCCGCGCCGCCACCGCACCGATGGAACATAGGGCCGGATAGAACCGGCCCGCTGGTCCATCGGTGCGGCCCGATTACGGGGCGGCAGCACCTGGCTCGTCCCTCTTGGGCATATTAAGGATGGTTTGGCGGTTGCTGGGTGGGCCGGCGCACAGCGCGCAGCGCGACTGTTACCAGCGGCAGAGTGAACTCGCCGGCCGAGGTCTCTGGCTGGCGGTGCAGGAAATCGCGGATCGCGGCGAGCGTCCTGGCACGCTCCCCCTCGTCGGCCACCAGCATTCGCGAGCGGGTGGCAATGGCGGCCACCAGCGAGTCGGCGCTCCGTAGCTGACCATTGCCGAACTCGCGCTCCTCCACCGGGCCAAACCAGCTGCTGCCTGCGCGCAGCGCGCCTTGTTCGGTATCCGCTTCCGCGGGTGCCCGCCAGAGTGACAACGTTGCCCCGCTCTTGCTGATCGCGGCGAGCCCGGCGACCCAGCCGACCCGGTCGTCATCCACGTTCCACAGCCCGGCGAGTACGCCGCCAGGCGTCAGCACCCTGGCGATCTCCGGCAGCGCCCGGTTCAGGTCGAACCAGTGCATCGCCTGCCCGCACAGCACCGCGTCCACGCTCTGGTCCGGCAGCGGGAGTATCTCGGCGCTGCCTTCCACGGCCCGCACTCCTGGCAGCTGGCGGCGCAGCTCGGCGCGCATGGCCTGGTCCGGCTCTACCGCGACGACATCGGCACCGAGGCGGGCGAGCGCGCCGGCCAGGATGCCGGTCCCCGCGCCCAGATCCACCACCCGGACCGGCTGTGCGTCGCTGACCGGTGCCAGGCACCAGCGGATGGCCACTTCGGCGTAGCCAGGGCGGTGCCGCGCGTATTGCGCGGCCGCCGCGCCGAACGAGGAGGCACGCCGCAGCCGGTCGGCCGACGCTGCCGCTGCTCCCAGCCGCTCTGCCGCTGTCTCCATCCGGCCATGGTATGCACGCCCGGCCCGAGCTAGCCTCCGCCTCCACGCCGCCCAGCTGTCAGGCGTCTGGAATGCCGATGCGCTGGGCGAAGACGCGAAGCCCCGCTGACGCGACCAGGCCCAGGCCCAGGCCCAGTGCGCTAAATGTCCGAACTATCCGTAATTTGATGCTGACTAATGGTGCGATTCCGCATGTCAGCGCCGTGATCTTGCCTTAGAGTCTCGGTTCAGAGTTAGCATGCAGTCCTGAGATGTGGCTCATGCAATCGAGTAGATCTGTAGCGACAGCGGGAGACTGTCTTGGACTCGATGGGTTTGCTGCTCACCTCACATAGGCGCGGCCGTTGCCTGGTGGTGAACGTCTGCGGGAACGTCGGAGCTGGCACAGAGGGACTGCTGCATACCGGGCTTCGCGCCGCTCTGGAAAGCGATCTCCTGCTCATCGCGGCGAACCTAGCCGAGGCGGTGCTGGCCGACGCCGCCGCCCTGGAGGTGCTGACCAGCATCCACCGCCGCGCGGCCGCGGCCAGCAAGGTGTTCCTGGTGGTCGCGCCGGACGCCCAGGCGCACGAGACGATGCGGGTCACCGGGCTGGACCGGTCACTGCTGGTCTTCCCCACCGTCGCCGACTTCAACGCCTGGAACGGCGACCCAGGCACCCAGTCAACCGACGACCCCAGCACCCAATCAGATGGCGGCGGCGTACTCACATGCGGATAAGCCCCAGCAGGTGCGCCAGCCCCGCCGTCGGCGGTCGCGGACAACACCCGGTAGGTGTAGAAGTCGACGAACCAGATCCGGCCCTCGTGCCAGCGAGGACACTCCGGGTACGTCAAGTCGGCGGAACGGACCGTGGCTCTCCTGGCCGAGCACGCCATCCCGTTCACCGAGGTGGCCGCGTGAGCGGTGCGCTCAGGCGGATTCGCCGGCGACCTCACGGTGACCGTGCAGCGCCGCCGTGTCGGCGGCGGCCCGGCCGGAATACCAGCCTTCGGAGTCGCTTACGCGGCCGGTCCGGTGATACGAGACGCTGCCGCCGAACATCTCATCGACCGCGTCATCGACGGCCTGGTGCCGGGCAGCGAGCACCGGGAGCAGATTCCGGCCTGGCGCCTCGGCCGCCACCTGGCGTTCCGCGTCCCCCGTAGCCCCGGCCAGCCGCTCTCCGATCCGGATGGCGTAGGACATGAGGAACGACTGGCGAAACGCCCGGGTGCGCGACCGGCCGTAGCGATCCCGCTTCGCTCCGGCCCGCAGCATCGCGGTGTTCGCCTGCACGAGCAGCGAGGTGAACAGCAGCTCAACCGCCTCGAGATCGGCGGGGAAGCCGATCACCGCCGACATCCCTAGGCTCTTGTACCACACGGCCCGGCACCGGTTGGCCTTGGCGACCTCCTCGAGCAGCTGTGCCTTCGGCCCTTCGTAAGGGTTGTCCACCGGCAGCCTCCGGCTGGCCGGCTCGTCCTTCCTGCCCGCCTCGGCCGCGAGCAGCGCGTGGTCGATGCTGTACTTTGCCATCAGCTCCTGCGCCCTGGCGGACAGCGCCTCGGCCTCCTCGGTGAACTCCGTGGATTCCGCCTTCGCGAGGAGGGCACGGATCTTGCCGAGGATCCGCTCGTCGGCGGTCCGCTCCTCGCCAGCCGCGGCGTCCGGCCTGGCCGCGGCACCGGGCCGTACCGTACCGGGCAGCGGGCACAGCCGGGGCAGCACCGGCAGGTGGCCGAGCACCAAGAGCAGCTCCACCGCCGTTATCAAGGTGGCCTGCGGACTGTCCCCCTCCCGGCCGCGCCACCGGCCGAGATAAGCGTCGTCACTCCCCCACCACACCTCGGTCCTGAGGGCGGACAGCTGCGCCAGCCAGCGGTCGTCCACTGTGGCGGCGGCGTAGCCGCGCATCTCGTCGGCGATCATGTCGGTGGCCATCCGGGCATGCGAGTCACCCCTCTCCCGGCCCGCATGGCGCACCAGCTCAGCGGGCTGCCAGCCGTGCCGCCAGGCGCCTGTCACCGAGACGCGCAGGTAACTGACCAGCTCACGGCTGACGGTGGCGTCCCAGCCCGGCACCTGCTGCTGGCCGGCCAGCGCCTCCACCCACTCCATGAACTGGTCCTGCAGGCCGCGCCCAAGGGCATGCAGGGCCTCGGCCACCCCCACGGCGGCAAGCTCCCGCTGAGACGGCTGCTCTGCCTCGTGCGGCGGTCGCGACGGGCCGGACGGCGATGACGCGGACGGCTGCGCCGCGCGCCGCTGCTTGCGCTCCCTCTCCTGCTTTAGCCGCCGCTGCCGACTCGCCTTGCCCACGAAGCAGACCTCCCTAGCTCGACCCTGCGGAAGATCCTGCCACGAGGCACTGACAAACGCCGCGAGAGGCACGCCGCCAGCAGACCGGTCCAGGCAGCGCGAATGTCGGTGGCCGGTATTAGCCTCGGGCCATGGACGTCATCCTGATTCCTGGTTTCTGGCTCGACGGCTCGTCGTGGGACGACGTGGTTCCCGCCCTCGAGCAGGCAGGACACCACACGCATGCGCTCACGCTGCCCGGCATGGAGGCGAAAGACGCCGATCGCTCCGGGATCACCCTGCGCGACCACGTGGAAGCGGTCGTCGAGGTGATCGACTCCGTTGACCCGGCTGACGGCAAGGTCGTGCTTGTCGGGCACTCCGGCGGCGGTGCGATCGCCCACGCCGCGGTCGACGCGCGGCCCGCCCGCGTCGCCCGCGTGGTCTACGTGGACAGCGGTCCCCTCGGCGCGGGCGGGGTCATCAACGACGACCTCCCGGTCGAGAATGGCGAGGTCCCGCTGCCAGATTGGCCGCTGTTCGACGACGAGGACCTCGTCGACCTCGACGGCGAGCTGCGCGCGGCGTTCCGCGAGCGCGCAATCCCGACGCCCGCGCACGTGACGAGCGACCCGCAGCAGCTCTCCGACGAACGCCGTTATGAGGTGCCGGTCACCGTCATCGCGTGCGAGTTCCCCAGCGCCAAGCTCCAGGAGTGGATGGAGCAAGGCCATCCGTACGTGCGCGAGCTCGCGAAGATCCGGGAGGTGGATTACATCGACCTGCCCACCGGTCACTGGCCGCAGTTCACCCGGCCCCAGGAGCTCGGCCAGGCGATCCTCGCGAGCGTCCGCCCCGCCTGACCGCCCGGCTCGCCATCGCCGGCCGGGCAGCGGGTCGGGTGATCACGGTGCCGTCGGGCAGGGTCATCTCCCCTTTGAAGGTTCCTGTGGTGCGGCTGACCACGGTGATCCAGTCGCAGGCTCATCCAAAATAGATAGTATTGACTCCATTTCTAGAGCGTGACCCAAGCTGACAGCAGCTCCGCTAGGCTGTTGAGATGGCCAGCACCGGACTGCGCGAGCTCAAGAAGGCGCGCACCCGCCGGCTCATCGCCGACACCGCAGCCCGCCTGTTCGCCGAGCGCGGCTACGAGCACGTCGCCGTCAGTGACGTGGCACGCGAGGCCGAGGTCGCCGAGCAGACGGTCTACAACTACTTCCAGACCAAGGAGCACCTGGTCACCGATCGCGACCAGCAGATTCAGGACCGGCTGTGCGGCCTGATCCGCTCCCGGCCGCCCGGCGTCACCCCGGCCGCCGCCATCCGCGGCTTCGTCCTCGAATCCGTCGCCGGGATCCGCGCCATCGCGCCGGAGATCTGGCGTGGCGAGCTCGGCTACCTGGCGGCCATCAGCCCGGCCGTCCGCCGGCTGGCGCTGGAGCTGACCGACCGCCAGGCCACCGCCCTCGCCAGCGCCGTCAGCGACACCACCGCCGTCCCGCCGGAGGTCGCCAGGCTGCACGGGATCGCGCTCGCCGCCGTGTTCCAGATCATCATCAGCGAGGCCGGCCGGCGCACCCTCGAGGGCCACAGCCAGGCACAGATAGCCGACGAGCTGTATCCGGTCGTGGAGAACATTCTCGACGAGCTCGACCGCTGGCTCAGCGTTTCAGGACCGCCAGCACAGCAGTAACCGGGCAGCGGTCGCTGTTGCCATCAGGTGCACTGCTCGACCTTTGCTCCCGCAGTGCTTACGGCGGCAGCCGACTGCGGGGACCACCGTTCGTTCAGCCTTATTGAAATCGTGTATGCGGCGTCGTTCGTTGTTGCCTGGGTAGCCGAGCAGGACCGCCGGCCTAGGTCCGGCCGCCCACTGGCCGACTGTGCCGTTCCGTCAGCTGCCTCTCGGGCGATACTGAAGCCGCTGCCGCGCCATCTCGCAGACGCCACTGCGTTCGTTGTCCGCCGCGGCCTGCCTTGCCTCATCAAGATCGGCCGGGGTCAGCAGGCCGTTGGCGAGCAGGAAGCCGGCGAGATCACGCGTGTGGCCGCGTTCGGACCAGATGAGGCCCTGAAGCAGCTTCTTATAGTCCGATACCGCACCCTCTCCGCTTAGGTTCAGGGCGATGACCACATTCGTCATCGGCACCGTCTGCGGGGCGGCCAGGCCGAGGATGAACTCCTGGTAGTAATAGGCCATCGTCAGCCGCGCCGTGGCAT
>Ga0302178_10000341_pt1 | contig 43702 bp, 38 predicted proteins | sample I_Palsa_E1_3_FD_198790 | JGI IMG/M metagenome (GOLD analysis project Ga0302178, IMG submission 198790) | Peat permafrost microbial communities from Stordalen Mire near Abisko, Sweden - I_Palsa_E1_3 | ecosystem: Environmental > Terrestrial > Soil > Palsa > Peat permafrost | place: Sweden...
AGTATTTTTAACAGCGCTTGCTCTTTGAATTCGACTGAATACGTTTGCTTTTGCTTCAACATGCACCTCTGACTTCTTTAATTTAAGAAAATTCAGAGGCGACAACTAGTCTGACACAGGGGGGCCGGCCGTCGTCGCCACCACGCCCTCGCGAGTTCGGTCAAACAAGGTCAGCTCCAGTGAGCTTTCCAGCGTCTGAATGCTTCTGCTCAGCGCCGATTGCGTGAGGTTCACGCGCGCCGCGGCTTTCACAAAACTACCCTCTTCATGCAGCGCGAGAACGTGGCGAAGTTTGCGTAGATCCATGGTGTATGCGTAATACTCATTGCTATCTATGATTTAAATTCGATTGTCTCATACATCGACCAAGTCAATAATCGGCCGCATTCACACCCGATGCGCGCCAGCGCTTGAGAGCAACGATGAAACAGTCGAAACCGGTACCGGGCGTGTCAGCACAGAGTCTGCGCGAGCGCCGGCCCAACATTCTGCTGATTGTCAGCGACCAGGAACGCAGCGCGGCCGACTTGCCGGCGTGCCTGGGCCTGCAGGCGCACGACTGGCTGCAAGAACATGGCGTCAGTTTTACCCACTATCACGCGAATACCACGCCGTGCTCGCCCTCGCGTTCGAATCTTTATTTCGGCCAGCACACCCAGCACACTCATTTAACCGCCAATGTCGGGGCGCCCCCGACCTTCCCCAAACTACCCTCCGGGATTCAGAGCGTTGGCCACCTGTTGCGCGCCCAGGATTACTACACGGCCTATAAGGGCAAGTGGCACTTGAGTCAGATTGCCCACGATCCCGGCCTGGTCTACGGCCCTTATCCGAGTACCGCCGATGCGCTGGAACCGTTTGGTTTCGCCGATTTCAATGCCAATGGCGACCCGCACGGCTCGACCTGGACCGGCTACAAATTTGACGGCGAAACCGCCAGCCAGGCGGTGCACTGGCTATCCACCCAAGGCAAATCGATGCGCGGGCGCCAGCCCTGGTTTCTGGCGGTCAATTTTGTCAATCCGCACGACATTATGTATTTCAGCACAGGCGCGCAGCAAAACGGTACGCGCGGTGGAAACGGGCTGCTGTCGCCGCTGGCTGGCCCTCCGCGCGGCGCCCCCTACGACCGATACTGGGATCTGCCGCTGCCGCCCAGCCACTACGCGGCGAATCCGGCGGTCAAGCCATGGGCGCACCGCTCATACATTGATCTGTGTAATTTCCTGTTCGGTCATATCGACCCGCACGACGAAGCAGCTTGGCGCAGTTACCAGAGTTACTACTTCAATTGCATCCGCGATATGGATAGGCACACGATGACCGTGTTGCAGGCGCTGGACGAATTGGGCCTGACCGACGAGACCATCGTTATCTATACCTCCGACCACGGCGAGATGGCCGGTGCGCAGCAAATGCGCCAAAAGGGGCCATGTATGTACAAAGAAAATGTGCGTCTGCCCTTCATGGTTCGACACCCGGATCTTGGCGGCGGCGTCAGCACAGCAGCGCTGGCTTCATGTATCGATTTGACACCCACCTTGCTTGGCTTTGCCGGCGTGCAGCCCGACACCACTGCGGAACTGTACCCCTACCTCAAGGGCGTGGACATTTCGGCGGCGGTTGCGTCGCCGCAAGCGCGCACGGAGCGGGACCGGCGCGGAATTCTGTTCAACTACGGGGTGCCGCTATATATGGACCCCGATTACACGCGCAAGTCGGCTGCCACCCAGCACCTGATCGACCGGCTCACACCGCTGCGCGTCGGTCTGCGCGACGGGCAGCTCTTTCCCAGTCGGCACAACCATGCATTGTTCCGCGGCATCCACGACGGCCGTTACAAGTTCGCCCGCTATTTCAAGCCGGCCGAACACCACAAGCCGCGCGACTGGGACACGCTCACGCGGCATAACGAGCTTGAACTGTACGACACACTGAGCGACCCCGACGAACTGCATAATCTTGCCGCTCAGCCCGAACAGAACAAGGCGCTGCTGATGAGCCTGACCGCCAAGACCAATGATCTGATCGATATCGAGATCGGCGCGGACGACGGCACCGAATTCCCCGGACCGCGAGTCCTTTACAAACTATAGGAAAATTTATGTCGACCACTGACCGTTATCTGCCGCTGATTTTACGCATTGTGGGTGGCGCCACCATGCTTAGCGTGTTGCAATTTATCGCGCCGGCCACGGCGCTCAAGCTGCTGGGGATCAGCGTAAACGGCGACACGGCTTGGTTCTTTGCCCGGCACTGGGGGCTGCTGGTATGTTGCCTGGGCGGCCTGATGTTCTACAGCGCGTCGCGCCCGGAACTGCGCCGGCCGGTTATGTTTGCAGTCACGCTAGAGAAATTGGCGCTGGTACTGATGGTGGTGACGAGCCTGTCAAATCCTGCGTTGGCGGGTATGCGCCCGGCAGCGATATTCGATGGACTGTCGGTGCTGCTGCTTTCGGCATTGTTGCTACGATGACGGTAGTGCTACGCATCGGTCCGTTGCAGACCGACAAATTCAGGAATCCAGCCGAGTCGCCTGCGTAAGCGTCGACTCGGCGTGGCTGCGGCATAGCAACTCTAAAAGAGGCCAGTGCCGCTACGTCAAACCCATAAATTAAGACCGCGCCGCGTAGTCAGTCCATGCCAGCTATACGACACAAGACCTCAGCGATAATTCACGTCGAGCATATAACCTTCGCCACGTATCGTACGTATTAGTTTGGGTTCTTTGATATCCTCGCGCAGCTTCTGACGCAGGCGCGAAATCTGCACGTCGATGCTACGGTCGAAGGCGTCGACTGACTTACCGCGCGCGGTGTCCATCAGATATTCGCGGCTCAGGACGCGCCCTGGGGCAGCGAGAAAGGCGTTGAGCAGGCGAAACTCAGCGTTCGACAGCGGAATCACGGTGTTGTCAGCAGCAATCAGATGACGACCGGTCTGGTGTAGCCGCCAGCCGGCGAAGCGGCATTCCTCGAGTTCTTTGGCACGGCCATGGGTTTGCGAGCGTACACGGCGCAAAATGGTCTGGATGCGCGCGACCAGTTCACGCGGTTCAAACGGCTTGACGACGTAATCGTCTGCGCCCAGCTCCAGTCCGACGATACGATCGGTCATTTCACCGCGGGCAGTCAAGATGATCAGTGGAATTTCCGAGGTCGCGCGAATCTCGCGACACAAATTGAGACCGTCGCTGTCCGGCAGCATTAGGTCGAGCACCACCAGGTCGAAACCACCCTCCCCAAGCACCTGATGCATCTCAGCGCCGTCGGCTGCTTGTGCCGTGGTCATGCCGAAATCGGCAAGGCAATCGCACAGCAGGCTGCGAATCTGCGCGTCGTCGTCGACGACAAGAATACGAATCGCTTTGTTCACTGTCGATTTCCTCCGATGTTGCGACGGCAAGGTAAGGCCCTTACGCTCATTATTGCCCCCTAATATAAAGGCTTTTTGCAGTGATTGTTGCAGCCTTGAAATAATTCCTGCCCATCTCTTGCACCCATTCTTGACTGAAAGGGATTTGTGTCAACGCCGATACAAAGCCGAGATGAAACAGAAATGCCTGGGCTTTAACGTGACTCCCAAGTCATATCGAAGCAGGAGACAGGCCGATGAATTACGCACAACCCAAGCCGCCGGCACGTCAGGTCACCGGCATCGCCTTTGTGATCGCTTTGCACGTCGCAATCGTCTATGCCTTAGTCACGGGCCTGGCCACAAAAGTCGTGGAGGTGATACGTCAACCGATTGAAGCACGCATTATCGAAGAGATTAAGCCACCACCGCCCCCAACGCCGAAGCCGATCGCACCGCCGCCCCGGAGGCTCTTTGCACCGCCACCACCGTTCGTGCCACCGCCCGAAGTACCGGTCGCCACACCACCTTCACCGAACGCGATCGTCGCACAATCGACCACGCCCACGCCGTCCCAAGCTGTCACACCGCCGGCGCCACCCGCCCCGGCATCACCCGTCTCGGCAAGCGTCGGCGTGGTGTGTCCGAACTCAATCCAGGTTCGCTCCGGGTTGCGCTATCCGCGTGAAGCACTGAAGGACAACCTGACGGGCGACGTGGTGGTGGCGTTCACGGTCGGCGCCGACGGCGCCGTCACGGATCTGAGCATAACGCAATCGGCCGGGCCTGTGCTTGATCGGGCCGCAGAAAATGCGGTGCGGCAATTCCATTGCGTCGCGCAAGGTCAGGACGTACACGTGCAGGTGCCGTTCTCTTTCAAGCTCGATTGAGCTTGCTTAATTAAGGCTGCACAGACGGCCTTACCCTTTTGTTTGACTAAGTATTTCAGGAGACATCCATGTTCAAACGTTACCGCTCAGCCGCCGTACTAACGGCCTTCATGCTCACGGCCACCGCCGCCCACGCCGCCGATACCGTGGCCAACCCCTATGGCCTCGACGCGCTGTGGAAAGGCGGCGATTTTATTGCGCGAGGCACCTTGCTGATCCTGATGATCATGTCGATGGGCAGTTGGTATCTGATCGTTGCGAAACTGCTCGAACAGGCCCGCGCGCTGCGCCATGCGAAGGCTGCGGCCAAATATTTTTGGAAAGCGGCCAGCCTTGCCGAAGGTGTAAGTCGGCTCGACACCGGCAGCCCGTTTCGCTATATCGCCGAAAACGGCCTGTCGGCACTCGACCATCACAATGGCGTGCTGCTCGAACAAATTGACCTCAACATCTGGACCGCGACCGCCATCGAGCGCGCAGGCAGCGCGGTCTCCAGCCGTTTACAGGACGGCCTGGCGTTTCTCGGCACCGTCGGCTCAACCGCGCCGTTTATCGGTCTGTTCGGCACCGTGTGGGGCATTTATCACGCATTGACAGCCATCGGCATCGCGGGTCAAGCGTCCATCGACAAAGTTGCAGGGCCGGTCGGCGAAGCGCTGATCATGACCGCCATCGGCCTAGCCGTGGCGGTACCCGCGGTGCTCGGCTACAACTGGCTGGTTCGTCGCAACAAGGCTGTGATGGAGCGCGTGCGCGGTTTTTCGGCAGAGCTGCACAGCGCCATCTTGAGCGGCAAGACCGTTGCAACAGCCTCGGCCCTGAGCCGGGCCACGCCAGTCGCACGCGTGAGCTAAACCATGGCCATGACCGTAGGAACCTGTGAAGGTGGCGATCACGATGAGGTCATTTCGACCATCAACACGACGCCACTTGTCGACGTAATGTTGGTACTGCTGATTATCTTTCTGATCACCATTCCGGTGGTGTCGCATACCGTGCCGGTGGTGCTGCCCAAGGAAGCCGTGCAACCGTTAAAGACCACACCGCAGAATGTGATTCTCGCCGTGACCAAGAACGGCGAATTGTTCTGGGACCAACGGCAGGTAGCCGACATGGAAACGCTGGTCGGCAGGCTCAAGACTATCTCGGTACAAAGGCCGCAACCTGAAGTGCATATCCGCGGCGACCTCGACGCACGCTACGCAGCTATCGGCCGAGTGCTATTTGCCTGCCAACGGGCCGGTATTGCCAAAGTTGACTTTATTACCGAGCCGCCGCCGCACGCGTAATCCATTCATCAACACAAGGAAATCCGATATGGCGATGACACTACCCAACAGCGCGACACATGAAGACGAGGTGATCGTAGAGATCAACACCACGCCGCTAATCGACGTGATGCTGGTACTTCTCATTATGTTGATCCTCACGATTCCAATACAGACGCACGCCGTCAAGCTCGACATGCCGACCGGCACGCCGCCGGCTCAGCCCCAGACGCCACGCACGATACAGATCGATGTCGCGCCTGATGGTGCCGTTGCCTGGAACGGCGTCGCGCTGGGTTCGCGGGCCGAGCTGGAAACCAGACTACGCGAGGTTGCCGCTGACCCCGCGCCGACAGAACTGCATGTGCGCCCCGACAAGGAGGCGCCCTACCGTGCGGTCGTGATGGTGATGGGTTCGGCGCAACGGCTTGGCGTGACCCGCATAGGGCTGGTGGGCAACGAGCAGTTTATGCACTGAGCAGCCGTCTAAGGTGGAAAATGCCGCCGCATTAGGTGACCTTTTCACATATATAACGATATACAGAATCAGGAGTACCGCACCACCATGTCCGATATCAAACTAGACTTGCCTTCCTCCCAGGCGAGCCAGAGCCCACCGTCGGACTCCCCGGCCGGAGCACTTGCCTGGTTCGGCCTAGCAGTGTTGATGGTGGTGGCGTTCTTCGCCTTCGTCGACCGGCAAATGCTGATTTTATTGACTGAGCCCATACGGCATGATTTCGGGCTGACCGACACGCAGATCGGCCTGATACAGGGTGCCGGTATGGCACTCTTCGCAGGCATAGGTTCCCTGCCGATCGGCTGGGTTGCCGATCGCGTCGATCGCCGTCTGGTGTTGGCGGTATGCGTACTCGTCTGGAGCGTGGCGACCGCGAGTTGCGGTGTTACCCACAACTTCTGGCAACTATTTATCGCCACCGTCGGCATGGGCATAGGCGAGGCCGGACTGGTACCCGTAATCTACGGCCTGATTCCCGATCTGTTCGCGCCGCGTCAGCGCGTACTCGCCAACGCGATCTTCACACTGGCCAACCTGCTGGGCGCGGGTGCCGGAATGGCACTTGGCGGTGCATTGATGCACGGCATCACGACCGCGCACGGCACCTTACCAGCCTTGCTGACCGGCTTCGCACCATGGCGGTTGGCTTTTTTTGCAATTGCCTTGCCGACGCCGGTATTGATCATATTAGTTGCACTCATCCGGCCCGGGCAGCATGGCAATGCAAACAGCAGCGTCGGCGACTCAGCCACCCTTCGCCGCTCGGCCGCGCCACTACCATCGGCACAGGTCTACTTCCGGCGAGAAACTATGATGATGGTCAAATTCTTCGGTGCAATCGCATTGATGAATCTGTCGTTTGGCGGTGTGGCGACCTGGATGCCGATCGTCGCAGTGCGGACCTTCGGCGCTACGCCGGCCGAAGCCGGCGGCGGCATGGGCGTGGCCGCCATCGCAGGCGGGGTTCTGGGTTGCCTGCTCGGTGCGCTATCTACCCGTATCTTCAGAGCGCGCTTCGGTGTGCTCACGCCGTTGCGCATTTGTGAATGCGGCGCGCTGCTTGCCGGCGCCTTGTCCTTCGGCTATCTGACGGTCAATGCGGTTACGCCGGTCTACGCGCTCTATGGCCTGCAGCTCGCCTGCATGGTGGCTGGCATGGTGCTGTTTCCGACCATCATGCAAGAAATCTGCCCAGCGCATCTGCGCTCGCGTGTGGCGGCAATCGGCGTACTCACGACAGTGATTGTGCAAGCCGGCAGCTCGGTGTTTATCGGTTTGATGTCGGATCGACTGCATGCATTCAATCAGGGATTGCTGTGGTCGATTGTCGGGGTTGCGGCATTCGGCTTCTTCGCGGCGTGTATCCTGATGCGCGCAGCCGGCCATGGCGTCGGTGAGGCAATCAAACGTTATGCATGACTCACTTTCCCCTCTATTTTCCATGCCCTCTATGCCAAGCATCTCGCTCTCGCTATGCATCGAACGTTGGCCGCTGGCCATCCCTTTTCATATTAGCGGCTACGTGCTCGATGCCGCCCGCCTGGTCACCGTGACGCTCGCTGACGGCCAGCATACCGGCAACGGCGAAGCTTCCGGGGTCTTCTACCTCGGCGAGACGCCCGAATCGATGGCAGCACAAATCGAGGCGGTGCGCCCGGCAATCGAAGCCGGCGTGACGCGCAGCCAGCTGCTCAGCCTATTGCCTCCCGGAGGCGCGCGTAATGCAGTCGATGCGGCTTTATGGGCGCTCGAATCGCAAACTCATGCCCTGCCTGTATGGCAGCTTGCGGAAATACTTTCGCCGCGCCCCTTGCTGACCACCATGACGATAGGCGTAGATACACCCCGTGCCATGGCTGCGGCCGCGCGTGGGCTAAGTCACGCCCGAGCCCTCAAGATCAAACTCGACGGCAGCGCCGATGACGCCGCCCGTCTCGCGGCAATCCGTGAGGCGCGTCCCGATCTGTCGCTGGCCGTCGACGCCAACCAGGGATGGTCGCGAAGCCATTTCGACGCAATGATACCGGTGCTGCAACAGCTTGGTATTTGCATGTTGGAACAACCTTTCGCGATCGACGCCGATGCCTGTCTGGAGACCATCGATTGCCCGATCCCGCTGGCGGCTGACGAATCATTCCAGGATCTCGACGATCTATCGGCAGTTGCACGCCGTTACGACATCGTCAATTTGAAGCTCGACAAATGCGGTGGTCTGACGCGTGCACTCGATCTCGCGGCGCGCATCCGCGAGGCCGGATTATCGGTGATGGTCGGTTGCATGGCCGGCACCTCGCTGGCGATTGCGCCCGCCTTTTTACTGGGCCAACAGTGTGACCACGTCGATCTTGACGGGCCGATCTTTCTCGCGCGCGACCGTGAACCCAGCGTCACCTATGTCGATGGTCTGCTGCATTGCCCTTCCCAAATCTGGGGTTCCCCCTCTGAGGTCACACCATGACACTGGATGCCTACACGATCACAAGGCAACTCGACGCACTGTTCGCCCCCTATCACCGACCCGATGCGCCCGGACTGGTCGTCGGCATAGCTCATCGCGACCAGTTGCTCTATCGGCGCGGCTTCGGTATGGCAAGCATCGAGCACGACGTCGCCAACACACCGTTGACGCGCATGCGCATCGGCTCCGTCAGCAAGCATTTCACCAGTCTGGCAGCCTTGCTGCTGGCCGAAGAAGGCCTGCTCGACATCGACGCGCCGGCACGCCGCTATTGTCCCGAGCTCCCGGCACGCGACCGCGACCCGACGCTGCGCCAATTCATGACACATACCGGTGGCGAACGCTGCTTTCTCGATCTGTCGATGCTCACGCAAGGCATGACCATGGTGCCCGATGGCGCATCGCTGGCGATGCAAACCAGGCAATCCGAGCGCAATTTCCCGGCAGGCTCCCAGATGATTTACAGCAACGGCGGCTATCAACTATTATCGATCGTGATCGAGCGCATCAGCGGCAAATCATTCGAGACCTTTCTCGCAGAACGCATCTTTGCGCCCATGGGCATGACGGATACCGCATCAATCCCCAACGACATGACCATTCAACCACGCATGGCGACGCTGCATGTGCCCGATCCGGCCGGCGGTTGGCAACGCGGCCTGCTACCTTACCGGCGCACGCTCGGCGACGGCGCGATCATTTCGACCATCGACGATATGTTGCGTTGGATCGCTCATCTGCGCGGTGACAAGATCGTCGGTAACGCAGCAACGTGGCGTGAAATGCTGACCCCAGCGCGTTTCGCAAACGGTCTGGTGAGCAACTATTCACTCGGCTTGATGCAGACGTCTTATCGCGGCGTATCGCTACTGCATCACTCCGGGGGGTCGATAGGCGGCGCCTGCCAGATGCTGACGATCCCGGCTTATGCGCTCGACATCGCGATCATCACCAACGGCGCACTGGTCAATCCCGTCGAGCTATCGAAACGCATCGTCGATATCGTGCTCGATGGCCAACTTGCGTCGGCCGAATCTCTTTCACCAGCCTACGTGACCGAGCATCCAGCATGGCCCGGCACCTATCGCTCGCGCGACACAGGGGCTTACTACGAGATTGTCGAACGCGATGGCGCACTCAGTCTGATCCATTTTCACTTCAGCGTGCATCCGATGCCGCTGACGAGATTACCTTATAGGTCAGCCGATGACGGCGTCACGCTGATGCAGGAAGGTCTGGAAGGTCCCTTCCATCTGCAACTGCACGGCGGAGGACAGCGGCTCGATTTGATCCAATGCGGACAACGCCAGACGCTTGAGCGCCTGGCGCCCGCGCCACCCTGCTTGATCGATGCGGCATCGGGGATGTCAGGACGATACGTCAGTCGCGATGCGGCTGCACATGCGATCATCGCACTCGAAGGCGAATCGCTGGCGCTACATGTCCAAGGCGAATACGGTGCGGCACACTACCGGCTCGATCCGAAAGCAGACGACCTATTTGTCTTCACTCCACACGAAACCGGCAGCCTGGCCTACGGCGCCATGCGCGCGGTGCGCGGCGACGACGGCCAAGCAATGAGTTTGCGCCTCGATACCTGGCGCACCCGCCAACTGTTATTCACGCGTGTGGCATAAGCACATGACTCTCCCTGAAAGGAACGAAATGGCTTCAGCATTAGATAATCAACAACACGATGCGCTGTCTGCCTTGTTTGCATCTTATGCCCGTAGCGACGCGCCGGGTGTGGTGGTCGGCATTGCTCGTCACGGTAAAGCGCTCTATCGCCGCGCCTTCGGCATGGCGAGCCTGGAACACGCGCGCGCCTTGACGACCGCAACGCGACTACGTATCGGTTCGATTAGCAAACAATTCACCTGCCTGGCCGCCCTGTTGTTGGGCGAGGACGGCCGTCTCGACATCGACGCGCCAATCGGCCTGTATCTCCCTGAATTACCGCCGGCCGCCGGCGCACCGACATTGCGGCAGTTGATGTCACATCGGGGTGGTCAGCGATGCTCGCTCGATCTGGCCATGCTGACGCAAGGCTTGACTGTCTCGCCAAGAGGGATCTCACTGGCGGCGCAGTTGCGTCAGCGCGAAGCAAATTTCCCACCGGGCGAACGCATGATGTATTCAAACGGCGGCTATCACCTGCTGTCGATCGCCATCGAACGCGCGAGCTGCATGCCCTTCGATGCCTTCCTGCAGACTCGCATTTTCGCCCCGATGCGCATGGTCGACACGGCCAGTATACCCAACGACATGACAATCGTGCCGGGTGTCGCAACGTTGCATATGTCCGACGGTCAGGGCGGTTTCCAACGCGGCATTTTCCCCTCGATGGAAATACTCGGTGAAGGCGCGATTATCTCGACCCTCGACGATATGCTGCGCTGGACGGCCCATGCGCGCGGCGATAAAATCATCGGCAACGCCGATACCTGGAGGCAGATGCTCGCAATGCCGGTATTTTCCAGCGGTCAGCGCAGCCAGTATGCGCTCGGCCTCAAGCAGAATATCTATCGAGGGATTGAGTTGACGCACCATTCAGGCGGCGTCGCCGGCGGCACCGCCCAAATGATGTTTTCACAGGTACACGGACTCGATATCGTATTGCTTAGCAACGGCGCCGTCGATGCGCCAGGCGAACTGGCTCGGCGCGTGGTCGATATTATGCTGGCCGACCAATTAAGTGGCAATGGCCCACCGCTTCCGGCACGCGCAGTTGCTCATGCGGCTCGGCTTGGCAGCTATCGTTCGACCCGTAGCGACGCGATCTATACATTGGGAGATCACAACGGCGCCTTGGTCTTGACTGGGTTTCTATGTCCCGCGCTACCGTTGCCGCTATACGCTGCCGAGAATGCGGAGCACGATGTGGAGATCGAGGCGAGCTCCGACGGCGCAATTGCGGTGCGCTGGGGTTCGCCCGATACACCAGGAGATTTGTCAAAGATCAGCATCGTACATTGCGGTCACGCCGAGCTATTCGAACGCCTGGGTGAGGCCCCGACGCTAAACTCGCACGTCATCGCAGCACTCCGTGGCAGCTTCGAAAGCCACGACGCCAATGCTCGCGCCACGATCGACATGGAACGGGAAGAGTTGGTACTTCGCATGCATGGCGCAGCGGGCGGCTGCGATTACCGCCTGATACCGCTGGCAGATAAGGTATTCGGCCTGTTTCCCAGCGATCCACTGGGCCTTATGACGGGTCTCGTCACGCTGACGCAGAATGTCGCGAACGCCGAGATCAACGGCTTTCGCATTGACACCCGGCGCACCCGGCGTGTCGCCTTCACACGCGTAGACACCAACACATGGAATGTGTCAAATCCGTTGATTTAAGCAAACCCGTCAGGTTCGCATTACAGTGACGGCATGCGTCATGCCGTCACTTCGCAGCGCATTCAAACAGCGAACAATCGTGCTGGCGACAACATCTCCGCCGTCAAGCCAAACCCGGCAAGGTGCGGCGCCAGCGGCTGATGACGAACCAGCGCAGCGCAGGCCTGCCCCATCGCCGCAGCAGTTTGAATACCATAGCCGCCCTGCCCGGCCACCCAGAAGAAACCGGCCAACTCAGGATCGTAGCCGCCGACCAATTCGCCGTCAGCCACAAATGAACGCAACCCGGCCCAAATCCGCGTCGGCCGGCGAATACTCATGGTCGTCGCTTCTTCGATATGATGAATTCCCAGCGCAATATCCATTTCCTCCGGCTGCACATCCTGCGGCTCGACCGGATCGGCATTCGCGGGCGAGCCCAGTAACATTCCCGCATCGGGTTTAACGTAAAACGTTTCGTCGATACCGAGGAACATCGGCCAGCCGTGCGTATTCACGCCTGCCGGTGCGGGAAAGATAAACGCCGAGCGGCGCTTGGGTTGAATGCCGATGGGCTTCGCGCCGGCAAGTTTCGCAATCTGATCGCACCATGCCCCGGCCGCATTGACAATCGTGGTTGCACGAAATCGCTGGGTGTTGGTCTGCACCTCCCAACGCCCTGCAACCCGCTCGATGCCGAGTACTTCGCAATCCGTATGAATTCTGCCTCCGTGTCTGCGAATGCCGCGCAAAAATCCTTGGTGAAAGGCATCGGTATCGATGTCGGCGGCGCCCGTTTCGTGAAAAGCGGCCGCGATCCGTTCAGGACGCAGCACCGGCACCATCTCGCACGCCTGCGCGGCGCTCAGCCAACGGACATCGGCCACCAGCGCTTGCACCGCTTGAAAATGCGCCCTGAGCTCGCCGAGCCTCTCCGCCGATCCAATCGTCAAAACCCCGCGCGGCGTCAAAAGCGGTGTTTCGCAAAACCCGTCTCCCGGCGCCTCCAGAAACGCCCGACTTGCGGCACTGAGCGCCCTGACTTGCGGCGGGCCATAGGTTTCTGAAAAGAGTGCCGCCGACCGCCCAGTCGAGTGATAGCCCGGGAACGACTCACGTTCAAGCACCGCCACCGAGGCATGTTCCGCTAGCCAATAGCCAACCGATGCGCCGGCAATGCCGGCACCAATAATCAAAAAATCTACTTCCATGATGCGACTCTCCCTTGCTTGGCGCTTATATTCCATTCACGCATCAAATCAGCTCGCCGTAACAAATGGATTCGATACCCGGGGCCAATAGTTAAGATCGCGATGCCGATAGTCGATCTCGGCGAAAGCCGGCGTGACGGCGCCGGGCGCGGCAATATGGAACACTGCCTTAGCACGCGGCGTGAAATCGGCTTGAAAATGCTGTGTCGATTTCACGATCACCAGCTTTTTGGCTGCGAAATCGATGCCCAGACCGGTAAAAGCATCGACGCCGACTACCTGCGTGCGCGCCGATATCAGCACGATATCAAGCCCATTGGCAGCCTCAACCCAGACGGCCCGGCCCAACGCCATTTCCAGACCCGATACGCTTTGCGTATGGTGTTCGACCACCGCGCGCACAGTCACGCGCAAATCCAATGGATCGCCGGAGTACACACCACATTTCCCGCCAATGCGCAGGTCCAAGCTTGCACCGACCCCGGCATCCTTGCAAATCTGAATCGCGCCCAAATCCCAAAAGCAGCCAATGGCAACATTCGAAATCTGCCGGTCGACCAGCCGACGCAAAATAAATGTGCTGTCGCCAGGCGCACCACCACCAGGATTATCGGCCACATCACCCAGTACGACCGGGCCGCCTTCGACGGCTAATCCACGATCCAAACCGGTATCGATAGAGAGCCATGCCGGTCGCGTCGCCTCGCGTAATTCCCAAAATTCAGCCGCCAACTGCGCAGCCAATGCTTTGGCCTTGGCGGGATCGTTGTCTGTCACCACCCAGAGTTTTGCGCCAGCTTCGGGAACATCTCCCCACGGAAAGCCATGACCAAGCGACACCGATAACACGCCGTCGCGGCCTTCAAATGACTGCATGCGCCGTACAAAACCCGCCATCGGCTCGCTCGTGGTATGCCATGCGCCGACCATTTTGCAGTCGAACACAGCTGTAGTCGGGCGAATGCGTCCCGCGACCATATCGACTGTCAACCTATACGCCTCGCGAAGTCGATCAATGGGATCGATATGCGGATACTCCTTGTACGCAATCAAGATGTCAGCCGACGCCTGCATTAGCTGCGTGAAATGGCAATGCGGATCGAGCGTCGCTGCAATTGGCACCGAGGGCCCGACAATCGCGCGAATCCGGGATAACAGATCGCCTTCGCAATCGTCGTAACCCTCGGCTGCCATGGCGCCATGGAGCAGTAAAATCACCGCATCCAAAGGCACGGAAGCCTTCACACCATCAAGAATTTCGTCTCGCAAAGATTCATAGACCGAGCGAATGGTGCGCCCCGACGGCTGGGCGTCGGTGCACAACCCCTCGACCAACTCATGACCGTCATCCTCGACGAGGCGGCGGACTTCAGCCATGACATAACCCATGCCACCCGGCTCGCGCAAGCTTGCGTCACCATGGAAAATGGTGAACTCTTCGAAGCCGCCCCAACCTGTCGGGCAAGGGGCGAAGGTATTGGTTTCAGTCGCTAGCTGAGCGCTATATATTTTCATGGTGTTTGGCTTATAGGTAAGTGGCAGGTGACAGAATCGAGAGATCAATATATGTGGGCGCTATTTCTGCTTTGTGAGTGCTATGTATCAAGACTGAAATAGAACTCCGTCCACACCCGATCCGCCAACCCGTCGAATACCCGGTACCGAGCAAATAACGCCGCTCTGCATAAAGGAAACGGTGAACGTATCGCTAACGAATATGACGGCTGTCTGTCACATTCCGTTAGTCCGAGCTAGCGACGCGGTAGCGTAATCTGCGCGATCAAACCACCTGCGGGGCTCGGCCCGTTGCGCAACACCAGCCGGCCGCCATGCCGTTTCACGACATCGTTTGCAATAGTGAGTCCAAGGCCCGTGCCGCCCGTGCTCTTGTTGCGGGAACTCTCCACACGATAGAAAGGCTCCAACGCACGCTCCAGTTGCGACTCCGGTATGCCGGGTCCACGGTCGACCACTTCGATAAGCACGCAGGACGATGCGTCGACTAAACGAATATGTGCTTCCTCGCCGTATCGAATCGCATTCGCGACCAAATTGGTCAGACAGCGTTTGAGGCCGAGAGGTTGAGCCGATAGCGGACTCACCTCGCCGCTGACGCTAACCGTTTGGCCGCTTTCCGCGGCATCTTGTGCAATCGCATCGACCAGAGCATTGATATCGACTGGACTGAATTCCTCGACCACCTCTTCATTGCGCAAAAATGACAAAGTTGCTTCCAGCAACTGCGTCATTTCGTCGATATCGCTTCTGAGCCGTTCGCTCAACTCCTCATCCTCAGAGGAACGAAGACGTAATTTCATGCGTGTCAAAGGCGTGCGCAAATCATGAGAAACGGCCGCGAGAAAACGGTTGCGCTCACTCACCTGCCGCCGCAACGACGCTTGCATCGTATTGAACACATGAGCGGCCTGACGCGCTTCGATCGGTCCCGCCTCCTTGATCGGCGGCGCATCGAGATTGCGCGACAACTCTGCCGCCCCCCGAGCCAGAGAACGGAATGGCGCCGCCAGCATACGGGCGCCAATCCAGGACGAAATAAACGCCGGCGTAAACTGAATAATCAGCGCAGCGCATATCTGCAGGGACAAGCTCATGCCGGCAGGCGGGTCGAACGCAGTCGCGCTATATAGCTTGAACAACAGAAAAGCCGCGCTCGCCTGTGTCACGAAAACAATCGTGATCATCACAAAGAGCAGGCGGTAAAAAGCAGAATCGAAACTGGGTTTGCGCATGATGTTCCCGGCAGGCCACACATTGGATCGACAGTGCAATGATAGTACAGACCGTCGTCCGAAATCTGGCTAAGCTCACAAGCAGCGATGGTCGCGATTATCGCGCGCGTATGCCGTTTTTTTGTGTACGTTTTATTGCAAACTCGAAACAATACCGTACCGGCGCCCGACAAGTCTTCTCCCACTCTGGCTGATGACCGGTCATTACAGGCTTTATTTCAGACACGATACAAAGCCCACATGAAACAGAAATAAGCGGGACTTACTGTTCACCCCAGGTTGAGACAACGCCTGGCGGTAGACGGCTAACCCACGAGGAGACAAAAGATGAAAAATCGAATAGCGCGCAATGCGCAGAAAACTGTGTCGACCTACCGGCATGGTGGGCGTTATGCGACATTGTTCGCCGGGCCGGTGTTTGGTTTAGCATCACTTTGCGCGCAAGCTCAGGAGCACACACCGATTCAAGAACCGGCCCGAGCACCCACTCAGCAAGCGCTAGCTCAGATCGCATCAACAGATGCAGCATCGGCGACACCTGCGGCAGCGCCCACAGCAGCAGCATCCACAGCGCAAGGGGCAACCGAGCCCACTGCAGCAGAAACATCCAGCGCCCAAGGCAAAGACGGGGTGACGCTCAATACCGTCGTGGTGACTGCAAACCGTCGGCGCGAACCCGCGCGCGAGGTGCCGATGCAGGTCAATGTACTGTCGTCCGACGAGCTGCAAAAGAGCGGTGCGAAGACCTTGACCGATTACCTGACGACGGAGCCGGGCGTCGATCTGAACAATGGTGGTGGCAGTGGCTCCGGCCAGGTCAGTATCCGCGGCGTGACAACCGGCAGTCAGACCGGACCAACAGTCGGCACATATATCGATGATATCGCCTTCGGCGGCAGTACCTTCTATTCCCAGAGTGCGACATTTGCGCTCGACATGAGCCTGCTTGACCTGAACCACATCGAAATACTACGCGGCCCACAAGGCACTTTGTATGGCGCTGGGGCGATGGGCGGTTTATTGAAATACGTGACCAACGAACCCGACTCGGAGCAATTCTCGGGGCAAGCCGGCACCGGCATGTCGGTTACAGAACACGGTGGAATCAACACTACCGCCAACGCAACCGTGAATATCCCGCTTAAAGAGGATGTTGCGGCGCTGCGTATCTCCGCCTTTGGCGAACACGATGCCGGCTACGTCGACGCGGTTGGTCAAGATCCAGGCACGCACGTCGATCACGGCGATACGACGGGTGCTCGGGCTTCGCTGCTGCTGACACCGACCAAGGATTTGACCGTACGCTTGAGCGCGATCACGCAGAATATCGATCGTAATGCGCCGAACTACGTCGAATACGGCCCCAATGAACAAGCGGTCTATGGCGATCTGACCACTCGCCAAGATGCGCCAGAACCATTTCATCAGAATATCCAACTCTATTCGGCCGGAGTCGAATACGAGCTAGGGTGGGCCCGCCTGAACTCGATTTCGTCATATCAATCGATCAACACCAGCGATCCGCAGGATCTGAGCAGCGTTTACGTCCCGCTGCTTGGCGCGGCCGGGATAGATCTGAGTTCGGTGGTGGCGAAAAATATTGCCACCACCCATAAATTTACCCAAGAATTCCGTTTGACCTCGCCAGCTAATCAGAAGCTCGAATGGCTAGCCGGACTCTACTATACCCATGAGCGCAGCAACTTAAACCAGGGCTTCGTGGCGACTTTGCCCAACGGTTCACCGACGCCGGATCTGTCGGAGGTCGTCGCGCCCAGCACCTACAACGAATATGCCGCCTACGGCGACCTGACCTATCACCTTACGCCGCGCCTGTCGCTGACGGGTGGCATACGGGTCGCGCACAACAACCAAACGTACGAACAGACGACCTACGGTTTGCTGGCCGGGCCGACGCAAACCATCACGGCGCCGTCGTCGGATACCAGCAAAACCTATATGCTGACCGCAAGCTATGCGCTGACCAACACCAGCAATGTCTTCGTCCGTGCCGCCAGCGGCTATCGGCCCGGCGGCCCGAACGCGCATCTGGTCGACCCGCTCACCGGCTTGCCCACACCCGGCAGTCCGACGTTCCAGCCCGACACACTATGGAGTTACGAGGCCGGCTACAAGGCCGACTTGTTCGACAAGCGGCTATCGCTGGAGGCATCCGTTTACGACATCGAGTGGAAGGACATCCAGCAAATCGGCACGGTCGACGGTGTGAGCCAAGTCATCAATGCCGGTAACGCGCGTATCAAGGGACTGGAGTTGTCCAGCACTTACCGTCCCAATCGACATTGGAACTTTAGCGCGAGTCTGTCGTTGATCGACGCGCTGTTGACGACGGGCGATGCCAGTTCAAGTACTGTTGCCGGCGAACCTTTGCCGAACTCGGCCAAAGCTTCAGCAACCTTAGCCGCCAACTACCAGTTCACGGCGGCGGGTTCTCCATCGTACGTCGGCGTCAGTCAGCAATTCGTCGGCATGCGTCATGCAGGCTTTAACGGCAGCTCGGGCAGCCCCGATTACGCCATGCCCGGCTACGCACTGACGAATTTACAAGCCGGCATGGACTTCAAACATTTTAGCGTGGCGTTCTATGTCCGCAACCTGTTCGATCGCCGCGCCTTGCTTGCCGCCGGTACGTCGCTGGTGCCGTTGGGCGGGCCGGTCCTGGTCAGCATCAACCAACCGCGCACGATCGGCACGACAGTGACTATTCCGTTCTAACATTCTGGATACCTGACAATGACGCAAGCTTCGCAAGATATCGCCAAACAGCTCGATACGCTGTTTGCAGAGTTTAATAAAGGCGATCAACCCGGCCTGGTGGTGGCCGTGGCGCAAAAGGGGAAATCCTCTACCGTCGCGGCTTCGGTTTGGCAAGCTTAGAACATGGCGTGGCCAATACCCCCGCCACACGTTTGCGCATCGGCTCGACCAGCAAGCATTTCGCCTGCCTCGCGGCGCTGCTGCTGGCTGAAGAAGGTAAGCTCAATATCGACGCCGGAGTACGAAGCTATATGCCCGAGCTGCCCATACTGGCGGGCGATCCGACTTTGCGCCAACTGATGCAGCATACCAGCGGCTACCGCTGCTACCTCGATCTGACACTGCTCTCTCAAGGTGTTGCGATCATGCCGCGCGGCGGGGCGTTGGCCGCGGAACTGCGGCAGAGCGACACCAATTTCCCGCCTGGGGAACGGATGATTTACTGCAACGGCGGCTATCATTTACTGTCGTTGGTAATCGAGCGAGTCAGCGGCATCCCCTTCGAAACATTTCTGAAGGAGCGCATTTTCCGCGTGATGGGCATGGTTGATACGGAGTCGGTCGGCGACGATATGCGCATTCGTCCACGCATGGCCACTCAACATGTGCCCGATGGCAACGGCGGCTTTATCCGCGGCATCTTCCCAGCCTGGGAAGTGCTCGGTGAAGGGGGGATCGTGTCGACGGTCGACGATATGTTGCTCTGGATTGCGCATCTACGCGCCCCGAACAAACGGCTCGGCAGCCTGGATACCTGGCAACAGATGCTGACCAAACCGCACTATTCTAGCGGCGCGGAAGGCATTTACGCCTTGGGTCTGATGCTCACGCCACATCGCGACGTCGAATTGCTGCACCACGCCGGCGGGGTATTCGGCGGCGCTTGCCAGATGTTGACGGTGGTTGGGCATGAACTCGACGTGATTATTCTGACGAACGGCGCGCCAGCCGATCCGTCTGCACTAGCCACGCAAGTGGTCGATATCGTTCTCGGCGACGCGACGCTGGGCGCGAAGCCCCCTGCGCCGCTGGAGACGGCCGGGCGCACCGCTTTGCTGGGCAAATACTACGCGCACAAATCTCACGCTTACTGCGAGATCGGCGATCATGACGGAAAGCTGGGCGTGATCTTTCACAATTTCAAAAGCATGCCGTACTTTCTCATCGAGACGGCAAGCGGCTTACGAATCGACGATGGAGCCGGCGGTTCGCTCATGCTCAAACCTAGCGCCTCGCTGGCGAATGGCCACACGACCGCCATCGAATTGTTTGACTGTGGTCACGCAGAGACGCTTGCGCGCTTGCCCGATGGCGTGCCGCCTCTATCGGATGCGACCATCGGTCTCGCAGGCCGCTACCACAGTGGCGACGCTGCGGCCTATGCAACGATTGCGGTAGCGGGCGAGGCACTCACCATGACGATGGAAGGTACGGCAGGCAACGCCGCTTATCGGCTGGAGCCCGTCGGCAACGATATTTTCAGCTTCGAGCCCAACGATCCTCTCTCGGTTATCAGCGGCATCTTGACGGTGGAGCGCTCGGCCGGGCAGGTGACTCGCTTCTGGATCGAGACCAACCGTACTCGCCATTTGAGCTTCGTGCGCAAGAGCTGACGCCTCCAGGCGTTCAAACGTCGGGCAGTTCACTTTTCACAAACCAGCAGCAAACAGCCGGTAAATGCAGTACTTGCATACACTCCTGGCTGCCTTGGGAAGCTCTCGGCCCAGAAAGTTGAGAGCTGCATCGGAGGGGCTAACCGTTCCTCCGATGCAAGCCCGGGGACCCATCACACCGAGGGACAACATGTCACACGAAATCAAACGCCTACAAACCAGCACGCGCATGAGTCAGGTCGTTATCGCTCATGGCTGGGTTTATCTCGCGGGTCAAATTCCCGACGTCGTCGATGCATCGATCACGGAGCAGACCACCAACATACTGAGTCGCATCGATACGCTGCTTGCCACGGCGGGTATCGACAAACAGCGGCTTGTCTCAGCCAATATCTGGCTGACCGACCCCAAGCATTTCGCCGAATTCAATGCAGTATGGGATGCATGGCTGCCCGAAGGTCACGCCCCGACGCGCGCCTGTGTCCAGTCACAATTGATGAAACCGGGTTGCGACGTCGAAGTAGCCGTCACGGCGTTGGCGGGCAGTGATTCATAACGGCTGGCGAATACCGTTACGCTACACACCAACCACACGCTCATGATGATAGCTTGCGACAAATTCCGCAAAGGCGTCGGCCGGCAACGGCCGGCTAAACAAATAGCCTTGCGCTTCGTCACAATTGTGTTGATGTAGAAAGTCAAGCTGCTCGTGGGTTTCCACGCCTTCCGCCAAGACCTTCATGCCTAGATTTTTGCCCATTGCGATGATGGTCTGCGTCAGGACCGCATCGTCCTTATCGCTGATAATGTCGCGGACAAAGGTTTGATCGATTTTAAGCTTATCGATCGGAAAACGCTTCAAATACGATAGCGACGAATAACCAATGCCGAAGTCATCGACCGAAATATTAACGCCGAGCGCTTTCAACTGGTGAATCAACTCGATGGCAAACTCCAGATTGTGCGCGAGCGCGGACTCGGTGATTTCGAGTTCCAGGTAACGCGGCTCAAGACCGCTACGTTCGAGTGCTTGGCGCACCACGCCAACCAGCGCGCCATCGCGCAATTGCAGCGTCGATATATTGACCGCAATCGGCATGGCGGGCAGGCCCTGATCTTGCCATTGGCGATTCTGCCGGCAGGCTTCGTTCAAGACCCAATCGCCGATGGCGCAAATCAAGCCCCGGCTTTCCGCGAACGGTATAAAGCGATTCGGCGGCACCATTCCGACATCAGGGCGCTGCCAGCGTATCAATGCTTCGACGCCAATCATGGCGCCGTCCTTGAGGGTCACTTGCGGCTGGTAGTACAACAAAAATTCATGATCGCGCAACGCTTGGCGCAACGCGGCTTCCATTGCCAGCGCATCGACGATACGTGTATTGATATCTTGTTTGAAGAATTGAAATTGATTGCGACCGGTTTCCTTGGCATGGTACATCGCCGCATCGGCGTTCTTGATCAAGGTATCGGCGTCGGCGCCATCGTCCGGGAATAGCGCAATGCCCATGCTGCTGGTGACATTAAGGTTATGTTCCGTTAAGGTCAATTGCGCGGTGATCGCACGCAACAGATTTTCCGCGATCAGCGTGACCGCCGCGATCGATTCGACGTCACGCAAAACAATCACAAATTCGTCGCCACCCAAGCGCGCCAAGGTGTCGTTAGGGCGTAGCGCGGAACGCAGACGTTGCGCCATTTCGACCAGAATCGTATCGCCATGAGTATGGCCCAGCGAGTCATTGATAGTCTTGAAATGGTCAAGATCAAGAAACAGGACAGCTAAACGCATGCCCAGCCGTTCTGACTCCAGCAGCGCATGATTCAATCGTTCGTTCAAAACCAGACGATTATCTAGACCGGTCAAGCTATCCTGATGCGCGAGCGTGAAAATGCGCTCAGCCGCGCTGTGCTGCTCCGATATATCTTCGACAAAGCAAAGCAGCATCGAGAAATCCCCATCCTGCTCGATAGGCTGGAAATAGAAGCGGTAATAGCCTGCGTTTTTAGCTACGGTGGGACGATAATAGGTCTCAAATTTTACGCACTCACCCGCGAGGGCGCGTAGCAGCCAAGGTTTCAGCGTATTGTCATTCGCGTCAGCCATTTCATTAAAACCGATCATCGCCTCACGCGACACACCGGCCACCTCGCATAAGGCGTCGTTGCAATCGATGATGATACCGTCGCGATCCAAAAGCATGACACCGAGCGGAGACTGGCTAAACAATGACTGCCACTTGGCTTGGCTGCTGCGTAAGGAATGCGTCATCTCGGTCGCGATACTGACCGCGCGACGCCGCGCCAAAGCCATAAAAAGTAACATCGCGGCGGCCGTCAGCGTAGCTGCCAGACCAATGCCGAGCACCAGCTCCGGCCAGTAACGCCCCGGGCTTTCCTCAAAGCCTGGCGTACTGACAGTGACCATGGTCCACCTACGTCCTGCAAACTCGATCTCTCGGCGTTGCTGCAAGCGTGGCGCGTGCACGCTACCAAAAGCGGCGTTCTGATACAGCAGATGCGCTTCGTCCTCGACCGTACCGTCATACAAGGCAAAACCGATATCGTTGATCGGTTCGCGGAACACCGCTTGCATCAGTTCGGGCATGCGAAATGGGCATAACACGAAGCCCATCAATTGCTCACGCCGCAGCGCCTGCGTCGCCGGCGTGCCGCCGCGATACACCGGCAGATACATGATAAATGCCGGGCGCGGATTCGGCTCGGCGTCGATCTTGATGCCGACCTTGGCCGTGATCCGGGGCGCCGCGGCGTCACGTGCCAGATCCATCACACGGTGACGCTCGGCGTCTTGGTACATGTCGTAACCGAGCGCCTTACGCGTATTGTCATTAAAAGGTTCGACGTACAGATTGACGACATAATGTCCGCGTTCGCCAGGCGGGCGTAGAGCATACTCGGCAATGCCATCGCGATGGGCCTGCTCGGTGACAAGCGCCAGTTCGCTATCGTCGACATAGCGTGCATAGGCCAGCGCCAACATGCCGGGGTAGTTTTCTTGAACCCGTAGACTGGCAATAAACCGCCGCCATGACTCGCGGCTTACGTCGCCGCCGGCATCGAACAGGGCGACGGAACTCTGCAGTGCTTGCGAATACACGCCGAGCCGCTGCAGGACAACCGTCTGTATAGCGGCGCCACGGGCCACGAAATCGGCTTCGCGTTGCCGTTGAAATTGTTCGACACTATGCTGCCAGAGCGCCAAGGTCAGCCCCAAACCGACGATAAAGACAATCGCAGGTAGTGGCCACCAACGTGTCACGCGCATTGCAGGAGCCGTCATTTCAAATCTTCTATTATGACCATGAACCGTTGTGTGGATTTCACGCACGACAACGCATGCCAGGGCAACAATCAGCGCACATGCTGAGGGATAGACTCAAGTCTACCTATCTTGATGAGGGTAGCAAGCGCCGAACGCGGGCCGAGTCGCTCCACGCAACACATTATTGCAAAAATCACATTAATTCCGCGCATTCCCTGAAAACGCCCGCCCAGCCTGGCTTCGCGCGGAATCCCGCGGGCTCCTTAGCCCATTATTAGGAATACTGGAATTATGCCTTCCATTGCCGCATCTTAATCATCACGCCTTCGAGACCTACACTGGGTTCTGTCAACGCTGCTTTCAGCCCCAAACGGGCGGCACGTTTCCCATTAAATAGGATAGGAGTTTCGCCATGAAAACCACATTAATCTCAGCCCTGCTGATCTCCACCGCCCTGATTGCCAGCCCGGTTTTTGCTAATGATAACAATCCCGGCCAAAACAATCCTGGATTGACCAGCTACAGCATCGGCCCCTCGACCGGCAGCAGCACGCTAACACGCGCTCAAGTTCGCGACGCGGTGATTGCATCGCAGCAAGCCGGCACCGCAGGCAAACCCCTGACCAGCTACGACGCCTTCAGAACCTACCCAGCCACGACAATCAAGTCGGCCAGCTAAATGCCAATATTCCCGAGCTTAGAGACGATGGACCGCAGTCGGGTCCATCGCCGCTGCGAGCAGGTCGAAATCCAGGCGCAGTCAGAATAGACGTGACCAACCCTAGCCCCGGCGCGCTAGTTCATCGGCGTCCTCGCGTATCAAAGCGGCGGCTTTTTCGGCGATCATAATGGTCGGCGCATTGGTGTTACCGCTGATTAGCTTAGGCATGATAGCCGCGTCCACGACGCGTAAGCCGCGAATACCGCGAACCCGCAAACGCGCATCCACGACCGCCATGGGATCGCTATCCGGTCCCATCTTGCACGTGCCGACGGGGTGATACTGCGTGTCGGCTCGGTTGCGAATATCCTGCTTGAGTCCGGCGACATCGTCCGATCGGACCGGATACAACATTTTGCCTCGCACAGCGTCGAAAGGTTTCGATTCGATGATGCGCTGCTGTATTTGAGCGCCGCGCAGCAACAGCTCGAGATCGCGTTGATCGGCAAGAAACTGTGGATCGATCCGCGGTGGGTCGCGTGGATCGGTGCTATTCAGTGTGACCGTACCCGTGCTATAAGGCCGTAAAATATCGACGTGGCAGGAAATGCCGTGTCCAAGGTGCATCGTGCGCGCGTGATTGTCGACCATGGCGACGACAAAAATCAATTGCAAATCCGGCGCTTGAACCTCGGCCGAGGAGCGGATAAAGGCCCCAGCCGTGCCATACGTCGTGGTGATCATCCCCGTGCGGTATCTCTTCCATTCGAGCATGGCGCCGGCCATCTTGACCGCGCACCCCAGGGATAGACCGATCGTCTCGGCTTTAGCCGAGACGCGCCAGGCCTGAACATAGTCAATGTGATCTTGCAGGTTTTGCCCCACGCCCGGCAAGTCATGAATCACCGGAATGCCCTGTTTTTGCAGCGCGGCAACGGCGCCGATACCCGATAACTGCAGCAGCTGAGGTGAACCGAAAGCACCCGCTGCCAAAATCACTTCTCGACGCGCGCTGACTTCTTTGCGCTGGTTGCCATGCAAATAGACCACCCCCTTGGCGCAGCCCTGCTCGACACGTACCCGCTGCGAGACCGCATGGGTCAAGACTTGCAGATTGGGACGCGTCAAATGAGGCGTCAAATAAGCCTTGGCCGCGCTACAGCGCTCGCCGTTGCGCTGTGTCACTTGGTACAGAAAAGCCCCCTCCTGTTCAGCGCCGTTGTAATCGGGGTTATAAGAAATATTGTGCAGCGATGCGGCGCGCAAGAACAGCGGGGTCAAGGCACTCTCAAAGCGCTGATAAGTCACGTTGAGCGGCCCACCCTGCCCATGGAATACGTTGGCAAACTGTTCATTGTGCTCAGCACGCCTGAAGAACGGCAGCACCTCGTCGTAACTCCACCCCGGATTGCCCAGCGCTGCCCAGTTGTCGTAGTCCCATCGGTTGCCGCGCACATAGAGCATGGCATTGATGGAGCTTGAGCCGCCCAGCGTTTTGCCCCGCGGCTGGTAGCCTCGTCGCCCGTTGAGACCCGGTTGCGGCACCGTCTGATACGCGTAGTTGTGCATTTTTGTAGGCGCCATGGCGGCCACACCTGCGGGAGCATGGATCAGCACGCTCTTATCCGATCCGCCGGCTTCAAGCAGGCAGACCGTAACGCCGGGATCTTCGGTGAGCCGCGCGGCCAAAACGCAACCGGCCGATCCGGCACCCACGATGACATAATCAAATTCCTGCTGTTCCATATCGTCTCCATTTGCGCTCAAGTATTTTGCGTTATTGAGCGTCACCTCCCCCCATTCCATGACCCAGTCCAGCTGGGTCGCAGTGAACTCGATCTTGCCCTCAAAACGCCGGCCGGCAATCATCCCGCGTTCGACTCGGACAAAAAGAAGATCCAAAATCATTGCCAAGTCGCTGACGCGAAGTGGTGGCACTGTCGCCCAAGCTATGCTGCGCTATCGCGAATTGCGGCGCAAAATACACCAAGCACCTCGCGCCGAAGGTAACGCCGACGCGTGTGGCATAAGCCATCTTTGGAGTACACCATGGAAGCAAGACACCCTATCAAAGTAGCCATCCTCGACGACTATCAGAACGTTGCGCTGAGCATGGCAGACTGGTCGCCGCTGGATAACCGCGCGGACATTACGGTATTCAACGACTCTATCGCGGATAGGGGAGCACTGATACAGCGTCTGCTGCCCTTCGATGTCGTATGCGTGATGCGAGAGCGCACGCCGCTGTCCCGTGCCGTCATAGAAAGCTTGCCGAACCTCAAATTGATTGCTTCTACGGGCGCTCGGAATGCGGCGATCGATCAAGATGCCGCCACTGAACGCGGCATCGAAGTGCTTCATACGGGATATTCTTCAACGCCGACCATTGAATTCACCTGGGCGCTGATCCTGGCCATGGCCCGCAATATTCCGCTTGAGAGTCAGTCGCTACGACAAGGCGGATGGCAAGTTTCACTAGGCGAGGAACTCGCGGGCAAGACGCTCGGATTGCTGGGGCTTGGCCGTGTTGGATCGGCTGTCGGCATTATCGGTCAGGCATTCGGGATGAACGTGATCGCGTGGAGTCAGAATCTCACCGCCGAGCGCGCCGAGGAAAAAGGTGTGCAGTTGGTCAGCAAGGATGTGCTGTTTTCGACGGCTGATTTTATGTCGATTCATGTACAACTGAGCGAGCGCACCCGGGGTTTGGTCGGCGCCGCGGAACTTGCGCGGATGAAACCCACCAGCCGGCTGATCAATACCTCCCGAGGGCCAATCGTCGACGCAGCGGCGCTGCTGAATGCGCTAACCACCGGCCAGATAGCCGGCGCCGCACTGGACGTCTACGACGTCGAACCGCTGGACCATCCACACCCGCTACGCGCCTTACCCAACGTGCTCGCGACGCCTCATATCGGCTATGTGTCGAAGGAGTTGTATCGCACCTTCTATGGCGATACCGTAGAGAACATCGTTCGGTGGCTCGATAAAACCGGCGATTCGGTGAAAAGCTAGCGGCGCGGAAATGCAGGGTGCGGGGATGCGACAGGTCAATCCCAAAATTTGGCCTTAGTTCCACGCGCCTCTTTTCTTACCACTCAAGTTCGTCACGGCGCAAATGCACGCGCAAAAATCCGCCACCGCGGTCTGTTGATTGCCGGTACGTCGCTCGACCAGCCCGACTTCGCGAACGAAGGTGGCGTCGCCCAAAGACAACACCGCCACGGCCTTCGGCATATGTAATCCAGCGGCTTGCGGCGCAATCGCGATGCCCACGCCTTGCGCCACCAGGCCGATAATCCCCTGCAGTTCGTCGAGTTCGACCACGTCATGCACCGTCGCTTGCGTTTTTCTGAGAAAACGGTCGACCAGCCGGCCACCGAAGGAATGACGATCATATCGGATGAAAGGTTCGGATTCGAGTAAGGTGCGCCACGGGCGCTCAGCCAGCGCACGCGGCACCAACAGCACGAAAGGTTCCGTTCTCAAGGTGCGCCAGGTCAGTTCGGCCGGCAAGGCAAAAGGTGGCTTGATGATCACTGCAGCGTCGACCTCGCCGGAATCGACCTGTGCAAGCAAATTCAGCGACACGCCCGGGATAACCCGAATGCGCCAACCGGGCGAGCCCTCACGAAAGCGTTGAATCGCGCTGACGAGAAATGATCCTTGTGCCGAAGCAATAGAGCCTACGCGCAGCAGGCCTGATTTTTCCGCAGCCCCGCCGCGATCGCTTAGCCTGGCATAGACGGACAGTAATTCTTCAGCAACCTCAACCGTCTGCTTACCGGCAGCGTTGAGTGTCGCCGAGCGCCCGGTTCGATCAAACAAAGGAAATCCAAGCGCCACTTCCAGGCGCTGCATTTGGGCGCTGACCGCCGACTGCGTCAAGCCGATATGCGAGCCGGCGCTCGCGAAGGTGCCATAACGCACGACAGCCAGAAAAGTTTTAAGCTCGCGCATCATGACGTGACTGATCGATTTTATTGTCGTTGAGAGCAAGAATTTATCGCTATGCGATTATTACACTGCCAACGGCACTAAAAACGCTCTGCGTGCTGATTTTTTCGACGCTGACGCAAGTCGCGTTTGCCTCAAACAGCACGGTTCAAATCGGCATCAACAGGCCCGCACGCTGCGCAGTACGGCATGCGCTTCCGATTGCGAACCCACGGACGGCGGCGAGCCCTCTAGCGGCTGCCTTGCGGTCTCATGGAGCGCGAGCACCGAGATAATGCCGATCACCGATGCGCCCATCAGATAATACGCCGGCATCATCAGATTTCCCGTCGATGAAACCAGCCATGCGGTGACCAGCGGCGTCGTACCGCCGAACAGCGAAACCGATACGTTAAAGCCGATCGCCAGTGCGCTATAGCGTATCTTGGTGGGAAATAGCGCGGGCAATGCCGACGGCATGGCGCCGGTGAAACTGGACAGCAACACGCCCAGAATCAGCATGCCGCCGAAAATGGGTAGCGCGGTGCCCATGCGAATCAGCGTCAGCGCGGGCATCGACAACACCAGCAAACCGACACAGCCAAACATCATGACAGGCTTGCGCCCGATCTTGTCGGACAGGTAACCGGCGCCCAGTGTCATCGGCATCATCAACACCATCACGATCAGGACGACGAAGAGTCCATACGTTTCGTTGAATTTCAGTGTCGCGGACAGATAGCTCGGCAGATACGACAGCGCCATGTAATCGGTCACATTGAATATCAACACCAGCCCGACGCATTGCAGCATGGCTCTCCAGTGTTTGATCAAAATATCGTGAAATTGCACCTTGGGCATGCTGCCCGCATCGTTCTCGCGCTTGTCGGCTTGATACTGGAAGGCCGGCGTCTCTTCAAGTTTCAGCCGTATATACAGGCCGATCAAGCCAAGCGGGCCGGCGATCAGGAAGGGAATACGCCATCCCCAAGAAAGCAGCGATTCAGTGGACATCGTCGCCGTCAGCACCGCAACACAGCCGGCGCCGAGGACATACCCCACGAGCGTGCCGAACTCAAGAAAACTGCCCATAAAGCCGCGCTTCTTGTCGGTCGCGAATTCGGCGATGAATGTCGCCGCGCCACCATACTCGCCGCCTGTCGAAAAGCCCTGCACCAAGCGGGCAACGAGCAACAGGATTGGCGCAAAAATACCGATCCGTCCGTAATTCGGAATCAGGCCGATACAGAAAGTACCGACGGCCATCATGATCATCGTCACGGCGAGCACACGCTTGCGGCCGAGGCGATCCCCCAGCGGCCCAAACACCATGCCGCCAAGCGGGCGCACGAGAAACGCCGCGGCGAAAGTCCCGAACGTAGCGATCAATTGCGCGCCCGGATTGCTCGATGGGAAGAACACTTTGCCCAGCGTCACCGCGATGTAACTATAGACGCCGAAATCGAACCATTCCATCGCATTGCCGATCGCCATTGCGCCGACTGCCCGCTTGAGTAGCGATTTATCGACGATGGTGATGTCGTCAAACGACAAATCCATTTCGGGTTGGATCTCGGGTTGGAGTTGTCGCCTGCGGCTGATGTTCGGTGTTGCCATGAGAGAAGCTCCAGGTGTGTTGCCGATCCGCCCATGGGACGGTTCGGCGTGCGCAAAGGCGCACGTTGCCGGGAAAGTGCGGTTTCGCGACGCGGCGAGTTACGGCGCGTGCGTCGAAAGCAGTTGCCCGCACGTCGGCCCTATAGGAGACGCGCAGACAGTGCGATAACCATGCCCAAGACATCGCGGCGATGTCGCGAAATGGCACTTCGTGGGTACTACGGGGATAGAACGCTGGTACGCAGAGCTACAGTTGCAACGGAGGCGGGGTAAGGGAGGCGCAAGACGCGCGGCAATCCGATTGCATGCTGCGTCACGCACGGGTTGAGAAGGCTTGAGAGCAACTTATCCACGGGCAAATCCAGATCCGCAGAAGCCTTTCACAACGATTTGCCGATAACTCGAATTAGCACTTGAACGAATGTTTCAGGCGCGTCATTGCTCAGAAATTGACTTTAAATTGCGTTTGCTGATGGCAAGACTGTAGCACGGTACAAGGTGATGCGCAAACCGGATCCTTAAATTTAAAAGGTGCACGATCATTATTAATATCGCATTCCTAATCAATTAATTTTTAGAAACGCGAATGATTCCGCCCACCCGCATGACCCTTTAAAAACAGCACGGCGTGAACCGCGCCGACATCCCGCCCGCCGACCTGGCGGTCCGTTAGGGACCCATTATGGGACCATTGCCGCCCTCTTCATCGGCTCAAAATCCGCGCTTCACAACCGGTGTTACCGCGCCATACAAGGAGCCCCACAGCAACCAAAGCGCCTCGTAAGTAAGAAACTTGGTCGACGACGCCATCAGGCTGCCCACTTTCGAGGCCGCTGGAAATGCGCCACTTACTGCCGCCGCGGCGGCCGGAGGCACTGCCAAACCCGCTGTCAGCGAAACGATTGAGGTCAGCGCCTGGCGACTGCGCAACGCCTTAATGCCGCTGAGTTTTTTTGTCTCAGTCACCACGTTGCCGAGATAGCTCTCCACACTGGGTTTAATTTTTCCGCTCCAGTGGCTAAACCCGCTCCCCTGCGCATCCGCCACGCACGCCGCGAGATCGCTTCTTGCAAAGAAATAGGGAATGCCTGTACGTCCGGCGTTTTCATCGTAGCGCTGCCGATTGAAGCGGGCACGCACCTGCCCTCCAAAAGTAAAAAAGCTCTCCGCAATGGGGTTATCTGCAGCGGCGCCAAGGGTAGGCCCCCCATACAAAACAGTGCCCAGCTGCACCACGGCGCGCGCCCCGTAAGCGTACGCAAATCCCTCGACCCAGGCTGTCGCTATTTCTTTTACATTATCGACACGCGATGGAGGATGCAAATTTCGCAGATTTTCTGGGAGCACGTCATCGTGAGGGCGCAAGTTGTAGGACTCGGCCCATGTGCTGGCTGGGACCGGCCCGTAATGCACATCGGCAACGGCGACAATCGATCCACCTGCACTCCCGGACGCAGCCGCTGAGTAGATGGGGTTCTTCAGGGTAAATTTTTCCGAAAGCGGTGGATAGTCAACGGAGAGACCGGGAAGATTAAACGCCAAAGCGCCGGCAAACCCATGCGCATATCCCGTTAAGGTGTCCCGAAAGACAACCGTCGTCAACAAAGTACACACGTCGTCTTTGTTCATGATTGCGGCGCCCTCCAGCACACGCGACTGTCGCTCAATCAATTGTTCGCGTTCCTGCAAACATAAATGTTGCGTAATGGACTGGGTCACATACCCGACGCATCCGCGAAGATCCTGCGGCGCGTTTTTTTTCAGTAAGGCTATATGGTTTAGTTCCGCATGACTGGGGATCGGCCCGGATTCGAGCGGAATATCGGCGCGGCTGGGCGGAGACAATTCGACGATAAGTGATTGGCCGAGTCGCCGGTCAATTTCGTCCAAGAAGGACTCATTTCGGCCTGGGTCGGCGCCCGCTAAAACCGGGGGCTGCCCCACCACCGATGGGTCGGTGCTTTCTGGCTTGTGAGAAAGACTGATGATAGTCGGCGAACCGTTCAAACCCCTGATCGGCGCGCCTTTCGGCACTCCGGCGGACGATTGTGAGGACTTGTGGCGCGACTCGGGGGAGCGACCGGCAAGCCCCGCCAGCGCGCCAAGAGGAGACGTCGGTACAGCGGGCGCTGGAGCATGTCGGGTGGGGTCTACTAAAGCAAGCGGATCTGGAGTTCCACCAAAAACGTCAGAAATCTTTTCTCGAATACTATTAGCCAAAAACTCCTCCATGGGCAAACCTGAAAATCACGTATGCAGTCGTTGCGTTACGTTAAAAATTGCTGGTCATTCGTACTACGTACAGTTAAGCAAGGGAATGCGGAGGTCGCCGGAGACTATCCATTTTGGAGTACTTATTATGAAATGAATATCTCTCCCCCCGTGGTTCATTCTGAGGCGGATCGGCTGATTTTCAAGGAAAAAACGCGAAGCCAGTGCGATCCAGGCGAGAGTCAATCTACATGCCTGTCCATTTTTGCTTCGATAGGTCGCCCGCTGAATAAGTTGGGTATGGCGAGACCCTGAGTACAATTCGTAGTGATGAAGCCGCCCTAAGCTGTGTTCGATATTCGGGCGGATCGATGCCGCATCACAGCAATCCTCTTATTCGATGCTTTCATGAACCAAGATATCCCCGACCGCTTTGTCCCTCACGCGCGTACTGCGAACTCGCCGCGCTTCCTATTGTTTTTGATCTGTCTGTTCGCCTCTGCCCACCAGCTCGCGAAGGCAATCATCACCGATTCATTCTCGGGGCAAGCACTGATCCATGCGTTCACCTACGGCCCCGCGCGGCAACGGCAGGCCGCGTAAGCGCGTAGGCTGCGGCGGGGCGTACCGCTTACGGTGCCGGATTCGGCTGCAGTTCGTGCAAGGCATCGATTTCCGCCAGCACCTCCGGCGACAACTTAACGTCCACGCTGGCGATGTTCTCCTTAAGTTGCGCGAGCGAGGTCGCACCGATCAAGTTACTCGTGATAAACGGCCGGCTATTGACGAACGCCAGCGCGAATTGCGCGGGTGACAGACCGTGCCGCTTCGCGAGCTCAACATAACGACTGGTCGCCTGCACGGCTTGCGGTTTGCTGTAGCGCTGAAAACGTTCGAACAACGTGATACGGGCGCCCTCAGGACGCGCACCGCCCTCGTATTTGCCCGACAGCCAGCCGAACCCAAGCGGAGAATAAGCCAACAGACCAATGCCGTCACGATGGGCGAACTCAGACAGCCCCGCTTCGTAGGTGCGGTTCAGCAAACTGTAGGGGTTCTGGATGCTGACAATGCGCGGTAAGCCGAGTTTCTGCGCCGCATGCAGAAATTGTGCGACACCCCACGGCGTTTCGTTCGATACGCCGATATGCCGAATTTTGCCTTCCTTGACGAATTCGGCAAGCACCGACAGGGTTTCTTCGATCGGCACCGTGTAGGTGTCCTCTACCCACGGATAAGCGTTACGGCCAAACGTCATGGTGCTGCGATCGGGCCAGTGCAACTGATACAGATCAACGTATTCGGTTTGCAAGCGTTTAAGGCTGTCGTTGAGCGCTTCGGTCAGATTCTTGCGGTCGAACTGATTGCCGGCTCCCCGGATATGGCGCGGATTATGCGGCTGGCGCGCCGGGCCGGCGATCTTGGTGGTAAGCACGATGTTCTCGCGCTGGCTGCGATGCTGTGCCAGCCAAGTGCCGATGCAACGCTCGGTGGCGCCCTGGGTCTCTGGGCGCGGCGGCACCGGGTACATTTCGGCGGCATCGACCAGATTGACACCATGGTCGAGGGCGTAGTCGATCTGCTCGTGCGCTTCGCGTTCGGTGTTCTGCTCGCCCCAGGTCATCGTCCCTAGACCGATCAGGCTAACCTCGACGTCAGAGTTGCCTAATCTGCGGTATTCCATCGCACTACTCCTGTTGTTTGGGTCAACGAAAACGTCAAACTTACCATGGCCGCGCAATACGTGCAGCGCAGCTAAAAAGACAAACCCGGCCTTCAGCCGGGTTCGGTCATTAAAAAAAACGATCAAAACACCGGGTGGCCATTGATCAAACTAGGCAACCAAGTCGAAAACATCGGTACATAAGTCACAATATTGATCGCGCTGAAAATCGCCAGATAATAAGGCCATGCCACCTTAGTGGTCTCACCTATCGAGACATTCCCGATCGCACAGCCAATAAACTGCACCGATCCGATCGGCGGGTGCACCAGGCCCAAGGAACAGTTCAATAAAATCATGATCCCGAACTGCACCGGCCCCACGCCGGCATGCATTGCCATCGGCAGGAACAAGGGCGTGGTGATCAGAATATGCGCGGCCATGTCAACAAACGTGCCAAGGAAAATCTGCAGGACGTTGATATAAAGCAGCATCAACCAAGGCAGGCTGGTCGCACCGTCAAGCATGTGCTCGATCGCGTCGGGAATCTCCAGATAGGCCATCTGAAAACGCAGCATGTTCGAAACACCGATCAGCAACAGCACTACGCCCGTGGTTTTAGCCGCCTTTGACAGTGCATGAGAGAGCTTTTTCATCGTCATCGTGCGATAAACGACGATGGTCAACACCAGTGAATAAGCCACCGCAATGGCCGCGGCTTCAGTCGCTGTGGCAATCCCTCTCGCCACGCAGACCAAAATGATCGCGATCACCATCAAGCCGGGCAAGGCGCCGAGGAAGGTGCGGGCTACCGCAAACCAGCCGGGAAAGCGCTGCAATTCGGTCGAGCCGTCGGCACGGCGCGGATAACCGAACTTGACGGCTTGCCAATACGCGGCAATCAGCACAAAGCCCATCACCCACAGCACCGGCAACAGACCGGAAAACAATAGATCGCCGATCGACACGCCGCTCAAGTGCTGGCCATTCAAGGTTCCGGTGATGCCCTGTGCGGCGAACGCATAAATAATCATATTCGTCGAAGTAGGCATCAGCGCGCCCGCCAGCGAGGAATGCGTCGTCACGTTAACCGCATAAGCCGCACTGTAGCCTTCACGCTTCATCATCGGAATCACCACGCCGCCCATGGCCGAGGTGTCGGCCGTCGGCGAACCGGATACGCCGCCGAACAAGGTGCATGCGACCACGTTGGCCATGCCGAGCCCACCGCGAAAATGACCGACGGTGGCCTGTGCGAAACGCAGGATGCGGTCGGCGATACCGCCGTGCAACATCAACTCGCCGGAAAAAATAAAGAATGGCACCGCGAGGAAGGAAAACGCGTTCATCCCCGAAATCATCGACTGCATGGCGGTGGCCGCCGGCAAGCCTTCATACAAATAAGTTAGAACGCATGAGAGCCCCAGTGCGAACGAAACAGGAACCCCGAGCACGAGGAAAACGAGAAAGCTAACTGAGAGGATGGCAAGTTCCATGATTCTTCTATTTCTGTTTCTGTGCGAAAAGCCCCAGCAGGTTCTCAAATGAGAACAGGGCAATGCAGACACTGGCAATGATTGGAATGAGGTAACGAAGCGCTTCCGGAAGACCTAGAATCGGAATTTTGTCGTCCAGGGTCGTCTGCGCCATCTGCCAGCAGCCGAAGAAAATTGCCGTGGCCAGCACAATCATGCAGAGATGCTGGAACGCATGCGCAATCAGCTGACCTTTCGGCGGCAATGTCTTGACCAGCGAATCAAGCCCGATATGACCGCCTTCACGGACCTTGAGCGCGGCGCCGAACATAGCGATCACAATCACCAGCAAGAGCGCAATCGGCTCGACGAAATCCGGCGCATCATCGAAGGCATAGCGCATCACGACGCTATAAATCACCAGTAGGCACAGTACGGCAAGACTCGCCGACGCCACCACGGCCATCGCGCGGAACAGAAAATCGTTTGGACGCTTCATGAAGCTCATTGATCCCATCCTTGCATACAACAGGCTTATTTTTAATCTTCAGGAATCCTGCTAACCGGCGCCGGATCTGGAAGCCTCACGGCGGGAAAGACCGGCAGTTCATCGTGCCGGATCTTTCGACGCCGCACTACGACAGAATTACTTAACTGCCTCGATATCGTTGACGATCTGCTTCATTTCCGGCGTCTTCTCATACTTCGCCCAGACCGGTTGCATCGCCTTCACGAAAGCAGGACGGTCGATCTGCGAGGCGGCGATGATGGTTGCGCCACCCTTGGTGACGGTCTTTGCCGCGTCGGCTTCGCGCGCAGTCCACAGCGTCTCGTAGTAAGGCACCGAGTCGGTCGCGGCCTTTTTGATGATGGCCTGCTCTTGCGGCGTCAGCGTGTCCCAGACCTTCTTGGAAAATACCAGAACTTCCGGTGTCATCGAATGATCGGTTTCAGAATAGAATTGCGCAACTTCGAAGTGTTTGGTCTCTTCGTACGATGGTAAGTTGTTTTCCGCGGCATCCACCAGGCCCGTCTTCAAACCCGTATAGACTTCGGCAAATGGCATCGGCGTTGGCGTGCCACCCATCGCTTTGATTTCATCAACCATCAGATCCGAAGGCTGCACGCGCACCTTGAGACCTTTCATGTCGGCGGGCGAATGAATCGCCCGCTTCGCGTACATCGAACGCGCGCCGCTCTCATAGAACGTCAGCGCGATCATGCCCTTCGCCGCGAAGGCATCGAGAATCTTCTGACCTTCCGGGCCGTACATGACTTTGCGGAAATGTTCGATGTCGCGAAACAGAAACGGCAGCGATGGAATCATCGATTCAGGCACGATCTCGTTGAAAGCGGCGCCGTTGGCGCGCGTCATGTCCAGTGCGCCGATGCGCACCTGATCGATCGTGTCGTTTTCGGAACCCAATGCGCTATTGCCGAAGACCTTGACGTTATCTTTGCCACCGGTTGCCTTGCTGATTTCTTCACCCATGTACTTCACGGCCATATTGGTCGGATAGGTGTCGCCATGCACGTCCGCCACACGGAACACGCGGGCGTGGGCCGACACTGCGCTGAACGCCAGCATGGAGGCCGCGACAATCATCGAGACACGGGAGGAGGCAAGCTTCTTGTTCATCGTGACATTCCTTGAAAAATAGATCATCCAATCGATTGCAAAGCGCCGCTTTCGGATGCTGCGACATTGTTTTAATGCGTCTCCCGGCCTCAAAAAATGCCGCGCGCTTTTCTGCCGTACGATCACGGGCGCGAGCCGGATGCGCGTAAAACCTACGCATTGCGAGCCACACCGAAGGCCGACAATCTCGAAATTCACGGAAAGGAATTTGTCTGGGCCCACATGTTGTACGACGACATATGAATTCTATAAAACGCAATCTGCGTTGTACAGCCAGTATTTACCCGCAGGCGCGCGGCCCTCGGCAGGAGTGACCAGAGCGGCACAAAGAAAGGGCTCTACGGCAATCGCGCCGCACATGCCGAGATACGGAGTACCGGTTCAGAGCGCTTGTTTTTCTTCGAAGAGAGCGATGAAAAATGTGATCTCTACGCCACAACGCCGCACCATGTTGTACGACGAGTGATGAATTAAACATGTCACATGATGCGTCGCGCGGATCATGACCAGGGCATGACATCCCTGCCCCCACTCGCCGCCGTACTTTCGCAATCCCTCCTCCCGCTTCGCCTCGGGCAGAACAGGGTGGCGCCTTACGCGATACGCTCGCGGCGTCAACATCCTTTCTCAGCAGGCAGCTGTCTATGCGTACACCTCCCCCCACTGGTCGGGTAGGACCTTACAGCCCTTCTCTTCCTTGAGCGCTGGTTGTTGGATAATCACAAGATGTCGTTTGAGACGTTTACTAACTCACCCAAGCAGGTAGTTAAAACACTGACCGATGAAATCGGCGTACAACATTCTTCGGATACGCTACGAGCTGCTTTACGCAAAGCTGGCATCCTCTAGCAGATCTTTACCCGGGGGCACGCGCGGACTCCGATAGACATCGAGCAGGCCGGGCTCCGCTCCAAGATCGCACCTGGGCCAGAATATGAGCGCCATGCCGCGTCCAGCGCATGTGCCGGCGCTTGCACACGCGGCACTGATCAGCCGGTTCGCCGCTGACACCGCCATCGCCGTCGAAATCGGCTCACGCTCCCGAATTAGCATAAAAGGACAAGCCCATGACGAACACCTCGCAACTTGAATCAACCCAAACCATCGAAGAAAAATCCTACGACGCGACGCCATACGAGTCTCGGTCGTTCGGACAGACCCACCCGGCCCGTATGGCGGCGATCGCTTATTTATTTGGATTGACGCCGCCTGACATTGAAACGGCGCGCGTACTCGAACTGGGCTGCGCGGCGGGGGGCAACTTAATTCCGCTGGCTTATCGCTATCCGCAGGCCCGGTTTGTCGGGGTGGATATTTCCGGGGTTCAAGTGGCCGAGGGCCAGGCACATGTGGCGGAGCTTGGTTTAAGCAATATCGATTTGCTAAAAATGAGCATCGTCGATATAGACGCCGATATCGGACAATTCGATTTCATCATTTGCCATGGTGTCTACAGTTGGGTGCCTGAGCCGGTACGCGACGCCGTCATGCGCGTGTGCCATGAAAACCTGACGGCCCGGGGCGTTGCATTTGTGAGCCACAACGCCTTGCCTTTTTGGCACTTTTTGCAGCCGCTTCGCGATCTATTGCTTCATCATACCGCCGCATTGGAGCCGCAGCTTCGCGCTCAGTCGGCACGCGCGCTGATACAGGATCTGGCAGCCGTGCAAGGCGGCTTGGGCGGGGATATTCTGCGCAATGAAGCGCGCTTGCTGGCGAACCAGCCAGACTATTATCTGATACACGAATATCTTGAAGACACTAATTATGCGAGTTATTTCAAAGATTTTGTGACCCATGCGCAAACCCAACAACTTGCCTATTTGTCTGATGTGACTGTCGCATGGACCTTGCCGGAGAGTTTTGGAAAGCAGGTGGCCGAGCTGTCATATCGGCACGGCGCCGGCGACTCGCAGCAGACGGAACAGTATGCCGACTTTATCTCGGGCCGGCGTTTTCGCCAAACTCTACTGGTCAAACACGATAACGGCGAGAGAATACGCCGGGTCCTGAACGTGGACCGTTTGGATCAACTCCATATTCTTTGTCGCGGCAAAATCTCGAAGCAGAGTGTGTCTGCGGCATCCACGCCCATGCGCCTTGCCGCCAAGCCCGAGGTGGTGTTCCGCGGCGCCGATGAAAAGGTGGTAACCACGCCGGGGGCGCGGATGCCGATGCGGGCGCTCGAATATCTTGCCGAATCGTCGAGCGCGCACCTATCGACATTCACCTTGGATGAATTGTTGCAACACTCGGCGCAGTCCTCCCATTGGACAGCCGAGGATAAAAGCGAAGTGGGAGAATGGCTGCTGGATATGTTGTTGCAAAACCATGTGGATGTTTATTTTGTGCCCATCCGCAGTCAAGCGCTAAGCGATAAACCAAACGCTTCGCCGCTGGCTCGAAGCGATCTGGCCCATGGACGGCGCTTCACGACCAACGCGGCGCATCAAAGTTTTACCTTCAATGAAGGAGATAAATTGCTGTTGCCGTTTCTGAACGGTACGCATGATCGTGCGGCGCTGGAGGGCGTGGCGCATGCCGCCTTTAAGGCCGGGACGCTATCGCTTTCGTATGAAGGCCGGGCGCTCGGCACGAGTGACGACGCGACGCCAGCGGTTCGTGATTATGTACAGACTCTGCTTGCGCGGCTGGAGAATATGCGGCTGCTGGGTTGATGCGAGGCTCGCCCTTCGCAATTACAAGCGATACCCGCATGCGTGCGTTCGATCAACAGGTCCCGTTCGAACTCAGCAACCGCATTGAGTACCTGCATCGTCATGCGACCGGCTGCGCTGGTCAGATCCACGCCGCCCAAGGCTAAGCAGTGAACGCGGACGCCCTTCTCGGCCAATGTTTCGACCGTAGCGCGCACGTCCATCGCATTTCTGCCGAGACGGTCAAGCTTCGTTACGATCAAAACGTCGTCGTGCTCAATTCGATCAAGTAACTTTGAAAATCCTGGCCGCTGATCGGCGCTTACGCTGCCCGAGATATTTTCGGTGACAATACGCCGCTTATCTACCGAGAACCCTGCCGCCTCAATCTCGTGGATTTGGTTCGCCGTCGTTTGCTTCGAACAGCGCTGTATCGTGTAATTCAAATGAATTACACGATAGGTTCTACAGCTACATACAGGAGCAGTCGCCATGACCGCAAGTGCATTGGTACAAACGCGCATCGACCCTGCGCTGAAAGAGCGAGCGGCTGCGGTGCTGGACAACATGGGGCTGACCGTCTCGGACGTCGTGCGCATCTTACTGACACGCATCGCCAATGAGGGTGCCCTGCCGTTCGCCTTCGCGGCTGACCCGTCGGTACATGATGCCTGGTTCCGCGCGAAGGTTCAGGAGGCATTGGATGATCCGCGCCCCGCTATCCCGAATGATGAAGTCGAAGAGCATTTCGCCAAGAGACGTGCCGCCGCCCTTCGCAAAGCTGGCAAAGGTGACATGTGAGGCTTGAATGGTCTGCTTTCGCAATAGAGGATCGCGACGAGATTTTTGATCTATATCGAAGAGGATAGCCCACGTGCGGCTGTCTTTGTGGATGATCAGATCCGCGCGCAAGTTAAACAGCTCTTGCAGTATCCCGAAACTGGCCGCCTGGGACGCATTGAGGGCACTCGCGAACTGATTATAAGCCGAACACCGTATATCGCGGCCTATCGCATCGCGGGCAACGTGGGTCAGGATTCCGTGCAAATCAACAGTATGGGTTAATGTATGGGTAGATTGATGCGGAAAACAAAAAATCCATTTAAATCAATGGCTTATGATGTTTCCTGGCGGAGATGGGGATTCGAATAGGCCTGTTAAACGCCCGTCTCGCCTGACTCTTTGAAGTTGAAAAATTTTACATACCCGCACGGGTACCCGTAAAACAATTCTCTCGCTCTCCCACTCATAACTACAAGCGACGTCTATTTCGGTCATCGTCACAATGAGCATTTTTCATTCGGACTGGCGCTCCCGCAACCATTCGAGCAAAGCATCATTCATTTTGGTCGGCCGGCCTCACCCATCGCGCGAAACGACTCGATATCGTTGAGTGCTGTCGACAGCCTTCAAACGCGGCCGACATATATTTGTTCAATGCAAAGAATGTCCGAAAAATACTACATTTTCCGGACATTAAACCACAGCAACTGTCCGAAAAATGCAGCATAATTAGGACATGAACACCCTCACCCCAACCACTACGGAATTACGCTCTCGCGTGCTCCAGTATATTGCAACCGATGCAAATGCGGTCTGGACCCCTGCCGATTTCGCTAAGCTCGGTAGTCGCGCCGCGATCGACAAAACCCTGCAACGGCTTGCCGCCGCAGGTGAATTGCGCCGTATCGACCGAGGTCTTTACGATCGACCGCGCAAAAACTCCCTCACCGGGAATGACGTCGTGCCCGACTATCGTGCTGTCATTCGCGCTATTACGCGGCGAGACAATGCTCGCTTTGTGGTCGACGGCATGACGGCGGCGAACGATTTGGGATTGACCACGGCAGTACCGGCCCGTATTGAAGTTCTGGTGGACGCACGCCTCAAGCCTGTCAAGCTCGGCAACCAGGAAATTCATTTCAAGGCTGCTGCCGCGAGCCGTCTCTATTGGGCAGGCAGGCCGGCCATGCGGATAGTCCAGGCGCTGCACTGGCTACAGGACGTGCTGTCCACCCCCGAAGAACGCTTACGCATCGCGAATGCGCTACGCCGCATTATCGATGATCCATCTCACGGAAAGGTCATTCGCGCCGATCTTCGTGACGGATGGTCCGCGCTGCCGATCTGGATGCAGACGTTCCTGCGTGACTTAGTCAACCCATCCGTCGAAGAAACTACGCTATGACTACCGATGCTTACAGGCAAATCATCGACGCCGCGCCTCGCGACCGCCTTGACCTCTTTCTTACCACGGCCAATCGACTCGGTACGCCGGTGGGCAATATAGAAAAAGATTTCTGGGTATGCTGGACGCTCAATGCGCTCTATCACCGCCTACCAGCCGGTGGGCCTCGGCTATTGTTCAAAGGAGGCACATCGCTGTCGAAGGCTTATGGATTAATTCAACGTTTCTCGGAAGACATCGATGTTACGGTGTTTCGCGACGACCTTGATCAAGCCGCCTCCGTCGAACAATTGCAAATGCTTTCGAAAAAACAACGTAGGGCCAAACTTGATGCTATTCGCGATGCCTGCCGCTCATATATCACCGGCCCCTTAAAGGAATCGTTGTCGGCTGCACTCGCCGATGACACTCATGGTTCCGGACGCATTGAAGTAGACGGCAATGATCCAGACGGCCAGACACTCCTAGTGTGGTACCCCGAAATCGAGCCACGCGACGATGCCTACGTGCCGCCCGCGGTGCGCATTGAATCAGGCGCCAAGTCAGCCCTCGACCCAAATCAACCCGCATTGGTTCGTCCTTATATCGGTGGCGCGGTGCCCAATCTTGATCTATCGGTACCGAACGTCACAACTATTGAGGGCGGCAGGACGTTTTGGGACAAGGTGGTAATCGCCCACGGCTTACGCCGTTGGTACGAACGGCGCGGCGAATTACGGCAAGAAGGACAGCGCATTTCACGCCATTACTACGATCTACATTGTTTATTCAATACTGAAGTCGGGCGAACCGCCGTATCGAATCACGAGCTCGCTGCCGACTGTGTGCGCCACGCGCGGATGTTCTTTGATCGCCCGGACTATGATTTGGCATCAGCCGAACCCGGTACCTTCGCGATTGCCCCGACCGGGGGAATGATCGATGCATTGAAGCGAGACTACGGGAACACGACGGCAATGATTTTTCGCAAACCACCAACGTTTGACGACTTATTAGAGTCGGCCCGTGCACTCGAGGTCGCAATCAACAATCTCCACCCGACCGAAGATGCATCCACAGCACAAAAAAAATAATAACCTCAAATCCACAGCGGCAAACATCTTGAATGATTTTGATCAAGACAGTCGAGCCTGCGGAATACGTCTCGATAATCTGCGCAGTGCTCGGTGTCTACAACACGGTAGATATGCATCGAAAAGGAAAGAGCTGCACTGGCCTACAATTTTGGCCCTTTGCGTGAGCTGACAACAAGGTGGAAAGTCCGACGCGGCTGGCGGCGACCCTCCGTCTAGACTTGCGACGTCGAGGAGGGTCAATGGGGAAAATCAGGCGCGTGAGCGGTGGCCAAGGGTCACGAATTAGCAGTGCGAATTCGACCCGAGGACTAGGATCGCGGCTCTACGGCGCAGCCAACACCTGTCGTCTGCCCGGACGGCATCGAAAGGCATTGAAACGCGCCACCACGATTGAATGCGGAAACCCCCTGCCCGATAGACGGGTCATCATCGCCCCTCATGAGGCCGAGGGTCGCGAGGAAGTCCGTGCCAGCTTTCTCGTCTAGGCCAGGGTTCAGCATACTATTGACTATGCCCATCACGCCGACGAACCGCATAAGGTTGACGGGATCAGATCGATCGCTCACCGGGGAAATTTAATTTCGCGGCTGAGGTGTGGCGCCCTCATGTCGGTCGAACAGCCAAACACTGAACAAACGGAGTGAGGCGATACCCCAGGGCGGCGGACACGCACGCTCAGGCTTCGCGGCTTGCCGGCGTCGAACGCTCTCAAACTCACCTGGGCAGGGAGGCTCGTGCCTCCGTTTGTTCGCCATCTGTGCTGCGCGCCGACTAAATCCCCGGAATCGGGGGATTAAGTGCGAGCGGTATGAGGTGGCATCGAGGTCGAGCCTCACACACACCCGGGACAACGGAGGGAGCAATGTCGAGCAATTCATTGGCGGCTGACCTGTGCCGCGCTACGCGCAATGCGCGCGGGAAACAGGCAAGTCTTACCCGAAACGGCCGGGATCAGGCGCTCGAGCGTTTCGCTCGGTTCCTGTGGGATGCTGGTTTCCAGATCCACCAGGTGCCCCCTGTGTCAGACTAGTTGTCGCCTCTGAATTTTCTTAAATTAAAGAAGTCAGAGGTGCATGTTGAAGCAAAAGCAAACGTATTCAGTCGAATTCAAAGAGCAAGCG